>Ga0315312_1000286_pt1 | contig 71873 bp, 69 predicted proteins | sample TDP7_MG_FD_203629 | JGI IMG/M metagenome (GOLD analysis project Ga0315312, IMG submission 203629) | Freshwater sediment microbial communities from Lake Towuti, South Sulawesi, Indonesia - TDP7 | ecosystem: Environmental > Aquatic > Freshwater > Lake > Sediment | place: Indonesia: South Sulawesi... | reverse complement strand
GAGTTTCCCCTATTGAGCACAGGCTGATTCAAGATAGTGAAACCTTGTGCGGAAGGGATGACAGTGAGCGGAGCGAACGCAATAAGGGGAAACGAAGAGTTTCCCCTATTGAGCACAGGCTGATTCAAGATAGTGAAACCTTGTGCGGAAGGGATGACAGTGAGCGGAGCGAACGCAATAAGGGGAAACGAAGAGTTTCCCCTATTGAGCACAGGCTGATTCACATAGGGGAGGAATGAATGCCTAAAACTTTTGCCGAGATTAACGAAAAGATTAGAAAAGGCGAGGCGGTGGTGGTGACTGCTGAAGAAGTCATCGACCTTGTACGGGAGAAAGGCGAAAAAAGAGTTGCCCGGGAAGTGGATGTGGTAACCACAGCTACTTTTGGACCGATGTGCTCCTCGGGAGCTTTACTGAATTTCGGGCATACCGACCCACCAATAAAGATGCAGAGGGTATGGTTGAACGGGGTTCCGGCCTATGCAGGCGTGGCAGCTGTTGACGCTTACATCGGGGCGACTGAGCTTTCTGAGACCAGGGGGATGGAGTACGGCGGAGCGCACGTAATTGAAGACTTAATTTCAGGCAAAAAGGTAAAGCTTAGGGCTACCTCATACGGAACAGATTGTTATCCCAGAAAAGAATTTGAATCATACATAACCCTGGAGTCCATCAATCAGGCAGTTCTTTTCAATCCAAGGAACGCTTATCAGAATTATTCCGTAGCTACTAACTCATCGGATAGAACGCTTTACACCTATATGGGCGTCCTATTGCCCAATTTCGGGAATGCAAACTACTGCAATTGCTCAGAACTTTCCCCTTTGATTAACGACCCCTTATATCGAACTATCGGTGTGGGGACCAGGATATTTGTGGGCGGAACACAGGGCTACGTTGCCTGGGAGGGTACGCAACATAATCCATTGCAGAAGAGGGATGAGAAGACCAAAGTACCGATTGCTCCTGCAGGAACCTTATGCTTGATAGGCAACCTGAAGGAGATGAGCCGTGATTTTTTGAGAGCGGCAATATTTTACAAGTATGGCGTTACCCTGTTTGTAGGAATTGGAATACCGATTCCCATGCTGGATGAAGAAATGGCCCATTTTGTATCCATTTCTGACGAAGAAATCTATACTACAGTCGTGGATTACAGTGTACCCAGGAGAAAAAAGCCAACACTAGGGAGGGTGAGCTATAAGGAGTTGCGTAGTGGTGAAATTGAGATAAAAGGGAAAAAAGTTCCCACTGCACCACTCTCCAGCCTTTCTAAAGCCAGAGAAATAGCTGGGATCCTGAAAGAGTGGATTAAGAAAGGCAAGTTCTTCTTACAAGAACCTATTCAGCGCCTGCCAATGGATGAAAAATTTAAGTCCTTAGATATTAGATCATAGGCGTTAAATATTATAGGTCTGACAAAATGTGTTTGTAGGCACAATTTCAAATGACACAGAGTGTCATTGCGAAGGACGAAGTTCTGAAGCAATCTGACACGGAGGGTCATTTCGAGCGAATGCGAAGGAATCCCATTTTATTGTAGCGATTGCCACGCCCCTTCGGAGGCTCGCAACGAATTCGTCGGTTTGTCATGGCTTCGCAACGACTTCGTTGATTGTTACGCCCCGATTTTCAATCAGGCCTTGCAATAACATTGGGAAACAATAAGGAGGTTTCTATGGCGAAAAAAAGAATAGTTCTAACTTTTCCGCCAGAATTGGTTGATCAACCAATCATTTATCGCTTAGTTAAAGACTACGACTTAGTAGTAAATATACTACGAGCGCAGGTGACGCCTAAAGAAGAAGGGAAAATGGTACTGGAGCTGGAGGGAAATAGGGAAGGAATTAATAAAGGTCTAAAATACCTGGAAAATAGAAAGGTTGACGTTCAACCACTCGCCAAGGACATAAAATTGGACGAAGAGGAATGCATCTCTTGTGGAGCATGTGTACCTGTGTGTAGTCCAAGGGCACTGTCAATGAATAAAGAGAGCTGGAAATTGGAATTTGACCGGGACAAATGTCTCCTCTGCGGGCTTTGTGTTCCTGCTTGTCCCGTTCGGGTTATACAGATAGAGTTCGAATGAGGCAAAATCAGAAGAGACTTGGTAGTCTCAGGTCCGAAATGACTCCGAATAGTTGTCGGACTCCTTCGGAGCTCCAGGCTGCGCCTATACAGACGCAACCTAAAGGTTGCGGCTACCAAGTTTTCGAGAGAGAATTACCGGATGGAAAGAGTAGTGGTAGCAATGTCTGGAGGGGTTGATTCCTCGACTGCAGCAGCAATACTGAAAGAGGAAGGGTATGACGTCATCGGGATATCTATGTATCTTTATCCCATTTGTGAAGAGACTCCCTATTCGCTTTCCCTCAGGAATCGCTGTTGCAGCTTGCAGGCGATCAATGATGCGCGGCGTGTAGCACTCAAGTTAAAAATCCCCTTTTATATTTCAAATTTTCAGAAAGAATTTCAGGAAAAGGTTATTAACCATTTCTCCCAGGAATACTCTAGGGGCAGGACTCCTAATCCCTGTATCGTTTGTAATCGGGAGGTAAAATTCAAGCTCCTCCTGAAAAAGGCAAGACAATTGGGGGCTCAATATTTAGCTACAGGCCACTATGCGAGAATAGAAAAAAAAGATTCGGGAGAATATGTCTTGAAAAAGGGGGTAAAAGAAAACGGAGAACAGTCTTACTTCTTGTACAACTTAACTCAGGAGCAGTTGGCACGAATCTTATTGGTTCTGGGAAGCTATAGTAAGTTGCAGGTGCGAAAAATCGCCAAAAGGTTTGGCTTGCCTGTGGCCGAGAAGGAAGCAAGTCAGGAGCTCTGTTTCATAGATGGAGATTACCGAAAGTTCCTGTCTTCGCACTTCCGTTCCCTTCCCGGGGAAATAGTGGACGTTAGTGGAAATGTTTTGGGTAAGCATCAGGGGATAGCTTTTTACACCATTGGTCAGAGGAGAGGAATTGGAGCTTATGGAAGACCTTTTTATGTGGTTTCTATCGACCCGGAACATAACAGAATCATCGTGGGCCCTGAGGAGGAACTATTTTCTCAGGAGCTTATTGCAGAGGGTTTACATTTCATCTCACCCGGAAAAGTAGAAGGACACTCGGAAGTGGTAGCCAAGATAAGATATAACCACGCTGGGGAACAGGCAATAATATCTCTGATAGGAAGAGGAAAGGCACTGGTCAAATTTAAAAAGCCGGTGCGGTCAGCTACTCCAGGCCAGGCGGTAGTCTTTTACAATGGAGACTTGGTTTTGGGAGGTGGAACGATAGAGAAGATAGTCAAGTTCCCCTCAGCTTGATTCTCTCCTCTCACCTTGATCCTTTCCCCACAAGGGAGAAGAAGTAACTTAAGGAGAGGAAGTAATTTTAAGGAGGTTGTATTGAGACTTCTTATCACTGTTTCTCTAATATTATTTTCGGCCATTTTCTGTTTTGCCAGAGAGTCTTCTCCTATTCTTTATAATTCTTTTGACGGAATACCTATAGGAGCGAAGCCAATCGGTATGGGAGAATCATTTGTTGCGCTGGTGGACAATGCCGACGCTCCTTACTGGAATCCTGCGGGCCTGGCGTTCCTGGAAAGCAATCTAAGCACTTTTATGATTGATTTAGCAAGAGGTGGGGCGAAAAAGGATGATATTTTGGAGACAGAACCATTGCAGGGCAGTTGGTTCACTTATCTGTCTTTTTGTAGTAGTTTGGGAGGGTTAAGCTGGCGGCCGCTATCCGATTTTAGAGAAGAGAACAAACCACCCTACTCCGAGCGAGAGATTAAGATTAATAAATACACGCTCTCCTTTGCCATTCCCTACAGTACAAAGGTTACTTTTGGGATGAATATAAGCTATTTCTATGGCTCATTGGGAGTAGTTAAACAGGGCACTCCCCCCACGGCAAACATCAGTACAGGAAACGGTTGGGGGTTAGATTGGGGGTTAATCTATGCATATTCACCGTTGCTCAAGATGGCCATTTCCTTGGAAAATGGCCCTGCCTACATTTACTGGAGTGATTACCGGGCCGACCGATTGCCGTTGAATCTCCGGATAGGTTTGGGAATTAAGATGGCAGAATTTTTGAAGTTAGCTTCAGATTTTGAGCAAAGATTCTATACGAGGAAGAATGGCGATAAGGAGTCACGACCAATCTACCACTTGGGGCTAGAATATGCTCCTACCCGCAATATTTTTCTCCGACTGGGAACCTTCGGTGAGAACTGGAGCGAAATGAGGAAGGTGGCTTATACCTGGGGTCTTGGATTCAAGAGAGATTTTCATCTTTTCGATATTGCCGTGAAGAGATATTATGTTGATGGTATTAAGGGTGCTATTTATAGCTATCTCTGTTCCTTGAGTCTACCTTTTTGATCTGGAAACAGATTCAGGCGGGCTTTACTACTTTGCCAGCGGTAAGGCATTTGGTACACACGTAGGCTCTCTTTTTTCTTCCATTTAGAATTATGTTGACTTTCTGCAAATTCGGCGCAAATCTTCTTCTTGTTTTGTGATGGGAATGACTGATATTTGAACCGGAGCGCACGGACTTACCACAGATTATGCATTTTTTGGGCAATTTGAACCTCCTGAAATTTTTTGTAGTTTAGCAAAATATAAAAATAATTGCAAGAATATTTTAGGTCAAAAGCACAAAAATTTCGTAGTTAAAAAGCAGTTTGTTCGTCTTTAGCAATTTTCTTAACGCTGCGGAAGCCATCTCTCCACAAATGCAAAAGCAAACTCGTTCCGACTGCGTCGGAACTCGGACAGGCTTTTGCGCAAATGAAGAATTGGCCGAGACGGTTTCCTCACTAAAAATTGCAATGTTCTTTACAAACTATCTTTTTAACTACGAAAAATTGCGCGCTATTTTACTTTTTTCTAATCGTTATGAAAGATCTGAATATGTCGGTTCAGTTCTTAAAGGGTGTTGGCCCCGAGAGAGCAGGAATATTAAGCAAAATAGGCATTAAGACTGTAGGAGACCTGATTACTTATTTCCCTTTTCGTCACGAAGATCGTACCCATCTGAAGCTGCTTGCGCAAATCGGCCCGGGAGAAGAGACAACCGTTCTGGGAGTAGTCACTGAACACCAGATTATATACACCAAAGGTGGGAAGCCCCTGTTGAAGATTCTTCTTGAAGACGGCAGTGGTAAAGCGACGATGGTCTGCTTTAATCAGCTCTACTTAAAAGATTCCTTACCCCGTGGTACTTCGGTTGTGCTGCATGGCAAATTTGAACGCACCTTTCGCGATTTGCAAGTTAGCAATTTTACTTACGAGAAATTGACGGGAAAAGAAGATGACTTAATACATACTAAAAGGATTGTACCTATATATCAAGTTACCTCAAGGCTAAATCTACGTTTCTTAAGAACTCTGATTAAGAGGACGCTCGACGCATTCCTTCCTTATTTGAGGGAGACGCTTTCCGAAACCATCCTCAGAGAATATGAACTGATGCCTTATCCAGAAGCTATATACAGTATGCACTTTCCTGCCACCTGGGAAAAGAGAGAGATAGCACGTAAAAGACTTGTGTTTGAGGAATTTTTCTTCTGGGAATTGGCTATGGCGTTGAGAAGGCAGCGCGTGAAAATGATAGAAAAAAACAGGAAATATCTGTTAAGGAAAAATCTTTTAACAGCTTTTAGACAGAAGTTAGCCTTTGATTTCACTTCCGCTCAGAAAAGAGCAATCAGAGAAATTTTCGCTGACCTGATGTCGGCCAGGCCAATGAACAGGTTGCTCCAGGGCGATGTAGGGAGTGGCAAGACAGTGGTGGCTCTGGCAGCGATTCTCCTGGTCGTGGAGAACGGATATCAGGCGGCAGTGATGGCTCCAACTGAAATTCTGGCCGAACAGCATTACTTGACTCTGCGCCGGATGTTGGAGGGTTTGGAAGTAAAGATAGAATTGGCTGTAGGGAAGATGGGACAGAAGAAGAAAAAAGAACTTTACCAGAGAATTATGCAAGGCCAGTCCCAAATAATCATTGGAACTCATGCGCTAATTGAAGGAGGTGTTAAATTTTCGAGTTTAGGTTTGGCGGTGATTGACGAGCAGCATAAGTTTGGCGTGATGCAGAGGGCCAGGTTAAAAAAGAAGGGCGAGAACCTTGATATTCTGGTAATGACCGCGACACCAATACCTCGCACTCTGGCCCTGACAGTTTATGGCGATCTGGAAGTTTCTATAATTGATGAACTGCCGCCGGGAAGAAAAAAAGTAATCACCCAGAGGCTTTCTGAGGACGAAGCCTATCGGGTAGTTATAGATGAGGTTAAGAAAGGACGGCAAGCTTACATTGTCTATCCAATAATCAATGAATCGGATAAGCTGGAACTACGCGCTGCAGTCAAAATGGCAGAGGAATTGATGGCCACTGTGTTTAGAAACCTTAGGGTCGCTCTATTGCACGGCCAGATGAAAAGTGAACAGAAGGAACAGGTTATGATGAAATTCTTGAATAGGGAACTGGACATTTTGATTACTACTAGCATAATTGAAGTTGGTATAGATGTAGCCAATGCCTCTTTAATGGTTATTGAGCACAGCGAAAGGTTTGGGCTGGCTACTCTGCATCAACTGCGAGGAAGAGTGGGGAGAGGAAGTGAACAGTCGATTTGCATTCTACTTGGAGAACCAAGGACAGAAGAAGCGAAAAAGAGACTACAGACTATGATGGAGACTGACGACGGGTTTCGCATTGCGGAAGAAGACTTGCGGATACGTGGTGCCGGGGAATTTTTTGGCATCCAACAGCACGGACTCCCGGAGTTTAAAATTGGCAATATCGTTTCTGATTATCGTGAATTGGAGCTGGCACGTCAGGCGGCCTTCCGTCTGATTAATGAAGACCACCTTCTAACTCTCCTGGAAAACGCGGTAATTAGACAAAAGTTTAAAGAGAAATTCAGAGGAAGATTCGCTCTCGGGGGCGTAGGATAATCAATAACGCTTGTGGGTACAATTTCAACCGTGCAGTAATTTGTAATCTGTAATCTCTAATCTGTAATTTGTAATCAATAAATGGTCGCTGTCCCTATTTAAAGGAGAAAAGAGATGAAAAAGAAAAGAATTGCTGTCTATCCGGGAAGTTTTGACCCAGTTACCAATGGTCACTGTGACGTAATAAAGAGAGCAATTCGGTTATTCGACAAGGTAATAGTTGCGGTAATTGAGAATCCTGCCAAAAAGCCACTGTTTTCCGTAGACGAGCGAATGGACATGCTGAGAGCCGTAACTAAGGGGCTTCCCGGAGTTATGATTTCCCATTTCGGTGGATTATTAGTTGATTTTATGAAGAAAAAGGAAGCGGATATCATCATCAGGGGATTAAGAGCGATGTCTGACTTCGAATACGAGTTTCAAATGGCTCTAACTAATCGCAAATTAGCGCCAGATATCGAAACAGTGTTCCTTATGCCGGGAGAGGCTTATACTTATTTAACTTCAAGCATAGTGAAAGAAGTAGTCAGCCTTAATGGCAAGGTCAAGGGACTCGTTCCTCGAAAAATTGAGGTATATTTGAGAAGAAAGCTGTTGACAAAGTAGAGGGGCTGTGATATACTAAGAATTAGCCAGCTTACTTTTTCCTCGATATGGAGGCCATTTTAGACAATTATGGCTAAGGCTCCAGTAATAAAAAAGAAATTAGGCGACTTGCTCGTAGAAGTAGGGATAATTACAGCTGAACAGTTGCAGGAAGCTTTGGAAGAAGGAAAAATCAGGGGAGGCAGGTTGGGCGAGGTCCTCATGGAATTGGGCTATATTACTGAGGACGTATTATTGGCTTTCCTGGGAAAACAATGCGGGGTTTCTTACGTTAGCCTGTCTGAATACGGGGAGATTGGTGAAGAGGTCATTAGAAGTGTTCCCGAGAGTATTGCCAGACATCAGACTCTAATTCCCATCGAGCTCGACGGAAGGACGCTCACCATAGCAATGAGCGACCCATTGAACGTTTTTGCTATTGATGACTTGAGACTAATGACGGGTAAAGAAGTTAATGTAGTAATTGCTTCAGAGACTGAAATCAAGAATGCTATTGAGAAATATTACGGAGCTAGGGGCTCTATGGAAAATATCTTGAAAGAGATGGAGCTCTCGGTAAAGGATGAAGCCAATGTAGAGGTGGTAAAAAAGAGCAATTCTGGTGGAGAGGATATTATTGCTCTGGAGGCTGCGGGAGAAGAGGCGCCGATAATCAAGATCGTTAATTTTCTTTTGGCCGGAGCGGTCAAGGCGGGAGCTTCCGACATCCATATCGAGCCTTACGAGAAGACCCTGAGAGTACGTTATCGAATTGACGGAGTCTTACACGAAGTCTCGGCGCCGCCAAAAAAATTGCAAAATGCAGTTGCTTCCAGACTGAAAATTATGGCTTCTCTGGACATTGCTGAACGCCGACTACCCCAGGACGGGAGAATTAAGATTAGAGTTTTGGATAAAGAGGTTGACTTGAGGGTTTCTGTCCTACCCACTTCCTTTGGCGAGAAAGTGGTTATGCGGATTCTGGATGCTTCTTCTTTGTGTCTCGATTTAACCAAGCTTGGATTTGAGCCGGATGCTCTTTCCATTTATAAGAAGAATATTGAAGTGCCTTATGGAATTATTCTGGTTACAGGCCCCACCGGCTCTGGCAAGTCTACTACTCTCTATTCTACTCTTAGCACTCTCAATTATCCAGACCGTAACATTATCACTATAGAAGACCCCGTCGAGTATGTCCTCCAGGGCATCAATCAAGTACAGGCGAGACCGGACATAGGTTTGACTTTTGCGGCTGGTCTCAGGGCGTTCTTGCGGCAGGATCCGGATATAATTATGGTTGGCGAGATTCGAGATACGGAGACTGCTGAGATTGCTATTAATGCCGCCTTGACGGGACACTTAGTATTTTCTACTCTTCACACTAATGATGCTCCTGGTGCTGTGACCCGTTTGAATAATATGGGCATTGAACCCTTCCTCACCACATCTACAGTAATTATGGTTGTTGCCCAGAGGTTGGTTAGAGTAATCTGCAAGCATTGTAAGGAACCATATGAGGTTCCAGCCGATTTCGTTTCCAGTATCGGAGTCAAAGCGGAACACGTAAAAGGAAAAAAGAAAGTAACCCTTTATCGGGGCAAGGGATGCGATAATTGCAGTAGTACCGGTTACCGGGGAAGGACAGCCTGCTTTGAGGTCATGGAAATCAACGACGCTATAAGGGAGCTCGTCCTGAACCGGGAATCGACGCATATAATTAAAGGAAGAGCGAGAGAGCGCGGCATGGTGACCTTACGGGAAACTGCGATCAAGAAACTTTTGGCCGGCATAACCACAGTGGAAGAGGTGATGAGGGTTACTTTTGCTGATGTTGAATAGATGGCAGTCAAGCTATTTCCTCTCCCCTTGGGGGAGAGGGTTAAGGGTGAGGGGGAGACTTGGTTTCTATTGATGAACTACTTCAATTAATGATGGAGAAAGGAGCATCCGATTTGCATTTGACGGTGGATGCTCCGCCTATTTTGCGGATTGACGGAGAGCTTATTCCCACAGAATATGAGAAGCTTGGCGAGGAGCACTGCCAGAGACTAATCTACAGCCTCCTGACTGATAGACAAAAGGAGAGATTTGAGTCCACAAACGAGCTCGACCTCTCTTTTGGAATTAAGAACATAGGCCGCGTCAGAATGAATGTCTTCAGACAGCGAGGAGTGGTGGCGGCTTCCCTAAGGGCTATACCAAACTATTTTATGACTTTTGAAGAACTAGGGCTACCGCCAATAGTCTTTGATGTGGTTAAATTGCCCGCCGGTCTGGTTTTGGTAACAGGCCCCACAGGTTGCGGAAAGACGACGACTTTGGCCTCAATGATAAATTACATCAATGAGCACAGGAGTGGCCATATTGTTACGATTGAGGACCCCATCGAGTACGTTCATCCTCACAAGAATTGCATAGTTAGCCAGAGAGAGGTAGGTAGCGATACTGCTACATTTGGTGAAGCGCTAAAGCATGTGTTTCGCCAGGACCCAAATTTCATCCTTATTGGCGAAATGCGCGACCTTGAAACCATTGCTTCGGCATTGACCATTGCGGAGACAGGCCATCTTGTTTTTGCCACTTTGCACACAACAGATGCTACGCAATCGGTTAATAGAATCATAGACGTTTTCCCTCCCTACCAGCAACCCCAGATTCGTTCACAGTTATCTTTTGTCCTGCAAGCAGTTTTCTGCCAGAGGTTACTCCCCAGAGCAACTGGCAAGGGAAGGTGTCTGGCAGTGGAAGTGTTGAGGGTTACTCCGGGCATCAGAAATATGGTCAGGGAGGAGAAGACCGAGCAGATTCCTTCAGCTATGCAGGCAGGGGGAAAGTTGGGAATGCAGACAATGAACTGGAGTCTGGCCGACCTTTATGCGCGCCGGCAGATTACTTATGCTCAAGCGTTGGCCGAAAGTCCTGATGTCGAGGATTTGAAGAGAATCTGCAAGAAGGAAGAGGGAATGGTAACGGAGATGAGAACAAATAGGGTGAGGTGAGTAGAGAATGGCACTCTTCAGCTATAAAGCCAGGAGCCCACAAGGAAATATATTGGCCGGGACAATGGAAGCGGGAGAACAGAGGATGGTTGTTGACCGCCTCAGGCGCCAGCGGTTTATCGTTCTCGAAATCGGAGAAATAAGGACGAACGCTTTAAGAGATTTACTGGATAGCATAAACATCTTCAAGAAAAGAGTAAGACAGAAAGACCAGGTTCTATTTAGCCGACAGTTATCCACGCTGATTGGAGCTGGTGTGCCGATTGTTCAGGGATTGACGATTCTTCTGGACCAGATAGATAATCCGGCTTTTAAGAGAGTTATCGGTAGTGTGCGCGAGGATATTGAATCAGGAACATCAATTACTGAAGCTCTTAGCCGCCACCCCACAGTATTTAGTGAGCTGTACGTTAATATGGTCAGGTCTGGAGAACTGGGAGGTATTTTAGATGTAATTTTGGAAAGGCTTTCCAGCTACCTGGAGGCAGCAGCTGCACTACGAGCAAAAATTAAATCAGCAATGGTATATCCGGCAGTAATTGCCCTGGTTGCGGCTGGCATTACTACTTTCCTGCTGGTAGCGGTCGTTCCTGCCTTTGTCAAGATATTTGAGCAGGCTGGCGCCCAATTACCCCTTCCCACGCAGATACTACTTATGGTTAGCAATTTTCTTAGGCATTATATTATTTTTGTCATTATTGGCTTTATTGTTTTCTTGGTGGGTCTAAGGCAGTATTATAAAACGGAGGAAGGGAGCATGCGCATAGACGCGCTTTTGCTCAGGCTTCCCATTTTTGGTCCACTTCTGAGAAAAGTAGCCGTGGCTAAATTTACCAGGACTTTTGGGACACTGGTGAAGAGTGGGGTTCCCATACTGCAGGCACTGGAGACCGTGGCCAAGACTTCTGGGAATAGAATTATTGAGAAAGCTGTTCTGGCAGCAAGGGAAGCTATCCGGGAAGGGGAAAGGATATCTGAACCCTTAAAGGAGAGCGGTGTTTTTCCACCAATGGTAACCCAGATGGTTTCCGTGGGCGAGGAGACGGGTAACCTGGATGCAATGTTAGGGAAGATAGCCGAGTTTTACGAACAGGAAGTTGACGCTGCTGTTGCCGGCCTAACTTCATTGATTGAGCCAGTAGTGATTGTCATTATGGGCGTCATCATTGGTGCTATTGCCGTTGCTATGTATATGCCTATGTTCCAGATGGGGGCATTGGTCGGCAGGTAAGAGAATAAGAATAAACTGGTTGACGAATGTGAAAAAGTGTGATAATATTATATATTGTGAGACATAGAATGGAGTAGCGGAGCGAAGCTCCGCGTCTGAATCGCGAAGCTCTCCTTCGCTAGTCCAATCATTGAAAGGAGGTGAGAGAGAGTGTTGAGATTCCATAGAAAGAGCAAAGGTTTTACCTTGATTGAGTTGATGATTGTGGTGGCAATTATTGGTATTCTGGCAGCAATCGCCATCCCCAGATTTGCTAACCTGATTCAAAGGGCAAGAGAAGCAGCTTGTCAGGGTAATTTAGGAGCCGTAAGGTCAGCAATAGCTATCTGCTATGGCTCCGAAGGTGGTACCTGGCCAGCTACTCTTGCTTGGATGACAAGCTCTACGCCGGTATACCTTAATGCAGTCCCTAAGCTCAATATAGGACAGGCATGGGCAGGTAATGATTTGGATACTGAACTGGCGGACCCGACTCCTGCAACTAGCCCGACTGCTGATGTTAACGACACCACTGCCTATGTGTACAACAGTACCTCAGGAGAGGTGTGCGTGAACTGCACTTTGAATGACACGGCAGGGAATCCTATTAAAAATTGGTGATGTCAAGGTAGAACGGTAGCTCTTAACATAGGTTGATGTGTTAATTAATTTTCAGAATGGCATAATGATAACTTAAATGATTAATTGACCATCAACCTATTTTTTTTATATAATTCCTGTAATGGTTGCCATCAAAACAGAAAATCTGACAAAAATCTATGAGAGAAAATACCTCTTTAGGTCAAAGAAGACCAACGCCCTAGAGAATCTGAATCTTGAAATTGAAGATGGAAAGGTCTTCGGGCTTTTAGGACTCAATGGCTCGGGAAAGACAACACTGCTTAAGCTTCTGGTTGGATTGCTCTTTCCCACAAAGGGTTCTATCTACATTCTTGGACAGAGAGTTCCCCACCTGTCTCTACTCTCCAGAATTGGCTATCTACCCGAATTTCCCTGTTTCCTGATGTACCTCACCGCAAGCGAGCTGCTCCATTTCTATGCTAAACTCTATGGCCTTTCTTTAAATGAAAGAAAGAAGAAGGTGGAAGCAATGCTGGATTTGGTGGAGCTTAAGAATAGCAGGAATGACCGTTTAGCTGATTTCTCTAAGGGAATGCTGGAGAGAGTAGGCTTGGCTCAGGTTCTCCTCCACGACCCGGAACTTTTGTTATTGGATGAGCCCACTTCGGGATTAGACCCTCTGGGAGTTAAGAAGATGCGCCAGACAATTCTGAGGTTAAGAGATGAGGGAAAGACAATACTTTTGAGTTCCCATTTAGTTACGGAGGTGGAAAGAGTCTGTGATGAGGTGGGAATTCTACATCAAGGGAGTTTGAAGAAGATAGTTGATGTGAAAGGGTGGGAAGGGAGACTGGAGGACATTTTCTCAGAGACTGTTTCTGGGGAAGGATAATGAAGAAGATAATTCCAATTATAGAATATACGCTCAAAGAGAACATCAGGCATAAGATTTTCTATACTCTTCTCCTCTTTGCTCTGGTAATTATGGCGAGTTCTCTTATCTTTTCCATGCTTTCACCAGAGGAGGAAACGAGAGTGATTTTAGATATTGGCCTGGGTGCAATTGAAATATTTGCTTTCTTGAGTGCAATTTTTGCAGCGGCTGGCCTGGTTCTGGGGGAGATAGAGAATAAGAGCATCTCTCTAATTCTGGCAAGACCGGTGCGGCGGTACGAGTATATCTGGGGTCGCTATTCTGGGATTCTTTCTATTTCCCTATGCAATATTCTTATAATGTCCTTGGGACTACTCTTTCTTCTCTTCGTAAAAGGCTGGGAATTCCAGTTCAGGTTCTTATTGGCAATAGGTTTCATTTTCCTCAAGGTGGTAATTATCAGTGCTCTGGCAATCCTTATCTCTTTAATTTCTACCTCAGCAATCTCAAGCATTTCCATCACTTTCTTCCTCTGGGTTGTGGGCCATGTTACCGACCATTTGAAATATCTCAATTATGTATTGCTGCAAAAGGGAGTTAAAATCACCATATTTTTGAAGGCAATCTATTACCTATTACCCAATTTTCAATACCTGAACCTTAAAGATTATATAGGTAACCCGAATCCTTTGACTGGAGCCACTATTTTATGGCAGGTAGCTTATAGTTTAGTCTATGCCAGCATTGCCACCTGGCTTTCCGTTCTTGTCTTCTCCCGAAAAGAATTCTAAATAGGGACAGCGACCATTTATTAATCTCAAATTACAGATTACAAATTGCAAATTACAAATTAGGGGGATAAGCCCCCGCAGGGCGACCACTAGGGAAAGATGAGGAAACCTATTGTCATATTTTTTCTGATTTTGCCTTTGTTGGGCTTATCTATTTTTGCTCAACACCAGGTAGAGACGAGGTTTAGATTCTCTTTACCACTAATAGTAGAGGTAAAACCTTCTTCTTTTATCCATTTCTGGGGAAGCCTGCTCGGTTTTCGCCGACTCTCTTCTGATTTGGCCTGGATAAGACTACTGCAGTATTACGGCACTTTGGAAAGGGAAGAAGAACATGTGCACCACTTAGGCCATTGTGAACGGGGAGAGTACAGTGAACTACTGCCCAGATGTCAGGAGGTGGTTCGGCTTGATCCATATTTCCATTATGCATATCTATTCGGCGGTGGCTGTCTTGCCTTTAATCACGAGCGATATGAAGAGGCTATCCAGCTTCTTCAGGAAGGAATCAGGAATGACCCGAAATTCTGGAAGTTCCGCCTCTATATAGCAGCAATTGTTTACACCAGGACTAAGGAGTATGATAAGGTTCTTCCACTTCTCGAGGAGGCGACCAGGTATAGAGACTGCCCCGAAGTGGTTAAAGTTTTTCTCGCCAGTATCTATAAGGCTAAGAGAGAATACGATAAAGCGATAGCTATCTGGGAAAATATTCTTGCTACGAGCAGGAACGAGTCGTTGAGGTCAATGGCAGAGAGCCGTTTGAAGGAGATGGGGGTTCTCCGTTAGCAAAGGAGCTTCACGGTTTTACTATTTCCTATTGTCATCTTCATTTTGGGTTTGGGATTTGGCAGTTTTGCCAACGTCTGTATCTATCGCATACCACGCAGAGAATCAATAGTCGAACCGGCCTCGCACTGCCCGAAGTGTGGAAAACAGATTAAGTGGTATGACAATATACCTTTAATAAGTTATGCTTTTCTCGGAGGAAGATGTCGTTACTGCAGAGGTAGAATATCCCTGCAGTATCCTTTGATAGAGCTACTGACCGCATTTCTTTTCCTTATTACTTATTACAAGTTTCAATCTGCTCCTTTCACTCTGTTAATTTTCCTTCTTCTCGTGTTATGTTTGCTCATCGTTTCGGCAATAGACTTGCAAACATATACCATTCCGGACAAACTTACCTATCTATTAATTCTCCTTGGCCTTTTTTCTTCTCCTTTCAACTCCTTTCTCGGGGAATACAGTCTAATAGTAATTGGCTCCAAAGAGCTTTCTCTCGTTCTCTCTTCTTTTCAGGGACTTCTCATAGGTGGTGCAATTCTCTATTTGATTGCGCTACTCGGCCAGAGGATGTTTAAAAGAGAAGCGATGGGAGGCGGAGATATAAAGTTAATTTCTGGAGTAGGAGCTTTCCTAGGGGTGGTCAATGTAGTCTGGGTAATATTTTTGGCAAGTCTCCTCGGCGCGGCCACTGGTGGCTTATTGGCGATTGCTGGTAAATATAAAAGATTTCAGCCGATACCTTTTGGAACATATATTTCTCTGGGAGCAATATTGGTTTTCCTTTTCCAGCCCGGGTTTAATCGGATCTACCTTAACTTGCTTTCTATCTGTAGATGAAAAATGGGGACAGCGACCATTTTTCTTAAGTTAGGCAGAAAGAGGGACAGTCCCCTTTTTCCTCCACAAAAAGGGGACAGTCCCCAAATAGAAGAAAAATGGTCGCTGTCCCTATTTTTTGGGAAAGTTGTTGACAATGTTTGTATTTTTGGTATATAATTAGAGCAAATATAAGGAAGAAGAATGGGACTATTTAGTGGCAGTAAAGATGTAGTAGGGTTAGACATCGGAACTCACTCCATTAAGCTGGTGGGTTTAAAAGGGAGCCCTGCCAGATGGGTCCTTGTTAGGTACGCTATCAGTGAAATTCCGTCGGCTATCACAGAAGAGCTTTCTCCTGAGGAGCGAAAGACGGTGCTCATTTCCGCTCTAAGAGGGATGCTCTCCACGGCAAGAATACGGGCGAAAAAGGTTGCTACTTCAGTTTCTGGGAATGCGGTGATTGTCCGCTACGTAAGATTTCCTCGAATGAGTCCTTCCGATTTAGAAAAGACCATCCAATTTGAAGCAGAACCTTACATTCCATTTGACATTCGTGAAGTCAATATAAGTACTCACATATTAGGGGAAGTTATTGAAAACGGACAACCGAAAATGGAGACAGTTCTAGTGGGGGCTAAGAAGGACCTTTTGCAAGAAAGGGTGGAGATTATTGAGGCCGCCGGCCTGAAGCCTTTGATAATCGATGTGGACGCATTTGCTTTAGAGAATGCCTATGAAATTAGCAGAAATAAAGAACGGTCTGAAACAGTGATGTTGCTCAACCTCGGAGCGACAACATCTAACATCAGTATTCTCGAAAACGGTGTTTCAAAAATTGTGCGCGATGTTTTTGTCGCCGGCAATAGTTTTACCCGAGCGATTCAAAGAAATTTGCAAGTTGACTATTTAGAGGCAGAGGAGCTGAAAAAAGAGCACGGGTTAACTCTGGCAAGTGCAGAAGAAGAACTGGAAAGCATCGCTGCCCAGGATGAAACAAAAGTCCAGGTTTCCACTATCTTGATGCCACTGGTCCGTGAACTTGTAGGAGAGGTTCGGAGGTCGATCGATTATTACCAGGCCCAGACTGGCGGGGAAAAGACCATGGACAAGATTTTGCTGAGTGGTGGCAGTTCGAAGTTAAAGAACCTGGACAGATTTTTAAGTGACGAACTCGGCCTGGTCGTGGAAATAAATAATCCTTTCCGGGGAATCGATACAATGAAAATCTCTGGTAGAGACTGGCAAGAGCTGGCTCCTTTTTTTGCTGTGGCTGTGGGGCTAGCTACCAGGCGTGAGGGAGACACGAAATAGAGATGTAGATTTGTAGGCACAATTTTCCCGATTGAAAATCGGGATGCGATTTGCAAAAACGGAAAACGGGAATCGAAAATGATTAAGATTAATTTACTGCCCAAGGAGATAGAAAAGAAAGTTACTCTGCGAGAGAAAAAGTTTCTGGTCTCTGTGGCAGTTCTAATCGTAGCAGTAGGCTTTTTTGGACTATATCTCGTAAAGGTTGGACAATATGCTCGCCTGAGGAAACAGGTAAAAAAAGTAGAGAAAGAGCTTGCCCTTTTGGAAGCGATAGTTAAGAAGGTCGACGAGATAGAACAGTCTAAGGAGGCTCTGGCTAAGAAGTTAGATGTCATTCGCAGCCTGATGGGAAATCGCTTAATCTATCCTCAACTACTTGAAGACTTTACCAGGATGATTCCTTCCCGGGTGTGGCTCACTTCTCTCGTGACCAAAAGTGGGTCAGACTTCTTGACTATTACCATTGAGGCGTCCGCCATAGATAATTATGCAATTGCTGACTTCATTACAAGATTGAGTGAAGCTAAGAATTTTTCCAAAGTTGAATTGAAAAAGATAATTAGCGAAAAAAGAAAAGAGGGGGAAGAAGTAATAAAAAAGTTCGGTATAACTTGTGAATATAGGCAAGGGAGTTAATAATATTCTTCGATGAGATGGCAAGATGACAAAGCAACAGAAGGTATTGCTGGGTATTCTGGGAATTTTTGTGTTATTTATTTTCCATAAATATTTTTATAGCCCTATTGGCCTTAAAGTCAGTAAGGTGAAGAATGAATTGGCTACGAAGCAGGCAAAGCTCACAGTTGCCAGAGAGAGAGCAAATCGCCTGGATGAACTAAAAGCCGATTACGAATTACTTAAAGGCAAGGTGGAAAAAGCAGAAAAGAAATTGCCGAGAGAGAAGGAGATTCCTCGCTTGTTGCGAGAGATAACCAGCGCTGGACGCAAGTTCAAAATTGACATTTCTGATTTGGAGCCACGAACCGAAGAAGCTCAGGAATATTACATATCGCATCCTTTTGAAATGAGTTTGGAGACTCAGTACCATAATCTGGCCAACTTTCTGGCCGAAATAGGCCAGCTGGAAAGGATTTTTCATATTAGAAATTTGAGCTTAATACCAACACTGGAAAGTGAAAGCCAGAAATTGAAGGGAATTACAGCGGGTTTTCAATTATATACTTATACCTTTAAGGAAAAAGTAGAGGGTAAATGAATTTTCGCTTCGTCCTGGCTATTTTTGTTCTAATTCTTGCGGGACTCAATGGCTGTCCTAAAAAAAAGGCTAAGCCAGTTTCTCAGAAACCAACAGAAGAAAAACAGATCGTCGTTACCAAAAAAGTTGAGGAAGAGAGAGAGCTTAGGTATACATATATGGGCGAGAAGTTCCGGGATCCATTTGTTCCCATCGAGGAAGGTAGAGAAGCAATTGCCAGGGGCAAGAAAGGTATAGAAATTGACTTGAGCAGGTTGAAATTGACCGGAATTATGATTTCTTCCTCTACCCGGGAACACTATGCACTGATCGATGCTGGTAAGGGAAGAGGATATGTAGTTAAAAACGGGAAGCTAATAGATAATTATAATAAAGTTGTAGATGGCGTCGCGGCTATAGTGAGGAAGGATAAGGTAATTCTAATTACCAGCGATAACGTCATTCGAGAACTGGAGCTGGAAACAAAAGAATAACAGTTCAAAAGAGGAGAATATCCAATGAGAAGACTAATTTTCCCTGGTATAGCATTTGCTCTGGCGTTAGCGGTAATCTGTTCTGTAGGCACTGGGCCAGTTGCCCAGGAAGAGAATCCCGTGCCGGAATGGGAAGAGTTAACTGATGTGAGAGTTCAGAAGATCAGCAAAACTAAGTCAAACATTATCATTACTACTACAGGACCCATAAAATACCACTGCTTCAAGATTACCAATCCTCCGAGGTTGGTAGTGGAGATGGCCAATACAGTTCACAACTGGAAGCAGACGGAGCTGGAAGTGGGAGATTTCCTGCTTAAGAGAGTTCGTTCCGGTCAGTACCAGAATGAACCGGTTAAGATAAGCCGAGTAGTTCTCGACTTAGAAAGGCCCATTGATTATGAGTCTACTGCTACGGAGAAACAGATTATTCTGACTATTTTTGGCAAAGAGGAATTAGAGAAAGTAGCAAAAGTAGAGAAAGAGAAACCGAAGAAAGAAATACCGAAGGTGGTGAAGGTAGAAGGAGAAGAGAGGCCAAAGATAACAAAGAAAATAGAGATTGAACCAAACATTGAAAATGAAGAACATAAGAGGCTCGTAGAAAAAATAAGAAGAGAGCAGAAGGAAAGAGGGCTGGCTAAACTGCCAGCAGAAGAAAAGAGAAGAGAAGTAGCCATAGGGGAGGTAATGGGTCCGCTGAGTCAAGACCTGGTGAGCTTAGATTTTGTTGATGCCGACATATCAGAGGTAATTCGCTTCTTTGCCTTAAAAACGGAGATGAATTTCGTCCTTGCCGATGGTGTAGAAGGGAAGGTCACCATCCACTTATATAATGTTCCTTTTGATGAAGCACTGAGGACTGTTCTGGAACAGAAGGGACTCATAGGAATTCAATATTCCCAAAATGTTATCAAAGTTTTAGATAAAGGGAAAATGCCCACTTATAGGAAGACATTCTTGCTGCAGAATACTAATGCCAAAGAAGTCAAGGATGCTATTGATAAATCGTTGACCGAGGAAGAAAAGAAATATACCATCGTCGGTCTCGCTGATGTTACTAATGCCTTAATTGTAACTTCCACAGCTGAGGGCATAGAGAAACTTTCTAAGCTCATTGAGGAACTGGATGTGAAAAAGCCACAGATAAGAATAACGTCAAGGATTATGGAAGTAGATATTAGCAAGGGTGTAGATCTGGGAATAGATTGGACGGTAACGAAGACTTTTGCTCCCGGAGGCCAATTTGGAGAGACAACTGTGACTGGAAATGTAGAGGATATGTCTTCTCCATTTAGTTTTGGGACAGCGGCAACTTTAAATATAGCCACAATAATGAGCGGTGCAGATTTAGACCTCACTTTGAAAGCTCTGGCAAAGAAAACCAGAACAAAAGTATTGTCTAATCCTGCCTTGGTGGTAGAGAATAACCGGCCTGCACATATCCACGTAGGTGATACAATCCCCTACAAGATGACAATAATGACTGCGGGAGGAGCTACGGAGACGCTGGGACAACTGGAGGTAGGAACTACGCTCGATGTTACTCCCACAGTTAGTCCGACCGGTAAAGAGATAAGCTTGGATGTTAGCGTAGCCGTGAAAGATTTTGTAGGTTATACTGATGCGGGACCGCAAACTACAGACCGATCGGCGAGTACGAAAGTTACGATAACCCAGGGTCAGACGGTCGTAGTGGGCGGGCTGGTTAGCGAGACAGAGAAAGGGACGGCAATGCAGGTCCCCATTTTAGGAGATATTCCCATTTTAGGTTACTTGTTCAAGAAGAAAGAGGCGTATAAGAGAACGTTAGAACTCCTAATTTTCCTAACCCCCCAGGTTATGTAAAAAAGGGGACAGGCTACTTTTTAATAAGACCGTTACTCTGTGAAGAGTCGACACTTCACGTATGATGTACAGTAAACTTTAAAAGTAGCCTGTCCCCTTTTTAATTATGGAACGAAAATCGAGAAATAATACTTGACAAACTGCCATCTTGGAGATATACTTTATTTAGAACATTCTAAACGTTCAGAAATTACTGATGGGAGTGGTAAATTATGGAAAGTGTAGAGCTCGATAGGATTTGCGACGAATTTACGGAAATTGCCGGGCAACTGAGCGCGCGGTTAGGACTTAACCGGACAGTGGGACAGCTGTATGCTCTGCTTTTCCTGAGTAATGAGCCACTTTGCCTTGACTACATGACGGAAAGATTGAAAATAAGCAAGGGGAGTGCAAGTACAAATATCCGGGAATTGGAAAAGTGGGGTGCGGTGAGAAAAGTCTGGGTTAAAGGCTCCAGAAAGGACTTCTACGAAGCAAATTCTGATACTTTGAGGATAGTTATTAGCAGGTTCAAAATGGGCATACAGCAAAGGTTAAATGATATGTTGGAAGGAATAAATAGATTTGAAAAAGCTATAGCTGAGATAGAAGCGGGCCTTCCGGTGGAGCAGAAAAAGAAAGCTCAGTTCTACAGAGAAAAATTTAGAAAAGTAAAAAAAATGCAAAGTCTTGTTAATACATTCTTGAAAATAATACCGAAAAAAATCTTGCTATGATGAAGAAGACTTCCCTTCAAGAGTGGACTGGTAACAGACAGAAACCAGCATAGGGAGTCCGAGGTATTCTATGAAGATAAGGGTCTGCATGATTATTGCATATTTTCCGCCAATTGTGGGAGGAAGTGAAATTCAAGCTTTAAGGCTCGCCAAGGCATTAATTGACCAAAATGTAAATCTCTTTGTTATTACAGAAAAATTAAGAGGGGTGAGGAAATTTGAAAGGATAGATGGAGTTCCGGTCTATAGATTATTTGCCCTGGGTTCGGGAAAGGTTGCCTCCTTGTCATTTATGCTCTCGGCATTTCTTTTCTTAATCAAGAACCGGAGAAGATACCAGATTATTCATGCACATCTTCCATCTTCGCCCGCAATTACAGCGGTGGTCACAGGGAAACTACTAGGGAAAAAAGTCATCGTAAAATTTGCTTGCTCTGGGAAATCAGGCAATATCCAGACTTCGGATAGAACCTATCTTGGAAGGGCAAAACTTAGATTTTTGATGAGATATGCTGACACTTTTATTTGTCCTAGCAAGGACGTGAAAAGAGAATTGATAGATTATGGATTTGACAGAGAAAGAGTAGTAGAAATCCCTAACGGAGTGGATATAAGGCTTTTCCGTCCAGTCAGCGACTCTGAAAAGGAGAATTTGCGGAGGTGCTTTAATCTTCCATTACTGCCGATAGCAGTTTACTCAGGTAGACTTGAATTGCGGAAAGGACTGGAGATATTGCTTAGAGCCTGGCAAGAAGTCCTAAAAGTTAAGGAAAGTTACTTGCTTATTCTCGGCGACGGTACTCAGAAGGACAGCTTGACTAATCTGGCCCGACAGCTAAGAATTATTGATTTTGTGAGATTCACAGGACAAATTGATAACGTAGGTCAATATCTTCAGGCAACGGATGTTTTCGTATTTCCTTCTTCCGCAGAAGGGTTATCCAACTCACTTTTGGAAGCGATGGCTACAGAACTCCCGATCGTGGCCACCAACATAGGTGGGACAGAAGAAGTAATCGAGCACGAGAAGAACGGAATTCTGGTGGAACCAGGCAATGTGGATGCACTTGTAAATGGAGTAATGAAATTACTAAAACAGCGTGAAATGGCTCATAGGCTGGGTCGAGAGGCAAAACGGACAATTGAAGAAAATTATTCCATAGGGATAGTTGCGCAGAAGCATATAGGATTATACAGGGAAATGATAAATGAGATTTGCGCTCGTAGACTACGACACTAATTATTTCACGAAGGCTGAGTCGTTACAAACTATATACGGGAAAATCTGGGATAAGGTTCCCATATCCCTAGCCGTGGTCCCTTTTCATGCCTGCACGAAAAGTGGAGCTATTCCCCAAGAATATTGGCAGGGAAATAGAATCTTCCCCATAGGTGAAAATAAGGAATTAGTTGAGTTTCTGAGAAGGAAAATTAGAGAAAATAAAATATCCATTCTTATGCACGGATATAGCCATAAGGATTATGAGAATGGATATGAATTTGAAGTCCGTGCGAACCTATTTGAAAAGGTCAAAGAAGGAAAGAAATACTTGGAGGAGACTTTTGGAGTGGAAATCAAGACTTTTAGTCCACCCCACAATTCATTTTCCCGGGAGGGAATGAAAGCCGTAATAGCTAATGGACTTGATATTTTCGGCGCAATATCGTTCCACCCGCGGCGAAGGCCTTTTGAGATGAGATATCTATCCAATCTTTTCAGACGAAAGTTCTTCCAATTAAAGAGTGGTATTTCAACTTATCCCGTGGTACTGCAATTTAAAAACCACCGTGAACTTAGCTGTTTTTCCCTGATCCCTTCAACAAGGCTGGAAGAGCTTATACGAGCTTTCAATTTGGCTAAGAAATACGATACTACTTTCTGTTTGGCAACGCATCATTGGGAAATGAATGCAGAAATGAAATACGAATCCAGAAAAACTCAAAGAGGAGTCCTTGAGGAATTTCTCAAGTTTGTAAAAGACAAAGACCAAATCGTATATTCCACGATAGACAAAATATTATCGCTGATATGAAAATCGTAAACCGTCCAATGAAAATATTGATTGTCAATCGCCTTATGGGAATAAGAAGGGGCGGGGGTGAATATTTTGATTATTACATCGCTCGAGAATTGCAGAGGATGGGGTGCAAGATTAAGTTCATAATTGGGAAGAGAGGGAAAAGTGATGTTAACCTCGGCTTGCCCGATTTCGCTACCGTATATATTTCTACACCTTATTTGCGCGATTATTACTACTGGTGGGAAGAAAAGAGATTTAGACCGTTAAGAATAATTGGTTCTGTAATTCTGGACTTAGATTTGTATTTGTTTGAAAAAGCAGTCTTTGATTATCTAAAGACAAGTGATAGATTTGAATTTAACCTGGTACAGCTCTGTGGTTTACCGCGACTGGGAAGCTGGATAGAAGAAAAATTACAGGTGCCAACAAGCATTGTCTGGCACGGAGAGCCGTCTAAGCGGGGTATAAGGTGGGGTAAGCAATGTTCGTTTCATATCGGAATAGGCGCCGCTTATCCAACAGTTAGAGATTATATAGATTCAAATACATTACCACTGGAACCAGGTATAGATACTGATAATTTCGTTCGCCGGCAGAAAACGAGAATCAGGGATTCATTGAATTTAAATCAGGGTAGTGTAGTTTTTATCTTTGTGGGTAGACTTATACCGATCAAGAATCTACCCTTTATGTTAGAAGGTTTTTGGGAAGTGTTAAAAGAAAATAGAAAAATTCATCTTCTGATAATAGGAGATGGACCCGAAAAAAAATCATTAATGCAATTTGTTAGAGGAAAAGGAATGAATAAGAATGTTACCTTCACGGGAAATATTCAAAGGGATAAGATAGCGGATTATTACTCTGCCGCTGATGTATTCATTATGACATCCAAATACGAATCATTTCCACTGGTAATTTTAGAGGCAATGAGTTGCGAATTGCCAATAGTAGCGACAAACGTGGGTGGCATTCCCATGCAAATAAAAGACAGAAGAAATGGTTTTTTAATTGAGAGTGGTAATGTTAGGCAATTCAAGGAAGCAATTATTACTTTACTGAATAATAGTTCCTTGGCTATAGAGATGGGTAAACGGAATCGAGAATTGGTTAAGGAAAAATATAGTTGGTCAGCAAGTGCGAAAAAGCTGAAAGAAGTCTACGATCTAATATTGAATGAGGGTTAGAAATCGTGGATTACTCCATACGGAGCATGCGAGATACGACCAAATTATTAGGGGCACAATGGATTATTTCCGTCTTTTCTATGTTTTATTTCATCGTTATTACTCAACTTTTCACGAAAATTCAATTAGCTTCGGTTGCTATATTAGGAATTATTTGTGGAATTGCAGCAATGCTTAGTGGTATGGGATTGAGTACCACTTGTATCCAGAAGGCTCCCGAACTAATTGCCAGAGGTGAAAGAAATAGTGCTTGCGCTTTAATTAAGTCTTCCATTTTAATACCTTTAGCGTTATCTCTTGCAACAGCAGGAATAGTGCTCTTAACAACAACAAGAATTTCCCAAATTTTCTTTAAAAGTTCCAATTTTGGTACACTAATAAAAATTATGACTTTAGGAACAATAGTGTACAAATTATATGAATCCTTAAGTCATACATTGGTGGCGGTTCAGAAGTTTGGCAAACTTAGTATTGTTAATGTTATGAATAATATTGGGGGAAGAATCTTCGCTCTCCCTTTATACTTTGTTTTGGGAATAAAGGGTTATATTGGGGGGTTAATTTTTGCTCAAGCCTTGGTAATTTTGTATATGGTCTATCACCTTAAGGAGTATTTATTCGTTAAATCAAGATTATATCCCGTAAAAGAGTTAGTCCATTATTCTTTACCATATTACGGTGACGGTTTTGTTCGCTTTGGCACAATGCAAGCAGACCAGCTTATTATCGGTGTGTTTCTCAGACCAGAATTATTGGCAACCTACTATGTGGCTCGTCGCTTTTTTGACTATTTGCAGCTTTATGTTGATGGGCTGTTGGGACCAATAGTTCCTAAGATAGCTGAGCTTAAAACCCAAGGGAGTGAAATAGTACAAAGAACATTTACCAAAACATCAAGATATCTCTCCTTTTCATTAATTCCCGTAGCTATATTAATTGCGGCAATTTCCTATCCTTTGCTTAGAGTTTATGGCGGTGATAAATATATCAGTGCTACGCCAGTTTTGGCGCTGCTATCCATGGCTGCAATTGCGTATGGATTATATTCTCTCTATGCAATTAATGTCTATATCCTTGGAAAGCCTGTTGAAATGTTTAAGCAGGAAGGTGTTAGCGGTACTCTTAATGTGGTTTTGGGTCTCAGTTTAGTAATTCCCTTGAATATTTTTGGGTTAGCGATAGCGAGGTGTTTTTCTCTTTCAGGAGCTTTCTTATTTTCACGGCGTTTGTTAAAGAAATTGAGTGAAACAAAATTTGATATTTTAGCGGTTAGACGGACATTAGTTGCGTCCCTTTTAATGGCAACAGTGATAGTTATTGCTCAGTTACTTTATTACAACATATTTATTATTCCTGTTTACATCTTAGCGGGAATTACTGTGTACTTATTCTTTTTTTGTAGAGTACTAAACAGAGACGACATTAATTTAATTAAGGCTTTCTTACCTGGCAGGCTGTTACCATTGGTTAAACTTATATACTTTTTCGGTGGCGATGGACGGAAAGAGAATTAAAAAGGCCCATAAATAATAAATTTAGTTTTGATAAATTATTTAATTTCTGGAATAACTAAATGAAGAGAAAACAATGTGTGGGATAGCGGGTATATTTTATTTTGATGGAACGGAAGTCGGGCATGACCTGATACAAACGATGTGCCAGAAATTGGTTCATCGTGGCCCGGATGATTTTGGTATTTATATAGAACCGAATATTGGACTCGGACACAGGCGTTTAAGTATTATTGATTTGTCTTCTAAAGCAAAACAACCGATGTTTAATGAAGACAAAACAGTTATTCTTGTTTTTAATGGGGAGATTTATAATTTTGCAGAATTAAGAAATAACTTAATAGAACTTGGGCATTATTTTCAATCCCAAACTGACAGTGAAGTGATAATCCATTTATATGAAGATTATGGTGTGGACTGCTTGCAATATTTAGAAGGTATGTTTGCATTTGGAATCTGGGATAAGAAAAAACATCAACTTTTTTTAGTAAGAGATAGATTAGGGAAAAAACCACTATATTACTCTTTATCAAAGAATAGAATTGTTTTTGCTTCTGAGATTAATGCCTTAAAGACAATTTCAGACATTGACTTTTCAGTTGATTTTGAGGCACTTGATTTATATTTAGAGTATCAGTTTATTCCTTCTCCATGGACTATTTATAAAGGAATTAGAAAACTTCATCCTGCTCATTATATTTTAGTAGATTCAAAGAAATTTACTACAAAGCAATACTGGGATGTTAACTATTGTAAAAAATTGAACATTTCTTTTCCAGAAGCAGTAGAAGAAGCAGAAGAAAAAATTCAACAAGCAGTTAGGAAAAGAATGATATCGGATGTGCCTCTGGGGGCGCTGCTTTCTGGAGGGGTGGATTCAAGCCTTGTGGTATACTTTATGTCAAAATTGTCTAATACTCCAATAAAAACATTTTCCGCTGGATTTAAAGAAGAAAGTTTCAATGAGTTACCTTATGCTGAAAAAGTCAGTCAAACCTGTCAGACACAACATTATGAGCTTATTGTTACCTCCAATATTCAGAATGATTTACCCAAGATTGTCTCACAATATGGTGAACCCTTTGCTGACAAATCAATGGTTCCAACTTATTATATCTGCCAGGAAGCCCGCCAATATGTCACAGTGGCATTAACCGGTGACGGTGGAGATGAACTTTGTCTCGGATACGATAAGTATAAATTGACAAGAGCTATCAAATCTTATATGAAACTACCAATAAAACTTCGTATGAAATTTTCAGGAGCGGTGAATTTTTCTCTTAATAAACTTTTATTACGACAGAAGATAATTCGGAATGTAATACCAGAATATAAAGTTTTAAGCTGGAATGATTTTTGGTGGGAACACTTTAAAGAAAAATTATATAATGAACAATTTAAAAAAAATTTGAATTCCAGTTTTAGGCAGGAAAGAATAAGAAATTTTATTTCCAATATGAACATATCTGCTTATGAATCTGAAGAAAAACTCTTGTGGGCTGATATTCACAATTATCTTCCTGATGACTTGCTGGTGAAAATAGATATAGCTTCAATGGCACATTCTTTGGAGATTCGTTCCCCCTTTTTAGACCACAAACTTATCGAATTTTTTGCTCAAATTCCCTTGGAATATAAGCTCTACAAAGGAGAATCTAAATATATTCTTAAAAAAATTGCTGAAAAATATCTACTAGCGGAAGTTATTTACCGAAAAAAAAAGGGTTTTGCTATGCCCGTGAGCGAGTGGGTTAAAAAAGACTTTTTGGACTTGATACATAATTATGTCATTGGAAACAGGTCCCTTTGGGATTTATTTTCCCAAGAGTATTTTTGCAAGATTTTCCAACAGCATAAGAGAGGTTTAGTTGACCACGGACAGAGAATCTGGGCAATGCTTGTCCTGGGAATCTGGCTTAAAGAATCATTCAAATTTAACAAACAATGAAAAAAGATTTATTAGAAATACTTTGTTGTCCCATCCATAAGACAGATTTAAGACTGATAAATGATAAGGGTGCTGATGGTTCAGAAATTTATGATAGTTTCCTGATTTGTGAATATGGATGTAAATATCCTGTTATTCGTGGTGTTCCCCGGTTTGTCTCAGAAGAAAACTACACAGAAAGTTTTGGTTTCCAGTGGAGGAAACATAGCCAGATCTATATGGACAATGAAAAACAAAGAGCCATCTGGGAATTGTTTAAAAGAAAAACTGGACTTGATGAAGACCAGATTAGAGGAAAAGTGTTTTTGGATGTCGGAGTGGGAACAGGTGGTTACGCTAAGGGAGTGATTAATAGAGGAGGCAAGGTTATTGGTATTGATTTAAGTCTTGCGGTAGAATCAGCTCAAGAAAATATTGGTAGTCATATCAACTGCAATATAATCCAGGCAGATTTATTTAATCTTCCTTTTAAGAGAGAAGTATTTGATGGTATATATAGTATTGGTGTCTTACATCATACCCCTGATTGTAAAAAGGCTTTTCAGGGACTGATTCCTTTTCTCAAAAAGGGTGGAGTGGTCTCTATTTGGGTTTATTCGGCTCAACAAGGATTGAAAATATATCTTTCGGAAAAATTGAGAAAAATCACAACAAGCATGCCTAAAAAATTGCTCTACCACTTATGCAGTGTGGCTATCCCCTACTATTATATATATAAGGTTCCAGTTCTGGGAAAAACAATATACAGATTTTCTCCTCCAATATCAATAGAGCCTAGTTGGGAAGATAGGATACTTGATACATTTGATTGGTACTCTGCCACATACCAATCCAAACATACTTATCCAGAAGTATATAGATGGTTCAAGGAATGTGGCTTAGTAAACGTAGAACCATTAGATATTCCCGTTGCAATGAAAGGGTATAAACCGAGACATTCTGTACCGAGGTGCTGATGTGGAAATATGAGGAGTATGCCTTTATTCGCGGGACGCCTACAGCATTGCGTACTCCTATGTATCCGCTTTTTCCAAGATCTACGAAGTTTCCATCCATTATTATCCGAGGTCAATAGAAGAAGGAAAGAAGATAAGGTGGAAGGACGAGCTACAAGCCATATGGACGTTGATTAAGTATTGGTTTATAGATGAGCACTATTTATGAAAGTGCTTTCGAGGGGAATATGGCTAGAAAATTGGTGATTAAGGTAGTTAAGATTAAAGGAAAATGTCCTGTATATAGTCTTGGGGATAGGATTGTCCTGGATGATGGGTATAAATTAAATCTTAAGGAGACCAACAATATCTGCATGCATTCTCTGGCTTCAATTATGCCTTATTATAATGCTTTATACAATGGTATTGCTCCAGAAAAATTGGGGCTGGCAAATAAGGAAGGAAAGGCTTGTGTCCAGTGCTTGGACCCTTGTGAAATCACTGGTGGAGGGACGGTTATATTTGAAATTGAGCTATTAGAGAGAGAATGAGAGACCCTCAAGAAATTATCAATAATTTTTGCTGTGCCTTAGAACGGGAATACGATGGTGAGAATCCTTTCCTGGATTCTGAAGAACATAGAATTTTCCGAAAGTACTATGGTTCCTTGGGAAATAGAGTTCAACGACATCTGCATAAGAATCTCTACAGGAGTCGGTTGCGTTACATAACGAATTTATTGCTCAGTTTAAAAGATTCCCATATTTTAGATGCGGGATGCGGGTTGGGTTCAGAATCCCTTCTTTTTTCTTGTCTCGGAGCAAATGTAGTGGGTGTGGATTTGAACGAGGAAAGATTAAAGGTAGCAGAAAAAAGGAAGTTATTCTATAGAGATTTGATTAAGGGAAAAGTAGAATTTATTCTTGGTAATGTATTTGAGGTTATTAAGAAGCAAAAGTTTGATATAGTATGGATGAACGAGGCTATTTCACATATTCACCCAGCGGAAGAGTTTTTGAAGTTAGCTCATAAACAATTAAATCCTGAAGGAAGAGTTGTAATTTCTGAGGGGAATGGGGGCAATCCTTATATCCTTCTTAAACGCTTTATCGAAACAGGACATTGGTCCTGGACCTCCCGTTTTGTCCAAGGACCAGAAATGGGTAGCAAAGTTGGTTATGCTGTGGAGAGGTTATTTTCGTGCAAACAGATTACAAATATTTTGGTGGAGGCGGGCTATTTTATAGGGCACTTAGAGTTTACATATTTTATCCCTGTTTTCCCTACCAGGAATTACAAAATAATATCTAAGATCGTACGCAAATTAGAACACTGGTTAGAAAGGCAGAAATTTATTAGATTGGCTGCCTTAGGTTATCGGGTAGAGGCGAGGATAAAGTGATGGCGTTAAAACGCATTAATCTACTGCAAGTTGTCCCTGGTTTGACTGTGGGGGGTACGGAGAAGATGTTCGTTGAGTTCCTTCCATTGTTCGATGACACCAGATACAATCTTTCAGTTTGTTGCCTGAAGACCCAGGGAGCTCTGTCGCAGGAATTGAAGGAAAGGGGCATAGAAGTTGAATACTTGAATATGCCGAGCGGTCCTGGTCTTTTAATTTTTCTGGACAGCCTGAGGGCAATTATCAAACTTACTTGTTTAATGAAGAAGAAGAAAGTTGATATAGTGCATTCTTACTTATTTCGGGCAAACATATTGTCTCGTATAGCAGGAAAACTGGCTGGGGTACCGGTGTTAATCTCTTCTATGAGGGGTATAGAAGTAACGAGGAAGTATCCTCTCTTGCTGGAGAAGCTAACTTCACCACTTGTGGATAAATTCATCGCAGTTTCCGAAGCGATAAGGATTTATATCATTCAAAAAGCCCGGATAGACCCGAAGAAGATAGTGACTATCCGTAATGGAATCAGGCTTAGTGAAACAAAAGTGATACCTGTAGAAAGGAAAGAATTTGGTTTAAGTTTAGATACAGTTATCGTGGGTGTGGTAGCCCGATTGGCAAAGGAGAAGGGACACGAGTATCTTTTAAATGCTTGGAAGATTGTAATAAAAGAGTATCCTAAAGCGCACTTTCTTGTTGTGGGAGATGGGCCTCAACGCGAAGAGTTAGTCAAATTGACATCTAATTTAGGACTAAAAAATCACATTACCTTTACTGGATACAGGAGAGATGTTCTCCGTGTTTTAGCTCTCTTTGATATCTTTGCCCTGGCTACGCTCTGGGAGGGATTACCTGTTGTAATTTTGGAAGCGATGATAGTGTCAAAGCCGGTAGTTACAACCAGTGTGATGGGGAATCCCGAGGTGGTAGTTGATGGAGTTACGGGATTTATGGTTCCTCCAAGGGACCCAGAGAGTCTGGCTGATAGAATATTGAAATTGCTGAGGGATGAGAAGTTGAGGAGCCAGATGGGTGCTGCGGGAAGGAGAAGGATAGAAGAGAAGTTTACGATAGAAAGAATGGTAAGTGAAACGGAAAGGCTTTATGAGGGATTACTGACAGAGAAAAGAGGAGGCCGTGGTTGATTTCCAGAAAGATAAGAAAGCTATTACTGATTCAGCCACCCTATGATATCTTGAAGATTGAGCCCAAAACTGCCCAGCCTCCACTGGGGTTAGCGTATCTGGCTGCTATTTTAGAGAGAGACTATGAGGTAAAAATACTTGATTCTGTTGTGGAAGGCTACGAAAATGAAGAGGTCATAGACAGGGACTTCAAGCGATACGGGCTAAATTTCGCTGAGATAAAGACAGAAATAGAAAAATTTAACCCAGATGTTGTGGGGGTTTCCTGTCTTTTCTCCACTCAAGCAGAAAATTCTCATAAGGTTATTAAACTTGCTAAAGAGGTAAGTCCAGACATAATTACCGTCTTCGGTGGGGCGCACCCTTCGGCACTTCCAGAGTTAGTTATGGAAGACCACAATGTTGACTTTGTTGTAATCGGAGAAGGAGAGTATGTTTTCCGCGACCTGCTCAGGGCGTTAGAGTTAGGAAGTGGTTTTTCCGGGCTAGATGGATTGGCTTTCAGAGAAAATGGAAATGTAAGAATTCTGCCCAAGATCGGCTATATTCAAGACATAGATGGACTACCCTTCCCGGCGAGACATTTGCTTTCTATGGAAAAATATTTTAGAATAAATACTCCTATGGGTACCACGGCTCGCAGAATGCCGAATACCTGTATTTCCACATCGAGAGGATGCCCGGCAAATTGTATCTTCTGTTCCATTCATACGGTTTGGGGTAGGAAATACAGAACCCGTTCGCCAGAAAATGTAATAGCTGAGATAGAACTATTAGTAAATAAATATAGGGTGAGGGAATTGCAGTTTTATGACGATAACCTGACATTTGATAGAGCGAGGGCTTTTCGGATTTTTGACGAAATGATCAAAAGAAGACTTGATCTCCTGTGGACTACTCCCAATGGCGTGGCCATTTGGGCGCTGGATGAAGAGTTATTGGCGAAAATGGAGGAAAGCGGATGCTATAAGATAAGTCTGGGGATAGAATCTGGGGACGATTACGTTTTGCACCGCATAATTCAGAAGCCATTGGACCTTAATAAAGTGGAGCCAATAATCAGTTTCTGTAAGAAATTGGGGATGGCGGTTGACGCATTTTTTGTTGTCGGTTTTCCCGGAGAAACCAAGAGGCAGATGGAAAAGACTCTCCGATTTGCGCGAAAATTGAAGGTGGATAACCTGAATATTACTATAGCCACCCCGCATCCAGGAACGCGGCTCTATGAAATTTGCGAAAGAGAAAAGTACCTAAAGCCGAGTTTCAATTTTAAAGCCATCAGGTCACGAAGAGGCCAAATTGATACTCCGCTGTTTACTGCAAAAGAAGTGGAAAAGATGGTCTCCCGTGTTAACTTTATTTCTCGTCTGGAGCTTATGCTACGGAGCCCATCTGCCTTTTATGAAAGGGTAGCGAAGCGATTCTTTAAAGACCCAGCCTTTTTTACGGCTTTGGCATACGAAACTGTTAAAAAAATGTTCTTTTCAGGAGGAAGATAGATGGAATTGAGGGAAAAGATTGTTCGGCACGAAGCCAAAATCGCTGTTATCGGCTTAGGATATGTGGGACTGCCACTGGCTGTGGAATTTGGCAGAGCAGGGTTTTCTGTTAAGGGTATTGAAGTGGATAGAGAAAGAGTAGAAATGGTTAACCGTGGGAGGTGCTATATTCAGGATGTTCCAGAGGGAGAACTCAAGAGATTGGTCAAAAATGGGAAATTGGCGGCAACTGCCCATTTTGATGTTTTGCAGGGAATAGACGCAGTAAGCATCTGCGTCCCGACCCCTTTGCGTAAGACCAGAGACCCTGACATCTCCTACATTATTGCAGCTGTGGAAGAAGTAGCCAAGTATTTGCATCGTGACGAACTGGTTATCTTGGAAAGCACTACTTATCCCGGTACAACAAGAGAAGTGATTCTTCCCAGACTGGAAGCAAGAAATCTCCGGGTGGGAAAGGACTTCTTCCTCGCCTTCTCGCCAGAGCGCGTTGATCCTGGCAATAAGACTTATACTATAAAGAATACCCCCAAAATAGTAAGCGGAATCACAAAAAAATGTACCGGTATTACCGCAACTCTCTACGAACAGATAATTGATGAGGTGGTTCCTGTCTCTTCAACGGAATCGGCAGAGATGGTGAAACTTCTGGAGAATACCTTTCGTATTGTAAACGTGGGATTGGTCAACGAGGTGGCCCTCATCTGTGATAGGTTGAAACTGGATACCTGGGAAGTGATAGATGCGGCTGCGACAAAGCCGTTCGGCTTTATGCCTTTTTATCCTGGGCCCGGCTTGGGGGGTCACTGCGTCCCGGTAGACCCCCACTATCTATCCTGGAAGTTGAGGGCTTTAAATTTTTATGCCCGTTTTATTGAACTGGCAGGTGAGATAAATAGTAAAATGCCTGAGTTTTTAGTGGGCAAAATTGATGCTGCGCTCAATGAGAGAAAAAAAAGCATAAATGGCTCAAGAATCTTAGTTTTAGGCGTGGCGTATAAGAGCAATGTCTCGGACATCCGGGAATCCCCGGCTTTGGATGTCATAAGGCTTCTCAAGGAGAGAGGAGCAAATGTAGTCTATAACGACCCTTATGTGCCTGTGGTGGAAGGAATGAAATCGATTCGCCTGACAAGGAATTCTTTAAGAAATGCCGACTGCATCGTAATCACTACAGCTCATAGGGACTACGACTATAAAGAGATTGTAGAGAACGCAGGGCTGATTATTGATTCCAGGAATGCAACAAAAGGGATAAAGAGCAAGAAGATAATAAAACTATGAGAAGGACCCCTCACCCCGACCCTCTCCCCGGAGGGGAGAGGGTAGAAAGTAGGATTCTCCCCGGAGGGGAGAGGGTAGAAAGTAGGATTCCCCCCGGAGGGGAGAGGGTAAAAGGTAGGATTCTCTTCGGAGGGGAGAGGGTAAAAAGTAGGATTCTCCCCAGGCGGGAGAAAGGGGTATTTTCTGGTAGGCATAAGAGAAAAGAAATAAGGAGAAAGAATTGGCATTGTTTTTAGTTACTGGTGGGGCTGGATTTATTGGGTCAAATATTTCTGAAGAACTGGTGAGAAGGGGAGAGAAAGTTAGAATACTTGACAATTTCTCCACCGGAAAGAGAGAAAATATTGCTGATTTCGAGGACGCTATCGAGGTCGTAGAAGGAAACCTCAGGGATTTAGAAACAGTAGGTAGAGCAGTGGCCGGGGTCGATTTTATTGTTCATGAAGGAGCTTTGCCGTCCGTAGAGAGGTCAATAAAAGACCCTCTTATGACTAACGCGGTTAATATTCTCGGAACATTGAATCTGCTATCGGCCGCACTTCGTCTGGGAGTTAGAAGAGTTGTGTATGCTTCCTCTTCCTCGGTCTATGGAGATACTCCAACTTTACCCAAAAAAGAGGAGATGAAGTCCAATCCCAATTCTCCCTATGCGGTCACTAAGCTAGTTGGAGAAGAGTATTGTCGAATATACTATTCCATTTATGGATTGGAGACGGTCTGTCTGCGCTACTTTAACGTTTTTGGCCCGAAGCAGGACCCGAATTCCCAATATGCAGCGGTCATTCCCAAATTCATCAGTCTTATGTTGAAAGGGAAGCGTCCTCCTGTCTACGGGGATGGAGAGCAATCGCGGGATTTCACCTTCATAGATAATGTAGTGGAGGCGAGTTTAGAAGCGTGCAAAGTGAAAAAGGCAGCCGGAGGAGTGTTCAATATTGCTTGTGGTGAAAGAGTTACTATAAATAAGCTGGTGCGTAGAATAAACGAGATTCTGGGCACAAGAATAGAGCCGGTTTACGAAAGTCCTCGAAAAGGTGATGTAAAACATTCTCAGGCGGACATCTCCCGGGCCCGGAAAGTTCTCAATTATTCACCTAAGGTCGGATTTGAACTTGGCCTGGAAAGGACTGTTCACTGGTTTAAGCAAAGATGAATACAAGGCTAATCAGTACTATTGTGACAGTCGCTGCGGTCTTCATAATATACATCGCTCTGAGAAGATCATTGCATGCGCTTTCCCGAAAAAGAAAGTATAGAGAAGTGGAAGAGAAGATAAGGAGAGGGATAAAGCCCCTTTCTAAGGAGAAAGGAGCTGAGAGAAGACATCCGGTCTCCGAATACGAAGAATGTATCAGGATTACTAGAGATAATAATGTGAAAGCTTGGGGCAGCTGGCTTCTGGCCCAGTTTTACCATGATAATCCCCATCGCGGAAAAGACTATCTGGGAAAAGCAATCCAGTGCTATGCCCAGATAGTGGAGGGATACCCCGATTATCCTTTTCACGAAGAGAGCCTATTCAGACTGGGAAATCTTCTTTTATTTGAAAAGTTAGACTACAAGAAAGTATGCCATGTATATCAGAAGTTGCTCCAAAAATATCCGCAATCTAAATGGGTAACTGTGGCCAGAGAGAGGATAGAGCTCATCAAGAATAATCTAGCCCATCCTCTGGCATTAAACAACTATATTCTCGCAGAGAGATATTTTGAACAGGGAAAATATGAGAAGAGTATCGAGAGTTTGCTAAACATTGTTAAAGAATATCCTGAATCAGACTTGTCCAGCTGGGCCCTATATTTTCTGGGAGACATCTATAACTTTAAACTTAAAGATTACGGGAAGGCAATTGCTGAATATCGGAATCTTATCCAGAAGTTTCCCCGCCATAGGTTCGTGGCCAATGCCCAGTTTAAAATAGCCGAATGTTGTCGTAAAATGGAAGAGTGGCAGGAAGCAATTGAGGTCTATAAGAAATTCATCCAGGATTACAGTCAGTATGGTTATGCTGATTACGCCCAGTTCTATATGGGGCAATGTTACGAGAGATTAAAGGATTGGGAAAAGGCGAAGGCTGCATACAGTTCAATTTCAGCTAAGTATCCTGAGAGTATATGGACTGATGTTGCACGCAACAGAATTAAGTATTTAGATAGATACCTGGGAGGTTAATTATGGTTTATTATCTGGTTGCATTTTTCTTTGCCCTGCTTCTGGCTTATCTTTTTACTCCTCTTTTCCGGGAGATTGCAGTTAAGTTTAAAATTCTCGACCATCCGGTGCCAAACCTAAAAGTTCACGCCAAGCCAACTCCCTATTTAGGTGGGTTAGCTATCTGGCTGGCTTTCATTTTGACTCTTCTGGGAGTCAGATTTTTCACCCATTTTCCCACAGGCACTCTACGCAACCTGCGTGGGATCTTCTATGGTGGAACTCTGATAATGGTATTGGGACTTATTGATGATATTTGGAAACTGGACTACAGAGTAAAATTTTTCGGACAGTTCATTGCGAGTATTATCCTTGTGCTGTACAATATCAGGATAGAATTCATTCCCAGTCTTTACCTTTCCATTTTTCTAACCATTTTCTGGGTAGTGGGAATAACCAATGCAATCAATATTATTGATATAATGGATGGCTTAGCTGCTGGAGTAGCAGTTATTGTTGGGCTGGCTTTCTCCTTCATCGCCTTACCCACAGAAAAGATTTATGTCAATTTTGCCGCTCTGGCCTTGTCTGGGAGTTGCCTCGGCTTCCTTAAATACAATTGGCAACCGGCCAGGATATTTATGGGAGATTCTGGGAGCCTATTTATCGGGTTTATTCTATCTGCTATTTCGCTGGGAGAAAGCTATACCACGATAAATAATATTGGACTCTTTGCCCCTCTTCTGGTTTTAGGGATTCCCATCTATGACACCTTGTTAGTCATATTTTTCCGGATGCTCAAAGGGAAGTCAATATTTGCTGGAAGTCGCGACCATTTTGCCTTCAGGCTGGAGGCAATGGGATATGAAAGGAAGAAGGTGATACTCATCAACTATTATATTTCAGCAATCTTAGGATTTACAGCATTCCTTATCACTATAGTAAGATTTGAGCTTGCAGTCATTATATATGCAGGCGTGATTGCTTTTGCTGTCCTTTACGCTACCCGCCTGATTTATGTGACGGTGGAGTGATGGCTGGAAAAGTGTTAATAGTAGGAGCGGGATTAACCGGTTTAAGCACTGCTTTCCACTTAGAGAAGATGGGAAAAGTAGATTATTCAGTCTATGAGAAAGAGGAAAGAGTGGGGGGATTGTGCCGCTCAGTCCATTTGAGAACCCCCAAATATGCGGAAAGTTTTACATTTGATATTCTGGGACATCTGCTCCATGTGAAGGAGGATTATACGAAAGGATTAGTAAGAAGCCTTCTTAAGCGTAGCCTCGGACGACATAAACGAGATTCCTGGATATATTCAAAAGGTATCTATACCAGGTACCCATTTCAGGCAAATACGCATGGTTTACCACCAAAGGTAGTGAAGGAATGCGTCCTCGGATTCATTGATGCGAAGTCCCATCCTTTTCGCTGTGAAAGGGACTTATCCAAAATATCTTTTAACAGATGGATTTTGAAAAATTTTGGCCGGGGTATTGCCAAACATTTTATGATTCCCTATAATACCAAGATATGGACAGTCCGTCCACGAGAATTGACCTGTGGATGGTTAAAGTTGAACCCTAAATATGTGCCTTCACCTACTATTCCCGAAGTGGTAATTGGAGCTTTGGCTGACCAGGAAAAAGGTTTTGGATATAATGTCTATTTTTACTATCCCCGGAGAGGCGGAATCCAGAAATTACCCGATGCATTTGGAGAAAATATCAGGAATTTGAATTTGAAAACGAGCCTTTCCCGGGTGAACATTGCGAAAAAAGTGGCCTACTTTAATGGAGGGAGAATCAAGGAAGAGTTCCAGTTTATGGTTTCCACGGTTCCTCTGCCAGAACTAATTTTAGAGATAATAGAAGACGTACCAGACCATATCAGGAAGGCTGCTCTTAAGTTGAGGCGTAACTCGGTTCTTACCTTCAATCTGGGGATTAAACGGGAGAATATAGACCACGGACACTGGGTATATTTTCCCGAAAACAAATATGTCTTTTACCGGGTCGGCTTTCCCAGGAAGTTTTCGGACAATATGTGCCCTCCGGGCACAAGTTCTCTTTATGTTGAGATCGCCTGTAGGCCAGGGGAGATAGACGGGGATAGAGAGAAGAAACTTATGGCAAGAGCAATGAGAGACCTGGTCAAGACCGGGATACTGAAAAGGAATGATGAAATAGTGGTGCGTAAGTCAATACATATCCCTTATGCTTATGTTATTTACGACAGGCATCGGGATGCAAATTTGGAGATAATTCAGAATTATTTAAAAGGAAAAGATATCTATTCAGTTGGCCGATATGGCGGATGGAAATATTCTACGATGGAGGAGGCCATCTTAGAAGGCAAGGAAATCGCAGAAAGGCTGGTCAGGCTTTCTGGAGTGTAAAAGGGGTCAGAGTCATTTTTCCTGGAATCCATTGTCCCCGATGTATCGCGCGGATTGGGAGGAGGGAATGCGCTGTCTGGTTACTGGTTGCGCTGGGTTTATCGGTTCCCACTTGTCGCAGAAGCTGGTTCAATCCGGTTTTGAGGTCGTCGGAATAGACTCCTTTACAGACTACTACGACAGAAAAATCAAGGAAGCCAATGTCCGGGAACTTCTTGGTTCGGGCCACTTCAGTCTCATAAAAGAAGATCTTTTGAACACAGATTTGGGCAGGCTATTGGAAGGAGTCGATTATATCTTCCACCATGCTGCCCAGCCAGGGGTACTTGCCAGTTGGGGAGGACGCTTTGAAACATATTTAAATAACAATATTCTGGCCACACAGAAATTACTCGAGTCAGCAAAAGAAATTGACTTGAAATCTTTCGTTTTTGCCTCATCTTCTTCTGTCTATGGAGATTGTGAATTACCGATGCGGGAGGACAGATTCCCTGCGCCAATTTCTCCTTATGGAGTATCCAAGCTGGCCTGTGAAAATCTATGCCATTCTTATTGGAAGAATTTTGGCGTTCCTATTGTTTCTTTGAGGTATTTTACCGTCTATGGGCCACGCCAAAGACCCGATATGGCTTTCCACAAATTTATCAAGGCAATTTTGCAAGGAGAAGAGATCACAATTTACGGTGATGGGAACCAGACGCGAGATTTCACCTATGTTGACGACGCAGTGAACTCCACCATATTGGCAATAGAAAAGAGTTGCGCTGGCGAAATTCTCAACATCGGGGGTGGAAGCTACATCTCAGTAAATGGTGCGGTCAAGTTATTGGAGGAAATAGTTGAAAAAAAGGCCCAGATTAGATATATTGAGAAAAAGAAAGGGGAAATGGAAGCGACCTGGGCGGACATAGGAAAAGCGAGGAAGATGTTAGGATATAATCCCCGCTTCAATTTAGGAGAAGGTTTAATCAACGAAATAAAATGGATTAGGGAGATTATGGAAAAATAGATGAGAAAATATAAGGTGGCAACAATTATTACCCAGCTGGAACTGGGAGGAGCCCAAGAGATAGCTATCTATACTGCTGAAAACCTTAGACGGGATAGATATAACCCAATTTTAGTCTCTGGTTGCGGGGGAATACTAGATGGAGAAGTTAAGAATAGTCCCAGGATAAAACCATTTTTCATCCCGGAACTCATTCGGATGGTGAATCCTATAAAGGATGCGGTCAGTTTAATAAAGATATGGAAGCTGTTGAAGTCAGAGAAAGTTGACTTAGTGCATACTCACTCATCTAAAGCTGGAATTCTTGGCCGCTGGGCAGCCTATTTTGCCGGGGTGCCGAAGATTTTCCACACCTATCATGGTTTCGGCTTCAATGACTATCAGAAGTGGTGGACAAGAAGAGCCTTCATCTGGGCAGAAAGGGTAACTGCCAGTATTACTGACAGGTTAATCGTTGTCTCCTGCGAAAATGCGAAGAAGGGATTAGCAAATGGGATTGGGAGCGAGGAAAAGTATGCAGTGGTTCATTGTGCGACGAATATTAAAGCCTTTTCTGAAATAAAAATTGATTTAGACCAGAAAAAGGAACAATTTGGAATTCGGCCAGAGAGCCCGGTTGTGGCGATGATTGCCTGTTTCAAGCCCCAAAAAGCGCCTCAGGATTTCGTTCTTCTTGCCCACCGGGTGAGCCAGATCGTGCCATCCACAAGGTTTCTTCTGGTGGGAGATGGCGAACTGAGGCCCCGGGTTGAGGAGTTAATTGGCAGGTTTAAGATGGAAGGTAAGGTTATTTTGACTGGTTGGCGCCGCGATGTGCCAGAAATTATGCAGATTGTTGATGTTCTGGTGCTTACTTCTCTCTGGGAGGGTCTGCCCATTGTGTTTGCTGAAGCAATGGCCGGAGGAAAACCTGTTGTAGCCACAGCGGTGGACGGTGCCAGGGAAGCAATCTTTGAAGGAGTAAACGGATTTCTGGTTGAGCCTCACAACATAGAGAAGTTTACTGACAGAGTAGTCAGGCTGATTAGAGACCCGGGTTTAGCTAAGAGAATGGGCAGTGAAGGCAGGAAAATGGTCTATCCTACTTTTGACCTCGCTCACATGTTGAGCAGGATAGAAGAACTCTACGAAAAATCGCTCGCTGGCCTTTGAGGATTAACTATGGGTAAAACAATTTCGGAGAAAATTATTGCTTCGCGGCTGGGAAAAGAAGTGGCCGCAGGAGATATTGTGATTGTGCCAGTAGACCTCTGTATGGTTCAGGATGGTACCGGTCCCCTGGCTATCAAGCAGTTAAGAGTATTAGGGAAAAGTAGAACTCGGAAAATTAGTGATAAGGCAGTTGAGTGTAGAGTGTTTGCTCCGGAGAAGACTTTTATCTTCCTGGACCACGCCGCTCCATCTCCCCGAAAAGAACTTTCCAATATGCATAGCGAATTGCGAAAATTTGCAAGAGAGACTAAAGTAAATCTATCAGAAATAGGTGATGGAATCTCCCATCAAAGGCTGGTAGAAAGTTTTGTGAATCCGGGCGACATTGTCGTTGGTGCCGATTCTCATACCTGCACTTCCGGGTCACTGGCTGCCTTTGCTACGGGAATGGGCTCCACAGACGTGGCCATAGCGATGGCCACGGGGAAAACCTGGCTTAAGGTTCCCGAGACTTTTTTAATCAGAGTAAGCGGAAGGTTTCCCGATGGCGTCCATCCCAAAGACTTGATTCTATATATCATTGGTATGCTTGGAGCTGAGGGAGCGAGCTATCGGGCTTTAGAATTTGCCGGGGAAACATTGGAAAAGATGCCAATTTCAGGAAGGCTTACCCTATGCAATATGGCGGTAGAAGCCGGGGCAAAGGTGGGACTCGTTGCTTCAGACGGCTTGACCAGAGCCTACCTCAAAGAGGTGGGCCGGGAAAGTAGATATAAAGAAATTAAACCAGATAAAGATGCAAAATACGAAAGAGTTTTCGAGATTGATGCTTCCAGACTGGAGCCGATGGTTGCCCTTCCGGAAACCCCGGACAATGTTAAACCAATTTCTGAAGTTCGGACCAGAGATATAGAAATTGACCAGGTGTTCATTGGCACCTGTACCAACGGAAGGATAGAGGATTTGCGCCTGGTGGCAGACATACTGAAAGGTCATAGATGCGCTCCCGGGACAAGGTTGATTGTTGCTCCAGCCTCCCGACAGGTCTATCTCCAGGCAGTGCAGGAAGGAATTTTTGAAATACTGATTGAAGCAGGAGCTACAATTTTGAATCCCGGATGTGGAGCTTGCGTGGGGTTACAGGGAGGAGTTCTGGCCGATAGTGAAAAGTGCCTTTCCACAGGTAACCGGAATTTTAAGGGTAGAATGGGCAATCCCAATGCGGAGATATATCTTTCTTCTCCAGCCACAGCTGCCTGGACAGCAGTAAGGGGAAAAATAAGCGACCCCAGAGATGTGATGTAGTCGTAGGGTCCCGATGAAATCGGGACAAATAAGAAGGAATAGGTTAGCGACGTTCCGATTAGTGAATCGGAACCGGTCAGCGACTGAAGCGAAGCGAAAGGGTCGCCGTCGCGACGAGTAAGGAGCGACAAGTCTGGCGACGGGTTCGAGATGGTGAGAACCCAGGCCGACTGAAGCGCAGCGAAAGGAGGGTCGCTGTTCCGACGAATAAGGAGGAACGGGTCAGCGACGCCTGCGAGCTGGTGAGCAGGCCGGTCACCGACTGAAGCGAAGCGAAAGGAGGTGAAAGTGATTCTTAAGGGTAAAGCACATAAGTTTGGAGATAACATCAGCACAGATTTGATTGCGCCCGGTAGATTTTTTCATTTGAGAGAGAATCTCCCGGAGCTCGCTAAGCACACACTGGAAGACGCCGACCCGGAATTTGTAAGGAAAGTAAAGGCGGGGGATTTCATTGTGGCCGGGAAGAACTTTGGTATGGGCTCGTCCCGGGAGCACGCTCCAGCGATAATAAAGTTCTGCGGTGTAGATGCAATCCTGGCAAACTCTTTTGCCCGGATATTCTTCCGCAATGCAATCAACATTGGGCTCCCTGTTCTGGAATGCGAAACGGAAAAGATCGGCCAAGGAGATGAATTGGAAATCGACTTGATTAAAGGAACAGTAAGAAATAAGAAGAAAGGATGGGAGATAGGTTTCCGTCCACTGCCTCAGGTAATGGTTAACATTCTGAGTGATGGCGGGTTGATAGAACATATTCGGAAACACGGTGGGTTCAAATTTTAAAAGAGGGGTCAACAAAAAAGGGGTCCAAAAAAGGGGTCAGAGTCATTTTTTGCTAGGCGCGGTTTTAACCGTGCAAAAAAAGGAGTAGCGAAGCAGAGCTTCGCTCTGCTACTCCAATTGTTAGGAGATTTGTAGGTACGGTTATAGTCGTGCAAAAGACATTTGCACAGATTGAATCTGCGCCTACAAGGAAAAAGAAAAAAGGGGGAAGTATGCATAGAGTTACTTTAATTCCTGGTGATGGCGTTGGACCTGAAGTTATAGACGCTGCCCGAAGATGCGTTGAGGCTACAGGTGTAAAGATTGAATGGGAAAAAGTAGATGCGGGAGCCGAAATTATGGATAAATACGGGACTCCTTTGCCTGACGGGGTTATTGATTCGATAAAAAGAAATAGAGTGGCCTTGAAAGGTCCAGTGACCACACCCGTAGGTAGTGGGTTTCGCAGCGTCAACGTGGCTCTGCGGCAGAAACTCGATTTATACGCCTGTCTGCGTCCTTGCAAGTGGTATCCTGGCGTTAAGTCCCGGTATGAGGGTGTGGACTTGGTGGTGGTGAGAGAAAATACTGAAGATGTGTATTCAGGAATAGAATTTGAGCAAGGAAAAACTGAGACCAATGAACTAATCAAATTCATTCTGAGTTCAAAGAATACGAAGGTTTCCGATGATTCCGGAATAAGTATAAAGCCAATTTCTCGACATGCTTCGGAACGGATTATTCGTTTCGCATTCGACTATGCAAGGAAGAACAACAGAAAGAAAGTTACTGGAATACATAAAGCCAATATAATGAAATATTCGGACGGAATCTTCTTAGAAATATTCCACAGAGTAGCTGAGGAATATCCAGACATTGAATCGGAAGATAAGATAGTAGATAATATGTGTATGCAACTGGTCCAGAAGCCAGCGCTTTACGACGTGCTCGTCCTGCCTAATCTCTATGGGGACATAGTCTCCGATTTATGCGCAGGGTTGGTGGGAGGTCTCGGTTTAGCTCCTGGAGCGAACATTGGCGATGGAATTGCTGTCTTTGAACCAACTCATGGTAGCGCCCCCAAATATAAAGGAATGAATAAGGTAAATCCCACGGCAGCGATTCTATCAGGTGTATTGATGCTGAGATATTTGGGAGAAGGAGAACAGGCAGATAGGTTAGAACAGGCAGTCTCTCAGGTAATCGCCAGAGGGGAGACAGTGACCTATGACCTGGGGGGAAATGCGGCTACCTCTCAGATGGCCAAAGCGATAATTAAGAATCTTAAGTAACGCGCCAGCTTAACTATTTATTTCAGCTATGGGAAGGAGAAGATCTTGGAGCGTACATTAGTAATTATCAAACCAGATGCGCTCTCCAAGAGAATAATGGGAAGAGTAGTTACGACGTTTGAAGAGAACGGTTTCAAAATTGTTGCTTGCAAGATGGTTCTTCTTACGCGGGAAAGAGCGGAGGAATTCTACGAAGAGCATAAAGGGAAAGACTTTTATGAACCCTTAGTCAATTTTATGTCTTCCAATCCCTGCCTGGTTATGGTTTTGGAAGGCGAGAAAGTGACTCAGAGAATTCGAGATATTGCAGGTAATACCGACCCAGAAAAAGCAGATAAAGGGACTCTGAGAAGGCTTTATGCTCAAGATAACCGCCACAACATCGTTCATGCTGCAGATTCAATAAGAGCGGCGAAAAAGGAGATCGGGTTCTTCTTTTCCGAGAAGGAAATATATCGCTGGGAAGAAAAGGTATACAGAAAATAATGTATGAGATCTTAGATAAGAAAGAATTGGCTCCCCTGGTAAAAGAATTTCTAATATCCTGTCCGGAAATTGCCCGAAAAGCTCAGCCTGGTCAGTTTGTAGTGGTCAGAATAGATGAGAGAGGGGAGAGGATTCCTTTAACGATTGCCGACTATAACAGAGATAAGGGAACGATAGCCATTGTGGTGCAAGAAGCCGGAAAATCTACCTACCGGTTGGGAGAACTAAATTCAGGCGATAGAATTTTAGATGTTATTGGTCCTTTGGGTATTCCTACCCGTGTGGAAAATAGAGGTACAGTAGCCTGTGTAGGCGGAGGTGTGGGCATACCGCCCGTCTATCCCGTGGCGCGGGGTTTCCGGCAGGTCGGGAACAAAATCGTATCCATTATAGGTGCGCGCACGAAGGAACTCGTAATCTGGGAAGAGAGGATAACCTCTGTCTCCGACGAGCTCCACATCACCACTGATGACGGCTCCTATGGCCTAAAGGGTTTTGTTTCTGACGAATTAAAAAGACTAATTGGAGAAGGAAAGAAGCTGGGCCTGGTATTTGCTGTGGGTCCCACCCTTATGATGCGTGCTGTTTCTGAAGTAACTAGACCCTATAAGCTAAGGACTGTGGTGAGCCTCAATCCGATAATGGTCGATGCTACGGGAATGTGCGGTGCTTGCAGAGTCAACGTCGGGGGGAAGACAAAGTTTGTCTGTGTGGACGGTCCGGATTTCGACGCTCACCAGGTGGATTTTGACCAACTCCTCAGCCGGCAGAGAATATATCTTCAAGAAGAGAAGAAAGCCCTCCAGTCATATGATTTGCTCCATAGACATGGTAAACTCAAATGAAAATTAGTCCCCAAAGAGTGGAAATGGCTCGCCAGGAACCCAAAGTCAGGATAAAAAACTTTAATGAAGTGGCTTTGGGCTATACAGAAGAGCAGGCGCAAGAGGAAGCCGAAAGATGTCTCCAGTGCAAGAAGGCTCCCTGCACTAAGGCCTGCCCCGTGGAGATTGATATTCCTGGCTTTATTGCCAGGATTGTTAATAAAGACTACCAGGGAGCAATTCGCCAGATTAAGGAGGCTAACCTTTTGCCAGCCATGTGCGGGAGAGTATGTCCCCAGGAAGGGCTCTGCGAAAAGGCCTGTACTTTAAGCAAGAAGTTTGAGCCAGTTGCCATTGGACGGCTGGAACGATTTGTTGCTGATTGGGAGTTCCGGAAAGGAAATCCGGAGAGGTCAACCCTACCGCCATATACGGGAAAGCGCGTGGCGGTCATTGGCTCGGGTCCTGCCGGTTTAGCCTGTGCTGGCGATTTAGCCAGGTTTGGCTATAAAGTGACTATTTTCGAAGCGTTGCATAAGCCGGGAGGCGTATTAGTGTACGGAATCCCAGAATTTCGCTTGCCCAAAGCCATTGTGGAACAGGAGGTGAATTATATCAAGTCCTTGGGCGTGGAAGTGAAGACCGGTTATGTGATTGGCAAGATTTATACTCTGGACGAACTCTTCTCTCAGGGCTATAGTGCGATTTTCATCGGAATTGGCGCTGGTCTCCCCAAGTTTATGGGGATTACTGGTGAAAACCTTAATGGCGTTTACTCGGCCAACGAATTCTTGACCAGGACCAATTTGATGAAGGCCTACTTGTTCCCGGAATACGATACTCCAATAAAGATTGGCCGAAGAGTTGCTGTGGTAGGAGGCGGAAATGTGGCAATGGATGCCTCGCGCACAGCCCTCAGGTTAGGAGCGGCAAAGGTATTCAATATCTACCGTCGTTCCCGACAGGAAATGCCGGCGCGGGTGGAAGAGGTTCAAAACGCTCAGGATGAAGGAGTAGAACTTAAGTTTCTTACTAATCCCATCCGGATTCTGGGCAATAAGGAGGGCTGGACCACTGCAATTGAATGTATAAGGATGGAGCTGGGAGAACCGGATGAGTCTGGACGGTGCCGGCCAGTACCAGTTAAGGGGTCTGAATATACGATTGAAGTCGATGTCGTAGTAATGGCTATAGGCGCAGGTGCCAATCCTCTACTCCCTTCCGCTACCCCGGACTTGAAACTTAATAAGTGGGGCTATATTGTTGCTGATGAGACAACGGGAAAGACCTCAAAGGAGGGTGTTTGGGCTGGGGGAGATATTGTGAGTGGCTCAGCCACAGTGATTTCTGCTATGGCTTGTGGCAGGAGTAGCGCCAAAGCAATACATCAATATCTGATGGAGCGGTCAAAGAGGAGCAAGATGAGGGTTTCCTAAACTCCCTTTTGCACTTCCAGTTCAGAAGCCCACCGTGGAAAGGGTAGTCTTCGAAAGGATATGATTTTTCTTGACAATGGATGTTTTAACTTGTAATATTTACCGTAATTGTTAGGAGTAACCTATGCCTAATCCTAAGAGAAGACATTCTGTTTCCAGAAGAGACAAGAGAAGAGCTAACTGGAAGCTTTACATTCCTACTCTATCTATTTGCCCGATGTGTAAGGAATTCAAACTTCCCCATTTTGCTTGCTTTAATTGTGGCTATTATAATGAGGAAAAAGTATTAAAGACGAAAAAAGAGATAGAAGAAGAAAGGAAAAGGAAAGGGAAAAGTTAGGGGGCTTTTCTTATGCGAATTGCTGTGGACGCTATGGGTGGTGACTACGGGCCAAAGGTCGTGATAGAAGGAGCAGTTCAGGCAGTTAAGAAAACCCGCTGTGAGATAGTTTTGGTCGGAAACGAGAATCTGATAAAGGAGGAGATGAAAAAATATCGAACTTCGTCTCTGCCCATTTCAGTTCACCATTCTTCGGAAGTGATTGGCATGGATGAGTCGCCGGCCATAGCTTGCCGTCAAAAGAAAAATTCCTCCATAATGGTTGCTACCCGGTTAATTAAGGAAGGAAAGGCGGAGGCCATGGTCTCCGCGGGAAACTCTGGTGCAGTTATGGCCGCAGCATTGATGGTCTTGGGCAGGTTGCCGGGAGTCGACCGACCCGGTATTGCTGTGTTAATCCCCACTTTAAAGGGTCCTGGGGTCATTCTGGATGTTGGCGCAAACGTTAACTCGACCGGAAAAGACTTGCTCCAGTTCGCTGTAATGGGTAACATTTACATGAAAACAATTATGAAGAAGGAGGATCCCCGCATTGGACTGTTAAGTATTGGGGCAGAAGAGGCAAAGGGGGATGAGGTGACTGTAGAAGCTCATCGCCTCTTGCGCCAGAGCGGATTGAATTTTGTAGGCAACATAGAGGGAAGAGATATTCTAAAAGGAAAGGCCGATGTTATTGTCTGCGATGGATTTGTAGGCAATATTCTGCTTAAATTTGGCGAAGGTATAGCTGAAGAATTTATGAATGCGTTTAGAGACGAGATTCTCAAATATCCTTTCCGGAAAATGGCACTCTTATTGCTAAAGGGTGCTTTCAGAGATATCAGGAAGAAAATAGATTACGCCGAATATGGAGGAGCTCCACTTCTGGGCGTGGATGGTTGCTCTATTATTTGCCATGGTAGTTCCAATGCTAAAGCAATTACAAGTGCTGTCCGAGTGGCGGGAGAATTTGTAGAAAAGAGAATCAACCAACAAATAAAAGAGAGCTTACAGGAGTCCTGAACAATGGGAGTGCGGGTAATAGGAACCGGATCATACTTGCCAAAGAAAGTCCTGACCAACAAGGATCTGGAAAGAATTGTTGAGACTTCTGATGATTGGATTGTAACTCGTACGGGCATTAAGGAGAGAAGGATATGTTCCGATGATGAGGCTGCCTCAGATCTCGGAATCAAAGCAGCAGAGAGGGCATTGGAGAAAGCTAAGGCAAAAGTTGGAGATATTGATTTACTCATTGTGGCTACGATTACCCCGGATATGCTCTTTCCCGCAACAGCCTGCATAATACAAGATAAGTTAGGTATAAAGAATGCCGCTGTTTTCGACTTGAATGCTGCCTGCACCGGCTTTATCTATTCTCTCGCTACTGCCCAGCAATTCTTGCTGAACGGAACATATAAAACCGCACTTATAATTGCCACGGAAACCCTTTCTAAGATTACTGACTGGAAGGACAGGAACACTTGTGTACTTCTCGGCGATGGTGCAGGAGCAGCAGTCCTGAGAAGGGAGAAGGGCGATGCGGGAATTCTCTCTTCTTATTTGGACGCAGATGGCCGATATGGCTATCTTTTAAATATGCCTGCTGGAGGATCGAGAATCCCGGCAACTGTGGCCTCGGTCAAGAAGGGACTACATTATCTGAAGATGAGAGGAAATGAGACTTTCCGAATTGCTATACCAGAAATGGCGAACGCTGTCAGGATAGGATTGAAAAATTGTGGGCTTAAGATGGAAAATCTTGCTTTATTAATACCCCATCAAGCAAATATAAGAATAATCAAAGCACTGGCAAGAAGATTGTCTATGCCGGTAGAGAAAATTTTCATAAATATTGAGAAATGTGCAAATACTTCAGCAGCCACGGTTGCTATTGCTCTGGACCAAGCAAATCGCCAGGGAAGAATCAAAAAAGGAGATATCGTAGAACTGGTTGCCTTTGGTGCAGGTTTTACTTGGGGCTCCTGTGTGATTAAATGGTAAAAGTTGCTTTTCTCTTTCCCGGTCAGGGCTCTCAATATGTAGGTATGGGGAGGGAATTCTACGAAAGGTACGAGCAGCCGCGGGAAATAATCAATCAGGCAAATGGGATTTTAGGTTACGACCTCAAAGAGAAAATTTTTTTTGGCCCCGAAGAGGAACTACAACAGACTTTAATTACTCAGCCCGCCGTTTTCACCACAAGTATCGTTTGTTTAGAAGTTTTCAAGAGAGCTGGAAGCCACTCGCTCAAGAAAATTTTAGACCCCAAAATTGTTGCTGGCCATAGTTTAGGAGAATATACTGCTTTAGTTGCCGCAGGTGTTCTCAATTTTCCCCAGGGGCTTACCTTGGTTCAGAAAAGGGCTCAGTTTATCCATAAGGCTTCCCAGGAAAGGCCGGGAGGCATGGCAGCCATCATCGGACTGGAGAAAGAGAAGGTAGAAGAAGTTATTGAGGAAGTTAGAGGCGACGAAGTACTGGAGACGGTAAACTTCAATTCTCCGGGTCAGATAGTTATTGCGGGAGAGTCAGGCGCTTGTCAGAGAGCTATAGAGAGAGCGAGAGCAAAGGGAGCAAAAAGAGCGGTTATTCTAAAAGTTAGTGGGGCCTTCCACTCCAGCTTGATGGCTCAGGCCAGGAAGAGCTTAGCTAGAGAGCTGGAGAATTATGAGTTAAGAGATCCAGCTATTCCCGTGGTAACAAATTATAATGGGAAAGTGGCAACTTCCCGAGAAGAAATAAGAGAAGCATTAATTCGCCAAATAAACAGTCCTGTATTATGGGAAGATTGCGTAAAAGAGATGCTGGCAAGAGGCATAGAGATTTTTATTGAAGTCGGTCCGGGAAAAGTGTTAATTGGGCTCTTAAACAGAATTGCCGAGGGTTTTTCCGGAATGAACGTGGAAGACGAGAAGAGTCTCAGGGAAACGCTTGGCGAATTAGAAGCACTCCTGAGGAGATAATGGGGATAGAGAGTGACAGCCTTGGTTTGTAGGGACGGTCGTGATGTCTCGGCAAATCTGTAACTTATGCAATGGTCGTTCGATATTTGGGGACTGTGCCTTTTAAGAAATGGTCGCTGTCCCTATTTAAAAAAATAGTTTTGCGGGGGGTGATCAATTTTGGATTTGAGGGGCAGGGTAGCGATTGTAACTGGAGCAGCGCAGGGGATTGGAAAGTCTATTGCCATTCAGTTGGCTGCGGCAGGGGCAAATGTGGTCATAGCAGATCTGGCAGAAGAAATGGCTAAGACTGTCGCCGAAGAAATTTCCCGGAAAGGAACTGAAGTTATCTCCATTGGCGTAGATGTTTCCAGCCTTTCTTCGGTTGAAGAAATGGTGAAAAAAACTCTTGACAAATTTGGCAGAATTGATATATTAGTCAACAATGCTGGAATAACCCGAGACGCACTAGTGATGCGCTTGAAGGAAGAAGACTGGGATTTAGTTTTGGATGTCAACCTGAAGGGCGCTTTTAACTGCATTAAGGCAGTTTCGCCAGTAATGTTGAAGCAGAAGTCTGGAAAGATTGTCAACATTGCATCAATTGTAGGGATAATAGGCAACGTGGGACAGGCTAATTACTCGGCATCTAAAGGGGGCTTGATTGCATTAACCAAGAGCTGTGCCAGGGAACTAGCCAGTCGCCAGATAAATGTTAATGCAGTAGCTCCAGGCTTCATTCAAACGAGCATGACCGAACGGTTGCCTGCGGAAGTGAAACAGAAGTTATCTTCCCAAATCCCATTCGGTAAGTTAGGCAAGCCGGAAGACGTGGCCAACGTCGTTCTATTCTTGGTATCTGAAGAATCCAGCTATATCACTGGGGAAGTAATCAAAGTAGACGGCGGCATGGCGATGTAGAAATCCACAATCATTTGTAGCACCAATTTGGTTACACAATTCTCTTACGGAGGTGAAAGTAAAAAATGTCAGTTGCCGACAGGGTAAAAGAAATCATTGTGGAACAGCTCGGGGTAGACCCGGAAGAAGTGACTATGGAAGCTTCGTTCGTTAATGACTTGGGAGCCGATTCCCTGGATACTGTGGAACTGGTGATGGCTCTGGAAGAAGAGTTTAATATGGAAATTCCTGATGAGGAAGCAGAGAAATTAGATACAGTGGGCAAAGCGATCGATTACATAAATAAACACAAATCTCAATCCTGAACTGACTTGGGGAGAACCGCTACACAGCAGGGATTTTTAGCTTCGTAGCGGTTTTGTATTTTATTTTTTCTGGCTAAGTCTTTGGAGGCCGGATGGACCGGAGAGTAGTAATTACTGGATACGGGGTTATTTCGCCAATCGGAATCGGGAAAGATGAGTTCTGGAACGCCTTGGTAGCGGGGAAATCCGGTGTAACCAGTATCTCTTCCTTTGATGCTTCTCAATTCTCCACCCAGATTTGCGCTGCAGTAAAGAATTTTGAGCCAGAAAAATATATTGATAAGAAAAAACTTAGAAAAATGGACCGTTTTACCCAATTTGCGTTTGCTGCGGCCAAGATGGCCATAGAGGACGCAAAACTGGGTATGGAGAAGGAAGACCACTTTCGCGTGGGAGTTATCGTCGGCTCCGGCATAGGAGGAATCGCAACTGTCGCTAGCGAACACAAGACATTGTTAGAGAGAGGGCCGCGGTGGGTAAGTCCCTTCATGATTCCGATGCTGATTACAAACATTGCTGCAGGAGAAATTGCTATTGCCTACAATATCCAGGGGCCGAACTATTCATTATCCAGTGCCTGTGCGACCAGCAACCACACCGTGGGAGATGCTTTTCGCCTCATTCGCTATGGCGATGCAGATGTAATCATTGCCGGCGGATCGGAAGCGGCAGTTACTCCCCTCGGTCTCGCTGGTTTCTGCTCAGCAAAGGCGTTGTCCACTCGAAACGAGGAGCCTGAACGGGCTAGCCGGCCTTTCGACAAGGAGAGAGATGGTTTTGTAATGGGGGAAGGAGCCGGAATTGTAATTCTGGAATCGCTGGAGCATGCTCTTTCCCGGGGCGCTTCGATCCAGGCTGAACTCGTGGGCTATGGAGCTACTGACGATGCTTATCATATTACTGCTCCTTCTCCAGACGGCCTGAGTGCTGCTCGAGCTATGTCCAATGCTTTAGCTGATGGCGGCCTGAAGCCAGGAGAAATCGATTACATAAATGCTCACGGCACATCTACTCCTCTAAATGATAAGGTAGAGACCCTTGCTATAAAGAAAGTCTTCGGCGAGCACGCTTATAAGATTCCGATTTCCTCAAACAAGTCTATGATTGGACACCTCCTGGGAGCAGCAGGAGTTGTAGAATTGATCGCTACGATTATTAGCATGGAGAAAGAAATTATTCCCCCGACAATAAACTATGAATTTCCTGACCCGGAATGTGACCTGGATTACGTTCCTAACAAGGCCCGCCCTAAAAAAGTCGAAGTAGCCCTCTCCAACTCCTTGGGCTTTGGTGGCCATAACGCGACCCTGGTGGTAAGAAAGTATCGACCAAACGCGAGGTAGTAACCATTTCCAGAACCGTACGGACTCTCCCTGGCAATGACCCTCAGGGTCCATCAGGCCTTTTCTGAAACAGTGGACCTGTTTTGCAAAAATGGACTTGAAGACTCTGGAAAAAAAATTAAAGATAAATTTTAATAACAAAGAACTCCTGCAGCAGGCTTTGACTCATAAATCCTATGCTTATATGCATGGAATAGAAGACAATGAGCGGCTTGAGTTTCTGGGAGATAGTGTGCTGAATCTCGTGATTTCTGAAAACCTCTATGGACGTTATCCATCATACGACGAGGGGAAGCTCACCCGGATGAAATCGAACCTGGTAAACCGAAAGTATCTTTTTCTCTGGGCGAAGAAGTTATCTTTGGGTGACTATCTATTGATAAGTGGCGAAGAAGAAGCAGCAGGTGGCCGTCGGAAACCTTCTATTCTGAGTAATGCCCTGGAGGCTCTCATCGGCGCAATTTACCAGGACCAGAATTGGGAAAAGGCAAGGGACTTTGTTCTCCGCCATATTTCCATTCTTAAAGGAACAAGGAAGCCAGATTATAAGAGTCGCCTTCAAGAATTGGTACAAAGGAGATATAGGGTCTTGCCAGGGTACAGGCTGAAGATGGAGTCGGGTCCAGCGCACAAGAAATTTTTTGAAGTGGAAGTAAAAGTGAGAAATAGAGTTTTTGGCCGTGGCACGGGTTGGAGCAAAAAGGCAGCTCAACAGGAAGCTGCCCAACAGGCACTAAAAAAGATTGCGGCCAAGAAGTAAGACAATAGAAGTTTTCAAGTTTTCTGGAGGGAAAGATGAATTATTTTCTTACTGAAGAGCAGGAAATGATTCGCGAATTAGCCAGAAGGATTGCTGAAGAGAAGATAAAACCCGTGCGGGAGCATTACGACGAGACTGAAGAGTTTCCCTGGCCAATACTGGGGGAACTTGCTAAAGCAGACCTTTGTGGAGTCTATATTCCCGAGGAGTATGGTGGAACCGGTGGAGGAGTATTTGATTTATGCCTCGCTGTAGAGGAACTGTGCAAAGTTGACGGCGGAATCGCTTTAGTCTTAGCTGCCACAGCGCTGGCTACTTTTCCTATTCTACTCTTTGGTAACGACGAACAGAAGAAGAAATATTTGCCGGATATTGCCGCGGGGAAGAAAGTGGCTGCCTTTGCTCTCACTGAGCCAGGCGCTGGTTCCGACGCCTCGGCTATCCAGACCGGTGCTAAGAGAGAAGGGGGAAACTATATTCTGAATGGCACGAAATGCTTCATCACCAACGGAGGTGAAGCCCAAATTTATATAGTGATTGCGATGACCGACAAGACGAAGGGTTCTCGGGGAGCATCGGCTTTCATTGTGGAAAAAGATACTCCTGGATTTTCTTTTGGGAAGAAGGAGAAGAAAATGGGCATTCGCAGTTCTCCGACAAGGGAACTGATTTTCAATGATTGTAAAATTCCCCAAGAGAACCTTTTGGGCAAGGAGGGACAGGGATTCATAATTGCTTTAAAGACTTTTGATGCTTCGCGGCCCGGGGTGGCTGCCCAGGCTCTAGGCATTGCTGCTGGCGCACTGGAGGATGCTATTAATTATTCCCGGGAGAGAGTACAGTTCGGGCAGTCTATATCTTCCTTTCAGGCGATTCAGCACCTTCTCGCCGATATGGCAACAGAAGTGGAGGCAGCGCGAGCTCTGATCTATGCTACAGCCAGGATGATTGATAGGGACCCGAAAGCGAGGGTGACGAAAGAAGCGGCAATGTGTAAGCTTTTCGCTTCAGATATTGCTATGAAGGTTACTACTGATGCTCTGCAAGTTTACGGAGGCTACGGATACATGCGCGAGTATCCTATGGAAAAGAGAATGCGTGATGCAAAAATCACTCAGATCTATGAAGGAACAAACCAGATTATGAGAAATGAAATATCACTTGCCTTAATTAAGGAAGCAGCTAAAACGAGGAAATGAACTTTATTGTCTGTATTAAACAGGTACCGGGAACTACAGAGGTAAAGATTGACCCCCGAACTAATACTTTAATTCGAGAAGGAATCGAATGCATTGTAAACCCGTTCGATACCTATGCCATTGAGGAGGGCCTCAGGCTTAAAGAGAGAATGGGAGGAAAGGTAACTGTAATATCTATGGGGCCGCCCCAGGCGGAATCGGCTCTCAGAGAAGCCTTAGCTATGGGATGCGATGAGGCTGTTCTCTTGACCGACCTTGCATTTGCCGGAAGCGATACCTTGGCCACTTCCTATACGCTGGCCTGTGGTGTAAGAAAGATAGGAGAATTTAATTTGATTATCTGTGGCAAACAAGCCATTGATGGAGATACAGCACAAGTTGGTCCGGGGATAGCAGAGAAATTAGGAATTCCTGCAGTTACCTATGTAAGAAAGATAGAAGAAATAAGTGAGAATATGATAAGAGTAGAAAGAATGATGGAAGAAGGATACGAGGTGATTGAGATGGGGCTTCCTGCTCTGATTACCGTCGTTAAGGAAATCAACGAGCCGAGGCTTCCCTCCTTGAAAGGAATGATCAGGGCGAGAAAGGCCGATATTCATACCTGGCAGGCTTCCGATATAGCTTGCGAAAAAGATAGAATTGGACAATCCGGTTCTCCTACCATTGTGAACAGGATATTCACTCCACCTCCGCGGAAGGGTGGAGAGATGCTACTCGGAAATCCTGAAGAACAGGCGCGAAAATTGGTGGAGAAGCTCCGCCAGGCAAAAGTAATATAGCTTTGTGGAAGAAAATCCTCTCTTCCGCGGGGCAGAGGGTTTAAGGGTGAAGGGTCGCGTTTTTCCTCTCCCTCTGGGAAGAGGATGAAGATGAGGGGGAAATTTGGGCATTAGGATTCTTGAAGACAAATGTACAGGTTGCTCGCTCTGCGTGAAAGCCTGCCCATTCGGCTTAATTAAGATGGTTCCCCGGGAGAAAGTGGGCAAGCCGCATCCCAAGTATAAGAAAATTGCTGTGATTGGAGAAGGTTGCAATCTTTGCCGAGCTTGCCTTGAGCCCTGTTCTTTTCAAGCCATATTGATTGAGAGGGAGGAAGTGAAAGTTCGACCCGATATCTCCGAGTATCGGGGTGTATGGGTCTTTGCTGAGCAGAAGAAGGGAGAAATTCAAGGGGTTGTCTATGAGCTTCTCGGCGAGGGAAGGAAGTTAGCTGACCAGTTAGGGGAAAAACTTTCCTGCGTATTGTTGGGAGAAGGAATGGATGAGGGAGCCAGAGAGCTTATAGCCTATGGTGCAGATAGAGTCTACCAAATTGAAGGGTCCATTTTGAGGAATTTCCAGGATGACCCCTACACCGATGTCCTTACTGACCTGATTAAGAAAGAGAAGCCTGAGATAGTCTTGATGGGCGCTACTGCAATTGGCCGTTCTTTCGCCTCCCGTGTAGCAGCAAGATTAGGTACAGGACTTACTGCTGACTGCACAGAACTCGCCATAGACCTGGAGAAAAGGCAGCTTCTTCAGACAAGACCTGCCTTTGGCGGAAATATCATGGCCACTATTACCACCCCAAACTACCGCCCCCAGATGGCTACGGTCAGGCACAAAGTCTTCAAAAAGGCAATTAAGCAGGGAAATCGCCAAGGCGAAGTAATAAAAGAGAGTGTGGAAAAGAAAGACCTTTCTTCCCGGACCAAGCTCTTGCATATGGTTGAAGACCTGACTCAGACAGTAAAGCTCGCTGATGCTGATATAATTGTCTCCGGAGGACGCGGAATGGGAGGTAGTGAAAACTTCCGCATTATTGAAGAGTTGGCCCGCACCTTGGGTGGCGCCGTTGGTGCCAGTCGGGCCGCTGTTGATGCTGGTTGGATGCCTTATTCCCATCAAGTAGGACAGACTGGCCGCACCGTCTGTCCCAAAATATATATTGCCTGTGGAATTTCCGGAGCGATTCAGCACCTGGTCGGTATGCAGTCTTCAGAAATTATTGTGGCAATCAATAAAGACCCTAATGCTCCCATCTTCAAAGTCGCTACTTATAGCATTGAAGGCGACCTATTCGAAGTCGTGCCAGCCTTAACTAAAACCTTGAAAGAAGTTCTGGGATAAACTAGTTATATCCTGCGCCTACCTTCACTTACTTATCAATTAACCATATCATTTTTTTCTTGATAAATGTATAGCATTTTGATATATTTTAGATAATAAGAAATAGATGTAGTGCAGGGCTTTATGCCCGTAATAGTTTTGGTAGTGTAGTGGCTTGCCCCGAAGGGCCTTGTAGGCACAAATTCTATTTGTGCAGAAGATAGATTGCACGATTTGAAATCGTACCTACATAATTTGGTACATCGCTGGAGATACGGTTGTATTTTAAGCGGCTGGAAATATTTGGATTTAAGTCCTTTGCTGATAAAATCAGTATAGATTTCGAATCGGGAATTACTTGTATCGTTGGTCCCAATGGCTGTGGAAAGACCAACATTGTTGATGCCATAAGATGGGTTCTGGGAGAACAGAGTGCCAAGCAGCTTCGTGCCAGCAGGATGGAAGATACTATCTTTAATGGTTCCAGAACGCGCAAACCCTTAGGGCTAGCTGAAGTTTCTCTCACCTTAGACAACTCACAAAATATCCTGCCGATTGAGTACCGAGAAGTCACTGTTACTCGCCGACTGTTTCGTTCTGGAGAATCCGAATACTATATCAACAAGTCTCCTTGTCGTCTTAAGGATATCACTGAGTTATTCCTGGATACAGGGATGGGCACAGATACTTACTCTTTGATGGAAGAAAAGAAAATCGATTTTATTCTGAATAGCAAGCCAGAGGAGCGCCGAGTCATATTTGAAGAGGTAGCCGGGGTAATGAAGTACAAATGGAGAAAAGAAGAGGCATTGCGCAAGTTAGAAAGCACCCAGGCAAATCTTTTAAGGTTATCAGATATAATAGGCGAGGTAAAAAGGCAGATCAATTCGCTCGACTATCAGGCGAGAAAAGCGCGGCAGTACCAAAAATATAGAGAGGAACTGAAGCTTCTGGAAATAAGACGGCTTGTAGAAAAATATACAAAATTGAAAGAAGAGTTCAACCGGAGAGAAGAAAATTTGGCTGCACTTTCCTCCCAGATGGAAAGGTTGGGTATTGAGTGTGAAGAAAAAGAAGGTTCGGCCTTGCAATTTCAAACACAACTGAAGGCAAAAGAAGAAGAGATAACTAAAACCCAGAGAGAACTGTTTTCAATTTCTAGTGAAATTAATCGATTTGAGGATAGGTTGGTTCTGGGAAGGGAGAGGATGAAGGAGATAGAGGGAGAGAGAGCGCAGCTAAAGAAAGATATAGAGATTGGCAGTAATAAGATTAGGTTACTCGATGAGAAAATTTCAGAGACGGAAAATGAGAGATCCCGACTAGCCAAACAATATGAACAGATACAAACAGCCGTGTCTTCCCAGGAAGAAATTCTTCGCGGCCTTACACATGAGCTCCTCCACTTAAGTAGTTCCTTGGAAGAGAGAAAAGAAACCTTTGTGGAACTGGTGAATAGAACCGTGCAAACTCGGAATCGGTTAATCAGTTTAGAACTGGACAGGAAGAATCTGATTTCCCGAAAGGAAAAGTTAAATGCTGAACAGAAACGAAAATATGAGGAAAGGAAAATTTTGCAAGGTGAAATCTCGGGCAAAAGGGAAGAATTGGCGAAGGAAAACGAGAGATTGGTAGAGTTAGATAAGAAGAAGGAGCTTTTAGCAAAAGAGAAGGAATCCCTGGTGAGTGAGCTTAAAGAGACAATAGACAGAATAGAAGAATTACAACGAGAATACACCATTAAGTTATCCTACCTTCAATCATCAAACGAGCTCAGTGCAAGAAGATCCCTGGTTAAGGAGATACTATCTGAGGGATTTCCCGGGATATATGGTACTGTGGAAAGTCTGGTGAGTTTTCCATCCGAATATAGAGCTCTCCTGGAAAGACTCCTCGGGGAGCGTTTACAATATCTTGTCTGTGAAGATACCGAGAGTGCCCTAAGAGTGATAAGTTACCTCAGAAAAGAGAAAAAAGGCTATATTACTTTTCTTCCTATCAGGGAATTATCCGTTCCCAATCCTGCGCCGGTGGTCCCCAGAGAAATGGGAGTAGCACCCCTATTGGAAAGGGTAGGTTACGAGAAGAAGTATCGTAAAGTCATGGAATTTCTTCTGGGCAATGTCTTTTTGGTTGATAGCCTTGAGCAAATTGAACAATTCAGAATGCAGAGTTATCGAGAGGACAAAACAGGCGAGCGAACTACCAGAAAAGATATGGTTTATGTAATGAAAGAAGGAAATATTCTGACTTCATCCGGAATTCTTTCCGGTGGCAGTCAGGAATATTTAGAAGAGAATATTTTGATTAGAGATAAGAAGGTAAGAGAGTTAGAAAAAGAAGTTTCTCAGCTGAAGGAAGAACTGGATAGAATAATTGATACAAAGGGAAAATTGCAAAGAAAAATATCTGATTTGACGAGCGAATTAGACAAAAGTAATACCTTGTCTCAGAAGGCCCATATCAGTATTGCCCAGCTATTAGAGGTGATATCACAGAAGGAGGCGCTCAACAAAAGATACGATTCTGAGATAGATCTTCTCATTGACGAACAGGCTATCCTGGAAAAGGATATTTCCTCCGGCATCCCGGACTCAGAGACCCTATCGAGAGAGCTGGAAACCAGCGAGACGCAACAAAAGGAGATCCAGGAAATAATAAGAGGCTTCGAGAAAGAGTATCATTCTCTGGCCGAGAAGGAGAAACAGGAAAAGGAGAAACTTACGGAGTTGATGATTCGTAAGGCCCAGGTAGAGGAGAAAAAGCCTAATCTACAGTCGGAAAAATCATACCTGGAGAACGAGAGAGAAGACTTGTTAAATGTTATTAACCAGAGAAAGCAGTCTCTGGCTAATTTGGGAAGCAAAGTCACGGGTATAGAAGAAGTAAAGCTATCAGGTGAGAAAGAATTATCCTCCCTTTCGCAATTAAGAGATAAACTGGAAGAGGAACTGAAAAGATTGCAGGAGGAAAAAGATGAGATTAGTCAAAGGTTACGACAGGAAGAAGCCTTCCTGCACCAGAAGAAGAGCGAATTGACGAAGATGCAAGCTGATTGTACACAAGAGAGGATAAGTGGTAATCGCCTGTCAGTGGAACTGAATCAGATTGATGAAAATCTGCACGGAGAGTACAACCTTTCTCTGGAGGAAGGACTCCAAATGGTTTCCCAGGTGCCTTCCCATCCTGTAGGAGATTATGCAGCGGAGAGGGAAAGGTTGAGACAGAGGATTGAAGCAATGGGGCCGGTTAATCTTGCGGCTCCTGAGGAGTATGAAAAGCTTGAACAGCGTTATAGATTTCTCAAAAGCCAGGAAGAGGACCTGGTTACTTCATCCGAGGACTTGCGTAAGGTGATAGCCAAAATTGATGCCACTACTCGGGCAAATTTTAAGAGCACTTTCACCAGCGTTCAGAAAAATTTTCAGAAGATATTTACGGAGCTTTTTGAAGGAGGAGAAGCGAACCTCGTTCTCACAAACGACGTGGACTTGTTGGAAACGGGAGTGGATATCGTTGCCCAGCCCCCAGGCAAGAAACTTCAGAATATATCTCTCTTATCGGGAGGAGAAAAAGCACTCTGTGCCATTGCGCTCTTATTTGCTCTATTTATGGTTAAGCCTTCACCTTTTTGCGTGCTTGACGAGGTTGACGCCGCGCTGGATGATGCTAACCTGCAGAGGTTTAATAGACTCCTGAGGGAGTTTGTAAATAAAGCACAATTCATTGTTGTAACCCATAATAAGAAGACTATGGAAATGTCCGATGTCCTATATGGTATCACTATGGAAGAGTTTGGCGTTTCTAAACTTATCTCGGTAAAATTTCAAAAGGCTATCCCCGCCTAAATCGCCTAAATAGGGACAGCGACCATTTTCGTCAGAAGCCCCACTACCTGTTTTATAGGACAAATAGGGACAGCGACCATTTTCGTCAGAAGCCCCACTACCTGTTTTATAGGTCACTGCTTTGTACCAGTGGGGCCCAAGAGGTTGAGGTATAACCCTTTTTTGTCATTTTTTGAGATTCTTCGGCCTTTGGCCTCAGAATGACATTACGATACAGCCTCTGAAGAGGTGCTTGAGACCCGGGGGAAGTTTTTCTGGCTATGGCAGATAAGGTGAATATCTTAGGTGTGTCTATTGATAATCTGGAATCCGGTCAAATATTAGATACTGTAGAAGAATTTATTAGAGGTGAAAAAGCACATCAGATAATTACTGCCAATTCCCTGATGGTCAACTCTGTAGAAAGAGATCCGGAATTGAAGAGAGCCTTTGATAACGCCGACCTCGTTCTTGCCGATAGCATTGGTATCGTATGGGCCTCAAAGTTTCTCGGTTATGGAAAACTTTCTGGAACTCCGGGTATAGACTTGATGTTGAGGTTTTGTGCACTGGCAGCTTCCAGGTCCTATTCTATATATTTGGTAGGCTCGCGCGAGTTTGTGGTTAGGAAGGCAGGAGAAAATCTAAAAAATATCTTTCCCGGGCTAGTAATTAAGGGAATGCGCCATGGATACTTCGGAGAAGCTGAGGAAAGCAGGATCTTGAGAGAAATCAGAACTCTCCGGCCCCACTTCCTATTTGTAGGCATTGGTACTCCTCGGGCAGAAAAGTGGATAAGCGTGAACCTCAATGAATTAGGCGTTCCCGTCTGTATGGGGGTCGGCGGTAGCTTTGATGTAATTTCGGGAAGGCTAAAGAGAGCACCTGGATGGCTTTGCGAAAGTGGATTTGAGTGGATTTATCGCCTGCTCCAGGAGCCTTGGCGTGTTGTTCGCCTGACAGGTTTATTATCTTTTGTTTGCAAAGTAATCAAACAGAAGTTGAGAGGTAATTTGTCAAATGAGATACGGAATTATATCCGATATTCACGGTAACCTCGAAGCGTTAAAAGTGGTCCTTGATTATCTGAAACAGGTGGAAAAGATAGATAGATTCATCTGTGGTGGCGACATCGTGGGATACGGAGCCAAGCCCAATGAGTGCATAGAAATTGTCCGCGAATTAGACAGTTGTCTCACTGTAGCTGGCAATCATGACTGGGCTGCTATTGGTTTAGAAGATACTAGTTTCTTTAATCCTATTGCTCGGGAAGCTGTGGAATGGACTGGACGCCATTTGACCGAAGAGAATCATAATTACCTTAGAAATCTCTCCTCCGGGCTAAAGCAGAATGATTTTATGCTTGTCCACGGAAGCCCCAGAGACCCGATAAATGAATACATTTTTGAACGGCACACTTTTTTGGCAAACCTTCCGGAGATAGAGAAGAGAATCTGTCTTGTAGGGCATACCCATGTCCCACTTTGCTTCTATGCAAAGGGGGCACAAGAAATTGACGAGGTTCCTCTTAATGACGGAGTGGTTCTGGAAATAAAGCCGGCATATAAGTATCTCGTAAATTGTGGAAGTGTTGGCCAGCCCAGGGATGGTGATCCACGCGCCAGCCTTGGTATTTATGATGAAAAGAAAAACACGGTCAAAATAAAAAGGTTAAAATACGACATCGCAAAAACTCAACAAGAAATATTGAGTGCAGGTCTTCCCCCAGCTTTAGCTTTGAGACTTATCTACGGCAGATAGCTTGCTCATACAAATTCCTTGACAAACGTCACGAGATTTGATATTTTAGTTTCGGAAGTCTTCGGGATGCGGTGAAATTCCCAATCGGTGGTTAAAGTCCACGAACTCCCCATTTTTATTGTGGAGTTGAACTGTTGAAATTACAGTACCGACGGTTAAAGTCCGGATGGAAGAAGATTTCAATTAGAAATCTGAAATTAGGAATATTGTACAACCATTCCCGCACAAGGTGAAGCGAGATATCCCGAAGAGTCATTCTTCGGGTTTTTTTTCAGATGAAGATAGAACAGAGAAGCGAAGGACAATTTATGAAGAGAGCGATAGCTCTCGCCAGAAAAGGGTTGTCCCGGGTGAGCCCCAATCCTCGAGTTGGCTGTGTTCTGGTCAAGAAAGGTAAAATTATCTCTCAAGGCTATCACCATCATTTTGGTGGCGCTCATGCTGAGATTAATGTTTTGAAAGATGCAGGCGCCAAGGCCAAGGGCTCTACAATGTATATTAATTTAGAGCCGTGTTGCCACTACGGCAAGACTCCACCCTGTACCGGAGCAATTGTGAAGGCGGGCGTTAAGGAGATTGTTGTGGGTATGGTTGATCCCAATCCGCTGGTAAATGGAAAGGGCTTGAGGGAATTGAAAACAAGAGGGGTCAAGATAAGATTGGGACTCTTGGAAGAGGAGTGCAGGAAACTTAATGAACCTTACATAAAATATATCACGCGAGGGCTCCCTTTCGTAGTGGTGAAATCGGCAATGTCTCTTGATGGAAAAATAGCCGCACCAGGCGGAGATTCTAAATGGATTACGAGCCAGGCATCGCGAAAATATGCCAGAAAGCTACGTAGCGAGTTCGATGCCATCTTGGTGGGAATAAATACTGTTCTCCGAGATAATCCCAAACTTTTACCTGGCGATTCGAGAAAGAAGCCCATCAGGGTGGTCCTGGATACTTGCTTGAGAATTCCATTAAATGCGGGAGTGCTTAATTCTCAGGCACCCACGATAGTGGCCACCGGGAAGAGAACGGACAAGAAAAAAATAGAGACTCTGAAAGCGAGAGAAGTTGAAGTTCTCTCAATACCGGGATGGAAGAAACATCCCGAAAGAGGTCTTGACCTGAAATACCTGATGAGGGAATTGGCGAGAAAAGGAATTTCCTCCGTCCTCATCGAGGGAGGAGGCAAGGTTAACGCCTCGGCATTGGAGATGGGACTGGTGGACAAAGTTCTCTTCTTCATCGCTCCCAAAATTGTTGGCGGAGAGAAGGCCATTACTCCCGTGGAAGGCGAGGGAATAGGTAGGATTAGAAAGGCTCTAAAGTTGAAAGACACCAAAATCAGAAGATTTGGAGAGGACATTCTTTTTGAAGGCTATGTTTAGAATTCCCTCTTCTCCGATATATATCCAGGGGAGAGGGTTTAGGGTGAGGGGGCGTGTTTTTCCTCTCCCTCTGGGGAGAGGATGGAGGTGAGGGGGATAAAGAGATGTTTACCGGAATAATTGAGAATATGGGTAGAGTCATAGAGAAAGACGATAATAGAATTAGCATAGAGAGTGAATGGGAAGATTTGGAGGCGGGCGAGTCGGTTTCTGTTAATGGTGTCTGCCTTACAGTTGTTGAAGTTAGGAATCCCGGACGCTCCAATAGTTTCATCAGTCACCTGTCTCCCCAGACTCTTGAGAGTACCACGCTCGGCAGATTGAAGGCTGGAAGCAAAGTAAATTTAGAGAGGGCATTGAAATTTGGGGAGCGGTTGGGAGGACACCTACTCAGTGGCCACGTGGATGGAGTAGGGAAGGTTAAGTTAATTGTAAGAGAAGAGGGTGCAAGACTTTTTGAAATCGCGTCCCCAGCAGAAATTTTGAGATACATGGTCCCTAAGGGATCAATTGGTGTGGACGGAGTAAGTCTGACTGTAGTTCGGGTAGTGGATGGCGCGGGATTTTCTGTCTCTATTATTCCCTATACCGAGAAAGTTACGAATTTTGGCTTCTTGCAGGTAAATGATTTGGTAAATATTGAAGTGGACATCCTTGCTAAGTATGTTGAGAATCTAACGAGTAAAAGAAACAAGAAATCTGGTATAACCAAAGAGTTACTCTCGAGAAGAGGATTCCTATGAAGTTCAACACAATTCTTGAAGCGATAGAAGATATAAGAAAAGGTAAGATGGTCGTTGTTATTGATGATAAAGAGCGCGAGAACGAAGGTGACCTGGTGATGGCAGCGTCGAAAGTGACTCCGGAGGCAATAAATTTTATGGCCAAGTATGGTCGGGGCTTAATCTGTTTACCCATTATTGGCGAAAGGTTGGATAAGCTGGGAATTAGGCCGATGGTTACCAATGGGGTAGAGTTACGCGAGGCAGCATTCACAGTTTCTGTTGATGCCAGAAAGGGTACCACCACAGGAATTTCGGCTCACGACCGAGCGACTACAGTAAAAGCAGTTATCAATCCAAGAACTGAACCTTCCCAACTTTGCAGTCCTGGACATATCTTTCCCCTCCGCTATCGTGAAGGAGGCGTCCTGGTCCGGGCAGGCCATACGGAAGCAGCGGTAGACCTGGCGAAATTGGCCGGGTTATATCCGGCCGGGGTAATTTGTGAGATAATGCATGAAGATGGAACTATGGCCAGGACACCCGAACTTTTCCGTTTTGCTAACAGACACAAGATGGCCATAATCACCATTGCCGACTTGATTGAATATCGTCGGAAAACAGAGAAATTTGTAAAGCGTGTGGCCACTGCCAGATTGCCTACTGAATTTGGAGAATTCAAGCTAATTCTTTACCAATCCCTGCTGGATGGAGAGCATCATCTTGCTTTGTTGAAGGGAGAGGTGAGAGGAAAGAAGGATGTTCTGGTTAGAGTCCACTCATCCTGTTTGACTGGTGATATCCTCCATTCACTACGGTGTGATTGCGGTTCCCAGCTCCATCGAGCAATGGAGATAGTTCAAGCCAGAGGTCAAGGAGTTATACTGTATATGCATCAGGAAGGGAGAGGGATCGGATTGGTTAACAAAGTGAAGGCGTATGAATTACAAGATAAGGGTCTAGATACCGTGGAAGCCAATAAAGCTTTAGGTTTTAAGCCGGATTTGAGGGACTATGGAATTGGTGCCCAAATCCTTGCCGATCTGGGACTCTCCACAATAGTTCTATTAACCAATAATCCTCGCAAGATTGTAGGTATAGAAGGCCATGGATTGAGAGTGACGAGGAGGATTCCCCTGGAAATAAAACCCACTAGGGCAAACCAGAAGTATCTCCGGGTCAAGAAGAAGAAATTGGGCCACATGCTAAGAGTATGAGATGAAGTGTGGGATGGGGAGGATAGTTCCCTCTACCCTTTGGGGAGAGGGTTTTAGGGTGAGGGGTATGAAGCGAAACAATATAGAGAGATGCAGGAAACTTCGAAAGGATCAAACAGATGCTGAAAAGAAACTTTGGGCGATATTGAGAAATCGTCAAGTATGTGGAATAAAATTAAGAAGACAATTCTCTCTTGGTAGATACATACTGGATTTCTATTCCCCGGAATATAAGCTTGGCATTGAAGCCGATGGCGGGGGACATTATGAGGGGAGGGGGAAGCAACGAGATAAATTAAGAACGACACAGTTGTCGAAGTTAGGAGTGGAGATATTAAGGTTTAGTGATTTGGAGATACTGAATAACATTGAGGGGGTCTGGGAAGTAATTCGGCAGGCCATAGAGAGTAAGAGAAAATAGCTCCCCCTCACCTTGAATCCTCTCCCCCAAGGGAGAGGAAATAAAGTAACAAATAAATAAATAATTTTATTAAAGACACTTAAAAACAGAAGGAGGATGAAGATGGCTAAAGTGCATGCGGGAAAGATGTTGGCAAAAGGAAAGAATTTTGGAATTGTGGTTTCCAGGTTTAATGAGTTCATTAGTCAGAAACTTCTGGATGGTGCCCTGGATGTTTTGCGGCGACACGATGCTGATGAAGACCGGATTGAAATTTTCTGGGTTCCCGGTTCTTTTGAAATTCCTTATGTAGCGAGGAAGATGGCGCTAAGTAAGAAGTACGACGCGATACTCTGTTTGGGAGCGGTAATAAGAGGTGATACGCCCCATTTCGATTATATCGCAAACCAGGTGGCTAAGGGCATAGCCGAGACTTCGCTGGCCACTGGGGTGCCCACGCTTTTCGGCATAATCACTGCCGATAATTTAGAACAGGCTATTGAAAGGGCAGGAACCAAGGCTGGTAATAAAGGGGCGGATGCAGCGATGAGCGCAATCGAAATGGCGAATTTAGTGCCGATGGTGCAGTAATAGGTTAAATCTATTCTTGAAATAAGAGGTGGCAAAAATGGGGCTACGTCGTCTTGCCAGAGAGTATGCTCTCCAAATCCTGTACGGTATAGATGCTTGCAAATTGGAAGCCCAGGAAGCGCAACAGTCCTTCTGGGAGAACCACAGGTGCGGCAGAAAAGTTCTGGAGTTTGCCACGATCCTGGTTGAAGGGGCACTGAAAAACTTAGACCAAATTGATGCGTTAATTCGCAAGTATGCCAAGAATTGGGATATAGAGAGGATGGCCTCAATCGACCGCAACATTTTGCGCCAGGCCACCTTCGAAATTTTGTACCTTCTGGACATACCCGTAAATGTAATAATTAATGAGGCGGTTGAGTTAGCAAAAAAATACTCTACTGGGGATTCGGGAAAATTTGTTAACGGAATCTTAGACAAGATAAGCGAAACCAGAAGTGCCGGAACTCTTAAAGGGTGAAATTATGGTAAGACTCGACGAAGTCAAAAGAAGAATGGAGAAGTTAAGAGAAGAAATTCGCCACCACGACTACCGCTATTATGTCCTTAACCAGCCGGAGATTTCTGATAGAGAGTATGATGATTTGGTAACGGAGCTAAAACAGTTAGAGAAAAGATATCCCGAGCTAATCACTCCCGATTCGCCCACCCAGAGGGTGGGCGAGAAACCACTTGAGGGTTTCAAAACGGTCAGGCATCAAGTTGCTATGCTCTCCCTGGATAATACCTATTCTAATGAAGAGATAATGGACTGGGACAAGCGGGTGCATAAGGGGCTTTCCGGTGAAAAGGCGGAATACGTGGCAGAATTGAAAATTGATGGCGTGGGCGTGTCTCTGACATATGAGAAGGGAGTTTTCGTTGTCGGTGCCACCCGAGGTGACGGTATTGTGGGCGACGACGTTACGCAGAACCTTAAGACGATAAAGTCTATACCGTTAAGGTTCCTGACTACGGATTCTTCTCAATTGCCAGATTTAATTGAGGTCCGGGGAGAAATATTTATGGAGAAGAAGGCCTTCGAGAAATTGAATCAAGAAAAGAAAAGAAATGGGGAAGCCCTTTTCGCCAATCCGCGTAATGCTGCTGCCGGGTCTTTGAAACTTCTTGATTCGCGTATCACAGCGGAAAGGAAATTGAGCTGCTATATCCATTCCTTTGGTACTCTTAAAGGAGGAAAGTCCTATAAGACACACTGGGAATTTCTGCAATCGGCAAAGAGGCTGGGACTGAGGGTTAACCCAGATATCAAACTGTGCAAGGACATCAATGATGTAATTCAATACTGCGCAGATTGGGAGAAGAAGAGAGGAACACTCAGTTATGAAATAGATGGCATGGTTATTAAGGTCAATTCATTGGTGCAGCAGAGGAACCTGGGTTATACGATGAAGAGCCCTCGCTGGGCTATAGCCTATAAATTTCCTGCCCAGCAGGCAACGACTACCCTCAAGGATATTATCCTCCAGGTGGGTAGAACAGGCGTGATTACTCCGGTAGCCGTTCTTGAGCCTGTGGAGTGCGCAGGAGTGACCATAAGTAGAGCCACTCTCCACAATTTTGACGAAATAAAAAGACTGGATGTCCGGATTGGAGACAGGGTTATTTTGGAGAGAGCTGGAGAAGTTATCCCCAAAATTGTTAAAGCAGTAGAATCTGTAAGAAAAGGTAGAAGAGAAATTTTCAAAGTGCCCGAGAAATGTCCTGAGTGTGGGGGGAGGATTACAAAGGAGAAGGAAGAGGAAGTCGCCTACCGTTGCATTAATCCTTCTTGCCCGGCTCAGCTGGAGAGAGGTCTGGTTCACTTTGCTTCCAGAAATGCTATGGACATTGAGGGCCTGGGTGAGTCTGTGGTGGAACAGGTAGTGAAAAATGGATTGGTTAAGGATTTTGCTGACATCTATTCCCTCAGAAAACAGGACCTGTTGCAGCTGGAACTATTTGCTGATAAAAGAGCGCAAAATCTCCTGGATGCCATAGAAAAGAGCAAGCACAGACCCCTTTCTCGGCTACTTTTCGCTTTAGGCATACGTCATGTAGGAGAAAAGGCAGCGGAGACTCTGGCGGAAGAGTTTGGCTCTCTGGAGAGACTGATGGAGGCGAACGAAGAAGACCTGCAGAGAATTTCAGAAGTCGGGCCAGCCCTTGCTGGAAGCGTGAGGGAATTTTTTCAACAGAAAGAGATAAGAAGACTTATTGAGAGACTAAAGAAGGCGAAACTCACGCTGGAGCAGGAAAAAATGGAAAGGGGTCCCCAAATATTGGCTGGAAAAACGTTTGTGTTCACCGGAGAGTTAAAAGGATATTCCCGTTCCGAGGCTGAGGGTCTGGTAAAGAATCTGGGAGGAAAGGCTACTTCTTCAGTAAGCAAGAAGACCTCCTATGTAGTGGCTGGAGAAAGCCCCGGGTCAAAATATGAAAAGGCCAAAGAGCTCGGTGTACCCGTAATCTCAGAAGAAGATTTTATGAAAATAATAAAAAAAGCCAAGTAACAAGTAATTTGTAATTTGTAATTTGAAATTTGAAATTCAAAATTGCAGGGGTTTGTACCCATACACAATAGCCCATAAAAGGCTACACTGCCAATAAAAGTAAAATACGTCGATAAAGGACTACACTACAATTATGTTCACAGCCTGCGGAGAACAACAGCAATTAAGAGAAGAAAAGAAAATTGTCTAAAGTCTATTTTATTGATTTCAACTCCATCAACAAGTTTAAGAAACTGCTGCTTCTTGCTGGCCTGGATAAGGTAGTTTCAGAAAACGATATAGTGGCTATAAAGCTCCACTTTGGAGAAGAGGGGAACAGGGGATATGTGAAGCCAGAATATGTCAACCGTGTAATCAAAGAGGTAAAATCTTTGGGAGGTTCGCCTTTCTTAACCGACTCTAATACCATATATGTAGGAGAAAGGTGCAATGCCATAAGACATCTGGCTATTGCCAAAGCCCACGGTTTCAGTTTAGAAAATTGCGGTGCTCCAGTGATTATTGCTGATGGGCTAAGAGGGGAGAGTTTTGTGGAAGTGGAGATTGGCCAGAAGCATTTCAGAAAAGTAAAAGTTGCTAGTGCCATTTATCAAGCTGATGCGTTAGTTTTCGTTACCCATTTCAAGGGCCATGAATTGGGCGGTTTCGGAGGCGCACTCAAGAATATTGGAATGGGCTGTGCTTCCCGTACGGGCAAATATGAGATACATGAAGCAGTCGTTCCCAGAATAGACGTGAAGGACTGCACCGGATGTGGAGTCTGTATCAACTGGTGTCCTGCTAGAGCTATTAGCCTGGTGAAAAAGAAACTCAGAATAGATAGCGGGAAATGTGTAGGTTGCGGAGAGTGCATTCTTTATTGTAATTTTGGTGCCCTTTCCATTGAATGGAGCAAGTTAGCAGAGAGCGAGCAAGAGAAGCTGATTGAGTATGCCTTCGGCGCGCTGAGGAATAAGAAGGCTCTATTTATAAATTTTCTTAACTTCATTACCCGCCTGTGCGACTGCTGTGCCACGTCGGGAAACCCCGTTGTTCCCGACATCGGCATATTAGCCTCCTCAGACCCTGTAGCAATTGACGCAGCATCTGTCGCTCTGGTCAATGAAGCGGGCAAGAGAGATGTATTTCGCGAGCTCTATCCTGGTAAGGATTGGGAATTTCAGCTAAACTACGCTCACAAGTCAGGTATGGGAACGAGAAACTACGAGCTGGTAAGAATATAAACAAGGATGAGTTATGAAATTTTTAGTAGATTTTATGCTCGGCAGGCTGTGCAAGTGGCTTAGGCTACTGGGATACGATGCCTCCTACTTTGTATCCCAAAAGAAGAATGATTTAATATATCAGAGTCTAAAAGAAGGAAGAGTAATATTGACCCGAGACCACCGGTTAAGCAAGAAGAAGGCACTAAAGTTAATCGTAATTAATAGTGATTTACTGGAAGAGCAATTGAAACAGGTATTTACCGAGATAGGCATTGAGGCTGACCCGGACGAAATATTTACTAGATGCTTAGTGTGTAATGAAATCCTTCTGGAAGCAGAGAAAGAGAAAGTTAAAGACCGGGTTCCCAGTTATGTATTTCAGACTCAGGAAGAATTTTCCTATTGTCCAGGTTGTCAAAGGATATACTGGAAGGGAACACACTGGGACTTGGCAAATCAAGTATTAGAAAAGTTCAAAAATAAGAAAAAAAATTGAGAAAAATCCCCACTTGTCGTCGGAAGAGGGTTAAGATTGAAAAAAACCCCGTCTCCTCCTGTGGGGAGGGGGTTAAGGTGAGGGGACGAGAAAGATTCCCTCTCCCCCTATGGGAGAGGGTAGGGTGAGGGGAAGGTCTATGGCATACGGTGTTGCGCTTTCCCAAGCGTGGGCAGAATTAGAGACTCTTACAAAAGAAAAGAATCACACCATCAGGTTTTTGAATGACCGATACGGCATTGATTTGGATAAAAGAACTATTGTTTCTCTATCGTCAAATGTTCCGGCAAAGAACCATCTCAGCATTTTGATACTCCATTATCTTTCCCGAAAACTTAAGGGACTCCCTCAGCCAACCGGGAAATGGATTTCCTTCAAAGAGTTAGATGGCGGCCTGGTTTACTATTCTGTTTTCCGAAAACGTGTGCTGGAACCCATAATTAGAAAGTACGGCAAAGACCTTAAAGGATTTGTTTCTGAAATGACAAAGCGCTTTTCAGCCAAAGAGATGGAACAAGGAGATGCAAGCATTGTCTTAGAAGCATTTGATGGCATACCGATGCTTATTACTTTGTGGCAGGGTGATGAAGAATTCCCACCCGAGGCCAATCTCCTGTTTGATAAAAGCATCACCGAAATCTTCTGCACTGAAGATGCTGTCATTTCCGCCGAAATAGTAGCCTCTCTGATTTAAAGGAGACTCAAGGGTCCCTCTGCCCTCTGGAAGAGAGGAAAGAGTGAGCTCAAGTAGTCCCTCTCTCCTGGGGTAGGGAAGGGTGAGGTTAAGGAATCCCTCTCCCTCTGGGGAAGGAAGGGCGAGCTCAAGTAGTCCCTCTCCTTTGGGGGAGAGACACTCTATGTCAAGGGTCTTTGAAAAAAAAGTTTTTAAGTGGCTGAACGTTGGTTAAGTTGATAACGCATTATACTAGCAAGATGCTGGTCTTCATTATAAGTGGTACCATCTTTC
>Ga0315312_1000285_pt1 | contig 71968 bp, 76 predicted proteins | sample TDP7_MG_FD_203629 | JGI IMG/M metagenome (GOLD analysis project Ga0315312, IMG submission 203629) | Freshwater sediment microbial communities from Lake Towuti, South Sulawesi, Indonesia - TDP7 | ecosystem: Environmental > Aquatic > Freshwater > Lake > Sediment | place: Indonesia: South Sulawesi... | reverse complement strand
CGCCTCGTTTCTCCAATAGGAGTGAGGCCATACGACACCTCATGTGGACCTTTTTGGAGGAGTCTGAGAGGGGTTGATATGTGAGGGCGGCTGAATCGAGGCTCCGGATCCTCATCCGCTCCTGTCAGGGAGGGATTACATAGTGGAAACTTTAGAGGAATGGAAAAAGTTCGTGGAGGACTTGAAGAACGAGTGGAAGGTTCTGTGGCGGGATCGGATCGATGATAAGGTGAGGGCTGAGGGCATCGCCAACCGAGACTACTCAAGGCTGTTTGTGGATCGAGGCACCATCATCATCGCTACCAGAGACTACAAGCCTCCAGACTTTATAGAAATTTTGGAGCAACACAACCCTCCAGATGCAGAGAAACTGATTCCCCCCAGCCCTTTAGTAGGCGGGTGGAAAAGGTTCATTAGGACGGTGTTGAGCAAGCAGAAAGACTTTACCATGCGAAGGAGGCCAATTCCTCCAGAGCCGGATCGTAGGAAGGGTCAGCAACCGAAGAAGGGTGGGAGGGGCTGGCTTCACTTCAGAATGCGGCAAGAGTAGCATCTAGCTTTTTATGTTTTTAGTTTGACTTAGCTGATTTTTCGTCTGTTTGAATAGTTGGGGGATTGAATGGTTAAGTATAGGAATAAGTTGCACATTATAGCTGACATGCTGTCCATAGCTAGTAAGGGTGCTAAGAAGACGGAGATCATGTATCGAGCCAATTTGAGTTACAAGCTTCTTTGTCGATATTTGGCTGAGGTTGTGGACGCTGGCTTGGTTAGCTTTGAGGGCAGCGCGGGTTGTTATAGGCTTACGCGAAAAGGTCGAGTTTTCCTTAAGCAGTTTGGTGAATATTCCAAACGTCATAAGCAGGTCGAAGAGCAAATCAATGATGTGAACAACCAAAGGATGGTGTTGAAAAAAATGATCAGTAATTTGGATAGTCGTCCTAATCCGCGAGCGGCGAGCAAGAAGAGGAATGATAGGATATGTGTGCTTTGAAATCTTTTCCTGTTGTATTCATCCTTTTCTTTTTCATATTTCCTGTTTTTGCATTTACAACTCTTGCGTCAAGCAGTGAGGACATGGCTATCTCGACTATCAATAGAGCTGAAGAGGCTGTTGCTCTGGCTTATGGAGGTGTTTTGGAGGCTGAGCGGGCTGGAGCTGGTGTTTCAGGTTTATTGGCTCGATTGAATGAGGCTGGAGATCTCTTGGCTCAGGCGCATGTTTTGTACAGGTTGGGGGATTTTGATGGTGCAGCACGTTTCGCTGACCTTTGCAGTCAGATTGGGGAAGAGGTGAGGGTTGAGGCTCGTGGGTTGAGGGGTTTAGCTGTGGAGGAGGCTGTTCAACGTTTCAGGTGGACCATGATTGGATCGATTCTCAGCGTGACTATCATTGTTGGCGCGGGTTTCGTGGGTTGGCGTATTTTTAAGCTGCGCTATTATCGGCGAGTCTTGGGGATGAGGCCGGAGGTGGTTTCCGGTGAATCTTGAGGATTATCGTGCCTTGTTTGCCGTAGCCACGTTGGTTTTGATATTGGTGGCTGCGTTTCCTACGTTGAGTTTGGTTGTGGCGTTTCCTGGGGGTGCGGAGAGGTTTTCTGAGCTTTGGGTTTTGGGTCCGAATCGTATGGCGGAGGGTTATCCCTTTAATGTTCGTGTTGGTGAGGAGTATCAGGTTTTTGTTGGCGTGGGCAATCATATGGGCTCTTCATCGTATTACATGGTTTGTGTGAAGTTTCGCAATCAGTCTCAGCCCTTGCCGGAGGTATCCAATTCTTTGCCTAGTCCTCTGGCTCCTCTTTTTGAGTTTCGATTCTTTGTTATGGATGGTGAGAGCTGGGAGGCTCCGTTAACCTTCGCGTTTCTAGAGGTTTCACGCTTCGAGAATTCTTGTCTCGTACGTCGCATGATGATTAACGATGTGGTTTTCTTGGTCGACTTCTCTTCAAGTTGGGACTCTGAAAACAATGGGTTTTATTATCAGTTGTTTTTTGAGCTTTGGCTATACGATGCGACATCGCGTGGTTTTCGTTTTCATGACCGTTTTGTTGGGATTTGGCTGAACGCGACGGGTTCTTAGTGTTGTTACGTTATTTGCGTATGTCTCTCTATAGGGCCCCTTTATTTGGGTCACGGATCAAAATATTGCTAGTATGTTAACGTCTAGGACTCTCTTCTCCGCAGTCACCGAAGGTTGCCTCCCTCGCGTCTAGAAAGGCTTCTTTACCCCAATTTTGCTTCTTAGACTGCACTTGAAGGGGTTTTAGGATTATGGGTTTCAACAACAGAATCCCCCTTTCTTCTATTAACTCGAATTCCGCTCCAAGTTTAACTTAATTGCTATCTATTTTTCTTTTAGGAGTTTAAGGAACTCTTCTCTCGTTAAACCCGCTTCAGCTATAATTTCCAGCAGCAATCCTCTTTTTATTTCCATATGTTTTGGAACGGGCACGATGTACTCGTCTTTGACGAGGATTATGTGACTACCCCTCTGCCTAGCGACTTTGAAGCCAGCTTTAGTCAGGGCTTTAACGACATCACGCCAAGGCAACAGAGGGAGCTTCGACAACTACCTCGACCTTCTCTCCCTTAACCTTATTCCTGAAGAGTTCTGCTTTAACCTCCAAATAGCCCTCGATGGCGTCCCTAATGTTGGCTAGGGCCTCTTCCCTTGTCTCGCCTTGGCTGGCAACAGGAAGCTCTAAACATTTGACCACGAAGCCACCCTCCTCAGCGGCCTCCAGGACAACGGTAAACGTGCGGGTGACCATTGTAACCGCCTGAGTATAATGGTATTTAAAGGGCTCATATAAGCCTATCCAACCTCCTTGTGTCGGTGTGGGTACATCAGGAAGAAAAATGTATCCGTTGGGTTTTGAAGTGAGAATTCCGTTGGCTAAGCCGGTTTTAATGACCTTGCTTTTTATCGATGATTTTTATTGTGGGAAAACTTTGTCTTGTCTATGTTTGATTGCTTGATTTTTAGAGTTGAGTTTTTCACCTACTCCCTCCCCCTACGTTTTTCCGTCATGCTTTCCATCAAACTGCTTCCGCAATTGCTCGATTTTGTCGGCAGCCCGCACGGACCTACCCCTATAGTTTTCAACATACCTCGTTATTTGGATCCAAATATGCCCGTATCTTTTGTGAAACGAACATGGTTAGGCGGGGCTTTCGTGAACTTTTGGGATCTATGAGGCCTGTGTCCATTCTTTGAAGCGTTTTAGCACTTCTGTTGGGATGGGGTTTGGGGAGTCTAGGCGTTAGGGAGGTTAGGGTGTGAGAAAGAGTACTTCTGATGTTATGGTGTTTTTTCCTGCTTTTAATGGGGAGGGTGTTGGTCCTACTTTGAGGGAGAAATAATGAATCTAAAATTAGATACTGCTGTAGTTTTAGCGGGAGGTTGTGATGTAAGCGTCTCACTATCTTACAGAAGAATTATATATTTTCATTATTTATCTTATTAGAGATAAACTATAAGAGGTATCTTATGCCCGCGGTGAAAGTTAAGGGTCTTATTGATGAGGCAGAAACTTTTCTTAAGGTTGCAAGGGAAGAGTTTGAAGCTGCCGTGGCTAAAAATGATGTGGTTCGTATCCGTGATTCAGCTGAAAAGGCTTGGAACGCTGTTGTGCAATCGACCAATGGCTTGTTGCTGGCTTTGACGGGTAAGCTTCCTTTAAGCCACTATGAGAGGAGGGTTATGCTGCGGGATGCTGAAAAATCGAATCTTAAAGTTAGGGAACTTGGCGTTAGGGATAGGTACATGGCTAGGTTCAGGGTGCTTCACGGCGAGACCTTCTATGAAGGCTTGGTTGACATCGAGGAGCTTAGGCTGGAGCTAGACAAGGTTGAGGAATACATCAACGACATCAAGAAGATGCATACGTAAATGGAGACTCCTACTAATTTATAGCAAGAATTCATGTAAAGGGAAACTTTAAAGAGGAAAACAACGAGTTCGCTGTTAGAGCGGTTGACAACCTAGAAGAAGCTGCAAACGTCACAGAAGCGGATGGAAAAAGATCGCTCATAAATAAGATTTTTGTGGCTGGAACGTGTGAGGCTCACGTATGTGTACGATAGGAGAGGTTTTGGCGGTAATGGCGGAAATTATTCGCTTGCTCTTTCCTCAAATTTACTGAGGGTTTCGAGAAAGGTTTCGCATGCGGATTTCATACGCACATAATATTCTGGCTTTCCCGTCTCCTCAAACTTATTCGCCATGAGTAAACAATGATCGAGACCGTGCAAGAGTTCTTTCCGGTCCTCTTTAGATAGTTTTTCGACCACCTTTTGAATGTCCTCAAACATTCTAGCCATTAGCTCACCCACTATACAGAAGGAAAAAACGGAGTTATCTGCTTTTCCTTAGCGGTTCAATCATACTCCGCGCGCGTAGAACTTTGTACATACAGCTCGGAATGAGAGGGTTTTAGTTTCATAGTCGATTCGTCGGAGTGTGGTGAACAGGACTGTTTGGTTTTTACTGTTGATGGAGCTTTGCGGATGAAGGAGTCAACGATTGATGAAGGGTAGACGTGAAGACGATGTTGCTTTCTGCGGATGGGTTGTTGAATCTTGGTTGGAAGCCGGCGCTTAATAGTGAGGACGCTGTTAGGCTGAGCTGTCGTGAACTTTTGCGATTTATGAAAGAGAGATGAGTATTCGTGTTGTTACAACTATGGCGCCCAAGTTGTGTTGAGTTTGTAATTACATATGAGGGAGAATTATTCAGTTTAATCGCGTGCAACAGTTTCCAACTTTCGCTTTGATTTCACTATGGGTAGGTCCACATAAAGGTGTTTCAACCTTTTAGCGTATTTTTCCTTGACCTCTTTCAGGTATTTCTCATACTCAGTTGGCAACATTTTGGATAACTCGGCTCTGATCTTGTGGATTTCTCGCATGAACTTGGGTTCCCTTAACTCTTCCATTTTTCACACCTCGTCTGGCCTCACTATTTCCGGCACTGGATAACTCAACTCCTCATTTATAATTCGAACCATTCTCTTGGTTTTTAACTTTACGATGTGCGTTAGGTTCCAACTTGTTAATACGTTGAAATCTGATACGCTTGCGACTGCTATGTGCTCGGCGTCTGGGCGATACCTCGCTGGGATAACGCCTCTCTTAATGTATTCTTCCGCTAAATCTCTGGCTTCAACGGTTCTCGACACAACCTTGATATCAAAAGTTTCAATGACTTTCAATGATTTCTCTCTTACATCCCTATCTGCTTTCTCAAGTTCAGCGATAGTTACATCGGAGGTAAACAATTCATGTTTCTCCCTAACAGCTTTCTCGAAGAAGCGCCTCGTAGCAGTTACGATTAATCTCGGTGCGAAATGATAAGCGCTAATCACAGAGTTCTCCACGTAGATTTTTAGATTCTTCTTTATCATGAAGACGCCCCTTTACTTTAACTGCCCTTCATCATTAAAGTCTTGCTAAACTGTTTGGCTGCTGATAAGTGTCGAATCTGTTGAAAGCCAGTGCTTAACAGTGAAGAGGCTGTTAGGCTGGGGTTGTCGTGAACTTCTCCAATCTTTAATGAAAAGCAATCAAGCATATAGTAACGAGTTTTAGCTGGTGGTTTCAATGAAGGGTGTGATTTTGGCTGCGGGTGTGGGGTTGATAATCTTAGTAGCGGTAGTTTAGAGAATATTATGTTGTGGTTTGATCCTCCTCGTTTGAGTTTGTTTTGAGATTTGAAGGATTTGGCTAAACAATGGGAGAGATCATGGATCCAAAATTAGATACCGCGGTGGTATTAGCGGGCGGGCGGGGCAGGTACTCGCTTGAAACCGATTACTGATTCCATTCCTAAGGGGATGATTAGGGTGTGTGGGAAGCCTTTGTTGGAGTGGATTGTTGATTGGCTTGTGGAGAATGAGGTTAGGAATATAGTGTTTGGTGTTGCGTATCGTGGGGATAAGATCATGGATTATTTTGGTGATGGGGCAAGGATCAGATTTCGGATTTGTGTCTCGCGGATTTATCGTCGTTTCATCTGAATCATGGGTCAATTGTCACGGTAGCTGTCAATAACCCTAGATGTCCTTATGGACATGTGATGACGAATGATGAACATGAAGCAATAGATTTCATCGAAAAACCACTGTGTCCACATGCCTGGTGCAACTCATGAAATTATGTTTTCAACAAGAAGATATTAAATTATCTTCCGTTAAAAGGCGATATTGAGAAATCAACTTTCCCTGTGTTAGCACACAAACATGAACATGAGTTTCATGACCGCTTTGTTGGAATTTGGATGAACATGACGGCCTAAACGATATGGTCAGAGTGATGTTCATCGTAGTGTAGATGGTGCATTATGGTCGAAAAAGCCGTGGAAGAAACCTTCGAAGCCTTGTTCGCTTTAACTGACTTAAGACAAATTTTTCGAGACACCAAGCCCACCTACCGGTTTAATAGCGAACAAAAGAGGCAGATTAGAGACATCATTGAAAAAGTAAGAGGCAGCTTGGATGTGATCGAAAAGGAACTAATAAAGTGAAACAAATGATTGGAGACATTGAAGTCAGAGGAAGAGAAGAGCTGTTCATAAACATTCACCCAATCCAGGCTGCTGGTAGACTCACCCCAGAAGCCATGAAAGCTATGATCGCTTATGGAGACGGCTACTCAACCTGTGACTGGTGCAGAAAACCGTTTAGACTCGACAAGATTAGCAGACCACCGATAAGCGAATTCCACCTTGAACTAGCAGAGTTCGTGGGAATGGACCAAGCAAGAGTTGTTCCAGGTGCAAGGAGAGGTTTCCAAGCTGTTGTTTCATCGCTTGTAGAGAAGGGAGATTCCGTGATCGTTTCCTCGTTAGCCCACTACACCGAGTTTTTGGCTGTTGAAGACGTTGGAGGCGTTGTGAAAGAGGTTCCATTAGACGAGGAAAACGTCATAACCGGAGAAAACACGGCTCAGAAAATAGAAAAGGTGAAGCAGGATACAGGAAAACTTCCTAAGCTAATTTTGATGGATCACTTCGACTACATGTTTGGGAATGAGCACGACATCCATGGAGTAGGGAAGGTTGCGAGGGACTACTGTATCCCTTTCTCGGTCAACTGCGTCTATTCGCTGGGCGTAATGCCGATCGATGGGAGAGAGATGGGCGCCGACTTTATAGTTGGTTCAGGGCACAAAAGTTTTGCATCGCCAGCACCCTCAGGGGTAGTGGCCACGACTGACGAGTGGGCTGATAAAGTTTTCAGAACGACCCAGATGGTGGGCGACGTGTCAAAAAGGAGATTCGGAGTGAAAGAGGTTGAAATGTTAGGTTGCACTCTGATGGGAGCCAATCTAATCGCCATGATGGCCAGTTTCCCTAGGGTGCGGGAGAGGGTTAAGCACTGGGACGATGAACTTAAGAAAAGCAACTATTTCATCAACGAATTTCTAAAGATCGAAGGAAATAAGGTTCTCAGCGAAATGCCTAGGAAACATACTTTGACCAAAGTGGACACCACAGGAAGCTTTGATAAGATTGCACGAACACACAAAAGGAGGGGTTTCTTCTTCAGCGACGAGCTAAAAAAGAGAAGAATTGTCGGCGAATTCTCTGGAGCCACGAGGCAGTGGAAGCTAAACACCTACGGACTTACATGGGATCAAATAAAATATCTAGCCCAATCCTTCCACGGTATTGCAAAGAAATACGGAATAAACGTAGCCTAACTGAGTGATTGTTGAGATGAGGATAGACATCAAAAAGTTGCTCAAAAGCGCCAAAAAAGACTATGAAAGAACATGGGCCGAATCAGCGAAACTTCTGAAGGTGAGAGGCAAATATTTTACGTTAGCTAACAAGAGGAAGCCTCATCCACTTTTTGATCTCATAATCAAGGCTCGAAGCATTTTTCTAGAGATGGGATTTGAGGAGGTCATAACTCCGTTGATAACGGAGGAATGTCACGTTTATCTGCAGTATGGGCCGGAAGCACCTGTTATATTGGACAGAGTTTTTTATCTTGCAGGGCTCCCAAGGGCGGATATAGGTATTTCAAAAGAGAAGATTTCTGAAATCAAGAAAATTATACCACATTTCAATGATGTCAAGGATCTTCAGCATATATTTAGGAAATACAAAAGGGGCAAAATAGAATCAGACGATCTAACGGAGACTCTTGTAAAAGAGCTTAAAATCAAGGAAGAGCAGGCAACCCAAATATTTTCTTTGTTTCCAGAATTCAGGCAATTGAAGCCGGTGCCAACCAAACTCACCCTTAGATCTCACACAACTTCTTCGTGGTTTCCGATTTTGAAAGAAATGCAGTATAAAGAAGCGCTACCCTTACAATTGTTTTCCATCGGTCCAAAGTTCAGAAGAGAACAGAAACTTGACGTTAAACATCTGTATGAATCTTGGACGGCTTCCATGGTCATCATGGCCGAAGATATTAGTTTAGAGGATGGCCAAGAGATTGTGGAAGGGTTTTTTGGAAAACTTGGTTTTGGTGAAGTTGATTTCAGGATTAAGAGGACAGCTTCGAAATATTATGCGCCGAAAACGGAGTTTGAGGCATTCCTTAAGCATCCTAAAAATGGTGAACCCATGGAGGTAGGTGACGGAGGTTTATACAGTCCTCTTAGCTTGGCGAGATACAAGGTTCCCTATCCTGTTTTCAATTTTGGGGCTGGCTTGGAAAGAACGGCTATGATAAAGACTGGTATCGAGGACATTAGGAGACTAGTTTATCCACATTTATACGTTAAGGCGGAATGTACGGATGAACAGCTAGCTGAGATGGTTGAGGTCGATCAAACCCCCTTGACTAGAGAGGGAGAAAAACTTGTAAAAGCGATAATTCAGACGGCGATAGGAAACGCGAATCAACCGAGTCCATGCCAATTTCTCGCTTACAAAGGCAATTTCCTTGATCGCAAAGTTGAAGTTTACGTTTACGAGTCGGATGTGGGGAAAAAGTTGATGGGTCCAGCAGCCTTGAACACCGTGTATGTTTATGATAGCAACGTTCTCGGTGCACCAAAAGAGGGATTGGAGAATACCAAGATCGTAAAGATGGCGAGAGAAAAAGGTGTTTCCACCGGAGTTCGTTATCTAGATGCCATAGCGGCTCTGGCTGTAGCCTCCATCGAAAAAAAGATAAATTCAGGAGAAATCGGCGATGTGAATGTCAGAGTAAAGATCGCTAAACTTCCGAGCGACGTTAATATAAGGGTTCAAACTGCCGGAATGGTTTACATTACGAGCAAACATAAGAGAATCATTGTTAAAGGACCCGTTTTTGTCGGAATAAAAGCAAAAATCCGATTTTGGGGATCTTGAAGACACTAGGATAAGTGATGGGTTGGAGACCATCCTAGTGATCGAGAAGGTCATAGATGAAATTAAGTCCGACATTATTTATACCGTAGTTATAAGGACACGCTTACGAACGATCCACAATGTACTCTGATTTCAACGCGTTTGTTATGTCTAAGATTGTTAACGAAAAGCCTAGTCCGCTTCCCTCTCTTTACGAGTTTCAAGCTTTTGTTTCGGATGGTGCAACTTGGGAGGCTCCGGTAACGTTTGCTTTCTCTGGAGTTTCTCGGTTCAAGAATTCTTGTCTTGTGCGTCGCGTTTCGATTAACGATGCTGTTTTCCAGGTGGTTTGTTCTTCAGGTTGAGATCTAGAAAATGGTGGGTTTTATTACGAGTTGTTTTTCGAGCTTTGGCTCTACGACGTGTCGTCTCAGGGTTTTGAGTTTCATGACCGCTTTGTTGGGATTTGGCTGAACGTGACGACCTAAGCGAAATCCAGACTTGGTCCTGGCCAATATTGCACACAAACCGAAAGGTGACGATGAACCTTGACTGGTATGTTAAGGTTTTTCTTAGTTTGGATCTTGATGATTCTGAGGTGGAACTCAGACGACTCAGGGCCCATCCTATATAGAGATTTTTTCTAGAGGATACCCTCAGAAGATTCCTTCACAAGTTTAATTTCTGAGATTGAAAGTTGTTATTTCTGGCTTGAAGAGAATGGGAATAGGTTTACTATCTGGGAAACAGTGCTGGGGTGGCCGAGTGGTTAGGCGGCGGGCTGCAGTGGATAGCGGTAGAAACCCGCTTTATGCCGGTTCGAATCCGGCCCCCAGCTCCAAACTTGGGTATTTTGGTTATTGTTAGCCTGAGAGGGATGTGAGAAATGGTGACGGTTTTAGCTGTTGGGGCACATCCTGACGATGCGGAGTTGGGGTGTGGTGGGACGTTAGCGTTGCATAAGAGGAATGGGGATAAGGTGTATCTTCTTGTTTTGTCAAGGGGGGAGGCTTCGGGGGATCCTAAAGTTAGGGAGAAAGAGTGTCGAAAGTCAGCGGAGATGTTGGGTGTCGATGGTCTGTTTTTTGGGGATCTCGAAGACACTAGGATAAGTGATGGATTAGAGACCATCTTAGCGATCGAGCAGGTCATAGATAAGGTTAAACCTGGCATTATTTATACGCATAGTTATAAGGATACGCATCAGGATCATAGGAATGCGAGCTATGCGACACTGTCGGCTGGCAGGAACATTAATAAGATATTAATGTACGAGTCGCCTTCGTCGCTGAGAGATTTTGTTCCTCAAGTTTTCACGGATATTAGCGCGACTTTCGAATTAAAGAGGCAAGTTACCAACCTATTTGCCTCACATTCTGCCAACTCAAGGTATATGTTAGCCGCGGATGTTATTGAGAGCTTAGCAAGGTATCGAGGTTTCCAAGCAAGGGTAACGATGGCGGAAGCGTTTGAGGTGGGTAAGTTTATCCATGATGTTCTCGACATCCATTAGCTTGAACTTCAAAGGCTATTGCCGGTGAAATTGTGAACGTCACGTCAGATATCATGGAGGTTAGTTGTCGCGATTTTAGAGAACTTGTAGATTTGTGCTCCACATTTTATGAGATTAACGAGGAGAAATTGAGGCAGGGCAACGTTCATGAAAGACGGGTTGGCCTATCCAGATTTTTTAAGAAGTTCCACAAAGATTGCGGAACCCTAACCCCCAATGTTCAAAAAGCGATGGAAGGTCTTAAAGAAGATCCCTGCATTGTCTTAATGACGGCGCATCAGCCTAATCTTTTCCCATACAGTGGGGTTTTGCGTAAGGCTACCTTAAATCGTGTTCTTGCGGGGGAGCTTGAGAAGCGCTTGGGAGTCCGAGTCATCAACTTTTTCGGGATCGCTGACCAAGATTTTACCGACGACAGATGGGTGAAATCTTCCCAGCTTCCAGCAGTCACGAGAAGAGAGGGCATGTTAACCCTTGGCATCAGACTTCCCGAGAAATTAATGCTGAACAGGGTTCCTAAGCCTTCGCTCGATTTTCTGAAACGCTGGAGGGCTGAGGTCGAGGGATGGTTAAATAATGCCGTCGGCTCGGTGGATAGGTTCAGCAAGACATTTGGCCTACCAAGGTTGAGCTCTCAGAAGGATGTTTTACACAGGAATATCAGGGCTTTCTGGGAGATGGTTGAAGAAGCTTACGAACGATCCACAACGTATTCTGATTTCAACGCGTTTATTATGTCCAAGATCGTTAACGAAGCCTGGGAGTATGACACTATCTTTTCGAGGTTTTCCGAGTGCCAACAAATCTTCGCTCAGGAGTTTGCTTACCTATTGTCTCGTTTCAGAGATTACTCCAACTTCATGAGGGAGGCGACGGAACTACTAATTGAGAAAGATGTTGGAACAGGGGTCTCTGAACAAGAATATAAGTTGGCTCCCTTCTGGTATCATTGTGATTGCGGAAGTAAGGTTAGACTATTCTTAGAGCTGGATGAATCGCTCATCGGGTACGGAGACTGCGTGGGTTGTGAAAGGAGATACGAGTTGGACTTTGGGGCTGTAGATGAGCCGGATGTTTCAGGTGTTGCTTCACGTATATCGGCGAGGTCCATTCCCATGACCCTAGTCTTCTTTAAGGGCCTGGGGGTCTCCTGCTATGTTGGGGGCATGGGGGGTGTTGAGTATCTTACGGAAGCGCGGTACGTTGCTGATAAACTATCTATTCCTTTTCCTCCAACGCCAGTTTGGCGCCCCCACGATCGTTACATAGGAATAGGTCAGGTAGAAGCCCTGCTAGAGTATGAGAGAATCGCCGGAAGTTTCAATGTTCAAGGTCATGCTGAGGCGTTAGATCGTTTAAGGTCTCGAATCGCCGAGATTCGAAGAGATATCGATAGGTTGGAAGAATCAAAGGAGAAGATCGTTGAAAAATTGAGGCGTGGAGACGGAAATGAGACAAGATTGAAGGAGAAAATTAGGGAGATTTCAGTAACTCAAGGCAGGATCAAAGGGTCTTCTAAACTTTCAGTTTTGATTCACGATCTAAAGATTCTCGAAAATATTCCGATCGTCCTTAATTTGATTCCAGGTATAATAGATTATGCTGTGAATATAGGGTTGAAGGAAACAAGCGACCAATGGATAGAGTATCTAAAAAATAACGGAGACTTATCCTCAAGCGTTCGCCTTAAAGGTATACTGGACGACCTAAAGGTATTCGACACCTACTTGTTTTCTAACCCTAATCAGACTATTGACCAATCATAAACCGAAATGGCTCAGGAAATTTTTGCTATATGGTGGTGCAACGGGGAATAAAGTGAATAGAACGGTGAAGATAGCGAGAAAGATCGAGCTAAGGTGGTCGTAAAGAAGGAAAGGGATGTGTTAGGTTATGGTTGAAGCCATAGTTCTTTCAGGTGGTTTGGGTCTTCGTTTGAGGCCGTTAACGAATGATAGGCCGAAGTCTATGGTTCTTGTTTGTGGGAAGCCGTTGGCGGAGCGTCAAATAGGGTGGCTGAGGCAGAATGGAATTTCAACTGTAAGCTTCGCTTGCGGGTATAGACACGAGAAGATACGGAAATACTTTAGAGATGGAAGGAATTTTGGGGTTGCTATACGATACTTAGTGGAGAGGGAGCCCCTAGGAACTGGTGGGGCTATAAAGCAGGCGTTGCGATCTGCAAGATCGAACCCGGTCGTTGTGGTGAACGGGGATATTTTGACAAATTTAGACTTGAATGGGGTGATTAGGTGGCATGAGTCGCGCTCTTTTTTGGCTACGATTTTAGGGGTGCCATTGAAGTGTCCGTACGGCGTTTTAGAGGAGGATGGCGATAGGGTTTGTGGCTTTAGGGAGAAGCCTGTGTTTCCAAATGTTTGGGTGAACGCTGGAGTCTATGTTATGGAGAGGGATGCTGTTAAATATCTTCCGGAGAAGGGCGATGTGGAGAGGCAGGGTTTTCCTGAACTGGCTGATAAGGGGATGCTTGGCCTTTACAGGTCGGATGCTTGTTGGAGAACCGTAGACACGGTAAAGGAGCTGCAGATGCTGGAGAGGGAGCTGAGGTTCGGAGGGGTATCGCACCTTATTTGCGGTAAGGAGCTTGACCTTGATGCTGGTTGCTGTAACTCCTACGCTGAGTATGCCGTATCGTAGCATGAGAGCTCGTTTCGATTTAGATTAGCGGTCGGTAGGTTCTATGAAGGGCGTAATTTTGGCTGCGGGTGAAGGAACGAGAATAAGAGAGGTTACGTATGGGGCGTTTCCAAAGGAGCTTCTTCCTATAGGTAATGTTCCGACGATTCGCTTTCCGATAGAGGCGCTTAGACTCGCAGGCATAGATCATATTTTAGTAGTGATCGCTCCGCAAACGAAGCATGGTATAATAGATGGTCTACAAAGTGGGGAGAAGCTTGGCGTTAATATTTGTTATGTGGTTCAGGAGAAAGGTGAAAGGGGTATAGTGGGGTTGGGACGAGCTATTCTTTCATCGAGAAGTTGGATAAGTCGGAATGAAGATTTTGTTGTTGCTTGCGGGGATTCTATACTTTGCGACTTTTCATCTAATAACCCCTTAGACTGTCTTAAGCCATTATTGAGAGTTCATGATTTGACAGATGCCATAGCAACGATTGTTGTGCATCCAACTAATCTGGCTCCTACGAGGTTTGGTGTTGCAAAGTTTCAGCGTCTATTTGAGGATGGCGGGGTTTTGTATGGAGAGTTAGAGAAACTCGTTGAAAAGCCAACCTTAGAGGTTGTCGAAGCCTACAAACTTAATGGATATTATTATATTTTGGCAGGTTATTACGCTTTTAAACCTCTGATTTTTTCGTACATCGAGAGGACGAAGCCCGGTAGAAAAAATGAGGTGCAAATCACAGATGCCATGGCCTTAGCTTTAGAAGATGGAGAAAAGGTTTGTGCGGTTGTTCATGGCAAGAACAAAGGTAACGAACTCTTTCCATGCGATTATTGGGATGTTGGAATTCCTGAAGAGTATAGGAAAGCGAACATACGACTATTGGAAGCGCATCTTGAACGGTTAATGAGTTTAGGGGCATACGAATGAAAATAGCGGTTATTGGTGGCACCGGATATGTTGGGTTAACTACTGCTGTGTGCCTAGCCTCGAAGGGTCACTTGGTGTTTTGCGTTGGTAGGAACGAGGGAAAGATAGCAAAGATTGGCATGGGGTTTCCTGTAATCTACGAAGACGGCTTGGAAATGCTATTAAAAGATGTTTTGAAAAGGAACAAATTGATGCCGACGACAGACTTGAAAAAGGCTGTTCGGGGTTCAGACGTTTCTTTTGTATGTGTTGGCACGCCTAGCAGAGAGGATGGAGGTATCGATCTAACACATGTTGAAAATGTTTCAAGAGAGATAGGTCGAGCATTGATTGAGGAAATCGATTATCATGTGGTTGCGGTTAAAAGCACTGTTGTGCCTGGGACCACGGAAGAGGTGGTTATTCCAATTTTGGAGAAGTTCTCTGGAAAAAAGGCTGGAGTTGATTTTGGTGTTTGTATGAATCCGGAGTTTTTGAGGGAGGGACACGCGATCAAAGACTTTCTTTTCCCAAGGGACACAGGCATCGTGATTGGCGAGCTAGACAAGAGATCGGGTAACCCTCTCTTTGTAATTTATAGGGAGTTTGACGCTGAAATTCTGCGGACCAATATAAGGACTGCTGAAATGATCAAATATGCACGAAATTCTTATCTTGCAAAGGACGTTTCGTTCGCGAATGAAGTTGCTAACATTTGTCAAAAGTTCGGCATCGACTATCTTACCGTTAAGAGAGGAATGGAAATGGATGCTAGAATTGGGAAGGGAAGATTCTTGGATGCGGGCGCTGGATTTGGAGGTTCATGTTTTCCCAAGGATGTTCGAGCATTGATGATGAAGGCCAAAAGTGAGGGTGTTGAGACGAGTATGCTTGAGGCCACTCTTCGGGTGAATGAAGCTCAACCGTTCAAGATAGTTGAGTTGACCAGGCAAGTTGTGGGAGGATTTAAGGGAAAGAAGATTGGAGTTTTAGGGTTGGCGTTTAAGCCTGGTACTGATGATGTCAGAGACGCCGCTTCGACCAAAGTAGTAAACGCTCTTCTTCGGGAAGGAGCTGAAATTTATGCTTACGATCCCAAAGCTTTGAATAATGCTAAGAAAATCTTTGAGGACAAGATCGTTTATGCAGAGAAAGCCGAAGAAGCTCTAAATGATGCAGATGCGTGCATCATTGTTACTGAGTGGACAGAGTTTGCTGATCCTACGTTGTATAGTCATATGCGTGGTAAAGTGATTATTGATGGGAGGCGTGTGCTGAACCCGAGTACGCTTCCACCCGGCTTCACATATAACGCAATCGGCTTTCCTAAGACTGTGAGAACATGATCGACGAAATAGTTTCGGGAGATGTTCAACGGATTATAAGCGACGTCAACACAGGTGTTTTCAAGGATAAAAACATCTTGGTAACTGGTGGAGTTGGTTTCATTGGAAGTTATTTGTGTGATGTATTTGTTGAGCTGGGCGCCAGCGTTACATGTTTAGATGATTTTTCCACTGGCTTAATTGAGAACATTGATCATCTGTTTAAGCGGAGAAACTTCAAGTTGATCAAGGAGGACGTTGCCGGATTTGGCGGCGAAGGAAAATATGATTACATTCTTCATTTTGCAAGTAGGGCGTCTCCAGAGGACTATCAACTTCATCCCAAGGAGACTCTACTTGCTACCTCCATTGGAAGCCACCGAATGCTGGAATTGGCACGTAAGCATAAGTCACGAACTCTATTTGCTTCTTCCTCTGAAGTCTACGGAAACACAAAAGTTATTCCCACGCCTGAGACTTACTGGGGAAACGTCAATCCTGTGGGTCCACGATCTTGCTATGATGAGGGGAAGAGATTTGCCGAGGCCTTGTTTATGGCCTATTACCGTGAGTATGGAGTGGACGTGAGGATTGTTAGGATACATAATACCTATGGTCCAAGGCTTAGAGCTGATGGAAATTATGCTCGCGCTTTGTCCCGCTTCATCATGCAAGCTCTGAAAGGAGAGAACATAACCGTTTATGGCGACGGAACCCAAACTAGATCTTTCTGCTATATAACGGACACAACACTCGGAATTTTGGTGGCATTGAGCAACGAGAGATCTAAAGGGGAAATTTTCAACATAGGGAGTTCCGATGAGAGGACTATCCTGCAAATAGCTGAAATTGTTAAACAACTTGTGGGCAGTAGGTCCAAAATTGTTTTTGAATCTTTGCCGCCAGATGATCCCGAAAGAAGATGCCCGGATGTTTCCAAAGCAACTCAGGTATTGGGATGGAGTCCTCAAGTCCCTCTAGAAGAGGGATTGCCTCGAACTATTGAATGGTTTCGGAAGAAAATGCCTAGATTTTACGAACATTCGAATCCCCGACTTGTGTTCTGACGGAGGAAAAATCAATGGAAAAGCAGACTACAGAAAATCCACTGGTGAGCATAGTTGTTCCGTTGTACAACGAGGAAGAGACCGTTGGTGATGTACTAAGCAGGCTGGGACAACTTACGAAGATTAGAAAAGAAATCTTGGTAGTTGATGATGGATCGAAAGATAATAGCTTGGCTGTCTCGAAGCAATTTCCCTTTGTCACGATACTACATCACAATGAAAATCGAGGAAAAGGCGCTGCACTAAAGACCGGATTTGTTAATGGTAAGGGCGATATATTCGTGGTGCAGGATGCCGATCTCGAATATTCACCTGAGGAAATCCAAAAAATTGTATATCCCATTATTGAAGGAAAGGCGGATGTGGTTTATGGTTCTCGTTTTCTGGGAAAATGTGTAGGGATGAGTTTTTTACATCGTCTAGGCAATTTGATTCTCTCAGAAGTAGTATCTCTTGTATTTTCGAGGCGAATAACAGACGTGATGACTGGACACAAAGCATTTTCTCGCAATGCGTTGCGTTCCTTCATCATAGAAGAAAATGGTTTTGAGGTGGAGATCGAGATTACAGCCAAGCTTCTTGGACAGAAGAAATTGAGATTTATGGAAATACCAATCTCGTATACATACCGTCGCAAAGGACATTCAAAAATAGGCTTTAGACATGGGTTAACATGTTTAATAAAACTTCTCATATTAGGAGTATTTGTGCGACGCCCATAAATCTGAGATTTTTCAATTTTCACAGTTTAGAGCAGAATCGTAGCGCGCATGCGCATGGTCTGACGACCAGTTAGAAGTTAGGTGGGCAAAAAGATGGTTTTTTTCGTCCTAATCACCATTTTTGTTGTGACATTAATACCGTATGTCCTGATAGCCATAATTGTGGCATTGTTTGGTGACAGAATAGCACTTAAGAGAGACTATTCATATCATCCAAGTGTCTCTGTTGTTGTGCCCACTTTCAACGAAGAACGAAACATAGCAAGAAAACTAGAGAATTTATTAAAGCAGACATATCCAATCTCAGAGATACTCGTTATTGATTGTTCTGGAGATGCAACTAGAAAAATTGTTAAGGAATTTCAAAAAAAATATACCAACATTAGATTAATTGAACAAACTCAGAGAATGGGAATGCCGGAAACTCTTAATATGGCCTATAGCATCGCCTCCGGTGACTTGGTAATTAAGACAGACTGTGATTCAGTTACTTTGTCAAACGATTCAATTAGGGATCTAGTCGCAGTTATGAGTGACGAGAGAATAGGCGGAGTGAGCGGGGTTTGTGTCGGTGGAGGTGTTGAAGGATACTTTAGAAAATTCTTGACTAGATTGCAAATTGCAGAAAGCAATCTGGACAGTACAATTATTGCTCACGCGTCGTCCTTGCTCTGTCTCCGAAAAAAGGATATGCACAAGTTGAGTTTCGACTCAGTAAATGATGATGCTGAGGAATTTGTCGCTATCAGAAAAAAAGGATATCGAACGATCATTGACCCAACTATTAAGTCTATAGAAGATGTACCAAAGCAGTTCCTCCAAAGGAGAATACAAAAAGATCGAAGAGCCGAGGGCACAATCAGAGTTCTGTTCCGTAACCTTTCCATTTTTCTGAATCCAAGGTATGGTTTATATGGACTTATTGTATTTCCGATGGACTTGTTCTTGCTTGCAATTTCACCATTTATCATAATTACTGATCTATTTCTATTGGCATATCTTTCAATTTTGATAAGTCCTATGCTGTTGTTACCCTTTTCCCTACTGATCTTGCTCTCTATCCTTTTCTACAAAAGCAATAAGCTATCATGGTTTTCAGCCCTTATAGATTTCCAAATTTGCGGTTTGTTCGGCACAATCCGAGCTTTAACTTTAAAAAGCAATGCGCTTTGGAAGAGAGCGAGAAACTAACATGTTCATTTTAGTTTATATTTCAATAAGTGTTCAGCTTGCAGCGAAGAATTTGACCTTGTCTCTCACCGAATTGCTAATTGCGAAAGCTCGTGGAGTTTTGCTATGAAAATAGCTCAGGTTTGTCCAAGATATTATCCATACTTGGGCGGCGTGGAAACCCACGTAAAAGAAGTCAGTGAAGGGCTGGTAAAGGAAGGCTTTGAGATGGAAATCTTAACAACCGACCCCTCTAAGAGGTTACCTAAGGAAGAGGCTATCAACAGCGTTAGGGTTAAACGGTTCAAATCCTGGGCCCCGAACGAAGCGTATTATTTCTCCAAAGAGCTTAAGAAATACTTGATGAAGAATTCAGACAACTATAAGATTGTGCATGCCCATAGTTATCATGCTTTTCCGGCGCTTTATGCTGCACAAGCTAAGGGCAGGAACAAGCTAGTTTTTACGCCTCACTATCACGGGAGCGGTCATACGTCATTCAGAAGTTCGCTTCACATACTTTACAAATTCTTTGGCAAGAAGATTTTTGAAAAAGCTGATAAAATAGTTTGCGTTTCAAATTCTGAAAAAAGCTTAGTTATGAAGAGTTTTAAGGTTTATGAGGAAAAGGTTGTTGTTATTCCAAATGGCGTTAATCTAGAAGAGTTTAGAGGTTTGAAAAAGCGAAGTAAGAGTGGCAGGACTATTTTGCATGTCGGCTGGTTGGAAAAGTATAAAGGAGTACAGTATTTAATCAAAGCTTTACCGAGGCTGAATAACGATATAATTCTTGAAGTAGTTGGTAAAGGGCCATGTAAGGAAAGTTTAGTTAAACTTTCAAGAAAGATGGGTGTAGGGAACAGGGTTAAGTTTTATCAAGATTTGCCGAGGAGGGAGCTTTTGCAAAAGTATGTCGATGCGGATCTTTTTGTCCTATTATCAAAGCATGAGGCTTATGGAATTAGTGTTGCAGAGGCTTTAGCTTCAGGAACGCCCTGTATAGTAGCTAACACCTCAGCTTTAAGAGAGTGGATCGATAACGATAATTGCTTCGGGGTCAACTATCCAATAAGTCTTAATGAACTCGGGAATCTTTTGAACAATGTTATTGGGAAAGGCGTAAAAGGACGAAGATTATCGGATTGGAATGAAATAACTGAAAAGCTAGTCAATCTATATGAGTGTTGCTAAATTCTGCACGGCTTGTCATACTTTTGGTCTCAGGGGTCTAATATTTCGCTTAGCAAACATTGTAGGTATTGTAGATTTTATTTCAGGCTCCGGACGCAAAATCCAAAAGAACTTGAGATCTTAGATGGAAATGATAGGAGTGGTGACTCAGTTGTTGATTTTTCTTCTTGAAAAAGGTATAATCGACGGCGCTCTGGTTGTTAGAATGAGAGAAGATCAGCCTTTAGAACTAGAGCCGTTTATTGCAAGAACAAAAGAGGAAATTATCTCCACTTCCAAATTCAAATACTGTCCGAGTCAACATGTTGAGATGAAAACAAATATAGATAGTACCATCAAGATTACCAAATAATAATCAGATATAGCTGTTGGATTCAGGAGTAACTGATGCTAGTGCTGAAAAGTCCCTTTGTTTGGTTGCCTTCAAGTCTGATAAATTACATACGTTTATTCCTTTCAACAATCATCCCGAGACACATCCTTTTGGCGGCTCTTCCTAGGTTGGCTTTAATAACTGTAACTTACAAGTTGGACCATACTATTCAAGCATTTGGTTACCTAACCATAAGGCGAAGTTTGATGAAATGTTACGAATCCGAGTTAGGTTTAGTTGTTGATAAAAAGCTTCGGAGAAAAGGGATCGGCAACATGTTAGTAAAAGCTTTAACTGACCAAGCGGAGAGAGCTGATGTAATCAAAATCGTTGTTAACGTTCCTGTGAATAACATACCTGCGATTAATCTTTTTAGAAAAAATGGCTTCAGCATAGTTTCTATGATTAGAGATTCGAAAACCGAACTTGTTTCAAGATACATTATGGAGCTATATCTGAATTCATAGTCAAAGAGATATCTGTCAGCACTAAAATGATTCTTTTTGTCTGTCATGTGCTTTTTGGTGATGTACCCATGAAAATTAAATCACCATTTTACAAAACTTTGGAACACATTTTCCCCCATTTTAATAACGTATGTATCGTTACAAGTTGTTTTCCACCATGCCCCAAGAGTTCCACAGGCCTATCTATAGGAGGAATATCCAAAAAATATGAGGAAATTGCTGATGAACTTAGGTATCGAAAGAAAAGACTCTGCACAATTAGTCTATACTATAAAAATATTTCAAAAGATCAAGACGGTCCAGACATTAATAGGATTGGAGTTTATAATCCATACACCATATCTCACCTCAAGAATTTATACCCTCTATTGGAATTTTTTAATCCTTTGTTTTTCTTAAGATGCCTTAAAGTGCTTGTGAGAGAACGTCCTGATTTGGTTATCATAGGAGAAACCTATCAGATGTCTCTTGCACCTATTTTTGCAGCTAAAGTTTTAGGGATTAATGTTATCGTCCAGCATGACTGGTTTTGTCCCTTAACTCCCAAAGGACATGCATGCAACTTTCTTAAAAGAGTGAAGAACTGTGGTGGATGTTTGGAAGAAAGTAAGAGGTGTAAACAAAATGGATTTAAGTTTTTTTTCGGAGTTTTTTCTGCATTTATGCTTCTAATCAAAAGAAACATTTGGAATAGGTGCATAGTTTTCGCTGAAGGCTATTATTTCAAAAATCTTTATGTTGAAAGTGGTATTCGACCTGAAAAAATTTGGATAGTACCTCCATCTCCGACGGTAACTAATTCCACTGTGCATGATCAAAGGTTTATGAGTAAGCTTAAGGGGCTGTTAGGAAATGCTAATGTTGTCGCCTACGTTGGGCGTCTTTCTCGAGAAAAAGGTGTGGAACTTCTCCTTGAAAGTTATAGGATTTTAAAGGGCAAAATAAAGGGAAATATTAAGTTTGTGGTCGCAGGTGACGGGCCACTTCGCGATGTGGTGGTAAGGGAAGCAAGAAATGACTCAGATGTATTGTTCTTGGACTGGCTTGCCAAAGACAAGTTAAAATGCGTGTATCTTTTAGCGGATATTGTAGTTATCCCAAGCCTCTTTCCAGAGGCCTATCCGCACGTCGCCTTAGAAGCACTTTCCTTTGGCAAAAGGGTCGTTGGCTTTCGGATGGGAGGGCTTCTGGAAATTGCCGAGAAAAATCATTTAGTAACACTTGTTGAAAACATAGACTCAGTAAGCTTGGCGGACGCGATCATTAGGTGCGCGCATGAAAAAAGAAGGTGATGCCCATGAAGGGCGAGAGTTCTAAATCTAAAAACGGATACTTTTTGGCGTTGTACATTGTGGTTACTGTAAGCTTCCTTTTCATGGTCATGCTTTATGAAAGAGGTTATCAAGATGCTTGGATTCTAGACGATATTCCAGTTCCAACAATGAGCTTTATTTTTCTCTCTCTGATTGTCGAAACGCATGTTAGTGACAATAGACTGACGGCCATACTCGGAGCCTCTTTTCTAGCTGTGTTAGGTCTAATTCCTGGTTTGAAGTATCAATTATTCTATGGGTGTTACGATGCAGTGGTACATTATGGACATGTTGAGAGGCTGATTTCTTTAGGCTGTGTTCCTGAAACTGGTTTTTATGCTCCGTATTACTCGGATATCCCCGGTATGCACCTTTTTATAAGTTCACTTTCGCTTATTTCAAGCATTTCCGTTAATGAAATCTTTCGAAGATGATCAAAAACTCTTTTCGCGCGCTCTATCTTTGGATAGCATTAGAGAAGATGACAAACTTTAGTCTAAGAAGTAACTGTTACTACAACGCGAAAAAATTCTTAGAGGTGCAAGGTGGATATTTTCTATGAAGCGCGCGGTAAGTGTGATTATTCCGGTATATAATGTAGAGAGATACATTGATGAATGTATTTCAAGTATTCTAATGCAGACTTATCCGGATATCGAAATCATTGTTGTTTATGACGAATCTCCCGACAGAACTAGAGAGCATTTAAGAAATTACGAGAGGAGGATTATCTTGATAGAGCAAGGCAAGACAAACCCATCGGTCGCCAGAAACGTTGCGTTAAAGATTGCTAGAAGTCCTTATGTGGCATTTTGCGATGCTGATGACTATTGGGCTCCCACCAAAGTGGAAGAGCAGGTAGCTTTTCTTGAACGCCATCCCAAGATAGGAGTATGCTACACAAATATCATAGATGTAGATGATTCAGGCAGAGTAATAGGACGGCACGTATCTCACTCCCCCACTCTCCCATTCATCGCGATTTCTTCCATCCTAGTTAGGCGGAAACTCTTCGATGAGATAGGTTACTTTGATGAACAAATTGAGTGGATCGGGGATTTCGATATTTACCTAAGGTTATCTAAAGTTACAGAATTTGCGAATTTGAATTCATTCCTAACATATAGGCGGCAAAGGAGAGGGCAAATGGCAAGAAACAAGCTTAAGATGGCTCAAGGGTATACGCAAGTTTTCAGGAAACACGGTATGCGCGTGCGCTTTATGAAATCCATGTTTGCCGTATTTTTGTATAAATTTCTACTAAAGAAGACTCTTCCTCCTGCTCTTAGACGCACGTTCGGTTGCGAGAATGAATTTCATCTCATAAAAAAATAAATTGCTTGTTTGTCACCGCCAATAGTTGTCTAAGAATCGTTAAAATTTGTAGACCATTGATCTTAATACCTAAACGAAGAAAGCCGAAACATGCAAATGGATCTCCCCTCCACATAGTCAAACTTATGGAGAAAGAAATCCAAGCAACACTGATTGAACTTATCTATTGATTCCAAGCGATGGTTGTTCTCTGATAATTTAAGTCTTCCTCAAAGACGGCGATATATAAAGTAAAAACGCGTGCAAGATAGTACAAATGCATGCAGTATCGATGAAACATATTAGGAGAAAAAAATAAGGTGAATTATCGAGTCCCCCTATCAGAACCTTACATTGACGAAGAGGATATGCACTCTATCGAACGAGCCCTCAGAGAGAAGAGACTTTCTCAAGGAAAGTATGTGGAAAAGTTTGAAAAAGAATTCGCAAAATACGTTGGAGTAAAGCATGCTATAGCTGTTTCAAATGGAACCGCCGCCCTACACCTTGCCGTAGCTGCAATAGGAGTAGGACCTAGCGATGAAGTCCTGGTTCCTTCTTTTAGTTTTATAGCGACAGCCAATTGCGTATTATATCAGGGTGCAAAACCTGTCTTTATTGATATCGATCCATTAACATATAACATTAATCCATCAAACATGGGAAAGAAGGTTAATAAAAGAAGCAAAGCAATCATACCAGTACATTATGCAGGCCAACCTTGCGACATGGATGTTATTAATGAGGTGGCAACGGGGTTCAAACTATACGTAATTGAAGATGCCGCCGAGGCTCATGGGGCTTTGTACAAAGGTCGCAAGGTAGGTAGCCTTGGCCACATCGGTTGCTTCTCATTTTATCCAAACAAAAATATGACAACCGGAGAGGGGGGTATGGTTACAACTGATGACGATCAAATCGCGGAAAAAGTGCGATTAATGAGATCTCATGGACAAGATCATCGATACCATCACATAGTTCTTGGCTATAACTATCGCATGACTGACATACAGGCTGCTTTAGGCCTAACACAATTAAAACGATTAGACTGGATTATAAAAAGAAAAGCTAAAGCAGCAGAATACTACGCTGAACATCTTTCTGAACTGGCTAATGGAAAGGTAGGATCTCCACACGTGGCGCCTTATGCCACTCACACGTACATGCTTTACCCAGTCCGTTTTCAAAGTAAATGTGAACGCGATCTTACCTCAAGAAGGTTCGCAGAGTCTGGGGTGGAAGCTAGCATTCATTTTCCTCCTATACATTTACAGCCTCTTTATCGCCGTCTCTTCGATTACTCGGAAGGGTATCTGCCTATTACTGAAAAGGTAGCAGAAACGATTTTGTCACTTCCTCTTTACCCGCACATCACTCAGGAAGATCAAGATTATGTTTTAAAAATTATTCAGGAGACTTTGGGGTAAATGACAAAAGTTCTTGTTACTGGAGGAGCGGGTTTCATCGGGAGCACTCTTACACGTCACTTACTCAACAGAGGATACAAGGTGACCGTTCTTGACAATTTAAGCACCGGTTGGAGGCAAAATCTTCCGGAACATAAAGATTTAAAACTTGTGAGTGGTGACGTAAGAGATTTTGAACTAGTCCACACCGTCACTCCCGGTCACTCTCATGTTATTCATCTCGCTGCTCAAGCATTCATTCCCCTTGGCTATCAATTGCCTGTACAAGTTGCTGAAACTAACGCCTTGGGAAGCCTCAATGTTTTCAAGGCCTCCCTGAACTCTGGAGTAAAGCGCCTAGTTCATATCAGTAGCAGCGAAGTTTATGGGTCAGCCAGATATATACCAATGGATGAAAAACATCCTCTTTGTCCATGTAGTACATACGCTGTTGGAAAAGCAGCTGCTGACCAGTGGGCTCAAACATTTAGTTTCGAACATAAACTTCCCGTGGTTATTCTGAGACCATTCAACACCTTCGGGCCTCGAGAAACCCTGCCACGTTTCATTAATGAAGTGATACGCCAATGTCTTAAAGAACCTGTGATCAACGTCGGAAACCTCGAGACGAGTCGAGATTTCACTTATGTGGAGGATTGTGCATCTGCTATTATTGCTGCACTTGAAACTGAAGGCATAGAGGACGAAATAATCAACATTGGGACAAATAGAGCATGGAAAATGAGAGAGGTTCTAGACATGATTAAGAAGTATCTGAAAACTGAAGAAAAAGAAGTTGTAACCGATTATAGCCGCATACGTCCGAAAGAGGTTACCTATTTAGTAACAAGTAACACGAAAGCTGGAAAACTCCTGGGTTGGAAACCAACGATTGACTTTAGCAAAGGTTTAGCAAAGACCATAGAATGGTATCTGAATAACGGGATGAGTTGGGGTTATGAACGACAGGTTATTGTTACGAAGGAAGCGACAAAATTGTCTGACGAAACTTAAATCCCTTCTCATACCATCGCATAATAAAAAGAAGATGATGCTCGTGAAAGAAGAGAAGACGGAAAATGGATTTAGAATCAGAAATTCCAAATCCAAAAAAACATATCTTTTGGTTTTGTACTTTGTGGTTGCTGTGAGTTTTCTTTTCATAGTCATGCCTCATCAAAGAGGTTATCAAGATGCTTGGATTCTAGATGGTATCCTGGTTCCAACAATGATCTTCATTTTTCTCTCTCTTATTGCTGAAACGCTTGCTATTGACAACAGACTCACTGCCATACTCGCGGCCTCTTTTTCAGCCGTGTTAAATCTGATTCCTGGTTTGAAGTATCAATTGTTCTATGGGGTTTACGATGCAGTGGTTCATTATGGACATGTTGAGAGGCTAATTTCTTTGGGCAGTGTTCCTGAAACGGGTTATTATGCCCCATATTACTCCGTCGTCCCAGGTATGCACCTTTTTATAAGTTCACTTTCGCTTATTTCAGGTATTTCCGTTAATGAGATTCTCAGGTTTATTATACCGGCAATATACGGCATCATACCTCTCATAATATTTTTCATTACCGACGGTATATTCGACAAAAATGTTCAAAGGTACATCATAATCGCCTCCAGTTTTCCAATAGTTGGATCCTTGGCATTTACCCTCTCTGCTTCAACATTTGCTGAGATACTATACTTTTTGTTCATTGCTTGCTTTTTTCGCCGGGCCTACACAAATAAGAATAAGGTTGAATGGAGTTTAGCGTTGATCGTTTTCGCTTTTGGTTTAGTGATTTCTCATGGTGTCACGTCACTCTTTCTTTCGTTTCTTTTGGTAGGAATGGTGCTTGTTTTGATCATTCTTAAGTATATGGGGAAACAATTTCCGAGCAGATCCCTAATTTACGAATCCGTTATTACATCTTTTTTTCTTATGATCTTATTGATGACTTGGTGGTCATTCAAGGCGAATATTTACCTCGACGGTCTTGCCTATTTCCTGGAAAAAATTATTATGTGGGAAACAAAGGAGGTGGTTCCTACGACTTTCTATGAAATCCCGCTGTTAGCGCAACTGAAGGTTCTCGCTCTTCAGCATATGAAGGACGCAGTAATAGCTATCATCAGCCTCTTTGGTCTGTCTGTATTTCTTATAAAGTTTAAACGAAAAGAATTAGCTGACAAAACAAAAAATTTTTGCTTGCTTGTGCTTGTTTTTCTCAGCATCATTTCGGCAACAGTGTTCTTCCAATTCACTATTGGTTTTGGAAATATAGCATACAGGAGATTCTTACACTATGCGTTGGTGTTAAGTCCCTTCTTTGCTGGACTGGCTTTATGGCGCCTTGATAAGTATTTGACCACCACCTTCAAGAACACCACGGTTAAGAACTTAGCCTTCGTTTCCATATGTTTTGCATTGTTTTCTCTGTGCCTGATTGACGTTTTCACTTATCAGCCTATGGTTCCGAGATCCAATGTCTTGTCAAAGGATTTGCCAGAAGATGAGTATATAAGCAATTTCGTAACCGTAAACACAGTTTACATACGAGAAATGATCTCTCATGCCGAGAGATACTCGCCAGCCAACGCGAGAATTACTTCAGATGTGACTACGAGGTTTCAAATTTTCGGCTTCACTGACCCCTCATTTTCTTCAAGACATATATGGCACAGTCCCTTAGAACAACCGAATTTAGAATGGGATTTATTCTTACTACGCACAGATGAAAAAGCTGGTCCATTTAATGAGAACGTGAAATACCATACCAAAGAGAGAATAAATGAGCTTAAAGAAGCGGGAAGCATCATCTACGATAATGGAATGTCGGTTATTACCTCAACAAATTTCTCGTTGAGGCCTTAAAAAATGAAAATCGCTTTAATTACAGGAGAATACCCTCCATACGTTAGAGGAGGTGTTGGGCATAGTTCGTACCTTTTGGTCCGTCAACTTAGAAAGAAAGGAATAATAGTCGATGTTTATGTTTATTCTGGAAGGAGTCATGAACCAATTTTTTCTGAAAGTGGGACAACAAGGTATTATGCATTTTCGGCCGGTAACTTTTGGCCAGTTATTGATTTGTATGCTTTCATGAAACTTCGGAGCAAAGTAAATCATTACGATCTAGTGCATGCATACTGGGGAAGGGAAGCCTTAGGGTTTTTGAAGAAAATTAATCCAAGCATCAAAACCGTAGCCACTCTTGCTGGTGTGGGCCTAGCATGTTTGAACTACAGAAAATGGGTCCGAAGCCCTTGTGAAGAATGCAGTTCACATGACCTTCTTCATTGTGCTTTCGAGAGAAAAAAATGGATTGAAAATAAGTTTTTCAAGTTTTTTGTTCCTGCACCAGTTCTGTTTACGTATTTTGATATGCGAAGATGGTGCGCGCAAAGGCTAGACAAGTATTTTGCTCTGTCTCAAACAATGAAAGAAATGCATGTTGCAGCCGGTTTCCTTGAGAAGAAAATTGAAGTAATACCAAACATGTATGATCCTGAATTTTTCGAAAAACTAGAAAGGATAAATGTGAAGAAAAGAGTCGATAAAATCGTAATTCTTTATGTGGGTAGGCTGTCTGAAGAAAAGGGAGTTGAGGATCTGATACGAGCTTTCTCGAAGATGTCATTAAACAATGTGGAGCTGCACATTACGGGTAGTGGTCCCAAGAGAGAAGAATTGGAGAATATTGCAAACGCAACTGAAATGAAGAAGCAAATAAAATTTTTGGGGTGGACAAATTATGATGTCTTGCCTATTATCTATAAAAGCGCAGACATTTTTGTACATCCGGCAAGGTGGCCTGAAGCTTTTGGGAGAACGATTCTAGAAGCAATGTTGGCCAAGCTTGCCATAATAACGTCAAGCAGTGGTGCGCCCCGTCACATTTTAGGAGATAGTGGGGTCATCTATGAAACGGGGAATGTTGCTGAACTTACTGGGAAATTGGAGATGCTGATTGAGAACAAGGAAATTAGGGTTAGTTTGGGTGCGAGAGCCTACGATAAGGCTACAGAACATTATGACCCAGATACAGTCACAAGTCAAATAATCAGGAATTATGAAGAATTAATAAAATAATGTATGCTTGCAAGGAAAGTGAACTGATAATTTATGGTAAGGTATAGTCTGCCTATGTACGTAGATGCAGATGTTAATCTGATGTTGGAAATAAGGCGAGCAATAAAGTTGGCGCGCACGAAGGAGTAGCCAAAAAGTGAGGAAGATGATAAGAAAAGTGGTTATTCCAACAGCAGGACTGGGCACAAGGCTGCTTTCCGTCACAAAGGACGGACCAAAGGAGATGCTGCTAATCTTTGGCCAAAACTCAAATGGCCAGCTCTGCATTAAGCCCGTTTTGCAACTTATCTTCGAACAACTCTTCGACATAGGTTTCAGAGGATTCTACTTTATCGTAGGTAGGGGCAAAATATTTAACTCCTTACTCGAAAAGGGAGCCAAGGTCACAACCTAGGAACCAGTAGCAACTCCTGATGCCAAGAAAATATTTGGTGCAAAAATAAATTATGCAACCTCAGCCATAAAATTGGTTAAAGGAGCTGACTGCTCATAGTAACAGAATGGGAAGAGTTTAAGAAGCTCACACCTAAAGACTTCATTGAGCACATGAAAATCCTATGCATCATTGACGGTAGGCGAATATACGATCCTACCACTTTCCAAAAGTACATCAAGCTAAAGGCCATAGGTTTAGGATGAGAGGATAAAGTAAGCCTAAGCGTAGAAACTCATAGGGTTTGAAGATTATGAATAATAGGAAAACATCTTCCAAAATTCAGCGCGCGCGTTTTTGAGCAGAGGAAGATATTAATTGATTATCAAGTCCTTTCTCTCACAACTATATCATCTTTTTGCTTTCAAATTGGAAAAACCGAAGATCCATTATGAGAATGGCCTTTTCATAATATCCATTGATGTTGATGTTGGTAGTAGGGAATTGGGAATAATCAATAAAGGAAAAAACGACACTAATGTTCATGAATATCTTACAGAATATTTTGTTGGAGAAATAGACGAACTGGCTTTTCCGCTATTTATTGATTTGTTTAATGATTTTGAGATGCCTGTAACTTTCGCCATACGCGGGCAGCTGACTGAGGTATGCAATTCAATCTTAGGGCTTCTTCTTAAATGCCCTGTAAAACATGATATCGGGGCCCATGGGTATTACCATAAATCGTTTCAAAAACTATCCCATAGTGACGCTGAAAACGAACTGAAAATGATTTCAGTAGGCATGAAAAAGTTTAACATCACCCCGAGAAGTTTTGTTTTTCCCGGGAACAATGTAGCTCACTTGGACCTACTTGAGAAATACGGGTACAAATGTTATAGAAGTATGGGAGACTTTTTGAGAGATTGCATGCTTATAGAGAAACATGATCGATTATACAATGTTCACCCAAGTCTATACGTTGATCAGGGTGCAAGTTTTGTATTTCTAAGAAAGATCCTTGATATGGCCATAGCAAAAAAGCTACCATTCCATATATGGTTCCATTTATGGAACTTTGGAGAAACAAAAGAATCGATACAGAGAGCTATTAACAAGGTGTTTATTCCACTGTTCAAGTACGCAAAGAAGAAGGAAAAGAGCGGCATGCTAAATTTTGAAACAATGCTTTCAGCAACTGAAAAAGTTGAAACGATGTTTTCTAATAATTAAGGCGACGGTTATGTTTTTATGGTCATGAAAGCTTCACGTGCTGAATGTGTTAGAGTTTTGGGAGAATATGACAAGATATAGAAATCCTGCAATAGTTTTCGGTGGCGGAGTAAACGGGTTAGATCTGGTAAGGAATCTGGGAAGAAATGGAGTAGACGTCTATTGCGTTGTAGATAAGACTGACATAGCATTTTTTCCAAATATTGCAAAAAACATTTCATAGTTCCCCACATTCAGGAAGAAAAGGACATACTAAGTTCTTTTCTAAACAATTGGAAAAAGGTTAATGATTATGCCTTGCTTTTTTCAACAACAGATCTCTTTTCTCTTCATCTATCTGATTTGAAAGACGAATTGGAAGGGAACTATCATGTGCTTCTCCCAGATGTAGAAGAGTGGAGCAGGTTTTATTGGCAGCCACATAGTAGATAGACTCCTGAGTGAGGGTTTCGAAGTTACAGTAATTGATAATCTTTGCACCGGACGATTGGAGAATGTGGTTCATCATCAAGATAAAGAAGACCTCCGTTTTATGAAAGGCGACATCCGAGAATTCAATCTTGTCAAAGGAGAATAAGGAAATGGCGCAAAAAACAGTGGTAATTGGATTAGATGGTGCTGCTTTTAAGTTTATCGATCCATGGATTAAAAGCGGAGAGCTCCCGATTCTTAAAAAAATTAAAGAAAGTGGTGTATGGGCCGATATGATAAGTTGCCTGCCACCTGTTACCGTTCCCAATTGGAAATGCTATTCTACCGGTAAAAATCCAGGTAAGTTAGGAATATTTTGGTGGGAGAATATAGATATAAAAGAACGAAAAATATACTTCCCCTCACATAGAATCTACGAAAATAAGGAGATATGGGATTACTTAAGTGACAAAAGGAAAAAGGTATGCGTATTGAATGTTCCCGCTACATACCCTCCTAAAAGAGTTAATGGCTTTATGATTTCCGGTGGACCTGATGCCAAGGATAAAAATTTTACCTACCCTACTGGTCTAGAAAAAAAATTGAAGAAAAAATACGATTATAAAATCCATCCAGAACTGTTCTTTATCAAAAACGATAGAAAAGTCGTCGAAGAAATTCTTACCATGATTGAAAGTGTATTCAAAGTTGCCAAAGACTTTATCCTAAAAGAAGATTTAGATTTTTTGCATATTACCATTTTCTATATAAATGTACTTCAACATTTTTTTGGCGCTGGTTACTACACCAAAAGGGGCTGGGAAGTAATAGACAAAAACATAGGGGAATTACTAGAGAAGTTAAACAATGACTATAATATCATTATCATGTCAGATCACGGATCCAATGAAATCAAACAAGTTTTTAACATTAACACTTGGTTAGAAAAAGAAGGTTACTTAAAGCTAAAAAATATGAAATTATTTTCAGCAATTAACAAATTGGGGATTAATCAAGAAAAACTTTCAAAGATTCTTAGTATTTTAAGAATAAAGAAGAGCGTTCTTCTAAAAATAATTCCTAACCAAATTCTGAACTATATACCTAATGAGGAAGGAAAATTCGATACGATATTCAAAGCTGATAAAATAGATTGGAATAAGACTAAGGTATTAGCGAGTGGTCAGGGGCCAATTTATATAAACTTAAATAATTCAAAGGAATGCGAAGAATTAAGGAATGAATTGATTGAAAAATTAGAGAGCCTTAAAAATCCCTCTACAAGTGAGAAGGTAGTTGAGAAAGTATATAAAAAAGAAGAGGTATACGATGGGAAATACATAGAAGAGGCCCCTGATCTAATAGTGGATCAGAAATATGGTACACATATTTCTGGAGGGATAGGAAATAACTATTTTTTACACCTTCCCAAAAAGTGGAAAGCAGAAAATAAAAAAATAGGAATGTTTATTGCTTATGGTCCAGATATCAAAAAGGGTAAAAAGATAGAGAATGTCTCAATTTTAGATCTAGCTCCCACCATACTTCATATGATGAATATGTGTGTGCCGAGAGACATGGATGGAAGGGTTCTAAAAGAGATTTTTAGACCGCATAGCGAGCCCGTTAGAAGGAAAGTTATATATTTAGATGAAAAGGAAAAGATTGGCGCGCGCGTGTTAAAAGAAGAGGAACCCTTCACCAAAGAGGATGAAGAAAAGGTAAAAGAGAGGCTTAGAAGATTAGGGTACCTTTAAGCCGTAATAAGCGAGGTGAAATAAGACACCACTTCGGCTGTTAAAGGAGTGGCTGACTGACTAAAGCGTTTGATCCAGCAATTTTTACAATAAAAAGAACTCTCAGAGCCATTCACAGAGGTTGTGTACCTCATCTTCAGCAAGCTGAGGCACCTCAGCAGGTTTCGAGAAAGGCGGATACTGCAAGAAGATCAAGGGAGCATGCAAACCTCAAAACTGCCCCGAAATCCCAAAAAAGGAATAAAAACCATATTAAGAAGTATTAATAGGGTGCTTTTTCCACTGCTTAAGTATGCAAGGGGAATCGGAACTGATGCCTTTGTCTTTATATGTAGTATCACTGATTGTGATTGTTTTTTACCTTTGGATATATTTTTTACATCGGTCTGCACTGGTACGACAGAGCAATCGGATTGCTACTAGTGGCGACTCCCGTATTTGCTGGCACATCTTTACATTATCTTGAGGCCACGGCAATAAATCTAGTGGATTTGGTAAGTGAGAGAAATGAGTGAGACGAAGGTTGTGGTTGTCCTTCTTGACGGGGCACCATTTGACGTTTTTTATAACTTGGCGCAAGAAGGCACCCTACCCAACATGCAAAAGCTAATGGAGAAAGGCTGTTTTAATGTTCTAAATTCCACCATCCCATCAGTCTCTCCTGTGGCGATACCATCGCTGCTAACTGGGAGGAATCCGGGTAAGCACGGCATGTTCGGCTTCGGCTACATGGAAAATGGGATTTTCAGACCTTACACTTCAAAGAGTATTGCAGGAGAAACGCTTTGGGATATGTTGGCAGCTGTGAACAAAAAAGTGATACTCTTAAACGTTCCATGGACCTTCCCGCCTTTCAAGGTGAATGGCATAATGATTTCAGGTCCTCCCTCGCCGAGAAACAAAGCCGAATCGTATCCTTCAGAAATTATTTCTATTATCAAAAGAAAGATTGGACAATACTACGTGGATTTAGGTATCAAAAGAAAAGAAAACTACGATGGCGCTGATGAACAAAGCTTTATTGAAGAGGCATATCTTGTCACCGAAAATAGGGCGCAAGCAATGTACTATCTTATGGAGAACTACGAATGGGACCTATTTTTAACGGTATTTACAACTTTAGACCGTATGCAGCACGTCTTTTTTGGTTATTTTGATGAGGAAAGCCCTCTTTTCGATGCAAAAAAGAGGAAGATTTTGATAGAGTACTACAAAAAAATAGACAGTATTTTGGGTAAAACAATTTCATTACTAGATGACAATACGATTTTAATCATAGTTTCGGATCATGGATTTGAGTACCTCAATAAATATGTGGGAATAAACAATATACTGGTTCAGGGCGGTTTCGCAAAAGAAAAATCGAAATTTCAAATATTTACAATCGAACGAATTGTTGGTTTTCTTGAAAGAATTGGACTTGACAACATCGAAAGATTGGTCTCCCCGAAAATAAGTAATGTAGCCAAAACAATATTTCCAACAAGAATTGAACATTCTAAATCAGAATGCTACGGTCTTATTGGAGGAACCGTTTGGATAAATAAGAATAACGTCGCAGATATGAAAATGGGTGAAGTTAAGAAACGGTTAACTGACTTTCTTTATTCGATAAAAGATAAAGACAACGACGAGAAGCTTGTCGAAAAAGTTTACGATAGAAGTGAAATTTATCACGGAGATCGAGTTAGCGACGCACCGGATTTAATAATAATCTTCAAAAAAGGATACGAACCAAACATCTTGAGAAAAGGAATAATTGAGCCTCTAAAACCGATCAAAAATAAAACGATGAAAACAGGTACGCATATTGGTTCCCGTTCGCAAAGAGGAATCTTGGTAGTTTCAGGGCCTTGTATAAAACATGGTTTTCATTTTGAGGCTAACATAGTTGACATTGCCCCTACAATATTACACATACTGGGGGTTCCTGTTTCAAAGGACATGGACGGCCAAGTTCTGAAACAAATATTCATGCCTAAGTCGAAATTCGAGAAACAACAAGTCAAATTTCAAGAATTTCATCAATCTTCAAAAGAAAAAATACATCAATCTTCTAAAGAGGATGAGGAAGCCATCAAAAAAAGACTAAGGATGTTGGGGTACATGTAGGATGCCAAGAGGAATCTGGGTGTGAGACCATCTACAAAATTATTTGCATGTGAAAAAAGAGTCGAATGGATAAAGACAAACTTCCTAATAAGATAAGAATAAGAAAACCCCACGATGACAAAAGAAAACTTTTTAAAGCTTTCAGAAGTTGCGTAGGAGAGCAATGGTGTAGCGTCCTTGAAATAGATAAAAACAATTTTTTAGACCGTGTTTTTGGGTCAGCCCATTTCGAAACCATAAGCAAGAACTTCTTGACGAGATCTATGATGAGGAATGGCATTCTCATCGCAGAATACAAGGTAAAAATTGAGGGATACGCTGTATCTCGAATGATCCGCTTCTTCCACGCTTATAATAACTTACTTTTATTTGTCCCGATCTCAACAATTTTGACGACGTTTGCAGGGGGCTACTGATTAAAGCGTTTGATCCAGCAATCTACAATAAAAAGAATAAACTTAGATTCACATACATAGGTAAAGTCGAAGCTGAGAATCGTCTCAGAAAGCTAGGCTTTGAAGTTAGACAAGGTATAGTTCACTATATAAATATCTCTAATAGGATAAAAGATGTTAGCTTCACAATCCATAAACGGCATGGATATGCAGGCATTCTGCAAAATATTCCCTAGAACTTTTTTGATAGTCCTAGCAAGACATGCGCGGACGTAATGATTGAACATAAATATGTTAGTTTAATCCAATTTCTATTGTTGATCTACTAGAATGGCTCCTCCACTGCGCCGAACACTGCGTAATCAATAACTCTAAAGTAGGGAGGTATAGGTTTCGCAACACTGCCAGTGAATCCCAACGCTGGCCAAGGATCTGTTTCCCGCCCCAAAGGATTCTCCGCATAAAGCGGTATGCCTCCTGCACAGTCTACACAGATAATGCCGTAGTCTTGCATACACTTCGCGATGATTTTTCCAGCTCTAGTTAATCCAGGTATCGTATCGAGGTTTAAGTTAGGATCAAGCTGAATCCTTGCGCCTTCTCGAATAGCGTATATGTCGTCACTTTTACCATCCGTTGTTGCCGCTGGAGGATAAACTTTCCAACCTCTTCTCGGTAACCAGTAGGCAAACACTAAAGCGTGAGGAATAACACCCGCTTCAATTTCTTCTGGTCGAATCAAACCAGCCAGTAATGGAACACTCGAACCACGACATCCCCATACGCGGTTAGGGTTAACTCCACTTCCATACAAATCCCAAGGTCTACAGAGATGCGCACGCCACTGGTTTGCTTCCCAACGCAAATTGAAGAAGTCCCACTCAACCTTGTTATCCCAGTCTACAACACACATATGTCGATCTTCTTGGGGGTCAGCTTGAGCACCTTTAGGCATCGGCACATTCGTATAATATACACTTCCGTCGTCTCTGTAGATTGTAACGCGAGGCGTATCTGCGTAGGCATCGTAAACTGGAACTGACCAACTATAGATATTGATTGAGAAGTGACCGCCATCGGAGTAACTTGAAGATTTAAGGTGTGCAATCATCTTGTCAGAGTTTGGGTGTATTTTCGCATTTGCTGGGATTTTTGTGTTCCAAATGCTGTCGTCACTGAATGGTCTCCATAGACCAGTTGGAGGAGGCTGAGGTACTCCGTCGTAAATTGTACCTGATAAGAGTGGTCCAACCCACTCAACATTATTTGCCAATTGAGAAACTTGTATGGCAGTCTCTTCGTTTGGGCAACTTATAGCGTAACGGTCTCCTAATGTATTATCCGCATAGGCTGTGGTCCAAATTCCCTTCTTCCAAACCTCCGCATTGACAGAAACTCGAGGGCTTTGACTAACCTCGCCTAAGATTTTAACCCCCTCTATAGTCAGGATCGCAGCCTTATCTGTTTCGCTTCCAGTCATCAATTCTACTTCGTAACGTAGAGGCTGAGGGGGATATTCCACCACTCCAAACGAAGATATACGATTTATGTCAGATCGTAGACCCGAAGAGAGCGGAATAGCCGAAACACTACTGAGAAAGAGCAATAAAGAAAAGGAAAAAACATATATTGGGGTCATTTTTCGCAAACTTTTTCCGCTCCTTCTCTGCCCTCAACCTCCCTTAGGTGATCTTACAACCCTTTCAAACGTACAGATCCAATACTGTAAATCCAGATCCGTAATACATAATATATATTACGTCTTACGACTTAATAAACATTTTTGTTTACGCGTATAACAAGAATACGCATCAAACCGAACACGAAGGTGACCTAGTGTGACACACGTGTATTCAAAAGCTCTGGTAACTGGAGGAGCAGGTTTCATTGGTAGTCACATTGTAGACAGGCTTCTGATTGACGGCCTAGAAGTTACGGTCGTAGATAACCTTAGCACTGGGCAACTGAAGAACATAGTTTATAATGAAAATCAACAAAATTTCCATTCTATTAAAGGGGATATCCGAGACCTCGATCTGATCAGAAGAATAGTGAAAGAGGTAGACATCGTTTTCCATGAAGCCGCATTAATAAGCGTAGTGTCATCGTTTAAGGATCCTCTCACAACACACGATGTAAATGTTACAGGAACCCTGAATCTCCTTAAAACTTGCCTGAATTCTGGCGTAAAACGTTTCATCTTTGCCTCATCGGCCTCAATTTATGGAGAAACAGAAACCCTGCCGATGAAGGAAAATATGGTTCCAGGCCCGATATCACCGTACGCTGTTTCTAAGCTAGCCGCTGAATACTATGCAAAACTCTTCTACAAAGTTTACGGCCTTGAAACAGTATGCCTACGCTATTTCAACGTATACGGCCCTAGACAAAGGTATGGTCACTATAGTGGAGTGATACCCATCTTTGTGAACCGACTATTAAGCAACGAGCCTCCTATCATTTATGGGAATGGCGAACAGAAAAGGGATTTTGTAAATGTTCAAGACATTGTTGATGCAAATATGCTTGCCTTAAGGAGTAAAAACGCGGTTGGCCACGTTTTCAATATAGGTACTGGCAAAGCTACATCTGTGAATCAACTCGCGAAAATTGTTTTGCAAATATTTGGAAAAAAGGATTTACAACCAGTTCATACAGACCCAAGGCCAGGCGACACTAAGGAGGGAAGCTACGCTGACATAAGTAAAGCCAGAAGAGTTTTGGGATACGATCCTAAGATTTCACTAGAAGATGGGATAATCAAGCTTGTTGAATGGTATAGGAATCAGTAATAAGGAGATAAAGAAACTCCGAAACTGAATGAAAACCGTAGCTAGAATCTACGGATAGTCCCAAAAGGGAGCATTCAACAGATTGTTAAATTGTATAGAAGAAAAAGAGATTCACGTGGCAACATTTCAAGATTTAAACGAAAGTTTAAAGTGAGACCTTATGTCCCAAAGTGCGACCGTGAATTATGTTGTTCGTCCTTATCTCCGTGGCGATGAGGAAGAAATTGTACAGCTTCTTCAGTTAGTGTTTGATGAGTGGCCCCACTTCGACCTGAGCTGCGCCCCTATCGACCATTGGAGGTGGAAGTTCGAAGACAACCCACTGAAAAAAAGCATCATATCACTAGGTGCAAGTGATGATAAGATAATAGGCTGTACTCACACGATTCCACTAATGATAAAAATTGGAGATAGTATTTTTCTTTGCGGTAATGGTTACGATTTGGTCGTTCATCCAGATTTCAGGAGGATGGGCGTCGCGAAAAAAATGAATGAACTAAGAAAAGAGTTAAGAACGAAGGCGGGTACAAAATTCGCTCTTATGTTTCCTGGGAAAATAATGATCAAGCATTACTTGAAGCTTTATCCTCGCTTACCACATGCTACAATGATTTTTGTTAGAATTCAAGATATTGATTGGCATCTACAGATGATGCCTGCTGAGAATGCTTGGCTGAAGAAGTATGGTCTTCACCTTGTCAATGTGTTTAATAAATTCAGAAATGCTTTAAGGGTTTCTGTTTTATCGGATCAGGATTTTTGTATTTCGAAGATCTGTAGATTCGATGATAGCATAAACGTGTTCTGGGATGAGATCAAAGATCACTATACATTTATAGTGAGGAGAACTAGGGACTACCTCAACTGGAGATACTGCGACTCACGTGGAGGAGATTATTTTATCAAGATCGCTGAAGCAGATGAACGAGTACTCGGATACAGCGTTCTAAGAATCAACAAATACATGAGAGACTATCCCGTCGGATACATTGTCGATTTGCTTACACTCCCGGGGCGACTTGACGTCGCCGATGCGTTAGTCGCTGACGCCATTGACTATTTCGACAGCAACTACGTTAACATAATCCTCTGCCAAGTCATCAAGAATCACCCATATGAGAGAATCTTCAAAAGATATGGACTTGTAAACAGTAGACACAGTATTAATATTTTTTATGATACATATGCAACAATCAGTGAAGAATTAAGCAAGCTTCAAACAAGTACTGCAAATAGAATACATTTTGTATACGGAGATTATGATTCAATCTAGCGAACAATAGGAAATCAATTCGATGTAAGGAATATCTATTAAAATGATCAAAGAAACAACAACTATTGTAGATCGTTTTCCAATTCGTCGATCGGAGTGGGACCGATTTAAGTACGGTAAGCGTTGGTTCTCAGCTATAGTTCAAAATGAGGGACTTAGGTCTCCTCTCTGCATCGACATTGGCTCAGGAGCCCGCCCATTTCCCTATGCGAACGTCTTGTGCGACCTTTATTTGACGCCTACCCCTCAGAGAGACATGAAAGAGTTGGAGACAAGGGGGAAACCATTCGTGCTTTGCGATGCTCAATTCCTCCCTTTCAGAACCCAAGCCTTCGACTTCGTGACTTGTTACTACCTTTTGGAACACGTAGATGATCCAAAGAGAATCTACTCAGAACTGAGAAGGGTTGCGAAGCATGGATACATCCAGAGTCCGTCTTGGTTTAATGAGGAAATCACATACGGAGAGCCTGTTCATAAATGGGTTATGATGAGTAGAAACGGTAAACTCTATTACCGACCGGTTTGGAAATCTCTACGCCCAATATTGCCCTTCGACTACATCTTCCATAGACTCTACAAGAGATTCTTCACCTGGCAACTCATTCACGCCATACTAGACGAGTTGCTCAACCTATTTACCACTAGATACTATTATTAGACCGTAATTCCTAGATTCTGCTTGTTCACCATGAGCATGGGATGCACATGTCAGAAAAAAATGAAATACCGTCAGCTAGACCTTTCTTTGACGAATCCAGCATAGAGAGCATCCTGAAAGATGTCGAAGAAATCCTGAGAAGCGGCGTTCTTGCAGAGTCCTCACCAGGGTCTCGAAGCCCTAACGTCAAGAAGTTCGAAGAAATGTTTGCAGAATATGTGGGTACCAAGGAAGCCATTGCAGTGAGTTGCGGTACCGCTGCCGTCGAGATACCGCTCCGATACTTCGACATCAAAGGCAAAGAGGTTATAGTGCCAACCAATACCTTCATTGCATCAGCAAACGCCGTTCTATATGCGGGGGGTAAGCCAGTCCTCGCAGACATCAAAAGGGAAACGTTGTGTATAGACCCAAATGACGCTCAAAGTAGAATAACTTCCAAGACATGTGGAATCATGGTCGTTCACATAGCAGGTTTGGTTTGCCCGGAGACACGTGAGCTACGAGAAATTTGCGAGGATCATGGGCTTTTCTTGATAGAAGACGCGGCACACGCTCAAGGAGCGACAATCGATGGAAAAAAGGCAGGTAGCTTGGGGGATGTCGGTTCCTTCTCTTTCTTCCCAACCAAGGTTATGACGACGTGTGAGGGGGGAATGATAACAACCGATGACCAGGACCTTGCTAGGATGGCCAGAAGGATGCGGAACCATGGCAGACATGAGAAGACAGGTCTTGTCGTGACGCTTGGATACAACTGGCTCATGGACGAAATTGGAGCGGTGATCGGCATACATCAACTTGAGCAACTAGAGACATTAGTTAAAAAAAGAAACGATATTGCGGAGAAGTATAACAAGGGTCTTCAAGAAATAGAGGGAGCCGAACCTGTGTTCACGCCATCAAACATTCGCAACAGCTACTACAAGTACCCTGTATACCTAGACGAGGGAATCGACTCATCGAGATTAACCCAGTTTCTTAAATCTGAGCACCATGTTGATGTAGGAAACATTTACTATCCTCCATGCCACCTCATGCCGCTATATAAAGAAATGTTTGGATACAAAGGAGGAGAACTCCCTGTCTCAGAACAGGTGCTGAAAAGGGTCATAGCACTTCCAATGCACGTTCAAATGTCCGACACAGATATAAATCGTGTTTTAGAGGGGTTAGCAGGAGGTATTGAAGCCCAATTGCTCACTTGATTCTCCTGAAAAATGGTATAATGGAAGATTTAGTGAATTCAGTGGAGAAGTTAATACATATGAGAATACACATTCGTCGGGGAACGAATGCAAACTGCGAGTGCGAGTGAGCGGGTTAGTATTGAAAAATAAACGGAGTAGTAGAAGGAAGTTTTTAAAGATCTTAGGCGGATTGGCCGTGGCAGCTGGGGCAGCGACCGTCCTTTGGGAGATGTGGAGACGCGCTCCAACACCTACGCCTACGCCTACACCAACACCCACACTAACGCCTACACCAACACCAACACCAACACCCACACTAACACCTACAATTAAAGGGAAAAGCCACGTATACATCGCTAAAGGTGGTACTCCAGAACAAAACGTCGAAAAAGTTATCCATATGATGGGTGGGATTCAGAGCATAGTTAAGGCAGACGATACAGTAATCATAAAACCAAACGGACAATGGATAGACCCAGGTTACGGGACAAGCGTTAAAGCCTTAAAAAAACTGATAGATTTGATACTGGCTCACCCTTCTAGCTTCGTTGGAGAAATTGTGATATGTGAGAACACGCATTGTCGAGGAACCAATGCGAACTGTGACAACTACAGAGCTTTAGTAAACAGCTATGGAAGAAACAACATAAGTTTCATTGCTTGGTCTAAACAAGGATCATACGTGGTAGAGGGTTATCATGATGCGGCTGAATTGTCCTATCCGGTCTTCACTACACCCCTAGGTACATACATAAACTTCAAGACTTCCAAATTTAAGTTCATCAACTTTCCTGCGGCAAAAACACATTCGGTAGGCAAAGTTACATGTTGTATCAAAAACTTTCTTGGAGTTGTTAGAAATCCCGGACTTTCCGGAACAGATTCTAGGGGGTGTGGAGGAGAACCGGCATCAGGCGGATTTCACGGACCTAATTGGAGTGGCTATTGGATGTACGCAGCCATAGCGGATTTTATGCGGAGGGTTAGGAAACCAGACCTTAATATCGTTGATGGAACATATATGGCTGATTACAGCTACACGGGTAAAGTGACGGAAACCAAAACCGTCCTAGCGAGCATTGATCCAGTAGCCGCTGACTATTACGTAACAAAATATCTGATATATCCCATTACAAAGCATGACGACCATAATCCTGACACGCCAAGCGGGATGGGAAAGCAGTTAGCTGATGTTGCCGCCTATGGTATCGGAACAAATAAAGAGGGTGAAATGGTTATGCAACATTATAGTTTTTAAAATAACATAATCAGCAGCCTCAGCATCGTGAATCTCGTGAAGCCGAAGGTCGACCAAAAGAGATGCATCGATTTCGATTTCAACTGCCTCAACTGCGAGGATCTGCCCGATGCGGATTCTCCTCACAAGGGCCCACAAATGGGCGATGATGGATTGCAACAAATGCCTAAAGTGCTGGGCGAATTGTCCGGTTAATGCCGTCAAGATCGAGGTCTTCGGTTATGGTTAGCGCGCTACGGTGGCATCTAAAAAACATCGTATACACCTCGTTCCCTATAATGCTGCTACTGCATTTGCTGCAAGAGGCTTGCGATGTGAAATGCGGTGTTGGCGTTGGGCTTTACTTCTCCGAGTTTAGTTAGGGCGTCTCCAATCCTTTTGCACTCAGAAACGGCCGCTTTATAGTTTAGCCTCTTGGGTTTCCTTCCTACGAGCCGTTTAAAGTTTATTGAGTATATTTTTTCTAACACTCTTCGTGGAAGCTTCAATCCTTTAAGAGGCTCTGTGGATTCCCATGCGAAGAACTCCTCGTCCGTCTCTAGAAAGTTTCTTGTAACCCAGGCCCTTCTCACTGCTTGAAGCAGGGGGTCTTCGCTGCAAATATCGGTCCCGTATATGATTCGATCTTGGTAGCGGATGAAGAACTCTCTCCAATTCTCCCTATTCTTTGAAAAATTGTAGTACATTTCTATTCCTGGCGCCAAGTCTAGATGCACGTTCCTGTGGCGGTCCAAGAAGCTTGCAGCCCTCTCTAAGTCCGCTGATAGGAAATAAAAGTGGGCGAAGGTAACCTTGAGATCTGGGAATCTGTCAAGAACGTTTTCAACCTCAGTGTAGAGCTGTTCTTTCTGAGGGTAGGTGGAATCGTAGAACCAGCCCTTCTTCTTCGCCCAGTTGGGAACCTTTTCTACATCCCAGAATTCCTCGGGATCATTGACGTGGAAAAGTATAGGGAATTCCAAGGATTCAACGTGAGAGAAGTATTTCATATAGAAGTTGCTATCAAAGGGTATCGAAATAACCTTTCTCAGAGTGGGTTTTCCTTCCACCATCTTTATGCCGTCAAAGCCAACATCTATAAAGGTGTCTACCTGCTCGGGTAAACTAGGCTTGGCTTGCTTTGAACCGGAGAACACAGATGAGTAGTCTAGACCACCAAAGGCGTAAAAGCGATTGGGATATTTTGCCTTCAAGTAAAGAGCCTCGGGATTAAAGTTTACCTTTTCCCTACTCACGTTGCAAGCAATGCTAACTTGGTGTAGCCCCGCTTTATCAACGATCTCTAACATTCTTTCCGCTGAATGAATATTCAAAAAGTGGGCATGGCAGTCGACGACTGGCAGACCGATAAATTTAGACATATCCATTCCTAAAAACCCTTCACGAATATGTCTTGAGCTTAATTACAAACTTTTCGGTGGAGTTGCGCGCGGAAAGAGACATAGACACAAACTTGGTGGAAACCAAAACACTAAAACGAACAAGCGTTAGACTCGCCGTTCGATCAATTTGACGGAAGAAAAAACCGTTAAATCTTACTATTAACCATAATAAACCTACTCTATTTGGCGTATTATAAATATCGGACGGGGCACCCCGCTAGCCCCCACGGTGCGCTCACTTTCAAACCAGAAGCTCCCAAATGGCACGACCATAGGTCGAGTTTGATGAATCCCAAAACTATCTTGGTCGGTGTAGTAGCAGTTTTACTAACTGGGTCTGCGTTCTATATGTACCATGAACGTATAATACCCAACTCAGGTCTTCATGTTGAAGGGTCTAAAATCGTGGATTCTCTAGGACGAGAAATTCGGCTTAAAGGTTTTGAATTATGGGTCAATGAGTTTTTTTACGAATCAGTGCACTTGTACACAAAAGAAGACTTTCACAGAATTAAGAGTTGGGGATTTAATGTGGTTCGAAGCACTATCTTTTGGGGTTACATGCTTGAACCCTACGAAGATAAACCTGGTGTTTATGATGAGGAAACCTTGGCAGTGTGTGAAAGCTTTATTGACATGGCGGAGGAGGCTGGGTTGTATTGGATATTTTCTGTTAGGGTACAATACCGTGACGACAACCCCCCTTTCTGGGCTGGTTGGGCAAAAGCACGATACGTTTGCACCCCTGAAGGACTACAGAGATATTGTAATGCTCTAGAATGGGTAGTTCAGAAACTGGAGAAACACAAAAACATCATTGCCTATGATCCGTGGTTGATGCCCTTCCACGACTCCTCACCTACAGAGGAGGAAAGAGCATTTTATTATAGTGATGTAGTTCCAGCCATGATTTCGGCAGTCAGAAAACATACAAATAAAATAATCTGTATTCAAGCGATTCAGCAGAGTCTCACTGAACTACCGAGGTTGATGCCAGTTCAAGATAAAAATGTTATCTATGGGTATGCTTTCTACATGTATAAGGGTATGACACATTCAGGTTCTATAACGCCTTGGGATTATGACGAACAATATCAATGGGATTTAATAGCTCCTGTAAAGGAGTTTAAGGCGCGGTATAATGTTCCCGTTTATGTTGTTGAATTTGGTGTTAGAGGAGAAACTCAGCCTCAAGCCGATTGCCTTGGATGTAAATTGAAAATTCTGGAGGACATTGGTTCAAGCTGGATATACTGGGAGTATTCCTATGGGCTCTCGGAGGGTTATAGTCTAATACATTCCGATGGAACAGTTAAAACGATAATAGTTGAAGCCCTCAAAAAATACAGTCAAACCGAGTATGGCTCCGCTACACCTACACCAACCCCCACGCCTACACCTACCCCTACACCGACCATAACACCTACCCCCAGTCCAAGTCTAACGCCGACTCCTTCGCCTTCTCCGACTCCCATGCCTACGCCCACGTCCACTCCAACGCCTACACCTAGTCCAACACCTTCACCAACCCCTAAGCCTATGCCCACCGCAGACTACACCCCGTACCTGAGAGCTACGGTTGTAATCGCTGTCGTGACAGCGGTTTCCCTAATAATAGTGAGGAGAAAAAAGGCAATCCAAAAATGAATCCTAATCTTGCAATATCTAATGATGGAAGCTGAGTAGCACGGAGTACTAGCCCAAACCCTCCAACGGAGTCCCAGCTCTCTCTCCTCTTGCATTTGTAAGTCCGGCTTCTGAAACTCCTCCTTTGTCCCCAAATAGGCTTCCCCCGACTCTATGACCCATATCTTGTTGTAAGCTGGGATCAAAGAATATCTCTCATGGGGGCAAAACTAGCAATTCGAAAAGACTCCTACAGCAATAAGCAATAACGCAATAGTTTCCAGCCACGGTGACACTGATGCTACAGTTTTTGTCCCTAATGTGGCTCACGTCTCGAGCGCCCATCGTTGCTATTCTTGTAAACGTCGGTTTCCTAGGACGGTGGGTAGGAACAGGGTTCGGATCCTGCGTCAAGCCATGTCTCATAGTCAAGCATCATTCTGTGGAAGGCTTGCAGTTTGGATTATCGTTCTGGTGGCTGCATTTGTAACATTTTTCATCATCAGACATGCTAAAGCTCCTCCTGGCAAATAAACCGAGAGTTCCTAATCACATAGGACGCCGGGTGTCTTTAAATACCACCTAGGAATAAGCCCAAGCCTCGTCGCAATCACGGGCCAATAGAATGGACCATTTTCCTCACTTTCTTCGTTATCATGCTCAAAACAAAGCATATGTGGAACCTCTTCCAACACCATCCATCAAACCCGCTACTATCCATACCAGTCCTCACGGTTTTCCTCCCCACATTCTTCAGCTTCTCTTTATCCATCCCCTTTGGGCTCGTCTTCCCTCACCTCACATATCTGACGCTCTTCGCCATTTCCATTCTCATAGATTTCAAAAACATCCTAAAGAAGACTTGAAGCAACACAACAAATCGTATCAAATCTTTTGGTGTCACCCTTGGAGACCAACAATATAGCCAAAGGAACCCTACAGATAACATCGATCAACGCCATTGAATACCTGATCATGGGAATCTTCTACATCGTCGTCACAAAAACAAACGCCCTAACCCCAACAGACCTGGGAGTCCTTTCCATCCTATCCTTTCTCACCTCCACCTTCTCCCTCTTCACCCTGTTAGCCCTACCTACCGCACTGACAATGTTTGCCTCCCAAAGTTTAGGAAAACATGAATTAAAAGAAGCCGCTGCGGTCCAGAAAACTGCAACAAGAGTCATCTTAATACTATCCATATTGGGCTTCGCGATTACAGCCTTCAGCTCAGAAACAATGTCACAGTATTTTTGGAGCACCCCTACCTACGCGCCCCTCATAATTCTGATGGCTATTCACGCACTCCTCTTCAACCTAACCACCCTTTACAAATCTAGCCTACAGGCCCTCTGCCTCTTCGGAAAAATGGCCGTCGTGACCCTCATATACATCGTTTGCGGTCGAACCATAGCGGTCGTATTAGCCCTGTTCCATCTCAGCGTTCCAGGCGTATTAACCGGATACATAGCTGGATCCCTCATAGCAGCAGCAGCCGCCATAGCCTTCACCCGTGGGAAACTTCCAAGCTCAACCGATAGTGCACCGATAAAGCCCCTGCTCCGCTTCAGCTTCCCTCTCTTCCTAAGCTCCCTAACCTTACTCATCCTAAACTGGGCAGACATCGTAGTCCTAGCCTCTCTGACCTCCAACTACGCTCTGGTAGGAATTTACCGCATCGCCGTCAGTAGCATAGGTATACTCTCCGTAATCCATCTCCCAATCACTGTAACCATATTACCAGTGCTCTCGGCCCGATATAGTCTTGAAAATCCCAGAGGTACAAGCAGAATCTTAAGAACCGCAAGCCGATACCTATTCTACGTTATGGTTCCTAGCTGTCTAGGGCTGGCAATCATAGCCCCCACCGCCCTAACCTTCTTCTACGGACCAGATTACACGTCGGGAGCCACATCCCTAGCCATACTATCCATCTCCGTAATCATTTTTGCCCTCTATTCGCTCCTCACTACGGCACTAACCGCCATCGGAAAAACGAAACAGGTACTGAAAATCAGCGTCGCTAAGGCCCTCTCAACCGTCGCACTGCTCGCAATCGTCGTTCCATTCTTCGAAGCGGTTGGAGCCGCCCTCACCCGCCTAACCGTGCAAATAATAGGCCTCGCGCTAGCGTTATACATACTTCACAGGTACGTAAAGGTTAAACTAGACAAGGAGGCGGTATGGAAATCAGCCGTGGCCTCCACAGCAACCATCCCATTCCTAATAGCACTAGAGTCAACTCTAAGCACAAGAATTCCAGCAATTCACCTGCTCACCACAGAAATCTTGACAGCAGCATGCGTCTACCTGATCTCCCTCTACATTCTAAAGGCCTTAAATAGCCAAGACTTCGAGCTGCTGAGACAAGCTTTCCCGAGGCTCTTAGCCAAGTACATAACCGTTTTAGAAAAAATAATCGTTCACTAAGCAATTTAACCACAGAAGCCCTCATGCCCGCTGTGAACAGATCCTTTCTTTTTGCACTTGGAGGCATAACTTTTTAACGAGCTAACATGATGCATTCATGCATTTTTCGTGACAAATCATAGTTGAATACGTGAATATTTCCATCCCGAGGCCTTTGTACGAGCGACTATCCAAGGCTTTAGAAGGAACAGGCTACAGAAGCGCCACAGAGTACATCATATACCTGATAAGAGGAGTTTTACCCGACCTAGAGTCAGCGATTCCTGAAAGAAGATTAAAAGCGCTGGGCTATAAGTAACGAATTAGCAAAAGAAGTCAAGGAAACAGAAGATATTTCCTTCATACATGAGCAATTAAAAGATGTGAGGCTGGTTTCACTTAACAGTTAACTCAACCGTTTATCTAGGAAGATCGCTGCTACAGCAACGAATGCTGTTCCACCCAAGGCATATAGGAGGAATTTTAGCCAACCCACTAAAAAGGTGAGAGTATGAACCTCGTATTTGACATACCTTTTCTGATCCTAATGCTCGTAGGATTCTTAGCACAATCTATCGATGGGGCCCTGGGAATGGGGTATGGGGTTACCTCAGCCACCATACTTATCTCATTAGGCATCTACCCAGCAATCGCAAGCGCAAGCATCCACACAGCCAAAATATTCGTGGGACTCATCTCCGGAGCCTCACACTTCAAACTCGGCAACGTAAGAAAGGAACTCTCACTACCCCTAGTCATATTCGGAGTCCCCGGAGGAATCATAGGGGCCTACGGGCTAGTAAGCCTCCCCGCTAGCCCTGTCAGAGTCGCCGTCGGTTGCGCGCTCCTAGCCATGGGCTCCATAATCCTCTACAGATTCATATTCAAGCACAGGAGTGGACACGAATCGAGCAAGCGATACTCGCGTAAGAGCCTCGCCACCCTCGGATTTTTCGCAGCCCTCCTAGACGCAATAGGTGGCGGCGGATGGGGCCCCATATGCACCCCCAGCCTCATGATAACAGGATCAGATCCTAGAAAAGCCGTAGGCTCCGTCAACCTCGCAGAGTTCTTCGTTACCACCGCTATGACCCTAACCTTCATAATCCTAATGGGACCTGAAAACTTCCGCTGGGACATAGCCCTAGCCTTATCAATAGCAGGGCTCATCATTGCCCCAATCTCCGCCTTCACCTGCAAAAAGTTGCCCAACAGACTGCTGGGTGCGCTTGTTGGACTAACGGTTGTAATATTAAGCACTCGCACGCTTCTCACGACTTTTGGATTATGAGATATAAAAGTATCGCCGCCATCATATAGAGAACACCAGGTTCGGTTAAAAGCTTGCAGAAATAGGATGCAAAGACATAAATATCACATGAATGTATTACATCTATGGTGACCATATTGCCTAAAACGACTATCGTGTTGAAAGACGAAGTGTACGAATATCTAATCAAAAAAGTTGGAAGGAGAAAAATCTCAGAAACCATAAATAAGATTCTATTGAAACAGCTCTTCACCGGCAGCAAAAGCATGTTTGGCGTTGACCCATGGCTCACAATCGAGGGCCTAAGGGATGAAGAAGAACCCCATGAGAGCCCTTGACTCCTTCGCGTGGATAGAATACTTCATGGGTTCAAGAAGAGGAGCCCAGGTAAGAGAGTACATCGAAGGAGAGGGGCCCCTCTACACCCCGGCGATCTGCCTAACCGAAATCAAATCAAGGTACCTAAGGGAGAGAAAAGATCCCACAAGCAGAATCAACCTCATCCTAGACAGAAGCCTCATCATCCCCATAAACACGCAGATAGCCCTCCAAGCTGCAGACATCAAACAAAAACACAAACTCCACACAATAGACGCAATAGTGTACGCATCCTCCCGACACAAAGATCTGACACTCGTCACCGGCGATCAACACTTCAAAGGCCTTCCCAACGTGGAAATCATATGACCCTCTGCCCAAGGCGACACCTCACCCTTAACCTCACCTCAGACGAGAAGGCTACATGAAAGCCATTGAAGGAACAATAGAGGCCCAAAAAGACCGAATACATTCCCATGGATTAAAACAATCTTCCAAGTGATCTCTGCCCTATTTCTCTTTCCATTTCCATTCCAGAGGGTTCTCCGCACTTAAGAAGGCGTACTCCCCAAAGTGTTGCGTGTTCTCAGTCCATATCGTGTCAACGTTTCCCCTAGCCGTGTGGGCAAGCACACGATCAAAAACATCACCGTTAACGATGGACAGGTCCCTAGCCGACTCAAAGGCTTCAATATGGTTGGCCGTGGCTGGAAGTAGCTTCCCAATAGCCACACTTTTACTCATAAAGGATAATGCGATTTCCCACTTTAAATTTCAAAACGTTTAAATCCCACTAAACAAACAAAGATAATTAAGTGGGAAGATGAGTATTCTGGAGCTGGACAGCAAGGGGAGGTTAACGCTGCCGAAAGAAGTGCGGGAATCCCTTGAGATCGGGAAAAAGGTGCTAGTTTTAAACGCGGGAGATCACCTCAAAATAATCCCCCTACCGCCTGACCCATTCCACATCCTTCATGGAGCATTTAACGTCAAAAAACCCTTTAAGGAGCTGAGGAAGCAAGCAGAAATAATCGCTGAAAATGAAGCGAAAAGAGAGAGGGGTTGAACCCCATAAATGCCCCTGCTAGAAAACGATGTGATTTTCGCTTATCTAAATGAATACGATCCCGAACACGCTATCGCCGAAAACATCTTCCGAAAGCTACGAGATGGGGAAACCAGCGTAGAAATCTCGAGCATTAGCCTAATCGAGATGGAGCTAATCTATCGAAGTGAAAGAATGGAGGATAAGCTTCTAAAAGACTTAGCAGCCGTAGCAGCCTTACCCAATGTAGAATACATCGTATTAACACCCGACATAGCTGTCGCAAGCGTATACCTAAGGCGGACACTTAACCTAACCTTCTTCGACTCACATTACGCCGCAACCGCACTAAGCCTAGACAGAAAAATTATTTCATTTGACCAAGCATACGATAAAGTACCCGGTCTGACCCGCATCAAACCCCACACAGTCTAATATCGCAAGCTTAAGGATTTGACGAAGGATTCTCTTTCGGGCATGAATGCTCTGGACAACATCAACGTGGTCAACCAACATCCTCATAAATCTCCCTTCTGGTCAACTCACTCGGCACACCGATCTCACGAGCATTCGTCAAAGCGTCAAGAATCTGCTCCTCAGCCGTCTTCCGCTTCAACTCAACCTTGAAGCTCTTCCTATCCAAAACCGCCACAGTTAATTTGTCTCCCTCCCTCAAGCCGATCTTCTCCCTAACCTCCGCCGGAACGTAAATCTTCCTCTTATGATAAGTGGTTTCAACCAGCCTGCATCACCATTGACCAAGTAATAATATACCCATATATAAAGCACCCACAAAACCATAACCCACCAAATTACACCTCATATCACTCGTTCCAACAGCCACACAGAGAAATCTAAGAGGTCACAACAAAATGGAACCCCAACGTTTCCATCTTACACGTAGCACAATAGCGTTAAGCATCAAAGCCATCGCTATATTAGGCGCAATTATAGCCATTTACTTCCAAGACCTCGCCATAGTTGCAAACGAGGCCATACGAAGCGAACTGATGAGCCACATAATAGCCATACCCTTCCTACTCACTTACCTCCTCTACCGGAAAAGAAAGATGCTCAGAGCCACAATCTCATTCGAAACAACCATCCCCGTCAGAAAACCAACATACACCCATGAAATCATCGGCGCACTCCTATGCCTCGCAGCCTTTCTCCTATACTGGCACGGATCCTACACCTTCACACCACTCGAATACCACATGATCTCACTTCCCATATTCACCGCTGGACTTATCCTAATAATATTCAACACAAAAACACTCAAAGTCTTAGCCTTCCCCATAGCCTTCCTCCTTTTCCTAACACCGCCCCCACTCGAAACCATCTACCTAGCGGGCGCAACCCTATCCACCATCAGTTCCGAAGCCTCATACCACATGCTCAAAGCCATAGGATTACCCGTGAGCCTAACAGATCAGTATGGAACCCCAGTTATAATTCTCCAAAAGCCTGGAGCCTTGCCACTCACCTTCGCCATCGACATCGCATGTACAGGCATCTACTCTCTCATAGGATTCGCGATCTTCGTAGTTTTCGTCGCATACATCGCAAGAGGAGCCGCTTGGAAAAAAGCAGCCGTATTCCTCGCAGGCTTTCCACTCATCTACGCCCTCAACATCACCCGAATAATCACCATCGTACTCATAGGCAACCAATACGGAATGGAAGCAGCCATGCAAACATTCCACCTAGTCGGAGGCTGGGCCCTCATCTTCCTGGGAACCCTCATTCTGCTCACCCTATCCGAAAAAATCTTCAAAATCCAACTCTTCACCACAAACCCAAAAACAACACCCTGCAACCATTGCAACCAAAACCCCGCCATAAAACAACACTTCTGCGCAGCCTGCGGAAAACCCCTAAACCCCATGAGCATCAGGCTCTCTAAACGAGACCTAACCAAAATATTCATCCTTATAATAAGCGCAATTCTCATTGTCAATCTCCAGGTATCCGTCTTCGCCCTAACCGAAGGACCCACAGAAGTCATCGCCCAAACGCTAGGCGGAGAACAAACCACACAAATCTTACCAGAGATTGAAGGGTACGCAACCAAATTCATCTACCGAGACGAAGAATTCGAAGAAATAGCCAAACAAGACGCCGCCCTCATATACGCATACCTACCCACTGACGAAAAGAAAACACTCATCTGGGTAACCATAGAAATCGCCAAAACACAATCCTCCCTACACCGATGGGAAGTCTGCCTAATCACATGGCGAGAGAAGAAGGGGTATCCGCCAGTAGCAACACAACTAAGCCTAAGAGACACCCAGCTCCTGGAAAACCCGCCAATAACCGCCCGCTACTTCGCCTTCCAAGACAAAAAATCCAACCTAACCCAAGTGATCCTATACTGGTATGAAAACGCCTTCTTCAACACAGGCACAAGCCTAGAAAAAGAACACGTAAAAATCAGCCTCATCGCCTACGCCAAAACCTCAGAAGACGTTCCTATAATCGAAGAAGAGCTCCTACCCTTCGGCCAAGCCATCGCCAACCATTGGCAACCCATCAAAACCTGGTCTCAAATCACCCTAACCATCGCCCAACACGGAACCATCTTCATCACAATAACCACATCTTTACTCGCAATAACCCTAGCACTTCAAGTTATAGAAAAGCAGAAGGAAAGAAAATCTAACCTTAGAGCCTACAATAAACTTGCCCTAGAGGAAGAGAAACTAATACTACAAGCCGCTCATCACGCAGCCAAAAAAGACAAACCCACCGGCAACCAAATAGCCTCATGCTATCAAAGGCTCGCGGGAAAACCCATCGAATCAAGCCTGCTCCTTCAAAAACTTCACGAAGCCGAAGAAGCCGGCCTCGTAAAGAAAGAAATCATTAGCCACAATGACGAACCAGTCCTCATCTGGAAAAACCATGTACCTTTTAAACGATCGTACTAAAGATATCTAAATCGGACATTAAAAGAAAGAATCTATTCACATTGAGGGGTAAGCAATTTGTACATAAACCTGAGAGACCCCATCACCCAAATCATGTTAATAATCATAGTAAACGTAGCTGCTTTCATCATAGTTGAAATCGCTATTTACAGGAATAGCAAAAAGTCTGCCCTGTCCACCGTAAATCGTCCCCCACGAAATTGGAAAGAAAAATTAGGGATCGAAACAGGCCAAGATCTATTGATTTTCTTCGTGATTATAGGTGTTGCTTGCAGTGTTTTAATCACATTAGTGTTTGCAAGTCTTGGATACATTGTGCCGATACCATATTAGGTGAATCAAATGATAGAGTTAATCTTATTTGCGATTGTAATGGCAACAACGGTTTTCCTTATTTTCTACCTGCTATACATGAACTCATTAATCTATACGCTGCATGACTTTGGGCTTCAATTTAGCTACGAATGGGCTAGTCGCTATTACTTAATGCTAAGGCTGGGTTTTGTATTGTTAAGCATTATAGTAATAACATCACTTGGCATGGTTATACTCTATAGGAGAGTTTTGAAAGCAAAGGTGCCTGGTGTAAAAGAAGATCGTTATGCACAAGCCCTAATGGAAAGGATTAAACAGTTGAGGCTTGAATTATGGAAGTATAAAAGAAAGCCCTCCGGAGTAGCTGGATCCATCCTTCTGTTTTTAGGCGCAATTGCACTTGCCTCATCCATGATATACGTGTCCTCCATTTTGGCCTTCATTGGCTTAGGACTAACCTTCTGGGGCGTCTTATTCCTATTCGTAAGGCCCGTAAGATACGTGAAATCTAGCCTCCTAGATTCTACCGCCGTTTCCACGCTTACGAACGTTAGCCGAGTGATGGCTGACTTAGGCTATAGAGGTAAGGGCATATACCTGCCCCCGCGATATCTTAAGGGGCTCAAGGGAGGAACGGTATTCATTTCGTCTAAAGAAGACAGCATTATGCCGACTCTAGAGGAAATAAGTAAGGAAAATATCTTTCTAAAAAATCCAGACGGAATCTGTCTCACCCCCTCCGGGCTGGGACTGGTAAACCTCTTCGAAGAGGAACTAGGGATAAACTTTGCCAAAGTGAACCTAAAATACCTAGAAGACAATCTATCCAAACTTTTTGTCGAAGGGTTAGAAATAGCTAAAGACTTCGAAATGAGAACGCAAGGCAATATGATCCATGTTAAAATGACAGAAACCATCTATAAAGACATCTGCAACGAAATAAGGAAATTTCCAAATATTTGCAGCTCCTTCGGCTGCCCCCTATGCAGCTCCATTGCATGCGCGCTAGCAAGATCTTCTGGAGAACCTGTCGTCATTGAAAAAATCGAACTATCTGCTGATGGCAATGTAATCGAAGCCTACTACCGAATTCTGGGAGCTTTTCCATCTGAAGAGCAAACGGCGGTAGCCTCTATAGAGGCCTCCCCTACAGAGGTTTCCGCGGAACTGATTCCCCTCATACCTGTCAAGCCTACTGGAAGGCATCCGAGCTATCTCTTAAACAATTTGATCGGCTTAGTCCTAATAGCTCTCGGACTGTATACTCTGGCCTGGGTTGGCTGGTTAACATGGTATGATATAGCCACATGGAGTAAAAGCCTAGCCCAGATTTTCCTCGGTCCGAGAACCGGCGAGGCCATCAGTCTAGGAATAGGCATGAAGGTAATCCACTATTTTCTGATAGGTATAGTTCTCCTTTTTGCAGGTATATTCACGCTTTTCCGAAAAAGACGACGTAGAGTGTAAAAAATGGAACAACTTGCGGAACGAGAAAATAGAGTTTCCCAAACCTTTAGGGGCGATAAAACCTGTTGTAGTAGGCGCGTGCATGTAGAAAAGTTTTTATCTTGTTTGCGAGCGTTATCAATTGTAAACGAGGCTTGGAAAATGCAGAAAACCATCGCAACACGCATTTCCTCCGAACTTGAAGAAGAAATAGCCAAGTTCATGGAGGAGGAAGGCCTAGACAAGTCAACAGCGATACGACGCATTCTTGAAATCGGCGTGAGCGAATGGAAGAAAAAGAGGGCAATAGAACTTTACAGGTCTGGACAAATAACTCTATGGAAAGCCTCTCAAATCTCAGGAATATCGCTTAGAGAGATGCTCGAAGAACTGAACCGGCTGCGAATAACCACCCACGTCACAGCAAAAGACCTGGAAGAAGATATAGAAGCTGCCAAGAAGGCTGAAGCCTAGACGCCAGCCGTCAGAAGGCTAGGAGTTGCAGAAACCTCTCATACTCAACGCTACACCCATCATATACCTTTGCAAAATAGGCCTATCAAAAATCTTCAAAGAAATCCTCGAAGAGAAATACACCACTCCAAAAGTCATCGAAGAAGTTGTAAACAGAGGAAAAAGCCTTGGAGCTCCAGACGCCTTAATCGCAGAGAAACTGATTCAACAATCAACAATAAAAGTACAAGAACCCAAAAACATTGATTTCATCAACCAGCTCTCCAGAATACCTGACCTCCATGAAGCCGAAATTCACGTACTCGCATTAGCAAAGGAGTTGAACGGTACAGCCATCATAGACGAAAGCATTGCAAGAGAAGTTTCACGAATCTTCAACGTTGAAACTCATGGAACAGCTTTCCTATTATTAAGACTTTTTTACAGAGGAAAACTTACCAAAAAACGGGTCAGAGAAGCGATAGACAGAATGATCTCGATTGGATGGCGCCTCACAGCGGAGGAATACGCCAAATTAATCAAGGAACTCAAATAAAATCACCACTAAACGATCTATAAATCGACCAACCACTCTAGCCCCCTTCTTCAGGAGGCTTCTCCGTTTATACTAGTATTTATATTTTTTACTAGAAATATCGTATGATAGGAGGATTGATGTTGGCTAAGGTGAAGGTTACGAGGAATTATCAAGTTACGATACCTGAGGATGTTCGTAAGAAATTGGGCATAGAGGAAGGAGACTACGTTTCAATCGAGACCTGGGGCAAGACGCTAGCCGTTATAAAGCGGGTTGTGCCCTTTGAGGATTTAGCTGGTGCTTGGGACGAAGAAATGGACAAGACGATGGAAGACGTGAGGAAATTATGGAAGACGTGGAAACTGTAAGGGCCATCTGCGTTGATACAGACGTCATTATAGACTACCTCATGGGTCGAGAACCAGGAAAATCCGCATTCGCCAACTGGAGGAAGAAGGCTAAGGTTCTTATAACCAGCATCACCGCTTTTGAACTATTATTGGGGGCGAGCCTTTCATCAAAACGTGAGGAAAGGATAATCGAAGTTGAAAGTTTGCTCAATCAACACGAAATCTTAGCCTTTGATCGTGACAGCGCAAACGAAGCCGCAGAATTGAGAGTAAAAGGCGCCGTAGTGGAGATTCGAGACCTCCTCAACGCCTCTATATGCTTATCAAGGAAAATTCCAATCTTAACAAAGAACAAAGCACATTACGAAAGAATCCCAATACTGAGAATACTGACCCCATAACCATCATGATCAGTTAAACAAGCCTATCAAGCTTATCAATGAACTTTTTAACGGCTTCCGCCCCATCCACTATCACTTCAGGGGGCAGAATCCCTTCGTAAAAGTTTTGGTGGAGATAATTCGCCTGCAAAAAGAGCCTGCTAAGCTCAGGATCTTTCTGCTCAGTACGAAGTTTTGTCACGAACTCCCAAAGATCCCTGTGGGTTCTAAGCTCTACACCTCTCTTAGCGGCTACCACCTTCACCATTTCAGCCGCTGCGCCCCACAGTTTCTCACTTGCCTGAACATGGTCACCCTTAGCTAGGAAGGCTTCAGCGTCTCTAAAGTACTTCCGCATAAGATTCGAGTAGTGCTCAAGCTTCTCGCTCATGACGCTAACCATCATAACAAAAACTCTATCCACATCTTAACTCTTGTGATGTGCTCCCTAACCATTAAAGTTCACTACCGAATACTAGAGGAATGAGAAAATGCTGTTTCCCTTAACCTTCTGGGACATCAGCCTCTGGCTAGCCGTCACCGCCATCATCCTCCTCGCCACATCCGAGCTCATCTCACCTCACCACGGTCAAACAAGCCTAATCATCGAGAAAAGACGACTAAGACAAGCAGCCCTACTCCTCGGCACCCTATTCATGATCACCGTCCTCATACGGATCTACGAAATCATAATCTTCTAAGGCTATCCTTATGTTTTTATGGCTTCCAGAACTAGCATGATTGCTTTCACGTTTCATCAATATTAGCGATGTGACGTTTAGGAAAAAGTTATAGCGATCATTTGGAAAATAGGTAAAATCTAATACAGAATGGAAAATTTGACCAAATTTTCTAGTAGATAACCCTATGAAAATCCTTCATACAGCATATATAAGCATACTACGGAAATTAATTGCTGAGGAATAGGAGGAACAATAATGAAAAAATTAGGGCTAATTGCATTGCTAGCTGTCTTGACGTTGATCGTCACCTCTACGGTAGTGCAAGCGCAATGGTCTGCTTTAAACTCAGGCTACGCCATCACAACAAACTACCATGGAATAGATGTTCCATTAGGTGAGTCGGTGACCGCTTGGGCTGGAACTACAATGCCTGATGGTCCCGGTTCAGTCGTGAAAGTGAGATTTATATGGAAGGATCCTGATGAAAATGTGGTCTGGGATCCGTTTGACACGACCCTTGACAAGTACACCACTCCCGCTTATCCTCCCGGTGCCCCTCAAGAAATCATTGACTGGGCCACGAACCATCCAGGAATTGATGTCTGGTACGCGACAGACGAACAAACTCCAGCAGTTTATGGCGATTGGGGTGTACAGGCGGAGTTCTGGGGCCCGGGTGGGAAACTAAAAGGCACAGGGGGCTCAGAGGGTATAATCAAAATCAAGGCAACATCGTTCTTCAATATACCAGAAGCGATCAGTACGCTGACAGTCTTGCTAACTATGCTTGCAGGCTTAGCCATCTTCGCACGAAAAAGATTCTGAACCCTTCACGCCGCCCTTTAAGTACCTGTGTTCGGCCAACGATGCTACATGGTGTGTGGTAGAGTTAAGGGCAGAAGATGCCTTAACCATCTCCTCCTTTTCTCATACATGTCTAATAAGATCTAGAATAATCTTCTAGTAAAAACCTTCACAACCGTAATATAACGGTTACTAGAAAAATAGGTACAAGTAGGAGGCAAAAATAACTATGAGTGATAAAAAATTAAAGAAGGGAATACTAAGCCTGCTGCTGATAGCTACTCTAACCTTGATGGCAACGCCCTATGTCACAGCATCACCTGGAGAGATATGGCCAACCGACTCCCTAGGAAATCCAAAAAGTGAATTTGAGGTATCTGACGACGTCTATGTGACAGGCAGCGGCTTTTCAGCCAACACGGAGATAATGATCTACGTCATGGACCCGCATCTTGGCATCGCTGTCGCAGGCAGCTCTGTCGTCACCGGCATCGATGGCTCGATCCCAGTCACCTTAGTTTGGTCAGGTCCCCTCTACAAGATAACCTACATGGGAACCACCATATACCGATTAAGAGACTATGAATACGAAATCCGGGCTGACGATGGCGACGCATTCAACGTATTCACTGTCACATACCCGGAAAGCCACCATAGCAGCGCATCTCCTGAGCCTACACCTGAACCCAACCCTGAACCCGTGGTACCTGAACTCGGAACAATGGTCCTAATGATGGCCATGTTCGGCGCCCTCGCCACCGCCTACCTCGCCAGAAAACGCATCCACTAACTTTCGAAGGCGTAAAGGATATATCTTCTCAGAGCTTTCACGCAAACAAAGCGTAAAGCACGGTCTCGAACTCGAACCGTTTTAACCTCTCTACGTTTTTGTCGCCTACCTTGCATCTATCCTGAGCTATAGTTAACTAAACCTTTTCCGGAGAATAAGCTATGCGAAATGACCTTCAAGAGTTATCGACTATGGACCAATTGATAATAGACATTGTAAAGAATAAAAATCCATCAACCGTGGAACAATTAATCAAACTCATTCAGCTGAGGCGCCCCCAAACCGACGAAGAAGAAATTGTGAAATGCATCCTACGTTTAGAAAGACAAGGGAAGCTCGTCTTTAAGAAGGAATGTTCCCCTTTCCCCTATACATTAACAAGTTACCTCGGTTCCCCTCAAGCCTACTGGTATTGGGTCATCATCACCCTAGCCCTCGCAACCACAACCATCATCTTCACCATCCCAGAAAACGCAATCCCCATCGTCTATGCCAGATACCTGCTCGGATCCATCTTCGTCCTATGTCTGCCCGGCTACGCCCTCATCAAAGCCCTCTTCCCAACAAAAGAACTCGACAACATCGAACGCACAGCCCTCAGCATAGGAATGAGCCTAGCCCTCGTCCCCATCACTGGACTCCTCCTCAACTACACCCCATGGGGCATAAGAACCACCCCCATCACCCTCAGCCTCCTCGCCCTAACTCTGACGCTTGCCACCGCCGCCATCATACGAGAACACCAAGCCAAACTGCAAGAGGATACCCAGCAAAGAAAATCACAACAAAACACTAATTTCGCATGACATGAAGAGGGACAACGCACGTTCGCGGTCGGACACTTAGCCTTAGGATACGTATCTGGTAAAACAGCATCCAAATTTCTCAACGTGAACGTGAACATCCCCCTACTATTTGTAGCTTCTGTTATCCCTGACATCGATCTGTTGATACCAGGCCTAGAACATCGAGGACCCACCCACTCCCTCATCATTTTCAGCTTTCTCTTCCTCCCCGCCTTCACGCTCTACAGAAAAAGAGCCGTGCCTTATCTCATAGCCCTAGTCCAACACTCCCTCATAGGCGACTACCTCACAGGAGCCACACAGCTCCTCTGGCCGATAACCTCTAACTGGTATGCTGTAGGAATCACCATAACAAGCCTAACCAACATCCTCATAGAATGGACCTTTTTCCTCGCCTTCTTCGCCATCATGCTCAAAACAAAGGATATATGGATCCTCTTCCAACACCATCCATCAAACCTACTACTATCCATACCAGTCCTCACGGTTCTCCTCCCCACATTCTTCAGCTTCCCTCTATCCGTCCCCTTAGGACTCATTATCCCCCACCTCACTTATCTAACGCTCTTCACCATCTCGATCCTCATCGATCTTACATCCAGCTTACAGGAGATCGAATCTTAACAGTTCTGTAAAGTTTCTTTCGATTTCAGTCGTGAAGACGACGTCAACGAAACGCCTTGGGGGCAGTCAATAAGGGCTGGCTCACAAAAACATCTGTGATGAAAGTATAAAACCCACTTTACGATTCATAGTTATGAGGGTGAGTGACTAGATACAAGGTAATCGTTTCAAGCAGAGCCGACAAATTCATAAGCGAATTAAATGAAAAGCTCAGGCACAAAATAATCGAAGAGATAAGCGACTTAGAAAACTTTCCCTTCTGCACAAAGCCACACGACATAGCAAAACTCAAGAGAAAATAGGGTACAGGAAGAGAATCTACGAGTAGAAGTTAAACGTCAATCACTCTTTGTTGATGATGACGCTGTCAAAGTTGCTACCCGCGCCTAGGAAGTAAGGTTATGACTAAAGTTGAGGCTAAGAATTATGAAAAGAGTGCGAAGGAAGTAGAAAAGGCTATTGACGCTTACGTTAGTGGAAGGGCTTCACTTGGGGGAGCGGCGGAAATAGCTGGAATATCTTACTGTGATTTTCGTGAAGAACTCCGAAAACGAGGGTAACTATCTAAAAGAAAGATTGGTTTAACCTAAAAACAAAACATTTTACCGAAAAATCCGGATAAAGCGTACCTCTTCATCCTCACTGTCTTAAATCCAGCTTAAATACAACCTGGCACGCTAGCGAAACTATCATTAAATTTTTTGGGTGCTACACTTGGAGACCAACAATATAGCCAAAGGAACCCTACAGATAACATCGATCAACGCCATTGAATACCTGATCATGGGACTCTTCTACATCGTCGTCACAAAAACAAACGCCCTAACCCCAACAGACCTGGGGGTCCTCTCCATCCTATCCTTTCTCACCTCCACCTTCTCCCTCTTCACCCTGTTTGCCCTACCTACCGCCCTGACAAGGTTTGCCTCCGAAAGTTTAGGAAAAGATGAGTTAAAAGAAGCCGCTGCGGTCCAAAAAACAGCAACAAGAGTCATCTTAATACTATCCATATTGGGCTTCGCGATTACAGCCTTCAGCTCAGAAGCAATATCACAGTATTTTTGGGGCACCCCCACCTACGCGCCCCTCATAATTCTGATGGCTATTCATGCACTCCTCTTCAACCTTTCCACCCTCTACCAGTCTAGCCTACAAGCCCTCTGCCTCTTCGGAAAAATGGCCGTCGTGACCCTCATATACATCGTTTGCGGTCGAACCATAGCGGTCGTATTAGCCCTGTTCCATCTCAGCGTTCCAGGCGTATTAACCGGATACATAGCTGGATCCCTCATAGCAGCAGCAGCCGCCATAGCCTTCACCCGTGGGAAACTTCCAAGCTCAACCAATAGTGCACCCATAAAGCCCCTGCTTCACTTCAGCTTCCCTCTCTTCCTAAGCTCCCTAACCTTACTCATCCTAAACTGGGCAGACATCGTAGTCCTAGCCTCCCTGACCTCTAACTACGCTCTGGTAGGGATCTACCGCATCGTAGTCAGCAGCATAGGCATACTCTCCGTAATCTATCTCCCAATCACTGTAACCATATTACCAGTGCTCTCAGCCCGATACAGCCTCGAAAACCCCAAAGGTACAGGCAAAATCTTGAGAACCGCAAGCCGATACCTATTCTACGTTATGGTTCCGAGCTGTCTAGGACTGGCCATCATAGCCCCCACCGCCCTAACCTTCTTCTACGGCCCAGATTACACATCGGGTGCCACCCCACTCGCCATACTATCCATCTCCGTAATCGTTTTTGCCCTCTATTCGCTCCTCACCACGACACTAACCGCCCTCGGAGAAACGAAACAAGTACTGAAAATCAGCGTCGCTAAGGCCCTCTTCACTGTCGCACTGCTCGCAACCCTCGTGCCATTCTTCCAAGCGGTTGGAGCCGCCCTCACCCGCCTAACCGTGCAAGCAATAGGCCTCGCCCTAACGATATACATACTTCACAAGTACGTAAAGGTTCAACTAGACAAGGAGGCCCTATGGAAGTCAGCCGCAGCCTCCACAGCCACCATCCCTATCCTCATCCTAATCGAATCCACAATCAGCACCAAAATACCCACAATCCAAGTCCTCACCATAGAAATCCTAGCAGCAGCCTCCATCTACCTACTCGCCCTCTACATCCTCAAGGCCCTCAAAAGCCAAGACTTCGAGCTACTAAAACAAGCATCCCCCAAGTTCTTGACCAAGTACATAAACATCCTAGAAAACATCATCGTCCACTAAGAACCCTATCCATCGATTTCAAAGCAACTGACAAATAGAGCCCTGAGCTCGAGCACGACCACTGTTAATTCCGACCAGCTGGTCAATAGCATTGTATCGACCGGTTATTCAGCCGTTATATAAAAAAGGGGCACGGCGTCCGATCGATACCTAGTGACAACATTACTAAAAGGAATGATAAACATGAGTAAAAGTAGAAGCCTGATCGTTGCAGCTATTCCCGCATACAATGAAGAGAAGACAATAGCAGGAGTGATCCTGCTGACTCAGAAGCACGTCGATAAGGTCATTGTTTGCGACGACGGGTCCACGGATATGACGGCAAAAATAGCGGAGAAAATGGGTGCAGACGTGCTAAGACATAAGAGGAATGCGGGCTACGGGGCAGCGATAAAAAGCCTCTTCGGAAGAGCAAGGGAACTAGGCGCTGACGTCACGGTGACTCTAGACGCAGATGGGCAACACGATCCTACCGACATTCCGCGTTTGTTGAAACCCACTTTGGAAGGGAACGCCGACGTTGCCGTTGGATCCAGATTTCTGAAAGGTGCGAAGGAGGCAGGGTACGTTCCGTTATACAGGCATATGGGCATAAAGGCCATCACAAAACTGACAAATGCAGCCGCAAATTGTAGGGTAAGCGACGCCCAAAGCGGCTTCCGAGCATATAGCCGAAGAGCCCTGGAGAAGCTAAAGCTGCATGAAAATGGGATGGGCGTGAGCGTGGAAATTCTGATGAAAGCCAGGGAGCAGAACCTAAAAGTGGTGGAGGTTCCCATTGGCTGCAATTACAAGGGCCTGAAGACATCAGCGCATGGTCCGTTAATGCATGGCATGAATGTGGTTATGTCCATTGTGAAGTTGGTGGTGAAGGGAAGGCCCTAGGTGTGCCTGGAGTTGTTTCCTTGTTGGTTGGGATATCAGACGTAAGTAGCTCTCCTATCTCCGAAGGAAGACTGCCTGAGGTATCTGTTATTATCGCTGTGAAGAACGAGGAAAGAACGATAGAGAGCACCATTGAATCCGTTCTGAAAATCGACTATCCAGATTATGATGTGATATTGGTAGATGGCGGCTCAAGAGACCGAACGATGTTTATTGCAAAACAAAATGGGATAAAGGTCATTCAAACAAAGGACTCTACACCTGGTCAAGGAAGAAATGCTGGAATAAGAAATTCTTCCCGCGAAATTATTGCATTTGTCGACGGAGACTGTTATGTGGCAAGAAAAGACTGGTTGAGAAACGCTGCAGCCCTGCTTCGGCAAGAGGATGTCGGTGGGGTTAGCGGACCGATAATCTCAAGCTATAAAGGTACCTATCTTTCCAGGGCGCTTTTGAACGTTCTCTCAACTTTTTTTGCTAGTGCTGGCTCCCCTCTTTTTGCTAGATTTGAAAAGCAAAGGGAGGTAAGGAGCATTCCCTCATGTAATGCTGTGTACCGTAGAGAGGCGTTAGAGACAGCGGGATTGTACTCAGAAGATTTGAGATTTTGTGAAGATGCCGATTTGAATTACAGAATGAGAAAGGCGGGTTATCGCCTTATTTACTCCCCTAATGTGATAGTTGAACACGACTGGAAGGTCCATTCACCCACGTCTTTTTTCCACTATATGTTGAGATATGGTGCTGGTAGAGCGATTGCAAGCAGAAAATATCGCTATTTATTCTCTCCATTTTATGCGGTTCCTAGCGTTGCCTTTCTCTGCGTATTCTTTTTACTTTTATTGTCATTTATCTATGGAGGACTGTTCATGTATCTAACTGGACTTTTATTTTCTCTTTATGGAATTATGACTCTTATCTCCGCTTTTTTGGCTGCTCATCGTTTTAAAGATATAAAAATGGTGGTGGTGGCTCCAGTAGCTTATGTAATAACACATATTGGATACGCCATTGGGTTCATTTCAGGTATGATTACAAGACATGTATAACTAGAACTATTGAAACTTTTGTTTTTAAGAGAGAATGGCATTGTGGAGATTATGAAAGTAACAATACTTAGCAATTCCAAGGGAGGATTATTTACTGCTACAATGCAGTGGGCCAAGGGATTAGCTCGTAAGGGCTGTGACGTTAACATTCTTTTTCTCACGCAATCTGAAGAAGCTAAGCGTCTTGCGCCTTCAGAGCATATACGTATAGATTATTTAACCTTCTCAAATCACATCCCAAATCTACGAGCGCTTGTCAACTTCCTTATTCACTACCACACTGACATAATCCACATAAACTTTGCCTCGTTTGGTCCTTTGGCTATTCTCAAAAAATACGTCTTTAAAACACCTTTTATTTACACCTTACATGGCCTCCCTCAGCCATGGTTAGAGCGCTCACTGAAATACAAAGTTGCCTATACCGTTGAAGCTTGTTTACTGCCCATTGTTGCTTCACGATCATCTGCTGTTGTGGCAGTATCGAATTACGTCAAAGACATGTTGAAAAGAAAGTACGGTATAGACTCTGAAGTAATTTATCACGGGATAAATGCCGAAGATTTTGAACCCAAAAAGAAAGAACGAAGTAAGAGGAAATTGGGATATAATGAAACAGATCTAGTGATCTTGTTTGTTGGTAAACTGCATCCTTACAAAGATCCGCTAACCCTTATCAAAGCTATTCCCGGGGTTATCAAGAAGAACGCGAATTTGCATCTAGTAATCATAGGCGACGGGGAACTTTACCCTGAAGTAGAGAAGGAGATTTCCGGACTAAACCTGTCGAACTATGTAAAACTATTCAGGCATCTGACCGATGAGAAGTTGAGAATATTTTATGACGCTGCAGACCTGTTTGTTCTTACTTCTGCTAGTGAGGCCTTTGGAATGACATTGTTAGAAGCCATGGCTTCAGGTTTGCCTGTAGTTGCATCTAATTTTGGAGCTTGCCCAGAGGTGATAGGAAATGCAGGGCTCCTATTTAATCAAGGAGATCATACCAGTTTAGCAAGAGAAATAATTACTTTAGTATCTAACGATCAGTTATCAAAAATTTTAAGAACTAGAAGTATAAAAAGAGTTAGAAAATTCTTTTCATGGGATGACAAAGTAGATAAATATTGGAAATTGTATAAAAGAGCAACAAAGCAGTTGTGATAATTTTTGTCTCTTGTTAAAAGCGAACATTGAAGTGCATAATAAAGAAGCACGTTTTAGCGCGCGCGAAAATTGTTAACTCTCTTGCAAGTGATTGATTATGAATGAAACACCATCCACAATGACTGCGATTGAACGCCGCTATTTTATTGTTTATGTCACTATAGCAAGCATTGCAGTCACAATAATTGTTTTCATACAATGTTATAGACTTGGAATATTCGGGACATCTCTTTTGTTGGGGTGGGATTCTCCTGCATACGTTTGGTCAGCGAAGTATGTTATAACAAAGGGACCAATAAAGATGATTAATGCTTGGAGTTATCCTTACTTGTATACGCAACTGTTGGCATTTTTCGGCTACTTGAGCGGAGATGTTGTGATAGTTGAGAGAGCATTGCCGTTGCTCTTTTGCATGCTCCTAATATACGGGAATTCGAAACTAGTGCTTGAAGTCGTAAGGAGCGTTCACATTGCTGGTCTTACAGCTCTTTTGACGGCTATTTCGCTAAATGTGTTAAAGCTCCTTTCCGATCTTCAGAGAAATCTTGCTGCATTCTCATTAAGTTCTATTGCACTTTTGCTAGTCGCAGGTCTTGATGAAGACATACCAATCCTGAACAAGAAATATTTATCTCTCATCCTCATTCTTCTCGTAATTGCGTGTACACAACTTGAAACTTTCTTTATATTATCTGTATCTTTGTTGTTGTATGGATGTTTGATAAAAAATCTAAAGAAGTTGTGGGTGCTTAGCTTTGCTTGCGCAATTCCGGTTGCTATATTGATATTGTTGTTTCCCGCCTTCTTCCTTGGATATATAGGCACGGCGACCTTCTTTACACATGAGCTCAGCCTTAATGAAATTGTTCTATGGACTGGAGGTTCATGGATACTTTTTGGGTTCTTGATTGTTGGAACGATCTACTTGTTTCATAAAACAATGCAACAAAACGATAAAATGGTGCCACTTATTTTGTCATGGTTTCTTGCGATAATTTTAGTGATAGTTCTAATCGAACTTACGCACATCCTACCTCCCGTATTTGCTTTGCGAACCTTACTTATTACACCAGTTCCAGTACTCTTAGCCTTATCAATATCAGCTTGTGGTGATTTCATCAAAGGCATGCGCTTAAAACTAATAAGATCGCATACAAAGAATCCGAAGAAGAGGAACTCAAGTCAGGGTGATAAGTTATACATCAAAATACTGCTTCTACTTCTGGCACTGTGCTTGATAGAGGGCTCCTTTCTTGTGGTTTTTCAAAATTGCGACAATTTTTTAACTCCTTATATCTCACATCGCAGCTACGAGAAGATCCAAGCAGCTAAGCACTTCATTTTAAAAAACGGCCTCTCGAAGCCGGTCGTCGTTTTCCGCGGCGATCCCCCCGTCTGGTACGTCGAGTCATACAGAAACTATCTTGGAGCGGAAATAGGGGAGCATTTTGCTTACTATGGAGATATTGAGAATTTGTTTAATCTCGTTCCTTCAGAACCAAGGATTGGATATGACTTATACCTATCAGAGCTTGAGAGACACTATTTAACAACCTATTATAATGAGCTTGTAGGAAATACTGGTGGACCACCACCCCCCATGTATTATCACGAATCACACATAAGAACTCCAGAGACTTTGATGTCCCATCCCATACTTATCATAGCCCCTGAATTCTACAACGAGAAAATACCATATTGTGTCAAGCCTTTTCACATTGGTGAAGGAATCTATGTCATCCCGCCCAACTCATCAATCAATGCTTCTGAAGTCGTGCAGGGTCCTACAATAACAGTCTTCAGAAATGGAATCTTTAACGAGGTTAAAAGCGAGTATTTGTACGTTGACGCTAATAACCCATCGGTCGTCTATCTTAGAGTGAACGGATCGTCAGGGCACGAAGCATATAACTTTACCAACTTCCCGTCTTACTGGACTTTTGCCAGGATCGAGCAAGACGGTGATCTGAGTTTTCCAGAGAATAATCCCAAACGAGTGGAGGGTACCCCAGCTCTAAACAATAATGACCCTGCCGATTCAGCGAAAGATTGGAGCATACCTTGGGTCGAGCAAAACGGAAGGTTTAACATCGACACGTCGTCCAAAAAAGAGGGAGTTGCCAGCCTGAAAATCACGGGAAAAACTGATTCATGGAGTTGTCTTGGTGTTAGGTATGATCCCGGGGGAACGTGGGATCTAAGCAGCTATTCATCAATATCAGTGTGGGCAAAATCAAGCGAGCCCTCTATATTTTCAATAAGCCTTGTCGACTCGAACGGCAGATTCAGAACGTTCTGGTATATAAAAGCAGGAGGTCAAAATTCGGCTACTACAACATGGAAAAGATTCGTGGCGAATCTCAACAATCATACTTCTCAGACTCCAGGTTTCAATATTAGCGAAGTTGATAGTGTCAACCTGTACATAGAATCAAACTCTGTGGGAAAAAACATGTCCTTTTGGATCGACGACTTAACAGTTGACAGCCTTATCGATTTAAAGCAATCCATCTATAAGGCTCGAGTTTTAGTCGATGAAACAGTGGTTGTCTATTTCTACGTGGAAACATCTTCTTAAATGGGGATACGACATAAACTTCTGAATCCTCTTAACAATTAGAGATCCCAAATTGTCCACAATCGCTCTTGAAGTTGCTTAAGTATCGACGGTTATTCTGTCGGTTCATAGAAAAGGAATCCGGCGACCGGCGATACCTAGTGTTAATGCCAAAGAGAGCTAAAAAGAAGGTATTTATCGAACATGCGACCGGATTAGGAAAATACTCGGGGACAGGGAATGCCCAAAACTTCCATTTCTGAAGACTTCTATAGCTGACAGAGTAGAATTCTATGGTACTGGGTTCTATCGTAGGCGATTCGCGTGCACGTTTTCGTATTCATCTTTTTTAGTTAGGGAATTGGGAAAAATAAAAGGCAGGTAAAAAGGAAGCAGCAAGGGAAGCTTAAAGGTACGATCCCAGGCGGCTACTACGGGTCGTGCCCTGATGGTTATGTCCAGCTCGTTGTCTGGGGCTTCACTTAGCCAAAAGCTGCCTCCCCTCTTTTCTTTTTACTTGTTTTTTGGCGTTTGATTTCTAGGCTTGAAACAGAGCTGTTTTCTGGCGCTAGAAATTGAAAGAATGTGATAATAAGGGTGTCGTCCACCCAATACCAACCGGTTGCTTCCTCGAAGGCTAGGGTGGAGCCGTCCCAAACAGCAAGCTGGGCCACATCCGAGATAACATCGTTAAATATTTAAATATATATGAGTAAATAATTCATGTTGATCAAAATGTGGATTCCAGAGTGGTTGGGCATACCGTATTGTATCCTACATGCTAGGTTTAGGAATAAAGAATTTAGCTTTGATGAGGCGAGGAAAGAGCTAGATATGCCCCCTTCAAGACTTTTAAAAGTCTTGAGTGAGCTAGGCAAGAATGGATTCTTAGTTTCAGAGATTAAGAATCAAAAAAGAAGGAAATACATGCTCACAGTTTTTGATTCCTTCACTCTGGGTGTAAAGGCAGGAAAGGACTTCAAAGACCTTGATATAACTGAAAAACTCAGAAGGGCCTTCGAAGATTATGGGATGAAGTATTTAATCGTGGGTGGTTCAGCTGCTTTTCTCTACCACGCGTACCAATTTCCAGCCAAACATAGCGTTGAGGTTTTCCCCAAGGATTATGGATTTTGGCGCAGCCTCCTTCCAGAATCCGAGTTGCTTCCAAGGCTTAACAGGGAAAGCTTTGAAGAAAGGGTGGAAATAGATGGATTGTTTGTTGCCCCTCCTGAGAGGATTATAACAGAAGCTATAGAGGAAGGTGGTATTACTTCGATTTTGGATGCTACTTCTTTGATCGTATCTGAAAGGGGATCAAAGAGTCTAAACTGGAGGCGCCTTGAGACACGTGCAGCAAAGCACAACGTTGTAAACGAGTTAGGTGCGATTTTAGAAGCCTTAGACAGAGAGCTGATAAACGAGTATGGGAAGAGCCCAGTCCCAAGAAAAACGATAGATGAGTTATTTACTCATGTTAAAAACATTGGAAGGCTCAAGGAATATCCAAAAACCACCTTAGAAGAGGACAAAACGTATCCAGACATTGGAGAGAAGTGGAGATTGAAGCTTAATCTGCCATCTTATGTGATAAGAAAGCCTGTGGAAGATATAGCCCCATTTACCCTGGGGGTGGTTTAGGTTCAAAGGAAGCGGATGTTGAGAAGGGAAGCCTAGAGGACCTTAACCGAATTATCAATTTGTCTAGGAAGCATAACCTAAAGGTTGTTGTAATAGGGGGCTATGCAGTCAGAGCCTACACCAAAACAAGACCAAGATACACCAAGGACATTGATTTGGCTACAAAAAATGAAGATTTACCTCGACTGAGGAAGATCCTTGAGAAACTTAAGTACGCTGTTAGGGATAGGCCTCATGGGTTCTCAGGATACAGAAAGGTCAGAGGGGTTGCAATCACCGTCAATGCGATCATAGAAGATGTCAAAGCCAAAGAGAGAACAATCAAATCATTCTATCCGCAAGTTGGCCTATCGTTCAAAGCCAAGGTAGCGTCTATCGAAGAACTGCTGATCTCGAAAACGAAGCTGTGGAGAGAAAGAGACATCATAGACGTTTGTCTTTTAATCCTCGACTCATACGACCTCATTGACCTAGAAAAGCTAAAACAAAGATTGGATCAAAGATCTATAAAAAAGCTATTAAATCTGATTGGAACGAGGAAACTCCATGACATTTGGCAAGATTTCATGAGAAGAAAGATCGGCAAAGAAGAAGAGACAGAGCTCTGGAAGAAATTAAATCAACTGACTAAGAGCTTAGAACCGTGATGTTGCATAGTTTAGGCAGTCCTAAAACCGAAATTTAATTACACTAAACGAGTCATGCTGAACTATCAAATCATATTTGATCATAAATTACTTGTTTTCTCATATTTTGCTTCATCTATTCTTCTACTCAAAATTTCTTCGAATTTGAAGTGCGTTGGCGTAGCGATCTTGTTAAATAACGCCTCAGCACACTTTTGGTGAGGTTTATCCAACATTTCTTGTATCATATTTAGTAGCTCAGCTGGGGCTGGCCAAATTTTGAGCCCGCTACTTTAAAAATTGACTAAAGTGTGCATGCGAAAATATCGCCTCAATTACAGTTCTATAAAGCCTAACTTTAACGTTTAAGCATTACTCCACTTAAACTGAAAATCCAAATAATCCCCTTTCCCTAATATGAACAGTCAATAAGAGCGTTTGTTATTTCACCCTTGAAGACGTCAAGACGTGATATTGGGACGACTGGGGCACCTGTATTATATCGGTTGCTTGCGGCGATGTGGACGGAGACAGCGATATCGAGATCGTCACCGGAGAACGCTACGACTACTTCACGCAACGTACCGCCCAACTCCCCGTCTGGGGCTACCAATAGCCGAAAACCCCTCTTTTTCTTTTTTAGTTATGTTCGGGATTTGTTTTTGGGCGGTAGAAACTGAAGGGTACTTATTGGTAGTTTAAATTCTAAAACAGCCGTGAATTTTGGATATTGGTGACAGCGACCCTGCCTTAGAATCGTCACATGGGGATCCCACTGGTCCGGGCCGAGGTGGTGGGACGAGACGGTCCAGCTCTGCATGTGAGGCTTCACGTAGCCAAAAGCCCCGTCTCAAAATTTTCCGGCTCTAAGTTTTGATGGTATGTTATGACAAAATAATGATGAGTCTTGACTGCGTACATCTTGTTAAGGTTTTTTCAGCTCCCACCCTATGCTTGTTTTTCTGGGTTCAAGTTTTCTCATGGTTTCTTTCAACAGTTTATCCATCTTTTTCATGAATTTATTATCGGCGTAGAGCGTAATACCCTCCGTCAGCGCGTCTAATGCCGTCATTCTCCCGTGTGCGAGCATTTCCTCAAACTCTTTACTAGTGTATATGTGAGGCTCGACTGGGAAGCCCATAATTACTGTGTATAACAGGTCCCACCGGTCCCTGTAATTCAATGGCACGTTGTCGGAGACCATAAGTATGTCAAGGTCGCTACCCTTGTGCCAATCCCCCTTCACAAAACTGCCGTATAAAACGACCATTTTTGGTTTGAGTTTGTCTGCGGCTTCCAATATAAGCTTTTTTAGCTTTCCAACAACCTCTTCATATAATTTACGATTTTCCTCGCCGAATTGATGCACCTTTCTGAATCCTCCCTCGAAT
>Ga0315312_1000284_pt1 | contig 72001 bp, 61 predicted proteins | sample TDP7_MG_FD_203629 | JGI IMG/M metagenome (GOLD analysis project Ga0315312, IMG submission 203629) | Freshwater sediment microbial communities from Lake Towuti, South Sulawesi, Indonesia - TDP7 | ecosystem: Environmental > Aquatic > Freshwater > Lake > Sediment | place: Indonesia: South Sulawesi... | reverse complement strand
TGATATTGGTACGACTACTACTTTTTCTCCTGACAATACTGGAACTGGTGTGCTCAGAGCGGATGATGGTGCAGGCCTTACCGATACCACTGGCACATTGACTATAACTGCTGGGGCTTTAGCTTCTATTAAGATAAGGGATGCTGCTGGTGGTGGAGGTAATGAAGTAACTACCCGTAGTTTAACCACTGATGATGTCTTTCAGGTATGGGCGGCCGGCTATGATGCTGAAGGTAACTATCGGGGGGATGTTTCTGTAACCTGGAGCTGGCAGTCCGGGGATTTTGATGCTAATGATATAGCTCCTGATATTGGTACGACTACTACTTTTTCTCCTGATAATACCGGTACTGGTGTGCTGAGAGCGGATGATGGTTCAGGCCATACCGATACTACTGGCACATTAACTGTAACTGCTGGGTTTTTAGCTTCTATTAAGATAAGGGATGCTGCTGGTGGTGGAGGTAATGAAGTAACCACCCGTAGTTTAACCACTGATGATGTCTTTCAGGTATGGGCGGCCGGTTATGATGCTGAAGGTAACTATCGAGGGGATGTGTCGGTTAACTGGAGCTGGCAGTCCGGGGATTTTGATGCTGGTGATTTAACTACTGTTACTGGTACAACCACAGTCTTTTCTCCTAATAGTACTGGAACTGGTATTCTTAAATCGGATGATGGTGCAGGTCATACCGATATTACTGGCACATTAACTGTAACTGTTGGGGCTTTAGCTTCTATTAAGATAAGGGATGCTGCTGGTGGTGGAGGTAATGAAGTAACCACCCGTAGTTTAACCACTGATGATGTCTTTCAGGTATGGGCGGCCGGTTATGATGCTGAAGGTAACTATCGCGAGGATGTATCAGTCAGTTGGAGTTGGCAGTCAGGAGTTTTTGATGTGGCTGATTTAACTACTACTGTGGGTACCACGACTACCTTTTCTCCTGACAATACCGGGGTTGGTGTTCTTAAAGCGGATGATGGTAGTAGTCATATAGATACCACTGGCACTTTAACTGTAACTGCCGGGGCTATAACAAAGATTGTCTTTACCACCCTGGCCCAGAGTATTGTTGCCGGGACAGTCTCTTCTATAATGACTATTCAAACCCAGGATGCGGAGAGTAACCCTAGTGATGTTAATTTAGCTACCACGATAAATTTAACTTCTAATTCAGCAACTGGTAAATTCTATTCTGATTCTGGTGGTGCAACTGAAATTAATTTAGTTGTCATTACTGCTGGTAACAATTCTGCTAGCTTTTATTATAAAGATACTACTATTGGGACTCCCATTATTACTGCTGCTGAAGATCCCAGTCAAGGTTGGACGGATGCCACTCAGCAGGAGACGATAAATCCCGCCACCATTTATAAAATAGTATTTATTGATCCGGTCTCGACGGGAACTACGGGGGAACCTGTCGGACTAAAGATTCAAACCCAGGATCGATTTGATAATCCTTCTCCGGTAACTGAAAATACCGTTATTAATTTATCCGCCATTATAGGAGGCGTTTCATCACCTTACGGGGAATTTTCCCAATTTGCAGATCCCTGGAATAATGTTAGTTTTATAACTATTAATAATGGTGAATTCGAGGCTTCCTTTTATTATAAAGATACCAGGGCAGGGAGTCCAGTTATATATATTATTGAGTTTCCCCCACAGGGATGGATTAGGGAGTCGTTACCACTTACTATTAATCCGGGAAATTTTGTAAAACTGCAAATTTTGGTTCCTGGGGAAATAGCGTTACCGGGTTCTCCCGCTGGAAAAGATCTGGGAGAGAAGCCGGATGACGAAACGGCGGGAGTTCCTTTTAACGTAATCGTAAACGCGGTGGATGCCTATTGGAACCTGGTTAGCAGCCACCCCACTGGTCAGGTAATATTGTCTTCTACAGATCCTAATGCTGGTTTACCTCCCCCACAAAATTTCCTAAACAGTACTATTACTTTCAGTGGAGTAAGGCTTATGACTCCGGGGTCGGCTACTATTACCGCGGACTACTCGGATGGAGTTATTGATAGTGACACCACTCCTCCCATAAAGGTGACCACAGGTGCAAACGCCACTCTTTTAAAAGTTTCTTCCCGCAGTTTAGCTCCAGTTTCGGTAGCCAAGGGACAGGTTAATGTCACCATGCTGAGTTTGCAGTTTACTCATCCCGGTCCGGAAGGTGTTCACTATATTAAGGTTAATAAGCTGACCTTTACTTTTAAAGATAAAGATAACCGTAATATTGTTCCTGGCAGTGTCATTTCCAAAATAGTAATTAATGATGGAGTTGATACCTATGGTAATAAGGAAGGTGCCGAGATTCCCAATTTCGTCAGCACCCTGGAGGTTCCATTAGGTGCTCCTTATTCGGACCTGATTCTTGCGCCCGTCAAGTCAATTACGGTTTACGTCCGGGTGGACATTTCCTCCCAGGCGTCTGCTCCTACTTTCCGGCTTAGTTTGTTGAATCCCGAAAGTATTGAAGCAGTGGATACAGCCACTGACTGGGAGGTAGTAGTGGAAGAAGTATCGCCCAGTTCATTTCCTATTACTTCTGGTTATTCTTATGTGCGTAATCCCGGTTTAGCCAGTTCCTGTCTTAATTATCCCAATCCTTTTGCGGCTGGAAGGCAATCTACCAGTATTGAATACACTCTTTCTGAAGATTCATATGTGACTATTAAAATCTATACCCTCACCGGCAAATTAGTCCGGGTTCTGGTCAATAATGAATTTTGTCGTAGTGGTATAGTTAACTCTGAGCCATGGAATGGACGAAATGGTGTAGGACAGATAGTTCGGAATGGAGTTTACCTTTGCCGGGTGGAAGTCAAGCCGGTAGGAGGAGGTCCGGTAGAAGTCAAAACCATCAAGATTGCGGTAGTGAAATAATGGTAAAGGGTGGCAAAATTAGGAATTGCGGAAAATTGGGAATTAAGATTAGTAATGGTATAATTTTAGAGGAAGAAATAAAGGAGAAGGAATCGTTGATTTCAAAGGAAAAGGAGTCATTGATTTTAAAGTGATTTTTGCTCGGAAAATATTTTTTAAAAGTCCATTTAGTTTCAGCGCGTTTAGTTTTGTTGCACTTCGTATTATCGGGGTTATTATTTTTGGACTCAGTTTTTTATTTCTTGCAATCCCAATAATGACGATTCCTCTGATAACGACGGCGCCGCCGTTACTGCCCGGAGCAGAGGCCCAGGAGCCGGATGCGGGCACCGAGGATATTTTTAGCTATGGTGCGGGGGTGAGAGCCTGGGGGATGGGTGGGGCTTTTACTGCTATTTCCGATGATGCCAGTGGTGGAAGTTGGAATCCGGCGGGTTTAGTAAATGTGCCGCGGAAGGAAGTATCCCTTCTCCATGTGGGTCTTTTTGAAGATACCGTTTACCAGTATATCGGATACGCCCATCCTATCCTGGATGTGGGAACTTTGGGGATCGGAATTACCCGTCTGGGAACCGAAGGTATTCCGCTTTATAGTGAGCGGGCTGACTATCTGGGGACCATTTCTAATATGCAGGGTCAGGCGATGTTCTCTTTTGCCAGCTGGTTACCCTGGTCTCTCTGGGGTTCTCTAGCTGCCGGAGGCAATGTTAAACTGGTTATGCACGAACTGGCCGGTTATTCCGCCAGCGGTTTCGGTTTGGATTTGGGGTTACTTTATCAACCCCGCTTTGCTCGCAATCTTTACCTGGGTGTTAATGCCCAGAATTTAGTAGCTCCCCGCTTGAAACTTTCTCTGGAAGAAGACGTGCTTCCTCTGAATCTTCGGGTGGGTCTGGCCTATAAATGGCGCATGGGGCCTCAGAGCCAAATTATACTGGCACTGGGAGCCGATCAAAGTGCTGATTCATCTACCCGCACCCATCTGGGGATGGAATTCTCTTACCGCAACCTTTTTGCTGCCCGACTGGGCATGGGTGAAGGTAAGTTCAGTGGCGGTGCTGGTTTTGGCTATGGAGACTTCTGGTTTGATTACGCTCTCTCTACTGCCGATCTGGGCAGTGTTCATAAATTTTCCCTTACTTACCGGTTTGGACGTACTATGGCCGAAGAGCGGGAAATGCGCAGCCGCCGTTTAAAAGAAGAGGTAGAGCGAAAAGTGGAAGAAGGTGTTAAGTCTCTGCTGAAAGAACAGATTAATGCAGGAGTAGAAGAACAGATGCGGGTAATTACCGAAAATAAGGTTAATGAATTTTATCAACAGGGACTTAATTATCTCCAGCAGGGAGAATACTCTCTGGCTATTGAGTCTTTCCAGAAAGTGCTGGCTTGGAGTGCAGAACATCCGGAAGTTCAAGCCAGTCTCAAAAAGGCTACTGAGGATTTGATGAAAGCTACTGTTAAAACTCGTCTGGATGAAGGAAAGAACTTATACGAAAAAGGCCAGTCGGAAGAAGCGATCTTTAAATGGAAAGAAGTTCTGGAAATTGAGCCCCAACACCGTGAGGCTCAAGAATTGATTGCCCGCGCACGGGCGGAAATCACCAGGCAGGAAATAGAATTGATTTTTTCCGAAGCAATGGAATTATTTAATCAAAAAGATTTTCTGGGGGCGGAAGCAAAATTCCGACGGGTGATGGATTTAGCGCCGGAACATTCCTTGGCTTCCGACTATCTTCAGCAAATCGAAGAAATTCGCCGACAAGAAAAAATTGCCACTCTTTACGCCGAAGGAATGAATTTGTACCAGGAAAAGAAATATGAGGAAGCAGGTTTCAAGTTTCGCAATCTTTTAGATATATCGCCGGGAAATATAAAAGCGCAAGAAGGTTTAATGATGGCTCAGCAGGCAATGGAGACGGAAAGATTAAATCGCTTACTGGGAAAATTGATGGAAGAGGGTTTAACTCATTACCAGAGTGGAAATTGGCTGAAGGCAGAACAAGCTTTTCAGCAAATCCTCACTCTGAAGCCAGATCATGCTGAAGCCCAAAATTATCAGGAACAAATCCGTATCCGCCTTCATAATGAAAAAATAAAGCAGTTATTATCGGAGGCAAAGATTTTTTATCAGGAAGAAAAATTGGAAGATGCCCGAGTCAAATTCCACCAGGTATTGGAACTTGATCCTGCGCAGGAGGAAGCGAAGCAGTATCTGCAAAAGGTAGAAGAGAGCGAGCGTCTACGTCGTCATCAGGAGTTAGTGGCTCGTTTTTATGAAGAAGGGGAGGCTCTTTATAATCGTGGGGAATATGAATTAGCGCAGATAAAGTATCGTCAGGTATTGGATTTAGAGTCCAGTCATGCTGGTGCGCAGGCTCGTTTAGCGGAGTTATTATTGCGTCAGGTGGAGCTACTTTTACGTCAGGGTGAGGAGTATTTAGCTGCTGGTCGTTCTGGAGAGGCGGAGGTGCGTTTTCGTGAGGTTTTGGAGATGATGCCGGATGAGGTTCGTGCGCAGGAGTATTTACAGAAGATAGAGGAGAGTGAGCGTCTACGTCGTCATCAGGAGTTAGTGGTTCGTTTTTATGAAGAAGGGGAAGCTCTTTATAATCGTGGGGAATACGAATTAGCGCAGATAAAGTATCGTCAGGTATTGGATTTAGAGTCCGGTCATACCGGTGCGCAGGCTCGTTTAGTGGAGGTGCAACGGGAGTTATTATTGCGTCAGGTGGAGTTGCTTCTAAAGGACGGTATCAGTTATTACCAGAATGGCAAAAAGGAAGAGGCGGAAGTTAAATTCCATAACGTGCTGGAATTAAATCCTGAAAATGTTGAGGCTAAAGGATACCTGCAAAAAATTGGTCAGGAAAGGAAACAGCAACAGTTAATGCGTAATCTGGAGGAAGGGAAAGATTATTATCAGAAGAACCAGTATCAGGAAGCTATTTTTAAGTTTCGGCAAGTTCTGGATTTAGATCCGGGGAATAAAGAAGCGCAATCTTATTTACAATCGGCTCAGAAAACTAGCCAGCAGGAGGAATGGCAGCGTCTAAGTGAGAATTATTATAAAGAAGGGTTGCAACTTTACGAAAGCAACCGTCTGGAAGAGGCGAGAATTAAATTCCGTCAAGCATTAGATTTAACTCCAGAATATTCCCCGGCAGCCGAATTTTTACAAAAGATAAATGAGAAAGAGAAGCTGCTAAGAATTGATTACCTTCTGGTTCAGGCGAAGGATTTCTTCCAGAAAGGACTTTACGAGGATGCCCGGTTAAAAATAAAAACTCTCTTGGAAGAAGAATCCCAGCATTTAGAGGCTCAACAACTTTTACAAAAAATTGACGAAGTTCACAGACAGATCCGATTACAGGAGACCATCCTGCAACTTTATGAGCAGGGAGAAAATTTTTATCGCCAAGGACAGTTAGAAGAGGCGGAGTATCGTTTCCGTCAGGTATTGGATTTAGACCCTAATCACGGAGGAGCTGGCAAATATTTGCCGGTTATTCGAGAGGAGTTAGCTCATCGGCAGCGTGAGGAATCTATTAAGGGGTTACTGGAGGAAGGGCAGCGGCTGTATCAAGAAGGTCGTTATGATGAGGTTCTTTTACGGGTGCGTCAGATTAAGGATTTAGATCCTCAGTATGAAGGGGCGCGGGATTTGGAGGGGCGGACTTTGCAGGCGCAAAGGGAGAAGGAGCGGGAGCGTTTACGTCTTGAGCGTGAGGAATCGATAAAGAATCTATTTACTGAAGGCGAGGAATTTTATCATAAAGAAAATTATGAAAACGCTATTATCCGATTTCAACAAGTTCTCGACCTTGATCCCCAGCATCCCCAGGCAGAGCAATATTTGCAGATGGCACGCCGTGCTCGCCAGGAGCAACAGACCCGAATCTGGGCCCAGGAAATTTTCCAGGAAGGAATTTCTCTTTTTGAAAGAGGAAATTTTTCCGAATCAGTGGTAAAATTATCTCAGGTGCTGGACCTGGTTCCTGAATATCCCCAGGCAGAAGAATACCGGGAAAAAGCCCAAAGATCTCTTTGGCAGCAAAAAATTGAATCTTTGCAGAAAGAAGGAGAGGAATTTTACCGTAATAAAGACTGGGTAAATGCTATTATAAAATTTGAACAGATAATGGACCTGGATTCTAGCCATCGGCAGGCGCAGGAATATCTTTCCGAGATTCAGAGGAACCTCAAAGTCAGCGACCGTCTTCAGCTAGGAATCAGTTACTTTAGCGGAGATGACCCTTCCCGAGCAATAAGGGAACTGGAACAAGTTCTGCGGATTTTTCCCGGCCATCCGGTGGCGGAAGATTATCTCAACCGGTCCCGCCGGAGATTAAAAGAATTGATAGATGATTACCAGGCTCGCGCAGTCCTTTACCAGCGGGAGGGTCGGTTGGTGGAAGCTCTAGAGCAATGGAATGAAATATTAAAATTGGATCCCGGTCGGAGAGATATTCAGGAACTTACGGCTACTACACGTAAACAGTTGCAAAAATCCTGGCATTATATGCGGGGCTTAGAATATTATGAACAGAAAAAGTACCGCGAAGCGATTATGGAATTTCAGTCGGTGTTGAATCTTGATCCCGGATATCAGAAAGCGGGTGAATATTTACGCTTGGCGACGGTGCAATTGAGTCCCGAACAAAAGTTTCCCAGCGAAGAAGTTCTCCGGCTCTATTATCAGGGAATGGAATATTATCTTAACGAGGAATTTGAGAAAGCTATTGCGGTATGGGAGGAATTACTGAAACTGGATCCTTACAATCAGAATGCTATTCGTAATATTGAGGATGCTCGGAGAAAATTGGAAAAGATTAAAAGTCAGAAAAGGTAGATATTAAGAGGAAATGTTTCGCCGCAAAAAAAGTCGTGAATATAGACTGGAAATAATTGCCGAGGAAAGAAATCTGGAGAGGGTGCGGGATTTTATAACTCGGACAGGAAGCCGTGCTGGTTTTCCCATGCGGGATATCAACAGCATGAAACTTGCCCTCGAGGAAGCTTGCACCAATATCATCCGCCATTCTTACCCGGGAAAGAAAGGTAAAATTCAGATTCGGATAGTGGATGAAGCGGGTTCATTTTCTATCATTATAGTTGACCAGGGGAGACCCTTTGATATTACCAAAGTTCATACCCCTGATCTCTATGAGTATGTGGAAGCAGGTAAAAAAGGTGGACTGGGATTATGGTTGATAAATAAGTTAATGGACGAAGTAGTTTATACTCCGGTGGATGGTGGGAATCAATTACGTTTGACTAAATATCGTCGGAAGCCTACCCGAGCAGTTCCCCCTATTATGCCTCTTCAGATTAAAGGCCTCAGTACCCGTTTTAAGTCGGTAATCTATGCTAGTATTCTCCTTTCCCTGATTGTATTTGGAGTTTATGGCACTTTTTATTTCCGGGAAGAAAGAATTCTTACCGATAGGATACTTAAAGAAGGTTATTCTCTTAGTCGTAGTCTGGCCGCTAATAGTGGAGGGTATCTGCTGGAGAAGAATGATCTCCTCCTGACGGCTTTAGTGAGAGATGCGGTTAAAAATAATGAACGTCTCCGTTATGCATTGGTGGTAGATAACGAAGGGATTATCCTGGCTCATAATGATGTCTTCCGGTTATTTAGAGAATTTACGCCTCCTCAAAATGTATTGCAAACCTGGGAAAATGAGGGTATAAAGACTCAATTTTATCTTTCCCTGGATGGGGAAAAAATTTATGATTTATCCTTCCCGGTAGCGATAAAGGGTGAGAAACTGGGAATGGTTCATCTGGGTATTTCTCGCACCAGTATTGATAAACTAATCTCTTCTACTCGCCGGGCAATATTTCTCATTGCTATAGGAGTATATTTAGCAGGAATTGCTGGCTTTATGTTAATTGTTTCCTTTTTGCTGCGCCCGATGCGGAAAATATCTCTGGGAATTGCTGCTCTGGGAGAAGGTAAACTGGATCAGAAAATTTCCGTGGAGACCAAAGATGAATTTGGACAAATTGCTCAAGCATTCAATGAAATGACAGTAAAGTTCCGTCAGGCACAGAGTAGTCTGGTGGAGAAGGAGCGATGGCAGAGAGAAATTCAGCTAGCCCAGCAAATCCAGCAGATGCTCCTTCCTAAGGAGTCCCCAGAACTGGAAGGTTATGACGTAGGGACCTTATACCGGGCAGCCAAAGATGTGGGTGGGGATTACTATGATTTTGTTTGGGTAGATGATCACGCATTGGGTATTGTGGTGGCGGATGTTTCCGGTAAAGGTATTGGTGGATCATTAGTTATGAGTATGATACGCACTGCTTTGCGATTAGAAGCCCGCGGTAATAAATCAGCAGGAAATGTGCTGGCGCGAGTGAATTCTTTTATTACCGAGGATATGCGGCGAGGTATGTTCGTTACTATTTTCTACGTCATACTCGATCCTCTTAACCGTCAGATTACTTATGCCAGTGCCGGTCATAACCCCATGATTCTTTACCGGGGAGAAGAACACCGGACTTATTTCCTCAAGCCGAGAGGATTGCCGGTGGGTATTAACCTTCAAGATCGAAGTTTCTTTACCTATGTTCTCAGCCGGGAGCGGATAAAATTGAAAAAAGGTGATATGTTAGTAATTTATACCGATGGTATTACTGAAGCTATGAATCCCCGGAGGGAACAATATGGGGAAGAAAGGTTCTTACAACTGATTAAAAATTATGGTCATCTGGAGGCTAAAAGCTTTGTTCAGAAAGTTAATGAGGAAATTGTGCGGTTTACGGAAGGAGCTCTCCAGAATGATGATGTGACTCTGGTAGTGATCAAAGAGAAACTTATGGCCGATGAGGTTCAGTATCGGGTGCGGAAACAGCTTTTGGATCTGGTAGAAAAAGAGGGATTATCGGTAAGGGAAGCTTGTCGGAAAGTGGGGGTTTCCCCCACTTTCTATTATAAGTTTAAACGCCGCCGTGAGGTTCTGGGAGAGAGCGGCCTGATGAGTGAAATTTCTCGCGGTTCTGCTACTCTGCGTCAGTTAAGTATGGAAGAAAGAATTAGGATTGTGAATATTGTTTATGAGCGTCCCGAATGCGGTCCTCAGAAAATCAGCCGGGAGTTAAATACCGCTCGCTATGGATATCTCCTGTTGGATCCCCGTCTTATTTACGAAGAATTACGCCGACTCAATCTCAGCACTCGGAAGCAAAGAGAAGCTTTCGTAGAAAGATATAAATTGGCTCTTCGCCGCGGGACGCTGATTAAAAAGGGCGAAGAACGAGAAAAGATGTTATCTTTAGAGAAAGAACTTTCTAACTTGATTGATACTGGGAGGAAGTTTCCGGCGGCTATTCCACCGGAGGAGCCAATAGGGACCAGAACTGAAGAGATACAGGCCGCGGTTATCCCTCCTACCTCGGAAGTGAAGGAGGCTATAAGGAAGGAGAAGATAGTCAGTTTTCCGGAAAAGGAAAAGAAAGTTGCGGTGGGGGTTACTATTTCTCCTACTGGAGAGGCATTTCTTGAAGAGATCGAATTTCAAGAAATTGATGTTAATGCTAATGCTCTCTCCAGCGGTGGGGTTCCGGTAAGTAAGATTGAGCAAGAAGGTTGGGATAAATACCGAACTCGCCTGGAGAAAAGGATCCGGAAATGAAAAAGATAGCTATCATCACTTCTAAGGGAGGAACTGGTAAGACTACCACGGCTATTAATCTGGCTCACGGTCTATCTATGAATGGGAAAAATGTTCTGCTCATAGATTGTGATTCCCAGGCTAATATTTCGCTCGCTTTTAATGTTTATCCCACTCGCACCTTATGCGACCTTCTGCTTACCGGTCAGGTAGATATTGTAAAAGTGAGGAATAATCTTTATTTCATTGCTTCCGGCGGTAGAAGATTGGCGGAAGTGGAATTAATGATTGCCACTCGTACCCGGAGAGAAAGTAGATTGCAAGAAGTACTTTCGGGATTGAAAGGGTGCGACTATGTGATCTGCGATTGTGCTCCTTCGATAAATCTTATAAATATTAATGTTATCCGCATGGTAGATTTAGCGCTTATTCCTATTAGCATGGATCACTTTGCCCCTGCTGGTGCCCGGCAAACACTGGATATGATGCAGGAAGTAAGAGAATTGACCGGCCATCGAGTAGAATTGATGGGTTTTCTACCTACTTTTTTCGATACGCGGACCCGCATTTCCCACCAGGCCTTGGCTAAAATTAGACATGAATTTCGTGGATTAGTTCTACACAGCGTTATCCGAGTAAATACCCAATTGCGGGAAGCTCCAGGAGAGTATAAGACTATCTTTGAATATGCTCCCTTTTCCTATGGGGCGGAAGACTATTACCGTCTGACTGAGGAGATCTTACAGCGGGAGGCCGCGGTTGCCAGAATAGGAGAAGGTGTGATATAATAACAAAAAAATGGGCAAGTAATAGATGAAGACTTTATTGGATATAAAGGGGGGAGACTAGTGGAAGAGATCAGGATCCAGGTGGAGAATGCGGGGTCTGACGGACAGATTTCCGTGGTAAGGGTAGAAGGCTATATCGACACTACCACCTCCGCCGAACTGGAGAAAGCTATGGATTCCCTGCTCAAGGCTGGTCGTTATATGCTGGTAATAGATCTTTCCCGGATAGATTATATCAGCAGTGCCGGGTGGGGAATTTTCATTAGCCAGATACGAGAAATCCGTAACCAGGGTGGGGATTTAAAACTGGCGGGTATGATTCCTGATGTTTATGAAGTATTCGAATTACTGGAATTTCATAGGATTCTTAACGCCTTCAATACCGTAGAGGAAGCGGTGCAGGAATTTGAGAAAGGGAGAGAAACCTTACCTTCTAATCAGACCAGAGTTAATCCCGTTGCACCGGTGAGTCCAAATACCGCGACTTTAGTCCTGACTTCTACCGGTGAAAAAGAGAAAGAGGAAGAGGAAGAAGTCCGCGGTCCCACTACCCTTTCGGAAAAGATACTGGAAGTGGTAAAAATTTATCCTCGCTATGGTTCTTGGCGTATTAAAAGGATTCTTGTCCAGATGCCCTATAGTGAATCAGGAATTAAAATGCGAGAAATCCGGCGGGAGTTAAAACGGTTGGGTCTGGATACTAGGAGAAAACGACTTCAATATGCTCGTCGATAGACTACGGGAGGAGAATCCTTGGAATATTTTCGATTAGCCGACAGTATTCGCGCTAAAGGGAAAGAGTATCGAGTGGAGACCAGAAATCTGGTTCACGAAAATAAAATTATCTGTTCCCTGTTTGAAGGAGGAAAAGTTCTAGATAGGAAAGAACTAGATTATGTTTCTTCTCTGGGGGAACCAGATGTTTTACGTCTCCTGCGTTCCATTCACCAGGAGATGATTAAGGGTCTGGAAAATCTCTGTCAGATTTCGGAAACCGTTGCCCAACGTGAACACGCTGTTTCCCGTTATCGCATTGGTCGGGTATTTTACGAGAAAAGAATGTATGAAGAAGCAATCAATCAATTTTCAGAAGCCATCCAACTGGATTCTCGCTTGGTAGAAGCTTACCTGGGTCTGGGTCTTACTTATACCGCCATAGGGTTGCTGGATGAGGCCATCCATATTTACCGGAAGTGTCTTGCCTTACAACCGGAATATGCCGATGTGCACTGTCGTCTGGGACAGGCTTATCGGAAAAAAACTCTTTTGTCGGAGGCCATCATAGAATTTCAAAAGGCAATTGATCTTAATCCCCGATACGAAGAGGCATATTATTATCTGTCATTAACCTCATTGGAGCAGATGATTGATAATAAGAAAACCGGGGAGAAAGACTTGGAAAATGTAACCCAAAAGATTGTTCCTTTATTCCAGAAAGTAGCGCAACTTAATCCTCGGGTGCAAAATCAACATTTTCTTCAAGGGATGGATTTTCTACTGGGCCATCAACTGGAGTCCGCCCGAGAGGAATTTTCCCGGGCAAGAGTGGAAGGGTTACAACCTCATGGATCAGAAATATGGAATGACCTTTATCTAAAATTCATGTATCAAACTCCCCAATTGGACGAAAATTTACTGCGAAACTATGTGGATAAATTGAAAATGATATTAGAAGAAAATCCTTATTATGCTGATATGAATAACTATCTGGGAGTAGCCTATGTAGTTCAGTCTCGGTATTTTTTAGAAAAGGCTATTGCTCAGTTCCGAAAAGCATTGGAAATTAATCCCCAATATCGTGAAGCCCAGAGGAATCTTTCTCTGGTTAACAATGAAAGTCGGGGGTTTATGATTCTTCTCCGAACTATTCTAGGCTGATTTTACCTGTTGTAGGAGGATAATCTTGAAGATGAAGGAATTAAGGAAGTGGAAAGGGTTTTCTTTTTTACACTGGTTACAGGTAGGTAAAATTTTTATAACTGGGAAAGGTAAAGACTTTTTCCGGGAACGCCGTTTGCATTATCTAGTTGATACTCTTCAAAAAATCAGCGGTGAGTTATTATTGCCCTATGAGGAAGAAAAACTTTACCAGCTGGCAGTTGCCACTGTGATGAAGACTTTCCAGGCTGGTCAGGCCGTGCTTCTTTTATCTACTGGTGAAAACAGCCAGGAGATAGAATCCCGTATAGTTATGAATCTTCCCCGAGAAATAGTGAGTTTCCGCTTGGTATGGGAACCGGCATGGACGGATATTATTCGTGATCTTCCTTGCCCCATTCCTGTAAGATATCTCCCTCCCGAATTCCAGGATCGGGTTGAAAAGATTGGCGAGTTAATATTACCTTTACTTTCCCAGAGCCTGGTGGGATTACTAATTCTGGGAAAAGTTAAAAGGAAAATGCTTTCTCCTGCGGAATTAAATCTTCTTTCTACGATAACTAATCAAATGGTGCTCATTCTGGAAAAAAAGAAATTACAGAACCAGGTAACCCAGTTGGCTTCTTCTTTAGAAACCAGAGTAACTCAAGCTATTCAGCAACTGAACCAGGTTAACCGGGAACTCCGGAAAAGAATTTTTGATCTTCATAATCTATTCAACATCAGTCGGGAGATTAGCTCTATTCTGAATATTGAGGAACTTTTGAATGCCTTTGTATTTACTGTTCTGGGTCAATTGGCCTGCCGCTCGGTAGTTCTGCTTTTGCTGGATGATGGAGATGAATTTGTAGTGCGCCGGCATAAAGGAGTAGATGAACAGAAGGTGAGATTCCTCCGTGTGCACCGGGAAAATCCACTGGCAAAATTTCTGGCCGGGAAAATGGAACCCATTACCCTTCAGGGACTGGAAAATGAGCCCATTTTGCAGAAGGAATTTCTACGTTTTAAAGAACTCGGTCTTTCAGTTTGTGCTCCCTTACCGGTAAAAAATGAAATTAAAGGATTGATTGCCTTAGGAAATAAAGTTACCGGGGAAGACTTCCTACGTTCGGATCTGGAATTACTGAGTGTTCTAGTAAACCAGGTGGCAGTAGCGCTGGATAATGCTCGTCTTTTCAAAGAGGTGGAACAACTTTCTATCACTGACCAACTGACCAATCTTTATAACTATCGCTACTTTATGTTGCGATTAAAAGAAGAAATTACCCGGGCGGAGAGATTCCATCATTTCATGGCTCTTTTGATGGTTGATATTGACTACTTTAAATATTATAATGATACCCTCGGTCACCAGATGGGTAATATGGTGCTGAAACAGCTCTCCCTGGTTCTGCAAAGTTCGGTTCGGGATATTGATATTGTGGCCCGTTATGGTGGGGAAGAATTTGGAATAATAATTCCGGAAGTGAGTAAGGAGCAGGCTTATCTTTGCGGAGAACGAATCCGGCGTAATATCGAAAGATATCCTTTCCCGCAGGCGATTATTCAACCGGGAGGTAAACTCACTGCCAGTGTGGGAATTTCCACCTATCCCGATGACGCCCGGACGGTAGAAGAATTAATTCGTAAAGCGGATATCGCTCTTTACGAAGCTAAAAATGCTGGCCGTAACCGGGTAAAACTCTTTTCTATCTCCCAGGCCCGTTCTTTTAACTTTTAAAAAATATCCTGGGAGTGAGTGTCGATTGTTCTCGCCAGTATCTTTTCCCTTTCCTTTGGCTCTCCCTTCTGTTATAATTAAAAACCGTGGTTAGTAGCTGGACTTTAATTACCCGGGGAGTCCGGGCTACGGAAAAAGCCGGTCAAAATTTGGGAGAACTATTTATTCCCGGTGACATTATTGGCTTAGTGGGAGAATTAGGATCTGGTAAGACTTCTCTTACTCGCGGAATCGCCCGAGGATTGGGAGTGAAGGAATTAGTTACCAGTCCTTCATTTATTATTCTTAATATTTATCATGGACGTCTGCCATTTTATCATTTTGACCTTTATCGATTATCTTCTTCTGAGGAACTTGATCAATTGGGCTACGAGGAATTCTTTTTTGATAAAGGAGTGACCGTAATTGAATGGGCAGAAAAAATATTTCTGCGCCTATTTCAATTTCTGGAAATTAGACTATCTTTTCTAAAAGAAAAGGAGAGGAAACTGGAATTTTTCCCCCGGGGAATGCACTATGAAGAGATAATGATTTCTCTGACCCGGAAGTGCCCGGGAATAATAAAAGGAATCAATAGCAATGCGAGTAATGGGTGTTGAAACTGCCACTTCCGTGGGTGGTGTGGCTTTGATTGAGGAGGATAGGCTGGTAGGGGAATATACACTGGATGTTTCCTTATCCCATTCCGAAAAATTAATGCTTATGATTGATGCCTTGTTGGGAATGGCAGGATGGAAACTGGAGGAAGTTAATCTTTTTTCTGTTTCTTTGGGACCGGGTTCTTTCACCGGCATTAGAGTAGGGGTATGTACTGTGAAAGGGTTGGCCCGGGTTCTGGAAAAACCAGTGGTAGGAGTCATGACCCTGGAGGGCTTGGCTTTCAATATCCAGGAATTTTCGGGAGATGTCTGTCCACTTATTGATGCTCATCAAGGGAGAGTTTATGCTGCCCTTTATCGAGAAGGGGAAAAATTGATATCGGAACAATTGATTTTTCTAAACGATTTACTGGAAAAGCTTTTGGAGCCAACAATTTTTCTGGGAGATGGTGCTTATCGTTACCGGCAGTTAATTGCTGAGAAATTAAGGGGAAAAGCTCGCTGGGTTCCTCCTTCCCTTAATTTCCCTAATGCTCGTAATATTGCCTACCTGGGTTGGCAGAAAGCGCGCCAGAAAGAAAATTCGCTGCATTGGAGAAATATTCAACCTTATTATCTGCGTCGCCCCGATGCGGAAATAAAATGGGAAGAAAGGACATAGAATTGTTTTCCTCGAGGAAAAAGCGTGGCCTTGCCGGAGAGGAAAGGGCGGTTAATTTTTTAACCGGCAAAGGTTATCAAATTCTGGAAAGAAACTACCGCTGTCCGCAAGGTGAAATAGATATTATTGCTCTCGATGGTAAGGTGCTGGTTTTTGTGGAGGTTCGAACCCGGAGAGCATCGGATTATGGATTCCCGGAGGAATCGGTAACTTCTTTAAAACAGCGCCGGATAATTCGCTGTGCCACCTGGTATCTTCATTACAAAAAGCGGGAGATGCAGGATTGCCGATTTGATGTAATCGCCATCATTGGAGACAGGATCGAGCATATTGCTGGCGCTTTTGATATCGGAAATGGTTAAAAAGATAGTTCGTCCCCTGATTTATATTTTGCTGGCTGGGGTTATTATTTTTCTCTTTCGTCCCCGGATTTTTTCCCCCCTGGAAAAGATAGTCTTTTCACCTTCCCTGCATGTTCTTCCCTATTATACTTTCTGTTCCCTCTACCGGATGTGGTTTGCATATTTAGTGGCTTTTTTCTTCTCCTTAATTTATGGTTACCTTGCCGCCACCCATCGTCCGGCAGAAAGAGTTATGTTGCCGGTGCTGGATATTCTACAGTCGGTTCCGGTGTTGGGATTTTTCCCGGCAGCAGTATATTTATTTATCCGTATTTTTGGCGGAACCCGGGTGGGTATCGAAACCGCTTCTATTTTCCTTATTTTTACCAGTCAGGCTTGGAACATGGCTTTCGGAGTTTACGAGTCGCTTACCACCCTGCCCCCCGATCTGGTAGAAGCTTCAGAAATTCTGGGAGTAAAAGGGTGGTTAAGGTTTAAGCGCCTGCTCTTTCCCGCCTGCATACCTAAAATTATATATAACAGTATGCTTTCCTGGGCAGGAGGGTGGTATTTCCTTATTGCCTGCGAAATTATTTCCTTAGGCCCCATAAGCTATAAATTGCCCGGTCTGGGAAGTTTTCTACTGGAGACTTCTATTGCTGGGCAATGGGGTATGACTTTATTGGGATTGGGAATTCTAATACTGGTTATTGTTTTACTGGATCTAATAATTTGGGAACCCCTTGCGGTTTGGGCAGAAAAATTTCGTTACGAATTCACGGCACCGGAGAGAATACGAACTCCCTTTTTCCAGAACTGGTGGAGACATTTTTTCTGGGTTCGTCAATTTAAAAGTTCTTTCCGTCAGATGACTGGAATGTTTTTCCTTCTTAAGAGCAAACTTTCTTTTCTCAACTTTTTATCCCCCAAATTTTTCCATTCTCTGGACATCGTTCTTCGCAGAAAAAAATTAGGGAAATATCTTTTTTATATTATCATGGGTAGCAGCCTTTTTCTTTCCCTCTGGGGACTGGTAAATCTTTTCCGCCAGCCACTTCCTCACGAACTAATCCGGGTTCCTGGAGCGCTGATGTTTTCTGCTTTCCGTCTTCTGATTGCTTATTTTATCTCAATTAGCTGGACTCTTCCGGCAGCTGTGCTGTTAGGTGAAAATCGTCGTCTGGCAGAAATATTTACTCCTTTGGCCCAAATTGCTGCTTCCGTTCCGGCTACTGCTCTTTTCCCTTTCTTTTTAATTCTGCTTATCCGGGTAGCAGGAGGAATGAACGTGGCCTCTATTCTTCTCATACTTACCGGTATGCAGTGGTATCTATTTTTTAATCTAATGGCGGGCATAAAAAATATTCCCGAGGATATGAAAGAGGCGGTGCGGTCGGTGGGGGTAAGGAGGAGTAAATACTGGCGCAAATTGTTGATACCGGCCACTTTTCCTTCACTGGTAACTGGTAGTATTACTGCCTGGGGTGGGGGCTGGAATGCACTTATTATTTCTGAGTATATAGTGTATAGGGGAAAGACTTATCGAGTTTTTGGAATTGGCTCCCTCCTGAGCGAGGCAGTTTATCGGAGTGGCAATTTTCCCATGATATTTTTCAGTCTTGTTTCCTTGATTGCGGTTATTATATTAATGAACCGATTTTTCTGGCGAAGACTTTATAACTGGTCAGCACAAAGATATCATATCGAATATTAAATTTATGGCCCTGGTAGAGTTGAAAAAAATTAGTAAAATTTTCTATCATCAGGGAGAACCGGTTACGGTGCTGGAAAATATATCTTTCATGGTTGGTTCCCAGGAATTTGTATGTCTGGTTGGTCCTTCCGGTTGTGGGAAAAGTACTCTCCTCCGCATTATTTGCGGGCTCATTTCTCCTACGGGAGGCGAAATCTATTATCAGGGGGAACCAACCCGTGGGATTAACCCGCGGGTAGCTATGGTCTTTCAATCTTTTGCACTTCTTCCCTGGTTAACAGTAATGGAAAATGTCACCCTGGGACTGGAGGCTCAGGGTAATAGCCGAGAAGAATGCCAGAAGCAATCACAATTTTTTATCAGGAAAGTTGGTCTGGAAGGATATGAGGAAGCATATCCCCGGGAATTGTCGGGAGGAATGAAACAGCGGGTCGGACTGGCGCGAGCGCTGGCTTTAAATCCAGAATTACTCTGTATGGATGAACCCTTCTCCAGTCTGGATGCCCTAACTGGTGAGAACTTGCGGGAGGAGGTATTATCCTTATGGCAGGATCCGGCTTTGCCGATAAATGCTATTCTCATGGTCACCCATATTATTGAAGAGGCGGTCTATATGGCGGATCGGGTGATTGTAATGGATGCCAATCCAGGACGGCTGGTAGCGGAATTGAAAATTAAATTGCCCCGACCCCGGGATCGCCGGAGCGCTCATTTCCAGGAATTTACTGATGAGATTTATTCTCTCATTGTTTAACAAAATTTTGATTTTTCCCAAAAGCGAGGTGAAAGTTAAAGGTGGATCAATGGCAACTGCCATCGGTGAGTGTAGGTCAAATTCTAGGATTACTGGAGAAACTCGATCAGGTAGGGGGGAAACAGGATCTTTATAAACTGGCCTCGGAGATACATTTCGAACTGGGAGAGATTTTGAAAGTAGTAGATGCGGCGGGAATGCTCAAATTAGTAAAAGCCCGGGAAGGAGATGTTATTCTTACCCCGACCGGAAAAAATATGGTAGAGGGAGATATTCATCGCCGGAAGAAATTATTCCTAAGGCAGATCAAGAAAATTCCCATTTTTCAGGAAATTATTTCTGCTTTAAAAGCAGAAGAGGGCAAAATCAGCCGAGTAACTTTCCAGGAGAAATTTTCCTCCCGCTTTGCTATCCCGGAAGCCGACGTTATTTTCCGGACCATTATTGACTGGGGTCGTTATGCAGAACTACTGAGTTACAGTGAAGATGAAGAGAAAATTTGCCTCGAAGTTCACGATTAGTTTGGGGCTCCTGATTCCGGTTCCTGTTTTTTATATTCCGATGGATCAGTAGCTGTTGTGGAGTTAAGTGCTTCGTCGGCCGGAATGAAACTGGGAACGGGTGATATCTTAACTACTGCTTTTTCTATCCAGTGCCCCTTAAATAGATATATCAGGCCAATTAGCATGCCACTAAAGTTGCTGAGTGATAAAGACCACCATAGTCCGGGAGGACCCCATGCCAGGTAACGGGAGAAAAATATTGCCAGGGGAACCCGGAGAATCAATAAAGTCAAGGTTGAGATGAAGGTTGCCGCAATCATGGCTCCCGCACCTCGCAGGATGCCTTCGATTACAATCATCACTCCCAGGGGGATATAAGAAAGGGCTACGATTCGCACATAATCCTTGCCCATTTGAAAAATAGAAGCATCGGTGGTGAATAATTTTATTAAAGCGGTAGGGAACAACTCAAAAAGAAGAGTAAAGAAACCCAGTGCCCCGGCGATAATACCCATCGCCACATAGACCGTCTGGTAAACACGCTTTCTCAATCCCGCTCCTATGTTTTGTCCTACCATAACGGTGGCGGCCATCGCCAGAGACATGGAAGGCATGAAAACAAGATTGTCTAATTTCTGACCGATGCTAAAAGTAGCTAAAACACTCGGACCGAAGAAAGCTACCACTGAAATAATCACAGTTCCTGCCACTGCGATAATGGTCATGCCAATCCCGGCAGGCACTCCCAGGCGGGTAATATCCTTTATAATATGCCAGTCGAATCGGAAACCTTTAAGATGCAGACAGAAAGGTTCTGGTTTCTTTAGTAGGTAATAAACTGCTACCAGGGCAGCGATAATCTGGGCGGTCAGAGTGGCTATTCCTGCTCCCAACACTTCCATACGGGGAAAAGGCCCTATTCCGAAAATTAGTAAAGGGTCCAGAATTACATTGAGCATGTTGGATAAAATCAGGAAATACATGGGAGTTTTTGAATCTCCGAGTCCCCGGAGGATAGCACTTATAGAGAAGAAGGCGAAGCCAGCAGGCAATCCTAAAAGAACGATAGTTAAATAGCCACGAGCATCGGTTAGAATTTCCTTAGGTGTTCTCAGAAGCTGGAGCAGGGGTCCTCTCAATAAAAGACCCAGAAATAAAAGACCGGTAGCTAATATGAGCAAGAATACGATGGAGTTAGATATTACTTGGCTTACAATGTTATACTTACGGGCTCCAGTATATTGGGCAACTAAGGTGGTGGTTCCTATGGTAAAACCGATAGCCAGGGAAATAATCACAAAAATTATGGCAAAACTCATAGATACGGCAGCTACCGCATAGGCTCCTACTCTGCCCAGGTAGATGGTATCCACAATATTGTAGGCGGTACTTAGGATATTGGTCACCAGCATCGGACCAGCAAAAATAATTAGGTTTTGGACGAGATTGCCTCGCGTAAGATCTTTCATTTTCCGCTCTCCCTATCCGCAGTTTTTGCAAAAATTCACAGTCTTGGCAATTTATCTTTTAATCTTTCTTCGGCCATTTCTCGTGTCTTCGGTGGAGGCACAATTAGTTTATCTTCGGGTCGCTAATTAGCAAGTTTAGCCACTCCGTGTTTATCGGTTGCTCAAGTAATGTAATTTACGTAGTTTAGGATTAATATTAAACTCTCCTTTTACGTACACTGAATACCAAGATAGAGCCGTACACCCGGGGTTGAAAGTTCTCGAAGCCCGCCTCAGTGAGATGTTGTTCAAGCTCCGGTATCTCGAAGATGTGAACGCCGTGTTCTTGCTGTACGTGCTTGCGAATCCGAGGAAATCGCAGGACGCCCTTTTTGCCCGCTATAAATGTCATCACCGCCAGTGGAGCTCCTTCCTTCAAGGTGCGGCCTATTTCGCGCAATGTTGATACCGTATCACTAAATAGGTGGAGTGCCCCACCGCAGAGCGCAGCGTCGAATAGGTCATTAGGAAATGGTATGGCTTCTGCTTTAGCGCGGGCGAAGTTAACATTGGGAATTTGAGATTTTTTGACGTAAGCGACACCCTGGTGCAGCATACCCAGCGAGATGTCAATTCCATATACTACCTTTGATGGGGATGCGAATCGGCGACCCAGGGTTCCCGGGCCACAGGCAACGTCCAGGATTATTCCCTTATCTATGTCCACCATCTTTACAATAATGCGTACTAAGTCTTTGAGTGAAGGAGCACCAAGCCCTCCGTAGAGATTGAGCACCAGCGGATACCATAGCTTTGTTTCATAGATCCACGCTAACAGGTCGATATTCTTTACGCCGCGAAGAACTGGGTGAGAACTTCTGGTCAAATCTTCTAAAATGAAATCAGGAATACCTTCTGTAATCGGGTAAATAACTTGACAAATCGGACAACTGAGCGCCTCATCGTTCAACCTCAGTGCGCCCTTGCAAGTAGGACATACGTAAATACTAAAATCGCCAGTGGAATTCTGGAATTTTATCATCTCCCCATAATTATATCTCCATTTTATAATGCCGAGAAGATAAATTTTTATAACACCATTATAAACTATTCGTGATATGAATTGGTCAGTATGCTTTTGCCATTGGAAAAGAGATGTTGCAGGGAAACTACTGGGGTTAACTACCGTGTGATATAATACTCATTATAAATTATTCAGTTGCTATTTCAATAATAATTCGTGTTAAAATATATAAGGTTGGAAAGGTTAAATAAGATAATTTTTCTTCTTTAACAAACAACAGTCGAGAGGTGGGAAATATGAATATAAAAATGCTGTTTATAATTGTGGTTTTATCAGTAATGATATTTGTTAGTATTGCAACTGCGACCGATTATACAGATTGGGAAAGGATTCGGGAATGTCTTCTAGATGGTAATGGTGCTGAATTTGTTACATGGGTTTCTGCACCGATTTCTGGCACAACTGAATGGGAACAAGTCAAGTCCGCTGCCGAGTATGTTGCGACTTTTAAGTACCGTCAGGAAACGACAGAGACATGGACTGCTGCTGATCAATTTCCCAGTATAACGGTTGACTGTGAAGATTACGCTATCTTCTTATGCGCGATCCTCCGATATGTAATTGGAGTACCAGCAAATCGTGTCTGGGTATCGGTAAACCTTATCCCCGGGACTAGTCCAGAGAAGCCAGTAGTTGGGCATGCGTGGGTGGGGTATAAACTTCCACAAGGTGGAACGGTTCACATCGAACCTATAATCGGAAAAATTTACCGCGGAGCACCACGCGGTGCCTTAAACTTTAACGATAAGTGGGTAAAAGGTGGCGGGCAATGGTTAGCTGGTCCAAGATAGATAAATTATCACTTCTTGCCAGTTAATTTAATCAGTTTTATAGGATCGAGGTGGTTGAGATGTATAAATGTTTACAAAAGGTAATCTTAATATTTATAATTATGATTTCGGTTGAATTGGCAACCAGTTATATTGTTAGTATTAAGGCAGAAATCTCAAAGACACAAGGACTAGTGATTAAATTAAACGATCGTTGTACGATTAGTTTTCGTTCGCTGCCTGTATGCAAACCAAAGTATTATTACTATCGTTATTATTTCTGGTATTATCCAAGAGAAATTTATTTTGAATGGACATGGCCTAGAGAATACATAATTGTAGAACCGAAGTTACGATACATGCCTTTATGTGAGGAGAAGGCTGAGGAGATTCTTTATAGAATTTTAAAAGATTCCGGGTTAGAAACAATCAGAAACCCTAGGGTCTGGTACAAAACTTATGGAATAAGAACATCTTATGACTTTTTGATAAAATACAACGGTAAATACGCTGCTTTTGATGTTACAAATGATATTCAAGATATAAGATGGAAAGAAAAGATCTCGAGTAGGACGGGGGTTCCTTATCATGCTTTTATCCCTCGTGAATATCGCCAGGTAAAAAATTTTGAGAAAGATATAAAAAAAGTGATAAGTGAATATTTAGAACCAGAAATAATTTTGGAATAATATACCCTTAAACTAACTAATTATCAGACTTAACTCTTCTTGATATATTTTATGTTTAGGAGCTTCTAAATACCAGTTCCTAAAATCGTCTAATCATGAAAAATAATTTATCAAATTTAAAGAAAAAAATTGTTTTCAGATTTATATTAGGTTTAATAGTTGTCGGAATAATACTTTTTTTACCTGCTGGTTCATTGAGATTCTGGGAGGCGTGGATCTATTGCGGTGTTACTTTTATTCCCATGTTTCTTGCTATTGCTTATTTCTTAAAGCAAGACCCTGGGCTTTTAGAACGACGGATGAAACTTAGAGAAAAAGAAAAGGAGCAAAAAACCATTATAAAAATAGCAAGTATTATTTTTTTTATCGGCTTTTTAATTCCCGGTTTTGATTACCGTTATGATTGGTCAAATGTTCCGGTTGCCCTTGTGATTGCGTCAGATATTTTCGTTTTTTTAGGCTATCTTTTGTTTCTCTTTGTTTTAAAAGAAAATAGTTATGCTTCTCGCACCATTGAAGTTGAGCAAGGGCAGAAAGTTATAATGACTGGTCCCTATAAGATAATCCGCCACCCGATGTATTTGGGAGTGATATTAATGTTTTTATTAACACCGCTGGCTTTAGGTTCATCTTGGGCATTGATAGCTTTTTTGCCATTGATTCCATTGATTGTGCTTAGGATATTAAACGAAGAGAAGGTATTAGTAAATGAGCTTTCTGGTTATAAAGAATATTGTCAGAAAACGCGATATCGTTTACTCCCATTTATTTGGTAAGATTAAAGTTATCAATTTGGCCAGAGAAGAAAAGCTTAAAAGAGTTTGGCTTGTTACTACCAATGATAATCTTGCCGCTTTAAGGTTTTATCAAAGAAGAAACTTTAATTTAGTAAAAATTTATCCTAACGCTATAAGGTTTGTCCGCAAGCTAAAGCCAGGAATTCCACTAATTGGTAATGACGGAATCCCTTTGAGGGATGAGATTGAATTAGAAAGAAAACTGCATCGGGTTTAATTTATTATTATCACAATGGAGCGAATAAAACTGTTTATGAAGGTATTTTAGCTGTATTGTCTCAATTATAAATAACATGATCATCAAAGAAATATTAAATCGCAGATCAATAAGAGAATATAAGCCCGATGCCGTTCCTGAAGAATATATTATTGACATTATCAAAGCGGGACAGTTTGCGCCCACTGCTCGTAATAATCGGGCAATTGAGTTTATAGTCATTAAAAATCAGGAGACCAAAAATAATATTTTTAAGATTGTCGGCCAGGAATATGTAAAAAAAGCCAAGGTCTTGATAATTCCCGTGAGCGATACCACCAAAACTAATTGTCCAGTTCAGGACTTGTCGGTTGCTTCTGAGAATATGTTTTTGCAAGCTACCGCCCTGGGATTGGGAACTGTTTGGAAAGCTTTAAAATCAGAATTTAAGGAAGCAGAAAAATTAAAAAAATTGCTTGGGATTCCAAAGCAATATATGGCGATAAATATTATTCCGGTCGGCTATCCGAAGGAAAAACCAGAACCCCACACTGATAAAGATTTCGACGCTAAAAAGATACACCAAGAGCGGTGGTAAAATTTCTAGTTATCATAAAGAACTCTACGGTTCCCTCTGAAATCTTGGGTCTAGACCGAGGGTGACAATGTTCGATATTTCAAAACATCCTCTGTACTCATAAAATAGGTTCGAACTTCATTCTCCGCAGCAAAGTGTTGTCCAGGGTAAAAACTAAAGATAAGAACACTGCATAGTTACTACTTTTATTTCTTACTTGAACTTATAACCTTTCTTGATAAAAAGTTTTAAGCAAGCATCTACTACCTGAGGATCATATAGAATCCCTTTATTCTGTGAAATTTCTTCTAATGCCTTATTTATACCGAGAGCCGGTCGGTAAGGTCGGTGAGACGCCATAGCTTCAATAACATCAGCTACACCTAAAATCCTTGCTTCTAAGAGTATCTCATCGCCAAATAGTCCCTGAGGATATCCAGAACCATTCATCCTTTCGTGATGTTGAAGGACAATTTGGGCAACAGGCCATGGAAATTCTATCTCTTTTAATATTTCATAACCGACTTTGGGATGGGTTTTAATGATGCCAAATTCATACTCGCCTATCCTGCCAGGCTTACTGAGAATCTCAGCAGGTATAGATATCTTGCCAAGATCATGAATAATTCCTGCCATGCGTATTCCATCAATCTGATCTTGTGAAAGCCCCATTTCCTTGGCTATAGTACGGGCAAGATCACTCACGCGCCGTTGATGGCCAGCGGTGTAAGGATCCCTCGCTTCAACTGTCAATGCCATGGCTTGAATAATGCCACCCAATGTTTTCCGTAACTTTTCCAAATTTTGTTCTAGCTGATCCTTTGCCCGCTGATGCTCGGTGCGCGTCCGTAGCGTAACAATACCATAAGCTAAGTCGTCTGCGAGTTCCATCAGCAACTGCGTTTCCTCGGCATCAAAAGCATCTGCCTCCGGAGCATAAATGGTTAACGCTCCAAAGGTTTGTCCGTTGGCGATCAGAGGGATACCAATTACGGATGCGTATCCACGTTTAGCCGCTTCGACACACCATGGGGCAAAATTGGGATCGTTCAGAATGTTTTTGCAAATAGAGGGTTTGCCCGTCCGGATAGCCGTGCCAGTGGGACCACGACCTCGTTCAGCATTACCCCAGGTGATGTTTACTTTGTCTAGATACCCTTCCTCGTATCCTCTTTGTGCCACCGGACGGACGGTCTTCTTTTCGTCCTTCTCGGCGAAGCCGATCCATGCTAAACGGTATTGGCCAACTTCCACGATAATCCGGCATATCTGGTTTAATAAATCTGACTCCTCCATTGCCCGAACCAGTGCCTGGTTACATTTGCTAAGCACATTGAGTGCCTGCTGGGCTCTTCTCAGCGCTTCCGCAGTCCGCTTGCGCTCCTGTCGCACCGTTACCTCACGCAACTCTCGCTCCACAGCGGCCACAAGTCGCGTCAGATTGTTCTTCAGGATGTAGTCATGCGCGCCAGCTTTCATGGCTGCTACCGCAATATCCTCGCTGATCCTTCCCGATACGATGATAAAAGGCAGGTCAAGGTCATTTTCCTTTAACAACTCCAAAGCAGCAGGCGCACTGAATTGTGGCATGACATAATCACAAATGACAACATCCCACGTCTGTCTATCGAGGGCGGTACTCATTGCTGCTGATGTATCCACGCGCTCAAATATTACATCATAGCCACCGCGTTGCAATTCGCGCACTATCAAAGCCGTGTCGTCTTCTGAATCCTCAACGATCAATGCGTGAAGTGCTGTACTCACTGTGCGCTCCTTGCCTTCGGTGGGGGCTCGTTCAAGAGGAGCCAGTACAACCCCAGCTGACGCACTGCTTCGCTGAATTGGGCAAAGTCTACCGGTTTACGAACGTAACTATTAGCGCCAAACCGGTAACCATTAATTAGGTCTTGTTCTTCCTTGGACGAGGTGAGAATAACTACCGGAAGGAGTTTTGTCCGATCGTCGGCACGCAGGCGTCGTAACACTTCTAGGCCACCAATTTTAGGTAACTTCAAATCCAGTAAGATGACCGTGGGCATAATACCCGTATCACGACCCGCATAGATGCCAGTTCCGAAGAGATAGTCCAGCGCTTCCACCCCATCACGCACCACCACAACCTCGTTCTGAATATTGTGCTTTCTAAATGCTCGCAGGGTCAAGTCCACGTCGTCGGGATTATCCTCTACTAACAAAATGCTCCTTTTATTCATATTGGCCTCCTGTGTGTTTAGAGAGTAAAGTAGAATGTTGCGCCTTGTTCCGGAGCTCCTTCGGCCCAGATAATGCCGCCGTGACGATGAACAATGCGCTGTACTATGGCCAGACCAACACCTGTACCGGGGAACTCAGTCATGGTGTGGAGGCGTTGGAATGGAGTGAATAGTTTGTCGGCGTAGGCCATGTCAAAGCCAACGCCGTCGTCGCGGACAAAATATGCCAACTTATCTTCGTATCCAGTAACACCAAATTCTATCCTTGCATGTGAATGAGTGCTGGTAAATTTCCAAGCATTGCTCAGTAGGTTCTCCAGTAGTATCTGTAGTAGTCGCGCGTCGCCATTAGCAGTCACCTCTTGTGCGATAACAAACTCCACTTGGCGTTCTGGGTGTTGCGTCCTAAGCTCAGCTACTATTGTCCGGACCAGTGCACTTAGGTCAACTGTCTCATGGCGCATCTCACTTCGCGTTATGCGAGACAGATTCAGCATATCGTCAATGAGTTGCCCCATGCGCTGGCTGGCTGAACGTAAGCGAAGGAGGTAGTCTTTGCCTTGGTCATCCAGCTTATCCGGATAATCTTCCAGTAGTGCTTGGCTAAAGCCGTCGATACTCCTGAGCGGAGCCCGAAGATCATGTGAGACGGAATACGAAAAGGCTTCTAATTCTTTGTTGATAACAATGAGTTCAGTGTTGACCTTACGGATTTCCTCCTCGGCCCGTTTGCGGTGGATAATTTCCTTTTCTAGTTGTGCTGTCCTTTCTTTGACTTTCTGCTCAAGTCCAATATTAACCTCGGTGAGATTTTTCGTCATTTTATCAAAGACCCGTGCTAAAATACCAATTTCATCTGTTGATGTTACTTCTACTTTTTGGGATAGATTGCCTTCACTGATTTCAGTTGCAGCATGTGTGAGATTAAGGATTGGGATGGAGATGGTTCGGGCAAGGTAAAGAGAAACAAAGGTGCTTACTACTGAGGTAACCAAAATAATAAGTACGAATAAATTGCGTAAATTAACTATTGGTGCATAAGCTTCAGTCTTATCTATTTTTGTCACCAAACCCCAGCCGGTTTTTTCAATATATCTTGTAGCGGCAAGAACAGGTTCTCCACGATAATCTACTGCGTGCGTAAATAGCTCCTCCTTTCCCAACAAGGCCTGTATAATAGGGGAGTTTAGATTATCTTTAGATACGGTTCTATTTAGTGCAGCATGCTGGTCAAATCTCAACGGAACAATGAAGAGAGCGTCTCCATCTTTGTCTCTTTTCGCTAAAAGTGTTTCACCAGTTTTCCCAAGACCAGAGTAATTTTGGACCAGGGACATAATATTATCCACGTTAGACTTAATCGCTACCACGCCTATAAGTTTTTCTTCAAAATAGAGTGGGCCGGAAAGATAGATCTTCAGATTTTGAGTCTTATCAAGGAAAAGAAGGTCAGCACAATTTTCTTTAAGTCCTCTGGCGAAAAACTCTTCATTGGAATGTGTTGTACCTATCATCGTTTGGCTTGTAGAGGCGACTATCTCTCCAATCAGATTCAGCACATGAATATCTTCAAAACTGGTAATAGAGGATCGTGCATCATGCAATATTTTATTCATTTTTTCCTGTTCGGCGCTGCTGTTTTCTTTAATGTAGTTGGCTAGACTTATTCGTAATTGGGTTCTACTTGAAACTAAGACCAATCTCTCAAGGTTTTGCTCTATAATGCTTTTAAGTCTGTTCTGCTGGGCCACACTAATGGATTTAAGTTGGTTAAGAACTTGCTGGGTGAGAGTCCTCTTGGCAATTATATAAGAGAAAATGCTAGTTACCATAAGTGGAATCAAACATACCAGCAGAAATACTGAGATTAATTTTGCCTTAATTTTCATTACTTACTTGGCTCCAAAATAATACCAATCTATGTTCATTATGCTTATTTTAAATAGTTTTAGTATTCTGGACTCCTGTTTTCCTTTTCTGACAGCCATTGGTCAATTACATCCTTTCTAAAGCGCCACTGATTTCCAATTTTGCCGCCTGGGATTAGCCCCTTCCTGACCATGCGATAGACGGTTGATTTGTGGATCCGTAAATACTTAGCAACCTCAGCTATGGTCATTAGCCTAGGTCTTTTCTCTTCGGCCAAATACATTTTCTCCTTTCTTTGTAGACCCAAATTAGGAAAAAGCGACTTCTCCAATAATAACTAAGAGCAACTAATTATATTCAAATATGCTTAATATTATCTAACGCTGATTTATAGTATACCACTTTTATTAGAAATATCAAGAAGACTTAAGTGCGCGTAGGGACATCCCAGGTACATGGTGCCCCCCTTGAGTAATTTTATTCAGTTTGTATCCAAGAAGCTGGTCAAGGTCCAATGCGGGCAGGGTCAATACAGCATCACCTCCACAAATAGGATAGAGTGCGTAAGAGATAGCTCCTCTGAATAGCCTAAAAACATCGCCCCTAATTTCACCTCCCGGAATGTATACTGGTATTCCTTGATAAATAAGTATAGCCTAAAGAAGGAAGATTTGCCTCCATTATCTATTTTATTATTTTTCTCCTCCCCAATACTCTAACTGCTTTCTTTAATTCTCCAAACCTTTTCTTACTAAAACACTCTAACTTCTTAATCTCTCTATTTCTGAATAGGGGGTCACCATGTACCTGGGCTAGAACAAAATTGCCCAGCGATGGGCTTTTTGGCTCAGCGGTGCGGACGACGTTCGAATTTATTGAAGTACCACAAAAGAATATTTTGAGTTACCGGTTCTTAGCTGTCCGTAAGATTACTCTAATTAAAGTAAACCATTTATTGGTCTAAAAGCCACTACACAACCCTACCACTCACTACTTCTTAGCCAGGAATTCCTGACTGGGTGAAGTTAAAATTTATTTGAAAAACCTAGAAACAAAAATGGGCGGCTGAAGAATCGGACAATATTTCTTTACCCAAACATTTATAATAGTTCTTAAAAACACTCATAGAGGGCCAGGCTTTCTTTAGATATTCTCTGAAAGCAGGACTTCTTATGCCTAGAGATAAAAATTTATACCAACCTCTTACAAAATCTCTTAATCCTATGTATCTAATTTCTTCAATGAACTGACTTATAGCATTAATATTGTAGGTCCTTACTTCTACATTTCAAATCTCCTTAATTTTTCTTAATGTCCTACTTTCATTCTACAGAATCTCAAAAAAATCAAACCCGAGAAAAACTCTCGGGTAATGATTTACACTGAGCTTGTCGAAGTGCTCGGAGGGTAGGACGTAATTCGAACTTCATTTTGGGAGAGGTTTCTAGTGGTTGAACCTATTCTTCTGATTTTTTCTATTTTACCAAAAAACTACCTGTCATAGATGACTTTTTCATTACTAAAAAACAAATATATACAGTCTACTGTTACATAACCCTGTTGACTCATAATAAATGTTACTAAATAAATGTCACTAACAGGAAATTTTAAAACCAGTCTCAAGATCTCGCCGGGAAGCTGCCCATTTATTTTATTAGGCATGTAAATTGCTGAAATTTTCTAATAGGGCCTTACTGTCTGATGGAAGTTGGGATGTGAAAAATGTTAGCCCGGGTTTTAAGCTGTGCTCTTCTGGGGATAGAAGCTTACCTGGTAAGGGTGGAGGTGGATATATCTCCCGGCTTGCCCTCATTTTCCATTGTAGGATTGCCTGACCCCGCAGTAAAGGAAAGTCGGGATCGGGTAAATGCCGCCATTAAAAATTCGGGATATTCCTTTCCCCTGAAGCGTATCACCGTCAATCTTGCGCCCGCCGATATTCGCAAAGAAGGGGCAGCTTATGACCTACCTATTGCCCTGGGGATTTTAATTGCTTCCGGACAGATTTCCTCCGGTCGGTCAGAAAGGTGTATCATTTTTGGAGAACTTTCCCTGGATGGTAGTTTGCGGGGAGTTAAGGGAGTAATTTCCATGGCTACCGCCGGTCGAGAACAGAAGATGGAGGGATTAGTTCTTCCCCGAAGCAATATGAAGGAAGCGGCAGTGGTCCAGGGCATTAAAATTTATCCGGCCGAAAATTTGCCCCAGGCGGTGCAATTTCTTTCCTCGGAGGCAGAAGCGGATTGCTTCTGCCAGGAGCTGGAGGAGATTTTATCAAAAAATGGCCAGTATCCGGTGGATTTTAGTGAAGTGAAGGGACAGGAGCATGCCAAACGGGCACTGGAAATAGCGGCCGCTGGAGGACATAATATCCTCCTCATAGGGCCTCCAGGATCCGGCAAGACTATGCTCGCCCGCCGCTTACCCACCATATTACAAGGAATGACTCTGGAGGAAGCTATCGAGACCACTAAGATTCATAGTGTAGCCGGCATACTTCCTCGAGATTTTTCTCTTTTAGTTATCCGTCCTTTTCGGGCTCCTCATCATAGCATTTCTGATGCCGGCTTGATCGGAGGAGGGACAATTCCCCATGCCGGGGAAGTCAGTCTGGCCCATAATGGAGTACTTTTTCTGGATGAAATGCCAGAATTCCGGCAGAGCGCTCTGGATAGCCTCCGCCAGCCCCTGGAGGACGGTGTAGTAACCATTACTCGAGCTACTGCCACTATCACTTATCCCGCTCGTTTCACTCTGGTAGGTGCCTTGAACCCATGAAGTTGCGTTGCTTAGATGCCATCATTTCAGAGGGGGAGGGTAGATAGGCGAGATTAATGATTACATCATCAGTTCCGATAACAATTTTCTCAGTAATGTTTTCTACAATCTTTCTCTTTTCTTCATCATTTAATTTCGGCCATCGAGAATACAGGTCTTTAGCTTCTTTAAGTATCTGATCGCTGGAGAGATACTTAATCTTGAGAAAATCAATCTCACCTTGAAGTTCGGGTAGCTTGTCTTCTATTTGCTTGAGTCTCTCTTCTAAAGGTTTATAGCGAATACCAAAGCTTTCGCCGGTAATCTGATCATCAATATATAGCCGGTAGGTTTTATCCATTTCCTGCTTGGTTTTTCTTTCTTCTTCAGCCAAGGTTCGCAAAAGCTCTTCCTTTTCTTTTATTACCTGATCAGCCTTATTTAAGTAACTACTAATCTCAGAGGGCGAGAAAAAGAAGCTCTTGAGCTGGTGATGAAAAACTTCTTCCAAGTCATCGGTACTTATTTTATTTCGGCATTTATAGCAGGTGTATTTAGGGGAATTAGAAGGTACATACATTTTGTTTCCGCAGTGACAGAAGACAATACCAGTAAATAGGTGGACAGCCTTGCGGGCCGGCCTTTTATTTTTCTTTTCTTGCTCATCTAGAATCGCATTGCATTGGTTCCAGAGTTCTTCAGAAACAATCGGCTCTACTTCGGTGAAAATCCATTCCTCTTTTGGTTTCAGAACCCAGTTCTTGTGTTCGCCAAGGCTTTTGGTGTAATTAGCTCGATGTATTCCCTTGGCGGTGGGGTCGCGCAAAAGCCTTTCAATGGTGGTATCGGAGAATTTTGCAACTTTTCGGGTTCGGTATCCGGCCTGATTGAGAAGCCGAGCTACTGTTTTCTTCCGCTGGTGTTCTAAAAAGAGTTCGTAGATTAATTTTCTCACTGGTGCCTCATCGGGATGGGGAACAAGTTTACCATCCTTCCAGTAATAACCATAGGAAGCCTGGCCACCTAGGGGTTTACCAAGTTTGGCCCTAATCGGGACTGAAGCTGCTACCCGCTCCGCAATTTCCTCTCTTTCCCACTGCGCCATGGCAGCGATCATGGTATAAAAGAGTCGACCAGCGGGGGTTGAAGTATCGATGGATTCCTGGAGAGAAATCAAATCAGCATTGTATTCCTTAAAGATTTCCGCAAAGTCTAGAAGTTCTCTGGTATTGCGAGCAAGCCTGGCAAGTTTGGAGAAGATAAGTCCGGTAATATGGCCGCTTCGGATATCCTGGAGCATCCGCTGGGTCTCTGGCAGGTTCATAACCGATTTACCGCTCACTGCCTCAAGGTGATAGACTTCTTTTACCTGCCAGCCTTTGGATTCAGCATAAAAGCGGGCTCTTTTTTCATGATGCTCCGGACTTTCACCCTTGGCTTGGTCTTCGGTGGAGACCCGAATCCAGATACCAACCAGCTTTGCTTTTTCCATTTCTCCAAATCTTTTTAGAATAGATTTTAAAGGTTTGTTTTAGATTAGTGACGATTTTGAAAAAACTTTAGCAATTGTCGCTAAAAAAGTTTAACATAAAGTTCTGACAAAATAAACTGGAAAATTTTAGAATTACCCTTTCAATAGAAAGAAAATTACCTTCCAAGGAAGTGTAAAGGAAGAATTGGTTAGTATGTTTTTGCAGTGGGAAAGGAGATGTTACATGGAAAGCTGCGGAGGTTAACTACCGTGTGATATAATATTAATAAGGGAAAGTTATAGTTAATATGAGGGAGTTAAATTCGAATCTCGCTCAGGGAGCCAAGTTTTCTTTTCGAACTAAATTTGATTGGTTTTGGGGAGGGATTCTAGGGAAGGCAAGAATCGAAAGTTTCGGGTCTAGTGAAGGAAATTTTGAAGTTGAAAAGTTTTTGATTTGACAAATATGGAATAGGGAATTATAATATATTTAGCTGTAAAATAACGTAAGGAGGTGTAAATATGTCATATGCTCGAGTAAAAAGATTGGCAGAAGAACGCCCGGATTGGATACCTATTGTAAAAGAGTGTTTTGAATGTGCTCAAAAGTATAATGAATTTGCTGGTAGCTGGGTACTTAATGGACTTGAAAATAAGATGAAAAAGAAGGTTTGGGTTCCTGGATTGAGAACTCTTGCAAGTTATGAAATTCTAAAACGCACAGGAACAAGCAGAGGTGGTAGAAGAGCCTATTACATTATGCCCGATCCAGAGGGAACAAAGAAAGCTCTTCTAGAACTGGGTATTCTAAAAAATGAACGAACTTAAATTTGATAGTAAACCCCCATGGTTTTTAGAGGCGAGAGGAAGAGAGGAATATCTCCGTCAAAAACTAAAGTTATGGTTTAGAGAAAAATATCCTACCTGTATTTTTGGAAAACCTAAAAAATTTTTTACAGTTCCTTTGCCCAACGGAAATATAACACAACAAATTATTCCTGAAATAGATCTTCCTTTAGTGGTAAATAAAGAAATGTTAATTGGGTGCCAAATAAAGTTTTTTAAAGGAAGAAAGATAAAGTGGGTTGAAGGATATAAAAATGGAAAAAGGATATATAGAGGATTAGCAAGAATTTTTAGAGGCTTCCCACGAAAGAAAAAAATGATAAACATAGATAAAGAAAAAATTTGGGAGGAAAGAAGCATCTTTGAAGCTGATAAGAATCTCTACGAGGTTATAGGACAAGCTTTGCTTTCGCTTAACTATGTGCATCAAAGTTATATAGTAATTCCAAGATTACCTCAAATTATTCCAAACATATCCCCACTTTTAGAAACAACACCGTTAGGTCTAATTACATTTGAACCTAGAAATGATCAAGAAATTAAATTTTTTTTAATCCTTGAAGCTAGAGAAACAAAAATAAAATCGCTGGCAAAAACATTGGAATACAACTTTTATGGTGGCAATCAAAAAATAATAATTGAAGAAATCTTAAGAAAAAATGAAAGGAGTTCCAAATCATGAACTGTGCAATCTATACCAGAGTATCAACAGACATACAAGCAGAAAAGGAATTTTCTTCCTGTGAAGCTCAAGAGAAAAAGATTAAGGCTTTTATTAAAAGTCAGAATAAGTGGCAGGTTTTTAAGGTTTATTCTGATTCCACCTATATCGGAGATAATTTAAATCGGCCAGTACTACAAGAATTACTCGAAGGTATAAAGCAAAAGAAAATTGATATAATTTTGGTCTATAAAATTAACTAAGAAAAAACTCAAAATAGGTTTTAAATAAAAAAGTAACATGGAGTAATAAACTTATGGGACAAAAAAGTAATCCAAATAGTCAATTTGGCCTTATATGGCAAGATAAAAAAACAGAAGTGGAGAGAATAATTTTACCATATCAAGTGGTAGAAACTATTAATGAGCCAAGAGTGGGCGAGACGGGGAAGCAAAAGGATATTTTTTCCGGACAAATGCCAAAATGGTGGCCTGAAGGCTGGAAGAATAAACTGATCTGGGGAGATAATAAATATATAATGTCTTCGCTTTTGCCGGACTTTGCCGGAAAAATCAATTTGATTTACATTGATCCGCCTTTTGCCACCGGAGCGGATTTTTCAATTAAAATGAAAGTCGGCGATTTGGAATGGACAAAAGAGCCATCAGTAATTGAAGAAAAAGCATATCGTGACACTTGGGGCAGGGGCTTGGATTCTTATTTGCAGATGATGTATGAGAGATTAGTTTTGATGAGAGAACTTTTAGCGGAAAATGGGTCAATTTATGTTCATTTGGATTGGCATGTCGGGCATTATGTGAAGATTATAATGGATGAAATTTTTGGGAAAGATAATTTTAGGAATGAGATTATAGTAAGCAGGATTAAAAAAAGTGACCCAAATGTTAGACAATTCAATACTGCTACGGACATGATTTTATTTTATTCTAAGTCTAGAGAAATAATATTTAATTGGGTAACTAAAGAAATTTTAGGAGAAGGGTATTGGCATTCGTTAGATGCACCGGGTACAGGAGAGGCAAGAATATTTTTTGGTAAGAAAATTGCACCACCGTCAGGACGACATTGGATGTGGGAACAGGAAAGGATAGATTTAGCCATAAAAGAAGGTACTTTAAGATTAAATCCGAATACTGGGAAACCTGAATATTGGATTGCATCGGAAAGAGAACAAAAGTTAGATTCTAATTGGACTGATATATTGGCATATTCTTTCAATTACAACTTTCCTACTGAGAAAAGTGAAAAACTCTTAGAACGCATAATCAAGGCCTCTTCTAACGAAGGCGATTTAGTTGCAGATTTCTTTTGCGGTTCTGGAACAACTGGCGCGGTTGCTGAAAAATTAGGCAGACGATGGATAATGTCTGATTTATCAAAATTTGCCATTCATACAACCAGAAAACGGCTTTTAGATATTCCAAATTGCAAGCCATTTGAGATTTTGAATTTAGGTAATTATCAAAAGCAAAAATTTATTGAAAATAATCATCCACCAGTGGAAAGATATGTAAAATTTATTTTGCAACTTTACAGAGCCGAACCATTAGAAGGGCATAAATTTATTCAGGGTAAAAAAGGAAAGAGTTTAGTTCACATTGGCAGTGTTGATAGTATTGTTACCGAAAAGGAAGTCAGAGATGTTTTATCGGAAGCTCAATCGATCGGAGCAAAATTCACAGATGTCTTGGGTTGGGATTTTGAAATGGGATTGGATGAGTTAGTTGATAGAATCGGCGAGGAATATGGAATAAAGACCAGATTGGTCCAAATCCCAAAAGAAGCCTTAGAAGTTAAATGTCCAACAAAAGAAGAGGTTAAATTCTTTGACTTAAATTATTTGGATGTTGATTATGAAATTGAGAGTAAAAAAGTAATTGTGGAATTAAAAGATTTTTCGATCGCTAATCCCGAGTATTTACCAGACGATATTAGAAAGAAAATCAAAAAATTCACTGATTTAATTGATTATTGGGCAGTAGATTTCGATTACAAAGAAGACACTTTTCATAATATGAAACAATCCTTTAGAACCCGAAAACACCCCACTTTAGAAACCTCTTTATCTCATACTTACGAAACTCCCGGCGAATATTCAATCTTATTAAAGGTCGTAGATATTTTCGGGAATGATACGAATAAGTTCATTAAAGTGAAAATATGAACAATATGGTTAAAAACAATATTGGTTCTATTTGGAGAAAGTGGGACTTACAGGTCCACACTTATTTAGACCCTAATTGGAAATGGCCATTTGGCTATCCAGAAGGTAGTGACAAGCAGGAAGAGAGAATTGATAAATTTAATAAAGATTTTATAAAGCATTGTATTGATAGCAGCATTGCCGTTGTAGCAATTACGGATCATAACACCGGAGAGGCAATCGATGGATTAATACAACAAAATAAAATATTCGGTGAGAAAATAACGATTTTACCAGGTGTCGAAGTAATAAGTACCGAAGGGGTGCATCTACTTATTATTTTTGATACAAATGTAGATTTAAATAACCGTTGGCCAACATGGAAAGACACAGTTGATCATTTTCTCACATCTATTTTTACTGATCGACCGCGCTTCGAAAATCAAAATGGTCGAAATACTCCTGCTAATTCGCCTCTTTCGGTAGATAAAATTATAGAAGAAGCTGAAAAATTTTTTACTTTAACCATTTTTCCTCATGTGTTATCAAATAGTGGTATTTTTAATTGCGATTCAAGAACCAGAAAAAGAGCTTTAAAATTATGTAATATTCTGGATATTACTTGTGATATTAGCAATATATACCCACAACTCAAAAAGATCGAAAATAAATTAAAAGGTCAACAATTTAATTCCAAAAATTTTGCCTATATATGTACATCAGATTCTCGAAAAATTTCTGATATAGGAACCAGATATACTTGGATTAAAGCAGAACCCACTTTTGAGGGTTTAAAGCAAATTATTTATGAACCAGAAGAGAGGATCTATTTAGGCGAGGAGAACCCTAATAAGTTTAGTTATCCTATTGTTTCTACGATTAAAATTAATAATTGTTCTAAGTCTTTTTTCTTTGAAGAAAATTTAGAAATAAATCTTAATCCTCACCTTGTTACTATTATTGGGAGTCGAGGTTCCGGGAAATCTGCTTTTCTAGATACACTTGTCTTACCATTAGACAAAAATGAGGTTTTAAACAGGGATAATTACATTAAAGATTATTTGAATAAAAAAGAAGCTCTTGATATTCAGATGAATGTTCAGAGTTCAAGTGATGGCAACGAAAAGTCACTTATCTTTAAAGATTTTAGTTATGGTGACACTATTAAGGAATTTTCTTTTGAATATTATTCTCAAAAAGAAATAGGACAATTGGCAGATCCAAAAAGTAAAACAGATTTAAGTCAGCTTATTTTTCAAAAGATTTTTGAAAAAAGAGCTACGGAAGAAATAAAATTGATTAAAAAATATAATAGTGATGCACTTTCAAAATTAGGCGAGAATCGGGAACAGATTCAGAAAATTGAAAGAGTTTTAAAAGATGAAAAAAGTCTTAGAGAAACATTAGAAGAGAATAAAAAACAAATCGCTTTCCTTCAAAATAAGGAGATTCAATATCTTTTAGAAAAAAGAAGAAAATTTATTCAGATTCAAAGTGAATTTAAAAGAATAAGAGAAAAAATCGAGGATGAAGTTAAGACTACAAAAGAAAGCCTGAAAATGTTTCAAGAATACCACTTTAATTATTTATTTCTTCAGACCGAACAAAATAAAAATCTCATACCAAAAGAGTGGGTTCAATTTGAGAAATTTCAATTACCCCAATTAATAAAAAATATTTTAGATAGAAAAGAAAAATTAGTTTATAGTTTAGATACATTAGTCAGGCAAATTGAGAAATATACCAACTACTTCGATCATGAAGAAGAAATTAGGAAAATTAATGAACAAATCAAGGAAGTGATTAAAGAAAAAAACCTTTCATACTCGGATAAGGGAGTGGAAGATTTACAGAAAAAGATTTCCGCCATCGAAACTCAACTTAACATGATAGAAGAATTAAAATGTCAAAAACAAAAGCTAATCGACGAAAGAAAAAAGATTAGGGAGAATTATTTTTCAAATGTGGATTCAATCAAAAAGAAATTAGAAAATACTTTCGCTGTCTTTTGTAATGAAGAAGGTAAAATTTTAAATGGACGTATTCAGATAGATTTTTATTTAAGCACAAAGAATGAAGATTGTGTAGAAATAATTAAGAAATATCATATTTTAAATGATTCATTTTCCGGAAATTTTCCGCAAGAAGTTTTGTTATGGGTAATAGAAAACAAAGGATTAAATGAGATGATTGAGACATTGCGGGTAGGGAATTTTGATGCATGGAAAGAATGGGAAAATATAGGACCACAAAGAGTTAAATATTTAAATAATATTATAAATAAAGAAGAAATAGCCATGGCGCTGGAAGAAATATTGCCTGCTATTTCATTTGGTCTAAAATGGCAAGTTGCGCAAGCTTTTAAACCATTAGCCGAGTGTTCAATTGGAGAGCGAAGTACAGCTGTATTAAGTATTATATTAGTATCAGGAACGACGCCCCTTATAATCGATCAACTAGAAGATGATTTGGATCACTCGTATATATTTAAGCCGCTCACCGATATTATTAAACATGTAAAGAAAAGAAGGCAACTAATTTTTGCTACTCATAACGCAAATATAGTCATAAATGGAGACGCTGAACAAATTCTAATTATGGAAGTAGAAAAAGGAAGACGTGGCAAAATTACTATTTCTACAATTGAAGATATAGAAAAAAGAAACAAGCTACTTTCCATTTTAGAAGGAGGGAGAGAAGCTTTTAATAAGCGAGAGAAAAAATATGGCCCAACAAATTCTCGATCAGAAGATTAAACAAGCAGTTGAGACTTGGCGAGATAAGGATTATGAAGGTGTAACTCCAACCACTAAGCGGCTTTTGGAGTTTTGGTTTAAAGAAGAACATCTTTTAGAAGATGGGTCTTTTTTAAATTTTTGGCGATGCCAGAGAGAAGCGATTGAGAGTTTAATTTATGTTTATGAAGTGTGCGGATTAAAAAGGATTTATGAAATGGCTCAGGGTTTTGGAGTGAGTTTGCAGATAGATCCAACTACCGATTTGTGGCCTAAATACTGTTTTAAAATGGCTACCGGTTCAGGTAAAACTTTCGTAATGGCAATGGCTTTGGTCTGGCAGTATTTTAATAAGATTTATGAGACAAAAAGCGATGTAAGATATAGTAGTCATTTTCTTTTATTGGCGCCAAACTTAATTGTTTTTGATAGATTAAAACAAGATTTTAAAGACAATAAAATTTTTCGAAAATTTCCTTTTATTCCAAAAGAGTGGCAAACGGATTTTGATTTGCAAGTTGTATTTCAAAGCGCGCCGGAGGAACCGCATTCAAAAGGGATTTTACATTTAACAAATATTCAGCAACTTTATGAAAGAGGAGAGAATGAAGAAGGGCAACCCATCGAAGAATTATTGGGACCAAAACCAAAAAGAGAAGAAATCGCTGAATATGAAGTATTATTAAACCGGCTTCAAAATTACGAAGATTTAATGATAATGAATGATGAAGCCCATCATGTTCATAGTGATGATTTGGAGTGGAATAAGGCAATTGCCAAAATTCATGAAGGTCTTCAGAAACAATTCAGTGAAGGTTTGGTGGTTCAACTTGATTTTACAGCTACACCTAAAGATTTAAGAGATAATCCATTCCCTCACATTATTTATGATTATCCGTTAAGAGAGGCAATAAGAGATAAAATTGTAAAAAGGCCACGAATTGGAATTATTGAAGAAGCGCCAGAAATCCCAACTAAAGATTTTGTAAAGAAAAATCAAATTCAAATTGATACTGGGATTGAGAAATTAAAAGAGTTTCAGAAAGAATTTGAAGGAACAGATAAAAAACCGGTTCTTTTCATTGTTACCGATGTCACGACAAACGCTGATAGAGTTGGGAGATATTTAGAAACCCGAGGTTTTGAAAATGGAGTTTTAGTTATCCATACAGATACAAAAGGGGTAATAACTAAAAAAGATTTAGAGTTAGCCAGAGAAGCGGCAAGAAAAATAGATCTTCCGGAGAATCCTTACGACATTATTGTTAGTGTAATGATGTTAAAAGAAGGTTGGGATGTTAAAAATGTCTGTGTGGTTGTGCCTTTGCGAGCTTTTGTTTCGCCAATTTTACCAGAGCAGACATTAGGTAGGGGGTTGAGAAGAATGTTTCCTGATAACGAAGATTTTGAAGAAAGATTAATCGTTATTGACCATCCCAAATTCAGGCAATTATGGGAGGCAGAAATTGAAAAAGGAGAATTAGAAGTAGATATAACTTCAATAGAAAAGGTTTATCAGCCGGCAAACAGAATATTTGTTGATCCCCAGAAACTAAAATACGATATTGAGATTCCTATTTTAGAAGGCGGTACTAAGAGAACTTTACCAGATATTTCAAAATTAAATATCGAAGAATTGCCTAAAAATCAGTTTAAATTAGAGGGAATTGAGATTCCGCCAATAATGTATAAAGAAAAAGATTTGTTAGACCAAAAAATTGTAAAAGAAGAGTTATTAAGTTTTGATTATACAGAAATTGCTCAACTCTATCTTTCTTTTATTACTAAAGCTATTCTTTCTAAAATAAGTGCTCCGAAATCTCTTTTTGATGAACTTTATCCAAAAGTGAAAGGTTATATTGAGAATTATTTATTTGGAGAAAAAATAGATTTGGAGAATACAGACACGGTTAAGAAAATAAATCAAATTTTTGTTAGAGAAAAAATTTTAGAAGTTTTCGTAAACACTCTAAATAAATTATGGCAATTTGAGGAAACTCCGGCAAAAATAAAATATTTGAAAATCTCTCAATTATCGCTTTTTCACACTTCAGAGCCAATATACGAAGCGAAGAAAACAGTTTTTAATACCTTGCCTTATTCAAAAAGAAGCGAGTTTGAGAAAGAATTTATGATGTACTTGGATAATCAAAGTGAAGTAGAAAAATTTACCAAGATTTTTAGTAGAATCCCAATAAGAATTCCTTATTACGAAGAAAATTATTTACGACATTATGTACCAGATTTTGTAGTATTTGCTAACAGTAATTTTTATCTTATTGAAACAAAAGGAATGGAAGAAGCTGAATTAGAAATAAAAATGAAGCATGCAATAGAACGGTGTAAAAGAGTTTCAGAATTAAGTAAAAATAGATGGAACTATTTAAAAATTTCAAAAAGTGATTTTGAGAAATATGAAAATCAAAAATTTAGCACTCTTGTAAAATATTTCATACCTAAAGAAATATCTGAAGAAAAAGTGGAAGCAAGAAAAGAGGCCGAAGAAGTAATAAAACCAATAGGATTATTTCAAAGAGTTAAAAATTGGTTAATAGGACTATGGGAGAGATTTTTAAAATAGACCGGGGCGATCAAAAACGCACAAGAATTATTAAAAGAAACAAAAAGAAAAGCCGAAGAGTTAGTATTTTTAAATAACAAATCAAAAATTATGTTCGAATGTCCGATTTATAAAGAATTTAATGCCTGCACAATTTATTCCAATTGTGTATTTAAAAAAGCAGATGATTGTGCAATAGAATTAGCAGCAATTTTTAGCGAAGAAAATCATAAAAGATTAGAGAAATTAGAAAGGGAAATACAAGACATAAAATCTCAATTAAGTAACATAGAACAGCGACTTAGAAAATTAGCTGATAATAAAAAAGGAATTTCTTCTATCTTTTAGATTGGCAGTCTTTGACTATAAGATATATCTGGATAGAAAGCGTAATAGATGATTTCCTTTTCTACTTCCTTCCTCGGCCTTCCGTATCTTTCCTTTGGTAACTCAATAACCTCCTTTTTATAGGAGGTTTTTCTTTAAGAAGCTTGCCTAAAATTGGCTAGATTTTTCTATTTCTTTTTCACAGTCCTCCCTTTTTGCGGAATATCTTAGTCTTGAAAGCAGGATTATTTCTTCTTTATTGCCTTGGGGCCTGAAATTGGAGAAAGGAGGTAAAGTTAAAGCCGAAAAAGGCGATGATGTCTTTCCATCCATGGCCAGCTTCAGATAAATATGGTATTTATCATGGGCTATTAAATCCTGCCGGTTAAACTCAGGGTAGAATTCCTTCTGCAAGAACTCCCCGTTTTCCGGTCCAACGGGGAAGGCTATTATGGTTCCAACATTGCCAAATACGGCTTTTCGCAGCTCCTCGTTTAGCTGCCCAATGTACTGGTGAGCCAGCACCAGAGATAATCTGTATTTCCTTGCTTCGGAAAGAATACCCTCAAAAGTCTCCGACGCCACGAACTCCTGAAATTCATCAACATAAAGGTAAAAATCTTTTCTTTCTTCTTCAGGAAGATCAACTCTCGACATTGCTGCGAGTTGAATCTTTACGACAATCAAAGAGCCGAGAAAAGAAGAAATATCCTCTCCCAGCCTTCCCTTGGACAGATTGACAAGGAGGATTTTTCCTTTGTCAATGACTTCTCGGAAATCAATCTTGCTTTGCTCGTGTCCTACGATGTTTCTTACCAGAGGAACGGTCAGGAAAGCTCCCAGCTTGTTCTGGATCGGTGCCAGAGCTTCTCCCCTGTACTGGTAGAGATACTTCGGAAACTCATTTTGCCAGAAAGACTTGACAACGGGGTCTTTTACCTCTTCAACTACCTTTTTCCTGTATCTCCAGTCTGAAAGCATCCGGTATATCTCAAGTAAGGTCTTCCTTCCAGAGTACTCCAGCAGAGCAAAAATAGAATTTCTCAGGATATGCTCCTGCCGGTGCTGCCAGTATTCCGAATAAAGCTTCCTGAAGATTGAAATCAGACTGGAAACCAGGAGATGCTTCCTTTCGGGCTCAACATCTCCGAGGATATTCAAAGTAACGGGGTAATCAACATCTGCCGGGTTGAAGTAGATGACATCCTGCAGCCTGAAGGAAGGTATGTAATCCAGCAGGGTTTCCACCGCATCGCCGTGGGGGTCGATGAAGCAAACACCCTCGTTGCCGTAAATGTCGTTTAGGATCATATTCAAAAGCAGGGTAGTCTTTCCCATACCTGTTCTCCCAAGAATATACATGTGAAGCCTTCTATCCTTTTTCTTTATTCCAAAAAGCTTTCTTTCATTTCTGAAATTTGTTACGGCAAAAAAATTTATATCGGGCATAAATTCAAAAAGAGCATCAGCTTTTTACTGACTGAGCTCCGCCTCCACCAATAATAACCCCCTGGTATTCCATTTAAAGTAAGGCAAAGCTGTCGCTTCAGTCAAATTTTCCCTCCTTGTACGGTCTTGTAAGAAAGCTAATCTGAAAGCAGAACTTTAAAAATAAGATAAGGAGGTAAAACATGAGTACTGAGGAAGCTCTAAAGATGCTTAAGGTTATCTTAGGAAAGGCTCTTTATCCAAAAGCTATCCCCAGGGTGGAAGAGATTCTGCGAAACCTTGAGAGAGATAGCTTCGAGGCGGGCTTTGAGCAGGCCAGGCAGACAGTGGAGGACTGGTATGAGCCAAAGCCGCTGTCTTACTGAGAAGAAAGAAAGGAGGAGAAGATGGACGAAGCAAGGTCAAGCTGGAACACAGTATATCAGTCAAAGGAAGGCTTTGAGTGCCAGATAACTCTCAGGGACGAAGATGAAAAGGAACTGATACAGCGCGCTTCAAAGGTGATGGTGAGTATTACCAAGTCTGGTGGACTGCCTGTGAGGCGAAAAGGGTCTGAAATTGGAAATGCCGTAGTCGAGGAGAAAGAAGAAGTATTAGAAGACCGGCCGGAGAAGACTTATGTTGACGAGAAAGGCGTGCGCCGCTGTAACCTGAGGCTGAAGAACGGTAAGGTGTGCGGCCATCCGGTGACCGAACGCGAGGGCAGATACGGCCCTTTCTGGGCCTGCCCCAACTACAAGGAGCACGCCGTAAAGCCGACTGAATAGGGAAGCAAGGGCTGGCTTTTCCATATTGAGCGGAAGAACCAGCCCGAATTTTTAGAGAAAGGAGAAAAAAGTTGATAAAAGGGTTTCATTGTCCTGAAGGAAAGGGAGACCTTCCTTTTGATGAATGTCTGAAGTGTGCAGCCTCTCATGAAAACATCTGCCAGTTTGACCACCCCATCTTAGCTGCTATGCGTCGCAACCTCAGAAAAGAGGAGGGAATTTCAGTTTCAACGCTTCTGAATTGCCTGAGGAAAGTAGTTCTTCAGGTGAGGAATGATGTTTACCTCGACCCCAAGGAACTCTACTATGCCTTCCGGGGTCAGCTATTTCATGCTGTAATTGCTCAAGCTCAGGCTGACGGTGCCATCTGTGAAGAAAGGTTCGAGCGCACTATTGCTGGAATTACTCTCTCCGGTCATCCAGATGTTATCTATCCCGAGCCGAGGAAGCTGGTGGACTATAAGAGCACCAGGAGAATTCCCAAGGATGACGCACCATACGCTAACCACGGTATCCAGGTGAATCTATACCGCTACCTGGCGGCACCTCAATACCAGATAGACAGCCTGGAAATCATCTACTTTGACATGAGTAATGTCAAGCGGGTTAAGGTGGAAGTGATGGGCACAAGGAGTCTTATGGGCTGGCTTGTACCCAGGCTGAAGAAACTGAAGACTGCCCTCAATGGAGGTAAACTCCCCAAGAAGGTAGGCTCAGATGGGGTATGGCAGTGCGATGGCTACTGTCCTTTCACTAACTTTTGCTGGCCCAAGGGTGTTCCCAAGCCCTGGGAGCTGAAAAGGAGAGAGGAAGCAAGGATTGATGCCATTCTCAAAGCTTTAGGAAGGAGGCGAAGGTGAGAGATGGCGGTAGCGACCAGAAACTCAAGAACAATAACTCAGATTCTTTTCTCCCGAAAGAGGGAGATCGATATCTTTCCCCAGCTACACGGTGGCCAGGAAATTACTTATCCAGCTTGCAGAAACCCTAAGTCAGTGGGTTATCTCTCAGCTATGCTCTGCAAGGCCTGTGTGGTTGTCCTCAAAGGCGATGTCATTGGTATCACTATGCTTGACCCACCGGGGACAGTAATGATCAGGTCTGTATCCCAGTCAGGTAGTGATTTCCACCACTGCTATATGATAGGGAATAAAGTCTGGCTCCCCCGGGGAAATGTGACCTACCACCTGGGACTTCTGGCTCTCGCTGAAGCCTTACTATTTAAGGAGAAAGCGAAAGACCTTCTTGATGCGTTAGAGGAATTGCTTGATTATCGAGAGAGCGTGAAAGAAGTAGATAAGAGATATCTTGAACTTCTGATGCACCTTGCGGATGAGCTCTACTACTGGGCTAAATGGCGGGATAAAGAGCCGTCTAAGGCTCCCGAGCGTCTGGACTCCTTCGAGGTGTTTGACGCTGCATCGCCGCCGGAGGTAACTCTGGCCGACTCTATTGACCCCGGCGTGTTCACTGACGCTGGAAAGCTGAAAGAGTATCGCCAGGGCAGGAAGGTGGAAGCACCGGAAGAAGTCTCTGAACCGGTAGCTATAAAAAGCCGCTTCCGCGGTCCGCAGCTTGCTGAGCTTATTGAAAGCCTTGACCTGGGGATGCACTGTCTTCTGGTTGGGCCCACTGCCACAGGGAAGTCTCTCTGCGCCTTCGAAGCCTTTGAAAGGACAAAAACTAAGAAGCCTGTTTTCGTCATTGAGGGGCACGAATCTTTGAAGGAATTCGATCTCCTCGGCGGTTATACCCCCGATGGTAAAGGAGGCTTTGTCTGGCGGGATGGAGTCCTTGTTCAGGCGATGAAGGCTGGAGGTTTCCTCTTTATAGATGAGGCAAACCGCATGCCGACAAGAACACTCAATATCCTGCTGGGGGTCCTTTCCAGAGGGGCAGCTGTTCTTACCGAGCATGGCTCCGAGGAGATAAAGGTAAAACCAGGCTTCCAGGTGGTGATGGCTATGAACTTGGGTAAGGGCTATGCCATAAACACCCTGGACACCGCCCTTCTTAACCGTTTCTCCTGCGTGCTTGAGTATAGATACCTTCCGCCAAAGGAAGAGGAGGAACTCCTGGTTCAGGAGACCGGCATTGAGCCCGAAATTGCCAGCACCATGGTTAAAGTAGCTAACGAGACCAGAAGGTTCAAGCGAAGCAAGGAGTTATCCGGGGAGATTACTCCAAGAGGACTCTTTGCCTGGGCTGCCAAGTTCAAGGCTAAAAGTAGTAAATCGGTCCTTCAAAGGCTTAAAGCAACGGCTAAGGTCACCTGGATGCATCAGGTGGCCGGCACCGATGCTGACGGCTACTTGAGGGAGGATACCATGAACATGCTCCTGGATCTCATTGAAGCTCACACATCAAGGTGAGGAAGCAAAGTAGTTCTTTAACTCTAAAAAAAGGGCCGCCCGTATCGAGACGGCCCTGATTTTTTAATCAGGAGGTGATAACAATGGCAGTTCCCTGGTATGAGTGGCGGAACATAAGGGATAAACTCATTACCTTTGGTAGGGCGATTCAGGGAGTTTCTCCTTACCGCGTGGTAATTGAGCCTGATAAAAAAAGGTGTCTCAGCGGATACTGTAACTTCACTAAAAGAGAGATCGCGGTTAACCCTGACTTATTTCCCCTGTCACCAAAAGACCAGTATCAGCTTACAAGAGCAATTATAGTTCATGAAGCAGGCCACCGTCGATTCACCTCACCAAATAAGCTTTCATCCCTGGTTCACCAGATAGCTAATATATTGGAGGACGAAAGAATAGAAAGGCAGATGTGCGAGGAATTTGCCGGGGTCAGGTGGTTGATAAAGAGGCTTTCTCAAAAACTATACGAAAAGTCCAAGCCCATAGATGAAAAATCTGACTCACCGGGAGGGGTAGTCGCCTATTTCCTTCAGCTTCGCTGGGCAAAGAGAGTAGGTCTTCCTGTCAAGGGTGGCCTCTCCCCTAAGAATCAGGAGCTCTGGCAGAAGGTAGAATCACTGGTCTATGAGGCCTGGCAGGCGAAGAGTTCCGGGGTGGTGGACAGGAACGCTAAGGAAATTGTCCGCATCCTGGGGCTCAAGGAGTCTGAGATCCCGGAGTGGGTGAAGGATATTATGAACAAATTGGGTAAAGCCGAGGGGGAGAGAGCAGAAGGAGACGAAGCTGAGAAGGCGGGTGAGAGAACTCAGCAAGATGAGTCGACCGGGGAGGCTGAGAAGGAGCCCGAACCTTTTGATGGAGATGTCCCACCAAATGACCAGAGGGAAGGAAAAGGTGATGAAGCCATCGAACCCAAACCTTATATCGAGCTTGAGGAAAAGGTGAAGCCACTAGTTCAGGAACTCATCGATGAGCTCTCTTGGGAGGAGAAGCCGGAACGATGGGAATCAGCTGAAAGGGGTGGCAGGCTTTCAATAAGAGAATATCTGAGAGACAAAAGTCGCCCTTTTCTTGCTGAGGAAGCACAGGGTAAAGCTCCTCCTACTCTCGCAGTTAAGGTAATCATCGACCACTCCGCATCTTTGAACCACCTCTTAGGTGGTAAGACCAGAATAGAATCCATTGCTGAAGCGGTGATGGCCTTGCATCGGGTATGTCTGGAGCTAGGGATTCCCCACGAGGTGCTGGTAACCCCTCAGGGATTTAAAATTGCTGACCTTAATTCTGGAGAAAGAGGCAAAGCCCTTATCGCTGGCTTGGTTCCAGCCCTCTGCGGCTATGAGGATATGGGATTGGCGATAAAGACCTATGCTGTACCCATGGCAGGGTACTCTCAGGATATAAAGCTTGTCCTCTGCCTCACCGATGGTGCTTGCAATGATGCCAGTTTAGGTAAGCAAATTTGCCAGACTCTGCGGGGAAAGGTTGAAGTCATAGGCATTCTGCTTGATCCAGATGAGTACACCAAGGGCTACGTGATCGACATGTTTGGAGAAGACAGGGTCATTGCCTGCCACTCCGAAGAACTACCCCAGAAACTGGGGAACATCCTAAGAACAATTCGGGGCATCTAATGTTTTTTTAACTGAAAAAGGGGCTTTCTTTATGAAGGCTCCTTTTATCTTGTCTGAGCAATGGACTTTTTTGGTTTGGTTCCCCCACTTTATGGACAAATATAGAACCGCTTTATTTAACCTCCCTAAAATAATATATTATCACGAATTATACTAGAAACGGCAATTAAATAGTTTATAATGTTAATTGAAGAAGTGATGAAAAAATAACGAAAGAATCTGATACCCCACTGGTTACCCACAGAAATAATCAAAAGTGCATACCCAAAAGACAAAACTTGAGAAAAGACTGCATCAGATTTATATAGGTAAGATTGACTGTAAGGTTTCCGAAGAATTTTACGATGAGATGACTGATAAATGGCTTGGAGAATCAAACCAAATTAAAGAAGCGATCGGCTTGCTCAGAGTTCTGATAGCAATTACCTCTCTCAAGGCATCCATATTTTAGAACTCTTCCTCGAGTTTAAGTCGGCTGGACTTATGAAATTTTATAACCTCATCAAATTTAAATTCCATAGCGTAATTTTCCTAAATTTTTGAAAAAAATAGCTCGGAAAAATAAGATTGATCTCTCTACTCAGGTTAGAAAGGAAAGAGAAAATGGCGAGGATAAAGATTGATATAGACAGCAGGATCGAGAAGATTGACCCCAAAATCTATGGCAATTTTATCTAGTAGGTAAACTTTACGCAGTTACACGCACAGTCTGGAGATTTTTTAAGCTGACAAACTTGATAGTGAGAAATATTTAAGACGTCTATATTGAGGACGTTATCCAAACAAAAATCTTTGAAATCCTCTACTTTTTCTTTTATAATTTCTGCAGCAAGGAGTACCCCACTAAATGCTGAGACAAAGGAAATCGTAGGTATAAATTGGGTAGGTTCCATAGCTCTTGGATAGAGACAACCAACACATGCTTTTTTCGAAATATCATCATGCCTTGAAATTTGAATCTTTGATACTTCAGTACCTCCGCAAAGGAGAACTTTTGGTAAGTCTTTCTGGATTTCCCACCGACTTTCGTTATTATCCACACCAATCACGGTTAAATCCATTCCAAACGCTTCTTCAAATTTTTTAAACTCTTGATATTTTACAGGGAAAGCAGACTCTACTCCTAAATAATTATCTACAAACCTCTTTGCTACTTCTATCTTTGATTTATGAAGAATGGTATCTTCTGCCTTAGTAAGAAGATAGCGATTGAGGTTTGATATTTCAAGGTTTTGGGGCTCTACTAATATAAGACTCCCTTCGATTCCAGGAATAGCACATAGGGTGTATAAAGTAGCTGAATTTATAGCCCCAAGACTTATCAAATGTAGAGTGCCTATAGAAACAGAAGTAGGTAATTGAAGGTTTATCATAGGGCCATTTTTAAAACCATAGTCAAGAATGGAAAAGATGATTGAACCTCCCGCAATTGTGTTATATGGATTAGTTCCTTTAAATGTACTAAATATAGCTTTGAAAACTTCTGCTATACCAAGGCATGCTGCTGTGTGGGCTCCAAGAGGATTAGGATTATGGCTCACCCAACCGAGAGGATTCCCCTGAGTATTAACATAAGCAATCCATCCATCGGAGTTAATAAAAATTGTTCTACCTAAGTCTCTTTCACAAGAGCCAATAGCAATAACTACATCATATCTTTTTCGTTTATCCCCTTTTCTCAGATTAAGGTAAGGATTTATCTTTTTACAGAGACCTTCTAAACAAACTAATAAATCATCTTCTATAGCAAAAGGGAACTTTATGGTAGTTTTGATGCCAGGGGGGAGGACGAAGTCAATTGATAGACAAAATCGTGATAGCAAATTTGCAACCATAAAAAGCATATGTTGACCGTTAAAGCTCTTGAGTATTTCCCTAGATCCGGTAATAGCTATCTCCCTAGATTTAAGTCTGGTAAAATATTCCAAATCTTTTTCTGAACCTAGAGAATATTTTGAAAACAAAAGCGTTCTCCTATAGAACTCTTCAATAAAGTTATCGGGTAGCTTAATACTCATTTAGTATCCTCCTTCTATTAATAATAAATCTTTCTTTTATTTCATCAATTTTGAGCTCCTGCCACTTTCCAAGACCAATATGTTCCCATACCCCGCATTGTAAGAGATTCCTTAACCCACTTTTACAGAAGTCTGGCACAACTATAGAAAAGAAGCCTACGATGAAGGTAATGGGAAAATTATCATCTATGCCAGAATGAAAAGCTCCACCAGGATGAGTGTGTACTTGGGCGATAATAACCTCTTTCCTCTGCTCAAGAAGAACATTTATTCTTTGTGATTCATCCAGAGGGACATCAAAACTCACTGGTGTGCAGTATTGTTGGGGATGAGTACAACTTTTTATTATCGCCTTATTCTTCTCCAGTTTTATTCCAGACCACAATACCATTCCTTCCTCCCCTCGTGATCCATGTTCCCGAAGGTGCTCTTCTGTCTGACAGAGAATATATTGTGGAACAAATACCTTATGCAGTTTAAACTTTCCAAAAAGATTTTGATTTTTTTTGGTCATAAAAAAACCTCCTAGAAAATGAGAGAAGGTGGATTCTATAATCCACCCCTCTCAAAAACTTATCCACCCCGAGGTTGGAATAATAGATCTAGCACAGCTTTATCCGGAATTTCATAGTCCTTTAAAGACTTTTCGAGGTCGGTCAGATCAATGGTTCCATATCGGAGATAAGGCACATCATTTGCGGGTGGCTGAAGGCCGTATCTCTCTTTAAACTCCTTAAGAGATTCATCCAACACTTTCTTGATTTTTTGGTGGATGTTGAATTCCAACTCTATAGCCTGCCCTCCGTGCCTTATTGTAACGGAAATTCTATTCTTCTCCTCACCAAGGTGGCTTTTTTCTAAATTCTCAGACACAACAATCACCTCCTTTCTTTGGTAGTAACCCTTATCATGGTAATTGCAGTTACTTTGTTAAGGTTTAATTAGTCAGACACTTTCCAATTAAGTAACTACATCCACCTAATGATAAGTATAGCAAATTTTGCTTGGTTTGTCAAGCAATACTTTTCCTTTCAAGCAGATATTTTGCTTGACTTTTAAAGCAAAATTGGGTATTTTATTGTTAAAATTAGAAAAAAGGAGGTGCGTATTATGGCAAAAACTTTAGGGGAGAGATTAAGACAATATAGGAGTTTAAAAGGGTTGACCTTAAGGAATGTCAAAAAAAAGACAGGGATATCAGACGGTTATTTGAATCAGTTAGAACAAGGCAAAGTGAAGGAGCCTTCACCTCATATATTATATAAATTAGCTGAATGCTATGGGGTTCCATATGAAGATTTATTAAAGTTAGCTGGTTATATTGTCCCAGCAGGCCAAAACTCAAAGAAAAAGGTTATGGGAGTTGCATATAGTCTATTGGGTGATTTAACACCGGATGAAGAGGAGGAGTTATTAAAATATCTTGAATTCATTCGAGAAAAGAAAAAGACTGGGAAGTGAAAACATCACTAAAAATACTTTATTGCAGCAAAGTTCTGAAGAAATTAAGAAACGGGTTGGCTATCTCTTGTTGGCTGCTGAAGTAAAAGATAAGTTACCCACCCCCAAGGAAGACATAGTAGCCTGTGCCAAATTGGTAGAGATTGGAGAAGCAGAACTATCTAAATATGAAGAAGGCTGGCTAAAAAAAGGGGGTAATTTCCTTAAGAGCGCACTTTCAAAAATTAAAGGGCTTTTAGACTTTAGGGAGACAATAATATATGCTAACCCCAATATCCATCATTCTCAAAAAACATTTGTAACTTACCATGAGGTAACCCATCGAATCCTTCCTTGGCATGAAGGACTTTATAATCCTCACATAGATACTGATTATTCGATAGATCCAAGAGTAGCTACTGGACTTGAGATCGAAGCTAATCTTGGCGCTTCTTTAATTCAGTTTCAAATTGATAGGTTTGCTAAAGAACTAAAAGACCTTCCTCTTGGATTGGGGAGTGCAATAGACCTGGCAGAAAGATATGAAACCTCATTACATTCAACCTTCCGAAAATATGTTGAGGATAATAACAGGCCATGTGCCCTATTAGTACTTGAGGTATTGGTTAATGGAACTTCTGATAAGCAAAAAATACTTCAATTATGGTACCCTTTGCAATCGCATAAATTTACAAGAGAATTTGGCATGCTAGATTGGGAGAAATTATATTACCCTGGACATCCCATCTATGATACCATCCTTTCAGATTCTTTAGAATGGGTTAAGACAGGTGAAATATTTTTAAAAGATTTATCCGGCTTTAAGAAAAAATGTAGAATTGAAGCCTTCTACAACACATTTAATCACTTTGTGTTGATATATCCAGTCCCTCGCTTACCTTCGAGGAAGAAAATAATAATCGCAGAAAGTTGAAGATACTTATCCTAGGCTTTTTTGACTATAAACATCGCTGTCATTCAGATTAAACCCAAATAGGCTAACGAAGGTCTACTGTGTGAGGAAGTCTGTGAAAGGAGCATATACTAAGGGTGTTGCGAGAGACGCCTGTAGGGATGGCTGGAGCCGACCGACTGTGACTGCGGGTGGGGAAGCAAGTGTAAGATCAACGAAAATGGGGGGCCTTGCGAAAGAAATAGTGTAGCTTGGCACTTACCGCTATTTTTCCTTTAAGGAACCATTCAGTACGAATAGGACTTTATGGAAAGTAAAAGGCTGTTCCCATCAATTGTTCATACCTCTGCAACTACATAAGGGATAACAGGTTTGAAAGGCTCGCTCGCTGTCAGTCGAAGCAAGTTGTAACCCCTGAAAATAGAATGTCCGATATATCGCTCGCTCACAAAGATAGTCGGCATCAAACACTGGCAATTGAACCTGAGCCAATCCTCCTCTGTAAGTATCCAGCTTCCGTAGAAATGCCAAAATCTGCCTGTCGCAAGAATTTTCCCGCGATGTCCCTCCGAAAGACGAGCCATAAAAGATTGAATCTCATTCAACCCGATGCCAGCATGTGGATGAAAATTCATGAGCGGAAGGTGGACAGGCCAACTGTTTGGGGGATACACCAGTGAAGCGATAGAAATAACATTTTTCTCCGAAGACAATAAAGTGACAGGAGAGAATGACACGCGCATGATGTCGCGTCCGCTCACATAAAAGAGATTTGAAGGAAGATCTTGACGAAGCGCCTCATCAAGATTGGCAACCTTCTGGGCAAGATCCCTGTACCTTTGACGCCAATTGACTCCCACTGAATGCTCGATGAGCAGGAAGTGACAATCCTGAATGTTAAGGAAAGTAATTATCTCTCTGAGAACAGTCAAAGCATCCATCCTGTTACCTTAAGCAACTCTTCACTAGCACGATGATCATACCGAGGATCGTTATTACAGCAACAATAAGGACGCGATTGTTTTCAATGAATTGGCGAGAGCGACTACCGAACGTAAGCTTATCGATCGACTCTTGGAAACTGTAAGGTAATCCATCAAGGCCGCCAGAAAGCACATTCACAAGAAAGTTCACATAATACGGATTGATCATTAAGCGCTCTCCTCTTTTACCACGTCCGTTCTTAATTTCCTCTGCCGTGAGGCTAAGCCGAATAGTAAGGCACCGTTCTTGTAAAGCGCCGGATAAGCAATTAACCTCGCATTTTCAAGCCCTGCGCCCATTGTAATTATCCAGAAGTCATTTACCGCTGGATTCGGCTTCCCTCAAATGAGGAGATAGAGATGCTGTCTAAGTTTCCCATAATCCGGGTTCGAACTTTATCCAAGCCCCGCAGGTCTATCTTTTGGCAGTTATCCTAATGGTGACAAGAGAAATCCTTGGAAAAGCTTTCAAGAGAATCAAACTTTCACTTCCAATTCAAACTTCAGATTTTTGTTCCAAGTCTCTCCCGTCAATAAAAAATCGGCAAAAGATAGTTTCAGGGACAGATCTTTCGGATATTGCTTTAAAAGTTTTTCAAAAAAATTTAGTTCTTCTTCAATTTTTCCCTCACTAAGATATTTTTCAATTTTTGAAAATTCATCTTTTAGCATATTAAATGAACGTCTTTTCTTTAAAGTTGAAAACTTTGGTTTTGGTGATTATTATGTGGTCTAAGACGTCAATGCCCATGATTTTGCCGGCTTCTAAAATTCTTTTGGTGATTTCTAAATCGGCTTTTGAGGGTTCGGGATTGCCGGAAGGGTGATCGTGAGACAGATATTGTATAACGCTGGTTTTATAAGGCAAAATGTGAGTGTTTTAGGGGATTTGTCGGTTAAAACTATATCTATTTTATATAATTAATTACATCTTTATTTCTGGGCGGTGCTTCCGGATTCTCGCCTTCTTTGTATCCCAGGGCAATTGCGCAAACATGAGTATATCCCTCAGGAATTCCCATTTCTTTTTTCAATACCTTACCCTTTTCGGACATAAATAGGAACTCCGAGGATGTCATAATGTGTGAACCTATATTCAGTGATTCTGCGGCTAATAAAATATTTTGTGCCGCTAATGCAGAGTCGATTTGTGCGAAACGGGCCTTTTCATCTGCCGTAACAAAAATAACTGTAGGTGCGTTGAAGAAGGGATTGAAGTTAGGGTCGCCCGCTCTTTTGGCTAAGAACTCGATACCTGAATTCATCATATTTTCTTTTGTTATACTTACCATTCTGCGAAGGAAATCCTTATTTTGGATCACAGTGAAATGCCATTTTTGCTGATTCATAGCATTAGGTGCATATATAGCGCATTCTAATATGGCCTGTAATTCTGAGGCAGCTATCTGTTTGTCTTTGAATTGTCTGATACTCCTTCTATTTTTTATGACATTTAAAGTTTCATTCATGTTAATTCATCACTCCTTTTATAAAATATTTTTATATTAACTTTTCCGTCTATTTGCTTTTGAACTTCCTGAAGCTTTTCCCAAAGTTTTGATTTTTCTTCTTCATTTTCTGTGGTGTAGCGTTTCTTTTGAATCTAGATGGCTTCGTCAACAAGGCTCTCTATCTCTTTCCGCCGGGATTCCGTGGGTATAACAATAGGAAGAAGGCGAAGGTTGTTAAGTTGGGGTTCAGCAGTATGATTCAAAAATTCTTTTGTCAAGTAGAATACAAGTCTTGAATTAGTAATAGCTGTTAAGTATTCACTGTCAAATAAATTTCAACAATTTGTGAAGGCTCTGAAACATGGGATTTATGTTTAAATACAATTGGATAAATGTATTCGATAAGCCGCTTTACGCCCCTTATCTCCTTATTCCCTAATTGCTTTACCTTAATTATTAAAATCTGTCCACCAAAATCCATTTTTACCTTTCACTTATAATTATACTGAAGTAAAAGGTCTTCTGCAAGATAGAAACTCTTAGCCCGCTTTGAAACTCGTTCTTAAACCCTATCCAAATGGCTCGAAAATCGGATAGAATAGGGAAAGCTAGTTTAAATACAATTTCGAATTCGTCCCGACGATTTTGGTACAGGGAAATAGAATATATCTACTTGAATATCATCTATGGAAAACGAGATTTTTTATTAGCGAGGAAGCTAAGCATGTTTATTGACCGACTCTAATTTTATTTATCCTCGGGGCAAAATCTTTGAGAGAGCCCAAAGCAATTGACTTCCAGCAAACAGTTTATTATACTAATGAATACCAGCTTTAAAGGCTGGTTCCTACCTTAATTTTCTAAACATTAATTAATCACTTCTATTAAATCACAAATCTATGAATTGTCTCCTCTATGCTCGTGTCTCCACGGACAAACAAGCCCAAAAAGACCTCTCCATCCCGGCCCAGATTGCCACTATGAGGGAATATGCCAGGAAAAACGGCTGGCATGTCGTTGGCCATTTTATCGATGAGGGTGAATCAGCTAAAACAGCTAATAGACCTGAGCTAAAGAGACTTATTCAGCACTGCAAAGAGAACAAGGATGTAGATATAGTTATTGTCCATAAAATAGACCGCTTGGCCAGAAACCTGATTGATTATGCCACCATTAAGGCTATTTTAAAGCAGAAAGGCATAAGACTTGTCTCTGTTTCAGAGCCTTTTGACGATAATCCCATTGGCCATCTTCTGGAAAATATTATTGCCAGTATCTCGGAATGGTATAGTGCCAATTTAGGAGAAGAGATCAAAAAGGCTAATCTTGCCAAACTCAAAAGAGGAGAATGGCCCCATAAACCTCCTCTTGGTTATAAAAGTGTCAAAGGTGAAAATGGTCGTATTAAACATATATCTAACCTAAAAACTGCCCCTTTAGTCCGACAAGCCTTTGAACTTTTTTCAACAGGCAATTATTCACTTAAAACCTTGGCAGAAGAGATGGCCGAAAGGGGTCTAAAAACAAGGTACGGCAGAATCTATACTCCAGAATCGATGAAAAAGCTTTTAACCAGAAGATTTTATATTGGCAGGCTGGAGTGGCAAGGAAAAGAGTATAAAGGAAAACACAAGCCCATTGTCCCTCAAGAACTCTTTTACCGGGTTCAAGAGATCTTAAAGAGAAGAAGCACAGATACCGGAGAAAAAGGGAGGCTGGAATTTCTTTTAAGAGGCACTGCCTACTGTCAGGTCTGTGGTCAGAAGCTAACCGGTGAGATTCATCCCCGGGGAAGCTATTACCGTTGCCTTCCCAATCTTCACAAAGAAAAATGCAGCCAGCCTTATATCCCGGTAAAGCTACTTGATGGTCAATTAGAGGCCCTCTATGAGAGATTACAGCCACCAAGGAAGCTATTAGAGCTTTTAAAGGTAGAGATGGAGGAGATTGCCCGAAGGAGAAAGAGAATTGCTCAGAAAGAGATAAAAGTTCTAAAAAGAGCCATTGAGGATTTAGAAAATAAGGAGATGAAGCTTTTGGATGAAATGCTGGGAGGGAGGGTAGCCAGAAATATCTATGAAAAGATGGAAAAACAATACGCAGAGAAAAGAAAAGAAGCAGAGGCAAGACTCAGTCAACTTGAGGTAGATTATGATGACCCTTTAGATTTCCTTGACAAATGTATCGTTGTAGCCAGCATGCTTTCCTATCTTCATCAGAGATTTAACTACGAGCAAAGGAAAAACCTCCTTAAGGCAGTTTTTGAAAGGATTTATGTCCAAAATAAGGCCATAGCGGATGTAAAATTAAACCCACCTTTTTCCTTTCTCCTTAAAAAAGATATAGAAAAGGTGTTCAAAAATCATCCTTCCGAGGGCACTAAAGAGGATGTTTTCGAACAGCTGGTGGATTTTACCGTTTCGGAGCGATATACAGTAATGAAGAAATTAGTCAATCTTATTGCAAAAAAACTTTAATCAAAGAAATGGAAACCGTTGGGGCAAAAATACAATTAACAGGGAGGCAAAGAAAAAGGGGTGTTTAAAACACCCCTTTTCATTACCTTCGTAAAACTCTATGAGCCGTAAGGGAAAGAACTATGACCAACCCGTAGATGAACTGGGTCCAAAATCCTGTAATTCCTGCGGCTATGAGACCTGTATCTATTAGCCCAAGTATCAAAGGCGCAACAAAACTTCCGAAAACAGTCCCTACGCCTCCCCAAGTTGGAGTTCCTCCTAAAAAAACGGCAGCCAATGCCACAAGGAGATATCCCTCTCCGGCTACAGGAAAGAAAACTAGATTTTGCAAAACGGATATCAATCCAGCGAAGGCAGCTGCACCTCCCACAAGTGCAAACGCGCCAATTTTCACCAGATCTATATTTATGCCCATCATCCTTGCGCTTTCTATATTGTCACCCACATATAGTATGTAAGCACCAAATTTACGTCGATTTAACACTATCCAGAAAACAAACGTGATTGCAATAGCCCAAAACATGTGGACTGTGGTGAATGCCCCTACTTTACCAACAAAAATTGTATACAGGGGTGTTTCTTTGACTTCTGTAATTGCTTTCCCGAGTCCCTGAGTACCGATCATAATAAATCCTCTCCAAAAAAACATCATCCCGAGGGTAGTCACCAGCGAAGGAAGACCGACTTTCGTGACTAGTATCCCGTTTATACATCCCGCGGCCGCTCCAACAACCAAGCCAGCGAGTATCGCAAAAATTGGATGTACCCGGTCAAACAAGCTTACAAATGTCCAGGCTGAAAGTCCCATTATCGAACTAAAAGAGAGGTCGATCTCTCTACACGCAACTAGAAACACCAAAGCTGTGGCCAGGATAATCGTTATGGGAACCACTCTCATAATAGAGCCATAAGCATGCGGATTCAGAAAAACTTTAGGGCTCGTAATTATAAATATTATCCAAAGTCCAATCAAAAGCCCGATTATCCCTAACTGAGACCTATGTCTCTGAATAAAATTAATCACCTTTAGCTCACCTCCAGGGTTCTTTTCATCCTTAAGACTGTCCATGCCATACACACTCTAAATGCAGACCCTTGCAACCATTGCGCTCATTAAACTTTTCCAGCCACTGCAACCTCACGCAATTTATCAACAAGAGCATCTAACGAGATAGCGTCCTTTCGAGATTCTCCGGCAACTTTCCCCCGATCCAGGATGACAAACCTGTCTGATACTGGGTATACGTGATAGATATTGTGAGTTATGAAAATACAGGATTTCCCTTTGTTTTTTATCTCTCTCACAAAATTCAGCACCTTTCCTACCTCAGAAATCGATAAAGCCATTGTGGGTTCATCCAAAACAATAAGGTCTGCTTCGAAATATAGAGCCCTGGCTATTGCGACACCTTCTTTTTCCCCACCGGATAGTGTTCTAACAACCGCATCGCCCAAAGATTTTGATGTTGTAAATCCTATTTCCCTCAGCAACCCCTCGGTTTCGGTTTCCTGCCTCTTTATTTGGAGAAATCCATATCTGTCGACCAGCTCTCTTCCTATAAAAACATTTCTGGATATAGTTTGTTGTTCTACCAGAGCTTTTTCTTGGTAAACAGCTTCGATACCCAACTCGCGAGCTTTGCTGACAGAGTATTTTTCAATTTTCTTTCCTCTATAGTATATTTCTCCTTTATCCGGACGATGAACTCCAGTGAGGACTTTTATTAACGTTGACTTGCCGGCACCATTATCCCCTACCAGTCCGATAATCTCATTATACCCGACCCCAAAATCCACTCCGTCAAGGGCTTTAACTCCATTAAAAAACTTACTGATACTCTTTAATTCTACTAAATATTCTTTCATTATTCATTCCCCCCTATCGACCTAAGATTACCTATCAATTTAACAGCGCTATAGATTAATAATAAGACCGCTATAAGCACCTCCTATTTACCTTTCATCACGCTTATAGCGGCCAATAACTTTTACTAACCTTTGAATTCCGCTTTTGAGCTGAGAAGTTAGATAAACTAACAAGCCGGAAACATAAGAATTACATCCTATTCCGGGTTACCTTTACCTAATTCCCGCCTTAGCCAAGGCCGCAACCGCTTTGTAATTCGTCGAGTCCACAATCCCTGCCCCGGTATCAGCGTATAAAAGTGAAATCCCGTATTTTTTGGCCAGGGCCAAATGAAGAACTGGCAAAAATCCCTGGAGATATGGCTGCTGGTCTGCTGTTATCTGAACATAGCCCTTCTCGAAAGCAGCGATTACTGCTGGACTAAGGTCATATCCTATGTTATAAATCTCACCCGGTTTCTTACCTGCCGCCTCCATGTACAGTGGTACAGCCCCGAGCCCCTGTCCTCCAGCTTGGCATATGACCTTAACATCAGGATTGGCAGCTATGTATCCCGCTATCATCGGTGTTGCCAACTCTGGACTGGCAGCCCACTCAGGCTTAGCCACCATTCTAGTAACGACTAATCCTGCGTCTTCGAAAGCCCGAGCTGTTGCCTCTTCTCTTATGTAACGGCCTGGCTCTCCCCAAGCACCAAGAACCAACGCCTTGCCTCCTTTTTTTAAATTAAGGAACTTAATGGCATATAGACCTAGATAACGGCCTTGCGATTCAAGGTCCGACCCTACGTAACCAGTCGCATATTTCTCACGAATTTTAGGGCAATCAACATTCTGAAAAGTTACAAGAATCCCCGCTTTCCGAGCTTCATCCACCAGTGACATAAGGGCATCATCTCCTGCGTGCCCCATCATTGCGATACCATCAGGCCTAGCTACGATAGCATCTCTAAATTGCGCAATCATTTTGTCCATATTCCAGCCGGAGAATACATAGTCTACTTTAACTCCCAGAGCCTCTTCCGCATCCATTGCTCCCTTATAAACTATGGACGCAAATTGGTCTCCCGGGTCCCCTCCAACAAAGAAGCGTATCCTTATGCCTTCAAAAAGCTTTTTTTCCGCTGGTGCGTTGTAAGCTATTAGACCTAACACCAACGCAACGATTGTAACAATAATACTAATTTTTTTCATTTCGTTACCCTCCGTATAATTTTTGGTAATTTCTCTTTGTTTCCGGCCTGTTAGCTTTTATCTAACTTCTCGCCTCCTTCTTGTAAAATTACATGCTTACTCTCTTAATTCTATACGCCTTACTCAAATACAACTCTTGAATTCTTCTGACTCCTTAGTTTCCCCTCCTTCCATTCTTGTTATTCTTACAATCCTTTATTCACTTTTTAAGGTTGCTATTGATATTTCATATTAGGACTACCATGAGTTTTTGTCAAGTAGTTCAGAGTCAACTTTATTTTTTAGAATTAGTCACAGCAAGTAGGACATAGATAGGATATACCTAATTTATTGACTAGAGTCAGGGCGGGAGGATAGCCAGAAATATCTATGAAAAAATGGAAAAGAAATATACAGAGAAAAAAGAGAGGCAAGACTCAGTCAGCTTGAGGTAGATTATGATGACCCCTTAGATTTCTTTGACAAATGTATCGTGGTAGCCAGCACGCTTTTATATCTTCACCAGAGATTTAACTACGAGCAAAGAAAAAACCTTCTTAAGGCAGTTTTTGAAAGGATTTATGTCCAAAATAGGGCTATAGCGGATGTAAAATTAAACCCGCCTTTCTCATTTCTCCTTAAAAATGATATAGAAAAGGTGTTCAAAAATCATCCTTCCGGGCGCACTAAAGAGGATGTTTTCGAACAAATAATAAATTTTACTCTTTCAGAACAATATATGGGAGTGAAGGGTTTAGTAAATCCATTGGTGGAAAAAGCAAAGTCTCTTCAGGATATTGCAAACCTGCGAAAGGAAGAGCTGAATGGTACTATTTCTACTTTAGGTCAGAGAGATATCAATTAAAGAAAAGAGATTTGAGAAGTTAAAATTCGGCAGGCGGGACGAAGCCCCACCTGCCTTTGCTCGCCCACCCTTCGGGCGAGTTTTTAAATCCAGTAAAAGTTTATTTACTAATTTCAATAGAAATCTGTTATAGCATTTCCGCTTTTCGGAGTTAAAAATATATTAGAAATTTAACTTACAAGTTATCCTTTTAAAATTTGAATAAGTTCAGTATAAAGTTGAATGAGTTTCGTTAAAATCTCAATCATCTTAGTTAAAATTTCCTCTACAGTCATTTCTTCAATTGGTTTCTCTTTTGCTTCTGGAAGTATGATTCCTTTCTTGTAAATTATACTATCAGAAATAACTTCGGAAGCTGTTCCCCAATCAGTATAAAATTTAGCATAAACAGTGTATTTACCATCAGGGCAAGAAGTTAATCCTTGGCATAAATTCCAAATTTTAGTGGTTTGATAAGTTTTCTGACTGGCATCTCGGAAATCAGGAAAATTAGAAATTGCCATTCTTTTAGTATCTGGACCGCCAACTAGAGTAAGGTTTACTATTATACTATCAGTGTATTTTGCATCATTGTTAATCAAAATCCGAAAACCACCGACCGGAGGTTTTGGCGGGTTAAACCATTGAGCAGGCATTCCGCCATCGCCAGTAGTCGGTTGATCTTCGCGGAGAATCTCAAATATCTTACTCGAAAAACCACCAGAATAAGTAAAACTAACTTCTTTTGTGTCACTGGATCGAAAATAAGCTAACTTCTGTCCATCAACTTTTATTAGATAGTCAGCGTTCCTCTCGGGTACCCCAACCAAAAAATTAACTTTGGTGTCTGCTATCAAGCTACTTGCTGTCCACTGACTGACATAACCCGAGGAAAAATAATTTGAACTGAAAGTTAAAGTAACTTTTCCACCCGAAGGAGTTAATCTTAAAACATTCTGACTTGCTGTCCCTAAAGTAAAACTGCTTCCTGAAGGAATATCAACACTTAAAGTAGGACCTGAAACAGTTAAGGAATCACATTCTGAACCAGAAAGTGCATAAAGAGTCGTATCTAGACCAGTCAAATCAATAATAGCATTGGCGGTAAATTGGACTTTGGCAGAAGGATTGGCTTTGACCCAAAGATTACAAAAGCCAAAAACAATGCCAAAACAAATCAAAATGGCAAGAAAATCCAAAAAAGGAAATTTCCTTTTTTGTTTTTCTGGCCAGACTAAATGAATTTTATCTGGTGGGATAATACTATCTACTGGTCGGTAAGTCATAAGGAATAAAGTTTATAGTTTGTAGTTTATTTTTTACATTTCTGCTTTCCAGTAGATACCCACGTTACTACTGCTGGTAGCAGAAGAAGTAATAGTAAATTGGGTGCTGGTTTTGGAAGTGACCGCAATATTTCCTATGGCTGTAGAAGTAGCAGTAACTGTAATAACTGAAGGAGTTCCGGCTAATCCATGATTAGTAGTTGTTGAGGTTTGCCCAGCAGTTATGGTGGCGGTTCCGCTGCTTTTTAATCGGTTTTTAAAAGTTTCTAACCTATCAAAAATATCGCTTAATGTAAGTACTTCCACTCCCTTTGTGTTAAAATAATCTATGATGTCACTGAACCATGTTTCATCAGTTATACCATGAAAGAGCAAAGTTAAATGTAAGTTGTTCGCGATCGCTGTGTCGATTTTACTTTTAACCCAGTCAGAGGTCTTACCAGTTGTATCAATGAGACTTAATAAATACGGGTCGGGAAAACTGAAACCGTTGTACGTTTGATAAACTCTAATTCTGCTCATTCCTGGGTAATACTTTTTAACCATTTGGACTATGTCTTGATTTACTGCATGCCCAGGAGGACAGAAGAATCTTGCTCCTTTAATAAATCCGTTGTCTAACAAATATTTCTGGCTCTCATATAACTGTTCCTCCACTTCGTTAAGCGTGAGAGACGTTAAATTGGTATGAGTTACCCCGTGGCTGCTAATATCCCAACCTTGGTCATTCAAAACTTTTAGTTGAGCTAAACTCATCTGCCCCGTTTGGTCAACCCAATTTTTCACAACTGCAATCACTCCTCTATATCCGTATTTATCCATGTATTTTTTGCCTATAGTCCAGTGACTAATGGGGACATCATCGAACCGCAATGTTACTTTCCCAGTGTATTCATCGAGATGGGCTCTGTAATCATCAAAGGTTACACTCGCTTGTACTCCAGCCTTTGACTTCACTTGTAATCTGAGTCGGGTGATATTTCCCCAGCTGGGAGTGCCAGTAATACCGAAATCTGGTCTAACTAAAGAAACATGGAACCAACCGTTTGCGTCGAAATACTCGGTACCATATCGTGAAGCACCATAATTATGGTTCCAAGTTCCATCAATTGAACTAAAGCCAAACCAGATGGAATCTAAGTTTTCCACATCATGTATGTAAACCCATATCGAGAAATGTCTTTGAGACAAATCTAAAGATACCGTTTTTTGGATTATTCCACTCCCACCAGTTACTGAGGTAACCTTGATTCCTTGTTTTCCTTCCCTAAAGTTTGTTGTATCGTTTTCCGATGAGCCCGATATAATACTCCAGTCAGCGACATCCTCTAAACGGTCAAGATAAACGAAACTTATTGGAGGAAAGTTGCTTTTAAACTCTAGTGACGACCGATATGGAATCTGGGGATGTTGATAAATCCTTCCATCCGAAGTATAAAGCGTTATATTGCCTTTATAGTGCTCTATAATAATTACGTTTGAAGGAATTGCACTAATATTTTCGGGTTTCTGTATCTCCTTTAGAAAAATAGTTCCTCCTTCACTCGTCAAAGCAGATATGGCGTTGTTTATCACCGTGCTGGCGTCTGTTCCCGAAAAATCAATCTTTCCAGTAGAGCCATTTTTAGCATAGATTGTTGTGGTGCCGTCGGTAGTGGTAGTGTAGATAATATAAGAAGCTCCAACTTCCCCGATGTTTTGGGAGACGCTTTCTGCAGTTAGCTTTCTGGTCGAGATATCTTCTCCAATTATAGTTGTCTCAGGAGTAGACCAGACTAAAAAGGCAATTCCTAATCCCGTAATTAGAGCGCAACAGACAATGGTCAAACCGTGACGAAGAAACCCCCGAAGAAATCGCTCTGCGATCCTACGGGGCAAGCATTTGCTAGTTTTTGAAAGAACCTGTTTTATGAATAAATGACTGAGAATACTCTTGATTTTGTTTGGCATATTTTTGTTCCCCATTCTTTCTTTGATGAAAATATTTGAATTTTTACCAGAGAGAAGAATAAGAAAGATTAAAATGATGATTTGTTAAAGTCCTTTTATTTTATTATATAATGATATAACCTGTAAGTGAAGAACGGGTGATATTTCTTGGGCTTGTTTAATTCCGACTGTCGCCATATCCTGTACTAAGAGCTGGACCAAGAAATAGTAAGGGTAATGACCCTTGCCTAAAGTGGCATGGCAAGAAGTTCAGGATTGCTAGAAATAATAGCTCTTGGTTTGCTACTGGAAAGAGGGGAAGCGATGGTCCGTTTTGAGTTGGAGGAAGTTTTTGTTCGAGTGAGCCTCCGGTTCAAAGCTTATTATAATTTTGGAGAATTTAGATTATATATTAATGTTGAAGGAGAAATTATTGGAGGTTTTATAGGCATTCAAAACTACCTCCTGCTATACCAACCTCTTAAATTCTATAATGCATTATAGAATTTGACTCTGCGAATGGGGCCGATTCCACAACCAATTATAAATAGCGATTCTAGTAATAAAATACAGATTTCTCTGTAAAATATCCTGTTCTTCAGCTCTTATGTTCTGTATAAAATACCAAGGCTCTAAATCTCGCATTAGTAAGTCAAGACCGTGTGATAATTTAGATCTAACATTATAAATTAACTCTTTCTCTTTAGGAAATTCTTTTTCTAAAAAAGGAGTATAATTTTTCAGAAACTCTTTAAATTTTTTTGTTACATTATATTTCGGTTGGCCGCAGCACTCACATTTCTCTAACTCTTTTTTTGGTTTGTCTATTAAACATTCTATTGCATTAACAAGCGCTATAAATGCAGACGAGTTAGATTCTTGCCAGATATCAATTGATTGATAATACCAACTACAAGCCATAAAAAATCTTTTCCACTCTTGGGAATTGAGACTAAAAGCTAAATCAAAAGATTTTTCAAGATTATCAGGAAATTCTAAAGGGCCTAGGCTTATTGCAGGAGGTCTTGAATAATAATCTCGGTAAGGAATGCGTTTTATTGGCTGAAAATTTTCAACGGGAATATATTCATCTATTTTTCCAGAAAAACCTTTGTATGTATATCCCTCCTGTCTCCACTCGGAAGTCCAGTTATTCGGATCCTTCGTGTCCATGGTCCAAGAAAACCGAGCATATCTAGAACCTAAAGAAATGAGCGAATTTGAAAATAGGTTTAAAAGCCTAATATAGACATTTGATTTATGGGAACGGTGAATATTGTCAATAGTTATATCAGGACAAGAAATATAGGAAAATTGTAGTAAAAAGGGGTGGTCTGCAACTAACACTTCTGGTTTGGGAGCGTTATCGGGCACAGGAATTATTTGGAATGAATCTTTATACCGAAAATAACCTTCTACCCTTTCGGAAGAAAAACCAACCACTTGAGCGATCCCGAGATTCTGATTATTGATCAAAGTCTCTTTTATCTTACTTTCAATTTTGCTTAACTCTTCACTGGGGAATCCTTTAGATGGATTAATCCTCGCAATTTTTCCTGCTTTATCTAATTGTACATCCAAAAAGAAATCTACTCCATTTTTTTGATATCTATACCCTCTTGGTTTAATGCCTTTAGATTGACCAAAAAAGGAAAGTAAAACCTGGAACAAATCTTGATGATTAACTTCTTTTAGATGAAAATTATCTTTATTTACACTCATAATTAAACAGATATTTTTCTAGTTCTAGTGTAGCCCTTCTTCTTAGAAATTTCAAGGAAGGAAATAAAAAACTGCCCAGCGATGGGCTTTTTTTGATTTCGTTACCCGCCTGCCCGAAAATTTTCTCAAGAGACATAAAGAATAAATCGCCAAGAAGGTGATTTTTTGATAAAATGATTAGATGATGAAAAAGAACAAACAGCATACAGTCTCTCGGTGTTATCTTGAGAAATTTACCGATGAAGATGGACTTTTATGGGTTTTGAATGCAAATAACAAGATTTTCCGTACAAAACCTGAAAGCATACTAACAGAAAAACACTTCTATACTATAACTCTACCTTGGAAAGGAGGTAGTTTTATCATAGAGGATACATTAGCTAATATAGAAAGCAAATACGCACGCATTTTTGATACAAAGATTGAAAAGGAAAAAGGTTTAACAAAGGAAGAGCGTGGTGTTGTAGCTATATTTGTCGCCTCGATGTTACAAAGAACAAAACCTCAAAGAGAATCTTTGAGAAATATGTTTATCGAATTGGATAAAAAAATGGAAAAGTGGCGTCTGATTTTTGAACAAAATCCCAAGGCGAGAAGGCTTTCCTCTACATTGCCTCGGAGTGGAGAATCAATTTCCCATAGCGATGTTAAGAAAGTAATAGAAAAATTCGGTGAATTTCATTCCGTAAGTCTGATTAAAAGTGTACCAGAATTAGCAAGGATTATTTTTAGAATGCAATGGGCGATATTAATTCCAGAGAAGAAAAAAGGTGAATTCATTACTTCTGATAATCCTTGTGCGTTGCTTCGACCAGAAGCGACAAAGAAATTTGGCCCTAACGCATTTGGCAGCCGTCCAGGTTTAATTTATAAAGAGACTGAGCTAACTCTACCTTTATCATCTAAAAGGGCTTTATTAGCGGGCTGGAAATTAGAACATGAAACTTACTTTACTGCACCACATTGGTTAGTCGAACAAATAAATTATAGGTCGATTATGTATGCAACAGAAAAGATTATTGCCGCTGATAGGAAAAAACTGGAAGAAATTAGAGATAAATCAAGAAATAAATCACAGTAATAATTCTTATCTCTTTGTTTTAAAATAAAATTGCCCAGCGATGGGGCTTTTTGGTTTTTTGCCATAGAATTAGTGTGAGTTTATTTATTTGTTTTTATCTTGTAATCCTTCCCGTCAGTCAATACAATAATAGTTCCATCAGTATCGGTCCTATATATCTTGGCTCCTATCTCTATTAAAGCTGTGAGAGTCTCTTGATGGGGATGTCCATATCTATTATTCTCTCCTACCATTAAGATAGCTACTTTCGGTTCTACCCTCCCTAAAAATGCTTTTGTAGATGCTGTTCTGGAACCATGGTGACCAACTTTGAGAATCTGCGCTTGAAGTTCATTTCCAGCAGTAAACATACTAGCTTCCGCTTCCTTCTCTGCGTCTCCTGTAAACAAAAACTCTGTATTTCCATACTTCAGTCTCAGAACAATTGAGTTGTTGTTCATTGTACCAAAAAGAGCATCTGGGGGATTAAGAATGGAGAAATTAAGATTTTTAGAGGAAATCGTTCCGTTTCTCTTTGCATAATTAACCTCGGCTTGTTCTGCATTAACCGCAACCATAAATTCTTGATAGGTGCTTGAAGTTGAAGTGTCTCCATTAAGCCAAATTTCTTCTACTTGAAAAACTTCCAGCACCTTAATCAATCCTCCGATGTGGTCAGCGTGAGGATGAGTGGCTACCATTACTTCCAGTGGACCGTCAATATAATTACTGACATAATCTATCACTCCGGAAGACTTTTCACCGCCATCGATCAGCACCTCGTTTGAGCCAAGGTCAATCAAGATGGAATCGCCCTGTCCTACATCGATGAAGTGAACGTGTAACTCGCTTAATGGAACTTGGTCTCCCTTTGAAGGAGAGGACAGCGGTTCTGGATATGGCGGTTGTTTTAGTGACCAGTAAACAAAGGTAATTACAGCTACCAGCACGATAATTCCTATAAACTTGGTGCCTTTTCGGTTTAATAATCTTTTAGCCTTCATATTTTTTCCCTCATTTTATTATTTTTCTAAAGTAAAACTGTAAAAGGGTTATTACACCGTTCAGGGTCAAAACAATATCCAATTTACCCCTTTTCAGGAGAGTTTTGCTAGTTTCCCAATTTCTTCTTCGGTTATTCCTCTTCCTCTCCCCCAAAGTAGACAATCTTGCCTTTATCCCACCGCCACACCAGCTCCATAAATTCTTAATGCCCTGTCATAGGGTCAATCCTCTTCTTTCCATAGCAAATCCATCCATGATCTTGACTACCACACCTATGAATGGGGCAAGTTGCATGTCCAAGGCAGAACCTTGGTGGACGCTTTCTTTGAGATATGGTGCAAAGGCTGGAAGTAATTCTCTCAATAGCGTCAGCCAGTTGTAGTGGTGTAGGGAATTGTATAGAAATGGCCGTGCTATTTGCGAGCGGTTTCGAAACACTAGGTATGTGCCGGTTATTATCCTTGTACTAGGCCATGCATTTGTTGCTGTGTGTACATGGTTGATCGATGTGGAAATGACAAGCGATACTCCGCATTGGGGATAGTGTAGTATTTCTGAGGCTTAATCAGAATGTTATGGTTCATACTCAGGTTGATAACGCAACGTTTTGATGGACGTCGATCAGCTAAAAATCTAATCTCAAGTTGGTTGATACTTGAACATTCCTGTATCAACCCACTCATTCCTTAGCAACGACCACCAATCAATAGCAAGATTTTTTAGCATATACTCATAAGGGAGCCAGCCATAACCACCACTGCCCCAACCTGTACCCCACGAGTTTCTAATAAGTAGGGCCCCTGTGGTTTCTACAGCTCCTGGGTTGATGTTTTTAATCTTCATGTTGTCGTCATAGCCGACGGCTGCAATGGCATGCCCACCAAGAATGCGCTCGCCGGGAGTTGGGTACGGTATCATTCCAGTTGTTGTAGCCTGCCAAATGGAACTATAGACTGTAAACCCAAACATGGAGGGAAGACCAGCTGCTAGAAATGCTTTAATGCGAGTCAGTAGTTCGTTCTTAGAAGTTCCAGGTGGATCAAGACGGTAGTAGCAAATCGCTTGGTAATTTTGGGCAAAAGCATAGCAGAAGGCAGAGGGCTCTTTATCGAAATCAGCGATTACATACGGCCAGTATTCTTCTGGAGGTACACCAAATAGCACCAATGCGCCCATTGTTGTCCGAAGAAAAGCTCCGGTGTCTCCTGTCCAGTGCAACATAGGTCTTGTGGCTTTATAGAGAAAGAGCCTAGAAGCATCAATATGTTTTCCAAACGCTCTCCTCTCAAAATATTCCACTACTCCAACGGCAGCATTTGCTGTGCATGAACCGAGTGAGCGTTGGTCCTCGACTGGAGAGCACCATGACCTCAAATCTACAGAAACAGGCAAGCGTGCTTTTGCTGGTTCTGCCACCCCTACTTTTTTAATCATGGCTTTCACAGAATCTTTTTGCCCCAGTAATTTGAACCTAGGGGCAACTTCTTCTTGCTCAACCGTGTAGTCCCGAAAATCGGGATAGTCTGGCAACCACCCCATTCCCAACCTCTCAATCATTTCACTCATAATATTTTACCTCCCTTTGTTTTTGAGATTTAGCTAGTAACCTTTTCTTCAAGTAAGATCATCTATTAACCATAAGAGAACTCTAGTTTTTCTCCGGTCTCTTAAAATGATCTTATTGCTATCACCTCCTCTCAAGTTGCTCAGAAAATGTTGCCTAACATTCACGGCGTTGGCAGAAGTTCGCCGCGTTTTTTTCGGGAGCAACAAATAGCTCCTCACCTCAATCCTTCGTTAGAAAAGACACCTTTCTCACAACGAAGTAGGAATTTCGATAGAGTGAAACCGACAATGCCATGTGTATCTGCTCCTTCACCCTAAAAACTAATAGCATTTCCGAAGTCCTTTTTCAGCCTTCGAGTATCCATTCCCACGGCACTTATCTGAACGGGATTGAGAATATCCAACCCCACCTCAATCAGAATGGACTATCTTATTAGCGTCACGTAGCTTATATGAGCCGTGGGCCCATAGCAACGCACAGTCACTCTTACCCGCAATGTGAATTTTATTATATGACTGATTTTATCTAGGCCCCCAACGCCGTATCACCAGTTCATCAGCCTTTTGCAACTCCGCCAAACGAGTTGTAACATCTACGCCTCTCGACGCATCAGTAGCGGCTGCTCGGTACATTTCAGCCCGACTGGCCTGTTCTCTAGCCGCTGTGCCCTTGATATAGCCCTTTAGAATTGCGCTACCACCGATACCAGCAGTTACAGCAGCAGCAAGCAGTGACAACGATCCGGAGGGCGGATTGAACGCGTAGGTGATGACCGCTGCTAGTGCGCCGATGATGATGTCGGCTATGAAACCTAGGTCTACGAAAGTGACACCGGTCTCCGTGTATGGGTGGGGCATTTCAAGCCCCTTTTCCTGCAACAAGCCTAGACCGAACCCACCGATTGCTCCAAACAAGACAGCCACAACTAGGTCTATCCACAAAGTTGCGAATATTGGATCCATTTTGAACCTCCTTAGTGGAAGAGGAATGAACCGGTACCTCTAGTAATATGATAAGTTATAATGCAAAGAGTTATTAAATATTGTAACCATTAAGCCACTAGAGGAAAGAAGATAGAGGATACTAAAATGTGGTGAGTGAGATACTTTAAATTCACAGATACACATAGCTGGATGCTTAAGTTCTCTTTCTTCTTAAGTTTTTGATATATCATTCCACCTGTATTATATCTTTTTTTGGAGGAAAACCAAAATATTAGGAAGCCTTCTAGATGGCCGGTAATTGTGGACTTAAACCACAGCCCCATTTTATCAGAAAATTACTATATTTAATAAACTCTGTTCTCGTCCACTACCTTAGTGACACATTACCTCCCTTTTTTGGTTACTTGCAACCATTGTTGATAGTACTCATAAGGTGTTAAATAATCAAGCGCTTGGTG
>Ga0315312_1000283_pt1 | contig 72068 bp, 63 predicted proteins | sample TDP7_MG_FD_203629 | JGI IMG/M metagenome (GOLD analysis project Ga0315312, IMG submission 203629) | Freshwater sediment microbial communities from Lake Towuti, South Sulawesi, Indonesia - TDP7 | ecosystem: Environmental > Aquatic > Freshwater > Lake > Sediment | place: Indonesia: South Sulawesi... | reverse complement strand
GCCTCCTGCTCGTCTGGGCTCCGGAGAGGAAGCGGCTCGAATTTGGGCCGCTTCTCTCTTATTTGACGGAGAAGGTGGCTGGTGGTAATATCGAGATATAGAAGGGATAACTTATGGCCAAGGCTCAGATTCAGAAGTCGGCGGGGGGCGTCATTTATCAGGAGCGCGAAGGTCAGATGTATGTGGCCCTTATTGCCACCAAGGAGGGTGAGCGATGGGGGTTGCCCAAAGGGATAGTGCAGAAGGGAGAAAAGTCCGCCCAGACGGCCCTCAGAGAGGTGGCGGAGGAGACGGGGCTCAAGGGAGAGATCGTCGAAAATTTGGGGTATGTCGAATATTGGTACCGGAGTCCCGAAGATAAGATACTCTACCACAAGTTTGTGGACTTTTACCTTTTGGAGTATCGGTCTGGGGGGGTGGAGAAGCACGACTGGGAGGTAGAACAAGCCCGATGGTTCCCTATTGACGAGGCGATAGAGCGGATCTCGTTCGATAACGAGCGAGATATCCTGAGAAAAGCCAAAGAAGAATGGGAGAGGAAGAGAGATGGAGGCGATATTTCCCGATAGCGTGGTAGTGAAGAACGAAAGCAAGATCGTCTTTCTCATCATAGATGGGTTGGGTGGCTTGGCCATGGAGGGGAAAGGGGGCACCGAACTCCAGGTGGCTCGGACCCCCAATTTGGACAACCTGGCCGCTCGTTCCATCTGTGGCCTTTTGGATCCGGTAGCCCCGGGGATAACGCCGGGGAGCGGCCCGGCCCATCTGGCCCTCTTCGGCTATGACCCGGTGAAATGGAATATCGGGCGAGGGGTGCTGGAGGCTTTCGGCATCGATTTCCCCTTAGAGGAGGACGATGTGGCCGCTCGGGGGAATTTCGCTACCCTCGATGCGGAAGGTAAAGTCGTGGATCGGCGAGCGGGCCGCATCAGCACAGAGATGAACCGGGGGCTCTGTGCCAGGGTTAGAGAGAGGGTAGACCTTGCTCCCCGAGCAGAGTACTATTTCGAACCGGTGAGAGATTACCGGGTGGTCCTCGTCTTGCGAGGAGAAGGTTTGCATGATGACCTCACAGATACCGACCCCCAGGCTTTGGCGATGAAACCCTTAGAATGTCAAGCCACCGACCCCCGAGCAGAAGAGACGGCGATGTTGATAAACCGATTCATCTCCCAGGCCCAGGGGGTCTTAACCCAGGAAGAACGAGCCAATACCATCCTCTTGCGGGGTTTTGCCAAATACCAGAAGTACCCTTCGATGGAAGAGCGGTTTGGCTTGCGATGCCTAGCCATCGCCAACTACCCGATGTATCGGGGGCTGGCGCGGTTGGTGGGGATGGAGTTGCATCCGGTGGGCAAGGATATAAGGGGTGAGTTCATTGCCTTGAAGGAGAGGTATCGGGAGTTCGATTTCTTCTTCCTGCATGTGAAGGAGCCAGACAGCCGGGGCGAGGATGGTGACTTCGACGCTAAGGTGCAACTCTTGGAGGAGATAGATGGCCTCGTGCCCTGGGTTCTGGCTTTGAAGCCCGACGTCTTGGTGGTTACCGGGGATCATTCTACCCCGGCCAAACTTCGCTCCCATAGTTGGCACCCCTTGCCCGTCCTTCTGCACTCCTCCTACGCCCGGGTAGACGAGGTGGTGCGCTTCGATGAGATAAGTTGCGCCCGTGGGGGGCTGGGGAGGCAGCCCATGGTCAATCTGATGAGCCTGGCCTTGGCCCATGCCCTGCGGTTGACTAAGTATGGAGCATGAGGATAAAAGTACGGCTTTTCGCCGCCTATAGAGAAGCGGTCGGTCGAGGAGAGATTAACCTGGAGGTGGAAGGGGCCCTTTCTCCCCTCGACCTTTGGCGGAGACTAGCAAAGGAGCATCCGTCGCTTCTTCAGTTCGGCCATTCATTGCTAGTGGGCGTCAACGGCGAATATGCCTCCTTGGATAAGCCTTTGAAAGAAGGAGACGAGGTGGCCTTCATCCCACCGGTGAGTGGAGGCTCTTTTCGAGTTACCGATGAGGAGATACGGTTACAGGAACTGATAGATGAGGTCAAGAGCAAGGAGGCGGGGGCTATCGTCCTCTTTCTTGGCACTCCCCGACGCCATTCTCGCGGTCGTGAGGTGGAGTATCTGGAGTACGAGGCCTACCCGGAGATGGCCGAGGCCAAGTTAAGGGATATAGGCCAGGAGATTAAAAAGAAGTGGGGTCTGGATAGGGTGGCGATAGTGCAGCGCATCGGGAGGGTGGGTTTGGGGGAGGCGAGTGTGGCTATCGCTGTCGCTGCCCCTCATCGAAGGGAGGCTTTCGAGGCGGCAAGATACGCCATAGATAGGTTAAAAGAGATCGTCCCCATCTGGAAGAAGGAGGTCTGGGAGGGGGGCGAGGAGTGGATAGAGGAGCAGGGCGAGTAAGGAACCTGCCCTACTTTCTTCCTCTCTGGCGAAGAGGTTTTGCCCATCTGCTGCTTAGCCCGTTGTTGTGCGAAGTCAGCCAATATCTCTACTTTCACACTTTAGTTGCATCTGGCAGGGCTTGTTAGGTCTTAGCCCTCCAGCCTGGCCTTGAGGTTGGCCATGGCCAGATCGCCCTCTCGTTCGTTTTGCTTCAGCACGAATGCCTCGGCTACCTTGCCCAGCACCGGAATGGGGATGGTGTACTCCACCACGACGCTCAACTTTGTCCCACCATCGTGGGGCTCAAAGGTATATGTCCAGGTGCTGACGATGCCCCCTTTGCTCTGGGTCACTATCCGCCGGTTGGGGATATACTCGAGGGTTGTGCTCTCGCCCTCAAAACGCAGCCCCACCAATTTGTAGACCCATCGGTAATGGGACCCGACCCCCTCCTCGGTCAAGGTCACATCTTTCACCTCCACCGAGCCTGGCTGCCATTCCGGGTCTAACATCGGGTCGGCGATGTAGGCGAAGACCTTCTCCACCGGGGCGTTGATGGTGATGCTTCTCTCCACCTTTGCCATCTTCTCACCTCCTTTCTTGATAGGCTGAATAGGCTGACTTCGCACAACGTCTTGGGCCTCAGGCTTCCATTATCCCCGCCGGGGAGTATGCTTCTACACAAAACGAAGAGGCACCAATCGATAGGTAATCACCATCGATTATCTAGGTGCCTCATCATGCTCCTCTCCTGCGCTCCTACTGCTTGACCTGATAACTAGCGATGTACTCGGTGTCTCCTCTGTGTGGCTCGGTGTTGATAGTGTAACCTCAAATCCATCGTATCACGTAAAGAAGGAGGCGTCAATAGTGGCCAGGTCTGTTCATCGTGCAAACCTAAGACTCCGCACTTTCTAAGGTTTTTCTTACGCTAAGGGCTGGTTACCTCATCGATCCAGGCGAGGTAATCTTTGTTCCCGGCGGAAACCGGAATAGCGAGGATCTCGGGCACGCTGTAGGGGTGGTCCCTCTTGATGAGAGCCTCGACCTTGGGATAGACCTCGGCTCTGGTCTTTATCAGGCATATCCATTCCCCCGCCTCTTCGATTTCGCCCTCCCACCAATAGAGGCTGGAGATGGGGCCTATGATCTGGACGCAGGCCGCAGCGCGCTCTTCGACCAGGACTCGCTGTATCTTCCTCGCTTCATCCTCCGTATTTGTGGTGGTGATAACCTGTATATATTCGGTCATGGCGCTCCTTTACGGTTTTGCCCTTTTGCCTTGAGAGTGCATCACTACTTGTAGGTAGGAGACGGCACTCAAAACGGGAACTGGAGGCCCATACCTACAGGGCCCCCACCAGCCTCTTCGCCACCTCCACCGCTTCGATGGCGTTTTCGGCGTAGCCGTCGGCGCCGATCTCCTCAGCCCAAGAGGAGGTAACTGCTGCCCCGCCTACCATCACTTTCACCTTGTGGCGAAGGTTGGCTTCTTTGAGGGCTTCGATTACCTCCTTCTGTTCGGGCATAGTGGTAGTCATGAGGGCCGAGAGGAGGAGTAGATTTGGCTTCGATTCTCGTACCTTCTCGATGAAGGTCCCAGCGGCCACATCGGGCCCTAAATCCAGGACGTCGAAGCCGTTAGCCACGAGCATGGTGCAGACCAGCCTTTTGCCTATCTCGTGGATGTCGCCGGCGACCGTCCCCGCTATCGCACTACCCAATCTCTCTCGTTCTTGGTGCCTCCTTTTGAGTTCCGGCTTCAAGACGGCGAGTGCGGCCTGCATCGCCTCCGCCCCCATAACCAACTCGGGGAGGAAGAAATCGCCTTTTTCGAAGAGTTCCCCCACCTTTTGGATGCCCACTATGTAGCCCTTGTCTATCGCCTCCAGGGGCGGGATCCCGAGGCGGAGGGCCTCTTGGGCCAGTTCAACGGCTCTTTCCTTTTCGCCGTCGATGACCGCTTGGGCCATGTGAATGAATAGTTCATCCATCTCGTCTCCTCTCTATTATGAGCCAGAGATAGTGCCCTTCCTCTTGGGAGGCGATGACCCTTCCTCCCTTTTTCTCGAAAAGATCAGCCAACTCCTCCGGTCCTTTAAAACGACTTTGCATCACGAGCAGCCTCTCACCCAGAGCCACGGCCTTTACCACCCACCGTTTCACATTGGGCTCCTGGATGACTAGGCAACCGTGGGAAGAGAGGACCCGCATCACCTCTTGGACAGCTCGACTCTGATTGCGGAAGTGGTGAAAGGCGTCCACCACTATGATACGGCTGAAGCAGCCATCGGCGAAAGGAAGGGCTTCCACTTTGCCTCGAACCGCTGTCAGCCCTTTTCTCCTAGCCTGCCGCACCATCCCTGCCGAGATGTCCAGGATTATCGCCCTTCCCACTTCATCTCTCAAGGCTTGGGCCACCCTTCCGGTTCCTCCACCTACATCCAGGAGGCGACCTGGAGTTGGCAAATCTAGGAGTTTCCTCAGACGAGCGGGATCAGGTGGGCCAAAGAGGCGATCGTAGAAGGAAGCGAGGAGATCGAAATGGCCGGTCAGCGGCAATGAGAAACCTCCTTTCCCAGGTTGAGCATTTTCGTGACCGATCGAGGCGTTAGTTATGTCCTTTTCCAGCGCTTTCAGGATCGCTTCTATCATCAACGGCTCGGGCACGGCTCCATCAACGAAGTAGGTCTCTTTGATCACCGTGGGGCTGTTTAACCCAGAGTCTGAGTTCCAGATGATGCTTCCGAGATGATACCCGCTCTTGCGAATATAGGGCGAACCATTTTCCTAAATGAAGAGAGTCTGCTGGCGAACATAAGCGAGCCTAAAATGCATAAAATTCCGCCCATGACTAAAGTATTTGGGGCGCCGATGGTACTTGCTAAGCCACCTGCCAATAAACTGCCCAATGGTCCCGTACCCATATGTGCCATCGTATACATGCTCATCACTCGCCCGCGTTTGTCATCATCGACAATGGTCTGCAAAACTGTGTTACTCGATGCATTTTGCACCATCATTCCGAAGCCTGTCAATAACAATAATAACAGGGAAAGCCACAAAACACGGGATAGTGAAAAAGCGATCAGCCCGCATCCAAAGATAGTGGAAGCGATGGCGATCATTTTTTCCAAGCCCAAAGCACTTTTTCGTGAGGCTAGATAAAAGGCTCCCCCCAAAGCACCTACACCCCAAGCCGCCATAAGAAAGCCGAGGGTATTAGGCCCCCCGTGAAGGATGTCTCTGGCAAAAATAGGCATAAGTACTGTATAAGGCTTTCCGACTAAACTGAGCAACCCTATAAGCAGTAAAATATACCTAACGGGCGCAAAACGAAAGGCATAAGTAAACCCTTCTTTTAACGATGGGAAAAGGAGGGTAACTTGGCCCTCTTTTTCTCTCGATGGCGATGTAATTTTCATAGCCAATAGGGCTATTATCACCGCGAGATAACTTATGGAGTTAAGGAGAAAACACATCCCTTCACCCAAAATGGCGATCAATATGCCGGCGATAGAGGGTCCGAGCAACCTTGCGCTATTAAAAATGAAAGAGTTTAAGGCGATAGCATTCCCTAGGTCCTCTCTTGTTTCTACCATTTCCACTACGAACGACTGTCGGGTTGGCTTGTCAAAGGCGTCAACAAGGCCGAGGAATAGGCTCAGTGTGATTATGTGCCAAGGAGCGATGGTCCCTGTCAGAGTAAGGAGTGCCAAGATAAAGGCCTGCGTCATAGCCAGTGTTTGGGTAATAACCAAGATATGATGGCGGTTCCACCTGTCAGCAGAGACACCAGCAAGGGGAGCCAAGAGAAAGACCGGAATTTCACCTGCAAATCCAACCACCCCTAATAAGAGCGCTGAATTGGTCAAACGATACACCAGCCAACTCATCGCGATTCGCTGCATCCAGGTGCCAATCAAAGAGATACCTTGGCCACCGAAAAAAAGGCGATAATTTCTATGACGCAAGGCACGAAGGAGCAATCTTAGCCCCCTTGCTTCGCTAGGGCTTGGTTTATTGGATTTCATTTTATGGTTTCAATGACTCCTTTCCTAGCGCTTTTAAGACCTCCTCCACCATCATCGGCTCAGGCACGGCCCCATCAACGAAGTAGGTCTCGTTAATCACCGTGCGGGGCACCCCTTGCACCTGGTATTTGATGGCTAGATGGGGGAACTCAATGGCCTCGATGGCATCGGCCCTGATCATGTCGCTCTCTAGAGCCATCTTATGCGTCAGGACGACCGCCCTGGGGCAGTAAGGTCAGGTGGGGGTGGTAAAGACTTGTATATGCACCGGCTCATCGATTTGGGCCAGGGCAGCCTTCGTCTCCTCCGAAAGGCCCGATTGGCCAGAGGAAACGCTCTTTATATCCTCGATGAAGGCGCTGAACTCGTACCCTGCGGGGAACCCGTAATACCGGATGCCATAGTCTTTCTCCTTCGGGGATGGGCCCTGGGGATGAACACCTAAAATAGCGATGGCTGGGATCTTGTCCACCGCGTATTTCTCTGCCATCTCCTCGTCGATGATAAAGTTATAGATCTCGGCGGTCACCTTGTCGGAGAGGGCGGCCAGTTCCTCGACCATCATCCTGGTCTCTTCGCAGTACTCACATTCGATCTTCTGAGTGAACATCACCAGTTTCACCGGGTTGGTCAAGGCCTCGAAATGTTTCTGGACCTCTTTCCTTTCCCTCTCTTTCAAGATTGGCACAGCGCCTCCTTTCTAGGCTCTACTACTTGCCCACATGGTTATCCCGATTAGAGCGAAGATGAGGTGTAACGTACCCAGGTAGCCAACTATCGCAGCCAGACCCCGGCTGAAAATATTACTGTCAGCAAGGTCGTGGATCCGTTGAGCAGCCCTTTCAATATCTTCAACTGCCTTTCGTACCTCCTGAGAGGTACGGTTCAGGCTTTGGCTGGTCTCTTGAAGACCGGGGGGTATTTTCTCCAGTTCTCCTGAGGTGAGTAAGAGCCCTTGGCCGGTGGAGTTGAGGCTTTGGCCTGCTCTCTTCAAATCGGCCCCTACGGAGGCCAAGGGGTGTTCGTATTCGAAGGTGGCACCGGTTATGACGCGGACTCCGGCCAGGACGCTCTCGCTCCATTGAAGGGTTGCTGGTAGGGCTATCTCCTCTAAGAGCCCTCCAGCCTTGCTTACCTCTTCTCCCACCGTCAGTAGGTTATTTCCGCTCTCCTTCAGAGGTTTGCTCGCCTGTTGGGCAAAATCGGCCACATCGGTGAGTGTTGCGCTTCCGCTTTCCAAGGCATCGGCCGCGGCGTAGGCCACAAGAGTGGCGCTCTCGAGGCTCTCTCCCATCTCGTGGAGTTGAGTCTGCATATTGGCGATGGCTGTTGACCCTCTTCTCCAGGCGAGGGTCACAAAAACCATCCCCGCTATCCCGTAGATGATTACGATAAAGGCAACTATTTGCCTAAAGCGAGTCATCTTTCCTCTTCTCACCTCCTGGTCTCTATCCTCTGACAGAGCCGCTCTTTCCTATCAGTTCTGTTTCTCCCCATCACTGGACCGATGACGGCGAATATGAGACATGTCACATCTAGGTAGATACATTATGAAAGCCAGTCCTCGCCGGAGGAGAGAAGGGCTAGCGAAATTCTTGATCTTCTTAGCCACAATCTCGACATCTGGTCCCTCCTTTGAATCTGTCGAGCGTAGTAGAGGCTAGTTCTTGGCTGATCTCTATTGGTTGGCTCCACGGCGAGCGCACTCTATCTTGGACTCCTCCAATTCCAGGCTGAGGAGGCCCTATCTTCGATATATATCTCCGCCTTTTCGTAAAGCCTCATCGAGTACCCGCTAGGCGGTATCGGAGTCGAGCACATGGTCCTCCTAACCACATTTGCCGCCTAAGGAGAGTGAAGAGCGATATTTTCTATCTCCACATAATCTCCCAGCACCGTCCCCTGTTTCATGACCGGCAGGCGTTGCATGGTTGATAGGAGGTATAGGCCGACTCGAATACGGTAGTTACCTGACGGAGCAGAGGGCTCTATGGTGAGTATGTGGATGTCGCGCACGATGTCGCCCTTGCGCCAGAGGGTGGTGGGGAGAGTGCCGTCCTGGGGGTAGCCGTCGTGCTGTCCATAGAGGGCTCCCTCTGGGCCTAGGAGATGCGTGAATACGGTGTAATCCTCGCTCGGGGTTCCGGTGGCACGCCAGTAAAGTCCCAAGGTTATGATCGCCTCTTTCTGGTTTGCTTCTATGTCGTAGCCGAGGAGCTCGATCGAATCGGAGAAGGTGTAGTCTAAAGGGTGTTCTATCCCCTCTACTGCTGAAGGAGGAAGGATCTGCTTTGGATAGGCAGGCGCGATATATAAGAAAGGGGAGAGGGAGGCCAAGAGTGCAAGGAGGGCGATGAATATGGTCAGGGGGACGAAGGATAGGCGTTTCGGAAGCAAGTTCGCTAGGCCCAGAGCCAAAAGGGTAGAGATCGCCGAGATGGCGGGGAAAAGGTTACGACCTTGTATGGCGACGCCACCCACTATCATACAATATCCCATAACCCAGATGAAACAAGCGACGATACCCAAAAGGAGAAAAGCGATCAGTTGCAGGCGGGTTTGGTCCTCGCTGGTGTGGGATCTTCTCAGTGGAAGAAGGGCTAGTCCCGTTGCAGCAGCCAAGTAAGGGAGTTTTAGAGCCTGGATAATGAGGTCGTCCGCCTCTACGTTCATCCATCCGAAACGAGCCCAAAAGGAGGCGTGCATCTTCCCCAGGAAAGATTTCATGGTGCTCCAGTTGTCAAACACCGTGATGCCATCCTCTTGGACGTAAGTGGCGTGAAACACAGCGAGGCCAAGGGGATCGCCGTAGAGGAACTGGTTCCTTAGGTACCACCAGAGGACAAGGGCGAGGGCGAGGAGAAAGGTTACTACTCCCCACTTCGCAAACTTGGCAAACTCCCTGGCTTTGAGGGCGCCCATAACGATCGCCAAGATGGCAAGAGGGACTAGAACAAGAGCACTTTGCTTGGTCATAAGGCTCAATCCAAGGAACAAGCCTAGCCAGAGGAAGGTGGCTCTCGACACCTCTTTACCCCTTATGATCCTGACCATCTGCAAGAGGCATAGTGATGAGAGAGTTATGAGCAAAGAATCATTATTGATGACGCTATTCATGAAAATGAATTGGGGGATAAAGGCGTTGATCGCCGTTGCGCCCAGGGCCACGTAACGGCTTTCCGGAAATATCTCCCGTGCCAAAAGGTAAGTTGTCAATACAGTAAGCATCCCCAATAGCGTGGATAGGAAGCGGACCACATGCATAGCCAAGGCTGCACCATGATAGGGGAATAGTTCATCGTTGCCATGGATCATCACATTGATTTCATTCCCTTCCCCAGACCATATGAATCTGGGGTTGTGTCGGAGGAGTTCGCCGATATCGCTAGTATGGATCCAGAAGGTGGCCATTGCTCCGAGGGCATAGTAGAGGGGGGGTTGATAGGCTTCATGGATCTCGCCCATTACAGGTAGTCTCTGCTCCTGGGTAAGGTAGAGCACATAGGAGAAGTGGCCTGTCTCATCGGGCGCTTCCCATAGGGGAGTGATGAGGTTGTAGATTACCCCTAAGATGAGAAATAGGGCAAGGAGGAGCACCAGAGGGAGGTCGTTAGTTACCTTTTCTCTAATCCAGGATAGTGGCACTTTGCCTCGCCTGATAGGGTGGGTGGAAGACCCACTAAAGAGAGGAGGTCTTCCCTAGGGCTCGGGCCATGGCGGCGATATGTTGGGGCGTGGAGCCGCAGCAGGCGCCGATGATCCTCACCCCCAATTGGGCATACCGGAGGGCGTAGTGGGCCATAACCTCCGGGGTGGCGTCATACTGGGTGCGTCCCTGGACGAGACGGGGGAGGCCGGCGTTGGGCTGGGCCACGAGAACGGCCTCTGGACAGGCCTCTTTCATCTCCTCCATCACCTTCTCCACCTCTTGGGGGCCGGTGCCGCAGTTGGCTCCCATTGCCTCTACCCCCCAACTATTGAGGCTCTCTGCCGCCTTCTTGGGGCTCACCCCCATGACAGTGTGTAACTTGGTGTCGAAGGTCATGGTGCAGACAAGGGGCAGAGTGGTGCTTTCCCGCGCCCCGCTTATGGCCGCTTCCACCTCCTTGAGGTCGGCCATGGTCTCGATGATAAGGAGATCGGCCCCACCATCGGCTAACCCTTTGGCCTGCTCAGCGAAAACCTCTCTCGCTTCCTGGAAGGTGAGCCTTCCCAGAGGGGGGAAGAACTCCCCCGTGGGCCCTATAGAACCGGCCACTAGCGCATCGCCAGCCTCTGTGGCTAATTCCGCCGCCCTACGGTTGAGTTCATAGGCTTTCCCTTCTAAGCCGTACTTGGCTAACCTAAACCGGTTGGTGCCAAAACTGTTGGTCTGGATCACCTCCGAGCCGGCATCTATGTATCCACGGTGTACGGCCAGCACCTTCTCCGGATGGGTGAGGTTCCACTCCTCGGGAGCATGCCCCTTTTCTAACCCCGCAGCCTGGAGCATGGTCCCCATGGCTCCGTCGCCCAAGACTATCTCGCCGCAAGCCAGCCTCTCTAGGAACCTCATTCTTCCCCCTCTCCCCTTTGGTCTTTCCGCCAGCGATTATACCATGCTCAGGGTTCCGCTACAAGAAAAGCCTTCCTCAACTTATTGCTCCTTGATGTCTAATGACATATAATGGTTTAAAATGGCCCAGGAGGTTCTCTATGCCGCCGGAACTTATTACCGCTGATTTCTTCACCAATCAACATCGGGTCAGGGGGCGGATTTTCACCGGCGACCGACGGCTCACCGACGTCCTCAACGACCAGTTGTACTCCTCTCTGGAACTCTCGGAGGTGGAGGTGGCACGGGTAGTCGAGCCGGAGAAGGTAATCTATACCTACCCCTCTGTGATCCTCATGAAAGAGGCTATCGCTTTGGTCATAGTTCCGGGCGAGAGGAGTGACGGCGCCGAGCGTCGCATCTTCAAATTCATAGAGAAGAGACCCTACCAGGTGGTCCTCACCGTCCCTCCCTATGAGATCTCGGGGGTATTGCATCTTAGGGGAACGGGGGATCTGCGGACGCTTCTGCTGAGGGAAGTGGGTCACTTCGTGCCCATGACCCAGGCCCAGGCGGTCTTCACCCTCTTCCCTAAGGTGAAGTTCTCCGGGGAGGTAGCCATCGTAAACAAGGCGCGCTTGGAGATGGTGGGAGCGCTGGAGAGCCCGGATACCACCCCTTAAAGGGACAACTGGTGCCGGTTAAAGTCACCTCCTAACAGCGACATCTGACGCCGCGAAATAAGATGATCTCCTTTCAGGCTCTCGACATGATTTCACCATATCTTGTGGTTGCAGTGTCGATAATCGTAGTGGGCTTGCTGCTCTTACCATGTTATCTAGCCATAGTAGTGAAGCGCTCTAGCGCTATTTTCATAGACCTTCTATTTGTGCTTGGCTTTTCGGCTACTATACTCATGCCGCCGCTCGTTGGACTCATCATAGGGCTACTGGGACGTTAAGGACACTCCTTAAACGGTGGCGTCCTGCAAATGAACGATGGAAATCGTCGCCATATCCTACCCCTCTGAAGCGCCCTTTGGTCAACTCTTTACGTGAATACGGCTCCCCTCAACTAAGCACTCTCCCATGATCGATCCTCAACTGATAAGAAGCGTTCCTCACCCTTTGGGTATAGCCAAAACGGGGAAATGATGTTAAGATAAGAGAGAGTGACAGCCGCATCTGCAAAGGGCGAATTCCATGTCCACTCCCATGCGGAAGCAATATCTAGAGATCAAGAAACGGTACCCTGATGCTATCGTCTTCTTCCGGCTAGGCGACTTCTACGAGACCTTCGACGAGGACGCAAAGACGGTCTCTCAGATATGCGACATCGTCCTCACCTCCCGGCCGGTCTCTAAGGGTAAGCGGGTGCCTATGGCTGGGGTGCCTCACCACGCCGCCGATGGGTATATCGCCAAAATCATCGGGGCCGGGCACAAAGTGGCCATCGTGGAGCAGGTGTCAGACGAGCCTCAGCGGGGACTGATGCTCCGCGATGTGGTGCGGGTAGTCACCCCGGGGACGGTGGTGGAGCCCACGCTTTTGGAGGAGAAGCGGAATAATTATCTTGCCGCCTTGGTATTTGAGGCCAGCTCAGACATGCCAGACCGCAGAGCGAGGGCAGCGGGGATAGCCTATGTCGACATAACGACGGGAGAGTTCGCCACTACTCAAATGGAGGGGGATGAGGTGCGAAAAGAGGTAGAAGAGGAGCTCTCCCGCTTGCAGCCGGCGGAGTGCCTGGTGGAAGAGGGTGAGGGGTTTAGGCCCTCGGTAGAGGGGGTCCATTTCACCCCTTATGAGTCCTGGCGGTTCGAGGTGGAACGGGCTCGGGAGGCGCTCCTGGCGCAGTTTGGGGTTTCGTCGTTGGAGGGGTATGGGTGCCAGGGTTTGCCCTTGGCCATAAGCGCCGCCGGGGCTATCCTCCAGTACCTGGAGGAGACGCAGAAGGCGGCCCTGGAACAATTAGACGGCCTAAGGACCTATTCCACTGAGGCTTTCATGACCCTCGATTCCGCCACACGCCGGAACTTGGAACTCACCCAAACCATCCGCACTCGCTCCGTTCAAGGCTCTCTTCTGGGAGTTCTAGACCATACGGTCACCTCTATGGGAGGGCGGCTCCTCCGCCGCTGGCTGAGCCAGCCGCTTCTGGAGATAGAGAGGTTGAACCGGCGTTTGGATACCGTGGGGGCCCTCCACAGCCAAGGGGCGCTGCGGGCAGAACTGCTCTCTCTTCTCAAGGGGGTTAGGGATCTAGAACGGCTGACAGGGAGGGTGGTGCAGGGGATGGCGGGACCCAGGGATCTATTAGCGGTTCGGATGAGTCTAGAGGTGGTGCCCCAAATCAAAGAGGCCCTCGCCCAGTTCCCTCTCCCTCCCCACCATCCCTTGCTAGAACTGGCGCTGGATCCCTGCTCAGAGGTAGCAGAACTGATCACTAAGGCGATAGCCGAGGACGCCCCGGCCACATTGGGTGCTCCAGGGGTGATCGCTCCTGGCTTCTCTACGGAGTTAGATAGCCTCTTGGCCGCGGCCAAGGAGGCTAAAGAGTGGGTGGCTAACCTGGAGCGGAGAGAGCGGGAGAGGACGGAGGTTAAGTCGCTTAAGGTGGGTTACAACAAGGTCTTCGGCTACTACATCGAGGTGACGAAGGCCAACTTAGATAAGGTTCCGGAGGAGTATATCCGCAAGCAGACCTTGGCTGGCGCGGAGCGGTTCATCACTCCGGAACTGAAGGAATACGAAACCCTTATCTTAAACGCCGAAGAGAGAAGGGCGGAACTGGAGGCCCAGGTATTCCGCCAGGTCTGTCAGGAGGTGGCTCTATATGCTCCCCGGCTCCTTTCCACCGCCCGGGCTTTGGCTCGCCTAGATGTCTGCGCTGTCTTGGCCGAGGTGGCGGCGCGCAACAACTACGTTCGACCTCTGCTCACCGAGGGGAACGAGATAGAGATTATCGCTGGGCGCCATCCGGTAGTGGAGTTGACCCAAAGGGAGGAGCCTTTCGTCCCCAACGACGCCCATCTCACCAGCGAAGAGCAGATCATCGTCCTCACGGGCCCTAACATGGCTGGGAAGTCGACCTATCTCCGCCAGGTAGCCCTCATCGTGCTCATGGCCCAGATGGGCTCGTTTGTCCCCGCCGATGAGGCCAGGATCGGCCTGGTGGACCGGATCTTCACCCGTATCGGGGCTCAAGACGAGATCAGTGCCGGCCAGAGCACCTTCATGGTGGAGATGCTGGAGACGGCCAACATCCTCCACCACGCCACTAATAGAAGCCTCCTCATCCTGGATGAGATAGGGCGAGGGACGAGTACCTACGATGGTATCTCCATCGCCTGGGCGGTGGTAGAATACATCCATAACCACCCCCGCCTAAGGGCGAAGACGCTCTACGCTACTCACTATCACGAGTTGACGGAACTAGCCCAGTTACTTCCTCGAGTGCGCAACTATAACGTATCCGTGGCCGAAGAAGGAGACCAAGTTATCTTCTTGCGTCGAGTGGTCCCTGGGGGGATGGACAAAAGTTACGGCCTCCACGTGGCTCAGTTGGCGGGCCTTCCCAGGGCGGTCATCCATAGGGCCCAGGAGATCCTGGAAGAGTTGGAGGAGGGCGGGCCCCGCTCGCCGATTAGGGCGCCGAAGGCGAGACAACTTCCCCTCCTCACCCTCGAACACCCCCTCCTGGAAGAGTTGAGGAATTTGGATGTGGATTCCCTCTCGCCCCTAGAGGCGTTGAACAGGCTATACGAGTGGCGAGAGCGGCTAAGAGGGGAATCCGACAATGAAAGTAGTTTATAGGGTTCTAAGAATGTATTACTTTGCTGCGAGAAGCGCTATAATGGCAAGCAATCTTAAAGGAGGAGAGAGATGAGCACGCAGTGGAGGTGGGTCATCGGTATTCTGTCTATCGTCGTGGTCTTTGCCCTTTTGGCCTGTGGCATCTTCTTAGGCTGGCGCTACTTCTTCGCGGGGAAGCCCTCGGTGGTGATAAACGCTCCGCCGAGCAACTACCAGGCACAAGAGGGCGATGAGGTAACGGTGGAGGCTAGCGCAACTGGGCGCTCCATCGTGAGGATCGAGTTGTGGGTGGATGATGGGCTGATGGATACTGCCAGCAGCCCCAGCCCCCAGGATACCTTCAGTGCGGCGCTGAAATGGCAGGCCACGGGCTTAGGCCGGCACACGGTGGAGGCGAGGGCCTACGATACCAGGGGCCAAGCGAGCGAGCCAGCGGCCATCATCCTCATAGTGGCCGCGGGGGTGGCTGAGGTAACACCCACCATAACCGTGGGGCCCTCTTTTGAGACGCCCACGCCGACGGCTACCCCTACGGCGACGCCCACCTCTCCGCCAGCAGCCACTCCTACCCCGATACCTCCCACGGCTACTCCAATACCTCCCACGGCTACGCCCACGGAGACGCCCACTCCTGAGCCCACTGATACCCCAACCCCCACGGCCACACCTGGTCCGCCGGTTATTGAGTTCTTCACGGCTAGTCCTGGGACGATTACGGCTGGGGAGAGCACAACCCTCAGTTGGGGTTTAGTGAGCAATGCCACCCATGTAGAGATAGACCAGGGGATAGGCGAGGTGGGGACGCCGGGTTCTACGGTCGTCTCGCCTAGTAGCACGACCATCTATACCATGACCGCCGTTGGGCTTGGGGGTACGACCACAGCCAGTATCGCGGTGACCGTGGAGCACACCGTTACGGTGAACACCGTGGCCAGCGAGACCGGGCAAGTAATTGTATCAGGTGGCTCTGGGCCTTCTCTCTATGTCGGCGACACTAACGCAAACGTCGGCTCCAGGGGCTTCATGAGTTTCGACATAAGTGGTCTTGCTGGCAAAACGGTCACGGAGGCCAAACTAGTCTTTCCTGCCCCGGATATCGATGGAGATCCTTTTGCTCATTTGAATGGCTTGTGGATCGGTAAAACTAGCTACACCTGGCCGCCTCCTTACGCCCCACCGGCAACCGCGATGACTGACACACAGTACTCAATGCCTGCAGAGATCATCATAACGTCCTTTGTCGCGCCTGAAGTGAGCGGTGGCGCCCCGCGGTTCCAAGTTACTTTGCATTTTAATGGAAACACGGATGGTGACGGCCAGTCAGATCGTATATGGTGGCCGCCTGGGGGCCACCCTACGCTCACTATCACCTATACTGACTGACGGCTAGCCCGGTGAAACGTGCAAAGTAGCCCACCCATCTTCGGGTGGGCCTTCTCTTTTGCTCTCTTCACATGTGCCGGATTGTTATGAGTCGCCTAGTCTCGGTTGACGGCGTGGATGGGATGTGCTACGATGTGATTAAAGGAGGGGACGATGAAGCGGGATAGGTCTTTCCAGTGGCATCTCTGGCTGCTTGTCGGTTTTTTGATCCTGGCGGCGTTGGCTTGTACCCTCCCCTGGCCCAGGAGAGAGGCTAAGCCTAGTGTGGTAATCGCCAGCCCTCCCAGCGGCACCACGGTAGAAGTAGGACAGGAGGTGATTATACAGTCCACTTCCGCCGATGCGCGGGGGGTAACTAAGGTGGAACTTTGGGTGGACGAGGCTCTCGTCCATACCGATTCCAGCCCCGTGGCTAAGGGTCAGACGCCCTTCTCTGTCTTGCAGCCTTGGACCCCCCTCAGTCCGGGGGAGTACACTATAGTAGTGAAAGCCCATAACGCTGCGGGACAGGTGGGCGAGTCGGAAGCGATAACTTTGAGGGCAGTGGAGGTCATCGCCGAGGCGACCCCTACGCCCTCTTTGGAGGCCACGGAGACACCTACCCTAGTGGTGGCCAGCCCAACCCCCACACCTATTTCTCCCACCCCCACCTCTACACCCACGCCCACTGGGGTTACCCCTACGCCGACGGATACGGCCACTCCCACCTCCACCCCTACGGCGACGTCACCCGCTGGTCCTTGCTTGCCAACCCCTGTGGCTACCATAGGCGTGGGAGCGCATCCCAAGGGGGTGGCCGCAGGCGAGTATAGGGTTTATGTGGGGCTCCATGATGCGCCCCAGGTTACGGTGATCGATCGGGCGACAAACGCCGTTGTGGATACCTGGGGGACGAAGGCCGCCGCGGGCTTAGTTCGCTACGCCAATGGAGTAGCCATCTCTCACGGCCGTGTCTATGTGGCCAACCGGAACGGGAACAATGTTTCGGCCATCCTCATCAGCAACCATGACGATGTGCAGACTATACCTGTGGGTACTCTCCCCTTTGGTGTGGCAGCCGGAACCGACTACGTCTTCGTAGCCAATTTCGATTCCGATAGCGTAACTATCATCAATAGCACCACCCTGGCGACCAACACGGTAAGTGTGCCCGGCAAACCGACTATGTTAGCCACCATAGGCAATAACGCCTACGTGGCTGCCTGGTATGGAGGCCTCTATAAGGTTGGGAGTAACGGTTCCGTGGCTCAACTATTGGTACCGCCTGCTGGCGAGCAGAGTTACTTTAGCGTAGCCGCTAACCCCAATACTAATCGGGTTTATGTGGCCCTTCAATGGAGCAAGCGGATCATCATATTAAATGCGGCTGACGGCTCCATCATCGGCAATATCGACCTGGGCTTTACGCCCCAAGCCATAGCGGTCAACCCCCGCAACAACTATATATATGTGCTCTCGGCTGCGGAAGATAAACTCTACGTTTTCGAGGGTGATAATAATCAACTGGTAGGGAGCGTATCGGTAGGCCAGCAGGATGCCACGGAGGGAGGCCAGGGGATAGCGATTCGGAGCGATCGGATATATGTGAGTAACTACGCCGCTGGCAGCCTCACCATCTTAGACGATTCCGCTTGCCAGTAGAATTCTATCCTTGGGGGGTAAGAAAGGGGCGTTTCTCTTGGAGGAGAGAGACGCCCGAACTTTTCGGTCTTTGTTGCTATTTGCTAGGCACCAGCCTTACGAATTTCCTCTTCCCTACCTGGAGGATCATTTCTCGTCCGACGGTGAACGTATGATTCACGTCCTCTGCCCGCTCTCCATCCAGGCGCACCCCCCCTTGCTGGATGAGGCGGCGGGCTTCGCTTTTGCTAGTTGCGAGGCCGGTCTCGACTAAGAGTTCCACGATAGGGTAGGGCCCCGCTCCCTTGACCCTATGCTCAGGCATCTCAGAAGGTAGTTCCCTCTCTCGAAAGATGCGGATGAACTCCCTTTCCGCCTCTTCTGCCGCTTGCGGGCCGTGGAATTGGGCCACGATCTCCCGACCCAGGCGCATCTTCAGGTCGCGGGGGTTGACCGTTCCCTCCTCCAGGGCACGAGACATCTCCTCTATCTCCTCATCGGGGAGGTCGGTGGTTAGGGTGAAGTAGGTGATGAGCATCTCATCGGTGATAGACATGACCTTGCCATACATCTTGTCCGGGGGGTCGATGAAGTTAATGGTATTGTCGAAGGTCTTGCCCATCTTGCGCCCATCGGTGCCTGGGAGAAGCGGCACCAGGAAGACATCCTGGGGCCGCTGGCCCATCACCCTCTGCAGTTCGCGGCCGGCAAGGTTGTTGAACTTCTGGTCGGTGCCCCCGAACTCGACATCGGCTTGGATGGCCACGGAGTCATAGGCTTGCAGGAGGGGGTACATCAACTCCATCACTGTCAGGGGCAGCCCCTCTTCATACCGCTTGCGGAAGGTCTCGTGGGCCATCAGTTGCCCCAGGGTGAAGCGGCTGGCTAGGTTGAAGACATCGGCCAGGGTAAACCCTTCATACCACTCGCTCTGCCAACGCACCTCCGTCCGTTCCTCATCCACGATTATGAAGAACTGCTCCATATAGGTCTGGGCGTTGGCCTTGACCTCCTCCGGCGTGAGCAGGGTGCGGGTCTCATCCCTGCCACTGGGGTCGCCGATCTGGGCCGTCCAGTCGCCCACTACGAGGATCACTTGGTGACCCAATTCTTGGAGTTGGCGGAGTTTCCTTAGCACCACGGCGTGGCCGATGTGAAGGTCGGGCTTAGAGGGGTCGAAGCCCAGTTTAAGGCGCAGAGGACGTCCCGAGGCTAATTTCTCTCGAAACTCCTCCTCGACGACTATCTCGGCCACGCCTCGGGTTAGGATTTGGTCTAGGTGTGGTTTCTTTTGGCTCATGGCGATCCTCGCTACATAAAAGGCCTGCGGCAAATATACCACAGGCCAAAAAAAACGGCAAAGGAGGCTTAGTAGTTCTTCAAGATAAGGGGCAAGAAGATCTCCTGGCAGCCGCAGTGGATGGGCTCTGAGAAGGGAGAGGTATTGCCACTGCTAGGGTCGGTGACCGTCGCTGTAACCATCCGACCACGGAATATGCCGGAATCAAGGGAAAAAGTGAAGGTCATGCCAAGCGGTGAGACGCTTCCCTCGTAGAATCGGCCTTCGCCATCGGCGTCAGAGAAGACCTCGACGATCCCCCCAGGCATAGTCATACCGGTAACGGAGGTGCAATTGGCGGATGTGAGCTCTGGGTGGGGAAATTCATTATTGCCTCCATGGGTGAGGCGGATGCCCATGCCCATATTACTGTGGATGCTGTTTTGGGTGATGGTGTTGCCTATGGTGGTAGCGCCATCCACCCAAACGCCATCCCTACCGTTGTAGGCGATGGTGTTGTCGCGGATTTCGTTGTTTTGAGCCCCATCACCGATAAGCACGCCGTTATGAGCATTTCCGACATCAAGGGTGCCGGTGGAATCGGTGCCGATGTAGTTGCCACGGATAATATTGTCATTTGCACCTGCCCCACGGTCGTAGAGAATCCATACACCGTCATCTCCGTTGCCGGAGATAATATTGCGAGCCTCTGGTGTACTGCCCCCAATGGTGTTGTTGCTGGCCTGGAAAATAACGATTCCCCAAGGAGTGTTTCCAGAGGGGGCATTTCCACGAGCGTTGATGCCGATATAGTTGCCGGAGATGACGTTATCGTGGGCGCCAGAATACAAGATGGCAATGCCGCAGTACTTGCATTGATTGATGACCAAGCCATTGATTGTGTTATAGGCCGACTCTATTTCGAAGCAGTCATAAAGGGACCCGCCATTCACCACAACTTCCGGCCCGTAGGGGTTGGTGTTTCCCTGGTTGCCGGTTTGGGTTGAGCCCATGATGGCAGTCCCATCCCCGGTCAAGGGGGGCAAATCTGCTGTGAGTTGGATGGTCCATACGCCGGTTGAGGGGTTGTATCCGCTATCGCTAGGGGGAATGCTGAAGGCAATGTTGCTTATGTCGCCATCGCCATTGGCGGCGATAATAGCCTCGCGGAGGGTGCAATCGCCAGCGGGAGGCTGGTCACACGAGCCATCGTCATCATCAGCGGTGGTGTTGACTGTATAGTCAGTATTTGCTAGAGAGGGGCTAGGGTCGGGGAGGGCCAGGAGGCCAAGAAGCAGAAGAGAAAGGGAGAAAACGGTCAAAATATGAGCCATCCTGCCGCCCGAAGCCCGTGAAAAGAGACGCATCTCCTTCTTCCTTTCCTGGGCAGCAAAGACGCGCATCTAAGGTTATCATATCACCGAAGCGCACGAGTGTCAATAGGGCTTAAGCCTGCGTGGCGTCTAGGAAAGAGCGGCCCGTCAATACCTTGTTTGCAGGTGACAACCCTTTGGAGTAGAATTGCCAAGGCGGGAGGGGCAACGGCTTGGTGAGGAGAGTTTGGGCTGTGTGGGGCCGAGTGGCGTTCATATTTTTTTTCATGGTACTTCTAGTGGCCTGTAGCCAGCCCAAAGGCGTCATCATACGCGCCGATGGCAAAAGCCAGGTGGTGGAGACTGAGGCTCAGACGGTGCGGGAGGTGCTGGAGGAGGCGGGAGTGAGCCTGGGGGGGTTGGATCGCGTGGAGCCCGACCTCTGGGAGAGCGCGGAGAGAGGGATGGAGATCCGTGTGATCAGGGTGCAGGAGAAGGAGGAGGTCGCGGTTCAAAAGGTCCCCTTCGAGAGGCGGGTAATAAAGGATGAGGCCTTAGAAGCGGGAGAGAGCCGACTGATGCAGGAGGGGGCGGAGGGAGAGGAGGAGGTCGTATACCTTGTAACCTATGAGGATGGCCAGGAGGTGGCTCGGAAAGTAGTAGCCCGGAGGGTTATCCTGGAGCCGGTGGCCGAGGTGAGAGTTACGGGGGCCAAGGGGCTCCTTCCCTCTATCCCTATCAGTGGCACTATCGCCTATATCTCCTATGGGAATGCTTGGGTGATGCACCATGAGAGCGGGCAGAAGCGACCGTTAACTGTGAGCGGCGACTTGGATGGGAGGGTCTTCGCCCTCTCTCCCGATGGCACTAGGCTTCTCTTCACCCGCACTACTGGATCGGCCTTGAACAGCCTCTGGATGGTGAGCACGGTGGTGGTGGGCGACGAGCCCCAGCCGTTGAAGATCGAGGACGTGCGATACGCCGAGTGGTCTCCTGACGGTCAGGAGATCGCCTACTCCACCGCCGAAAAGACGCAAGGCGCTCCAGGGTGGAAGGCCAAAAACGACTTGTACATACTCTCTTGGCACGAAGGCACCAGGAAGGAGGTTTTACCTCCCTCTGGGGGAGGGATATATGGTTGGTGGGGGATGAACTTCGCCTGGTCTCCTGAGGGGAGCCTCTTTGCCTACGCCGATGCCGATGAGGTGGGGGTGATCGATGGCTCCACGGGGGAGCGTTCGCTCCTCATTTCCTTCGCCCCTTATTATACCTACGCCGAATGGGTTTGGGTTCCCACCCTCTCCTGGTCGCCCGATGGTCTCTTTTTGGTCACGACGATCCACGATATCTCAGAAGAAGCGTTCGATCTTTGGGTCTTAGGGGTGGATGGGAAGGTAAAGGCCAGGCTGGTTCCGCAGGTGGGCATCTGGTCATCGCCCCGTTGGTCCTTCGGCGATTCCATCTTATTCGGCCAGGCGGAGAGCCCTGACCGTTCTCAGGAGACGAGATATCTCCTCTATGTTATGGACCGGGACGGCAGCAATGCAAAGAGGCTGTTCCCACCCAAGGAAGAAGAGGGGTTGGTGGTGGAGGAACTCGTTCCCTGGGTTTGGTCGCCTTGGGGTGGCGAGGTAGTGGTTGTGAAAGAGGGCAACGTTCACCTTCTCGACCTTGAGGACGGCTCCTTTAAGCAGTTAACCATCGACGGTGGAGCCAGCCAGCCTCGCTGGGCAAGGTAAAAGGTCATGGAGACTAGACGCAGCCAATCGATTTTGATCCTGGTGAGCGTCATCCTTTACCTCCTTTGTCTCGCTCTTTTGGGTTGGCTGGGTTTGAAGCTAATCGCTTCCCATCGTTATCTCCATCGGGGGGTCGTCTATGGGGAACCCCCAGATATACCGCTCTCCTCCCTTTACCCTTTGGGGGTAAACGCATCTTTAGAGCGGTATGAGAGAGAGGAAGATTTGCGCCGGGCACTCGAGTATGCGCGAGATGGCGGCTTCCTCTGGGTTAGACAGCATTTCCCTTGGGCCCAGATTGAGCCAGAACGAGGGGTCTATTCCTGGGAGAAGTGGGACAGGATCGTGGGCCTGACCCAGGAGTATGGGCTCACTCTTATCGCTGTTCTCGATACCTCGCCCCCCTGGGCTCGGGCGCCCATGGATGGGGATAACCTCTACGCTCCGCCCCGCGATTTTGCCGACTACGAGGCTTTCGTTAGCCATTTTGCCGACCATTATAAAGATACCATCGATTTCTACGAGATCTGGGACGAGCCCAACATCTACCCCCATTGGGGGGAGAGGTATGTGCAACCCATAGGCTATGTGCACCTCTTGCGGGGGGCTTATGGGGCCATCAAGGAGGCCGATCTTGAGGCTTTCATCCTCTCCGCTGGGCTGGCACCTAATGTGGAGCAGGGTGGCCGCAACATGAGCGACCTCCTCTTCCTTCAGGAGATGTACGAGGCGGGAGCCAAGGGTTATTTCGACATCTTGGCTATTAAGCCTTACGGCTTTTGGAGCGGGCCCGAAGATCGACGTCTGAGTGCAGGGGTGACTAATTTCTCCCGGGCGGTGCTCTTGCGCCAGGTGATGCTCCGCAACGGGGATGATAAGGCGGTTTGGGCCGTAGAGTTCGGTTGGAACTCGCTTCCTTTTGACTGGGCAGGGGAGCCTCCTCCTTGGGGCAGTGACACCGAAGAGGTACAGGCCAAGCGAACGGTGGAGGCGATAGAGCGGGCCTTGGATGAGTGGCCTTGGCTGGGGGTGCTTGCTTTGGAGCATCTGCAGCCCGATGCTCCGCCTGACGACCCTGTACATGGTTTCGCCCTTCTGAACGAAGATTTCTCCCCTCGTCTCACCTACCAAGAGGTGGCCAGATGGGCGGAGGGGGGGGTGCCTGCTTACCCTGGGCGTTATCCGGCCAACAGTTGGGCAGCCCGGTATGAGGGGGAGTGGGAGAGAGAGGCGCTTTCTATCATAGAAGGGCCGGGGAGCCTGGAGTTCTCTTTTGTGGGCACCGGCTTGGATTTAGTCTTGACAGATCCTTTCACTGCTGCCCAGGTGACCATAGATGGCCGGGAAGTTGGGTTTCTAAGCCCTAGAAGGGGTGTAGCGGAACTCTCGGAAGGGGGGAAAGAGGTAGCCTATTTCCAGAGTGTCAGTTGTCAGCAGGTGACCTTGGCGCGTGGTCTCTCCTATGGGATCCATAGTTTGAGGCTGGTCACCGATAGCGCCTCGGATGGGGGTATCATGCTCTTCATCGTCCGGCGCGATGGCGACTTCAAGGCCTTCTACCTCTCTCTGGCTCTTTTGGCGGTGGTGGCTGCGGTAGTCTCTTGGCGGGTGGGTAGGCTCATACTTTTGGAGCCTTCTCAGCGAACGTGGCGAAGGCTGGCGAACCTATACCTTGGCCTTGCAGAGTGGCAAAAGATAGGGCTTTTGGCCCTAGCCCTGAGCGTCTATTACTTCTCTCCCTTGACGCTTCTCAGCCTGATGGCCTTGGCTATGGTAGCGGCTCTTTTATATCTCCGCCTCGACCTAGGCTTGGCTTTTATAGCCCTCTCCATCCCCTTCTTCCTCTACCCTAAGCCCCTCTTTGGGAAGGCCTTCTCCCTGGTGGAAACGCTGACCCTCATCTCTTTCTTCCTTTGGTTCCTAAAGACGACGATCTGCTCTTGGAGCGAGGCTTTGAAGCGGTATAAGAAGGATTCCTCTTTCGAGTTGCAAGAGGTGCCTTGGGGGGTCTGGCTATCGAGGGAACTTCCTCCTTTCCTCCCTTACTGGATGTGGGATTTCTGGCGCTCTCTTACCATGCTCGATTTGGGGGTCCTCTTTTTCTTACTCCTCAGCCTCTTTTCTCTCACCGTCTCAGAGAATTTCGGGGTGAGTGCTCGGGAGTTCCGGGTGGTGGTCTTGGAGTCGGCCCTCTTTTATCTCCTCTTGAGAGAGGTTCCCCGGGACAAAAGGGAACTTTGGCGCATAGTTGACGGATTAGTCATAGCCGCCGTGATCGTCTCCCTTTACGGCCTCTTTCAATATTTCTTCACCGCCGATGTGATCGTCGCGGAAGGGGTGCGGCGCATCCGAGGGGTTTACGGCTCCCCCAATAACCTCAGCCTTTTCCTGGGCCGCATTCTTCCCCTTACCCTGGCCGTCTCCCTTTTCGGAGCCGGTAACCACCGTCGTCTGACTTACGGGATCGCTTCCCTTCCCCTAGTAGTGTGTCTCTTTCTGACCTTTTCTAGGGGGGCCTGGCTCTTGGGGGTGCCGGCGGCTGTCCTCTTCTTGGGGCTGATGCGAGGGCGGAGGGCTTTCTTGGCCGCCCTAGGTGGGGTAGGGGCCTCTATCTTGGCTCTTCTCCCCTTGGCTGGGCTGGAGCGGATAACCTCTCTTTTGAGTTTAGAGGAGGGTACCACTCAAAGGCGGCTGGCCCTATGGAAGGCGGCGGTGGAGATGATCCGCGACCATCCCCTCTTTGGGGTGGGGCTGGACAACTTCCTCTATCAATACCCCCGGTATATCTTGCCCGAGGCTTGGCAAGAGCCGGACCTCTCCCATCCTCACAACCTTGTTCTCCATTGGTGGGTCAGCCTGGGAGTCTTTGGGGTAGGAGTGCTTATCTGGCTCGAGATCGCCTTCTGGCGGAGCAGCCTCCACCTCTACCGGCGACTTAAGGACCCAGATCTACGCCTCTTGACCCTGGGTCTTATGGCCAGCATGGTAGGTTTCCTGGCGCACGGTCTGGTCGATCAGTCTTACTTTCTGGTCGATTTGGCTTTTATCTTTTGCCTTACCTTGGGCATCATCCGACGGATAGAGATCTTCGAGAGGAGAGAGGTATGAGGATCCTAATTACAGGTGGGGCGGGTTTTCTAGGCTCGCATCTGTGCGACCGTTTCCTGGAGCAAGGGCACCAGGTGATAGCCATGGACAACCTTATAACCGGGAGCACGGCCAACATCGAGCATCTGGCGGGGAACGACAACTTCCGCTTCATCAAGCAAGATGTGACCGAATATCTCTACGTCGAAGGACCTTTGGATGCGGTCTTGCATTTCGCCTCTCCAGCCAGCCCTAACGACTATATGGAGTACCCGATCCAGACTTTGAAGGTGGGGGCCTTGGGGACCCATAAGACTTTGGGACTGGCGCGGGCCAAAGGGGCTCGCTACCTCTTAGCCTCTACCTCGGAGGTATATGGCGATCCCTTGGAGCACCCCCAGAGAGAGGATTATTGGGGGAATGTGAACCCCATCGGCCCCCGGGGGGTCTACGACGAGGCCAAGCGGTTCGCGGAGGCCCTGACTATGGCCTACCATCGGTACCATGGGTTGGATACCCGCATCGCCCGCATCTTCAACACCTATGGTCCCCGCATGCGCCTAGATGACGGCCGGGTGGTGCCCAATTTCCTGGGCCAAGCCCTGCGAAGGGAGCCTCTTACCATCTATGGCGATGGCACACAAACCCGTTCCTTCTGCTATGTCTCGGATATGATAGAGGGGATCGAGAAGTTGCTCTTCTCCCATGAGGCAGAGCCAGTGAACTTGGGCAACCCCCAGGAGATGTCTATCTTGGGGCTGGCGGAGGTGGTGAATAGGCTTACCGGGAATAGGGCGGGTGTGGTGTTCCGCCCTCTCCCCCCTGATGACCCTCACGTGCGCCGGCCAGATATAACGAGGGCCAGAAAGACCTTCGACTGGGAGCCGAAGATCGGACTAGAAGAAGGGCTCAAGATCACTATAGCCTGGTTCAGAGAGCAACTGGAGAAGTAGGTGAAGGATAAGAAGGTCTGGGATTTTATCGCTGCCGGCATCTTTGCACCGTGCCGTACAGTTTGTGAAGGAGGTCGATAGGTAGGATGTCCGATATCACAGTGAGGGGGGTCTACTTCGACAGTCCGGGGAAGGAGAACACGGAAAGGACGTTCAAGATAGCCAAGGCGCGAGCCGATGAGTTGGGGATCAAAACCATCTTGGTGGCTACTACCACCGGAGAGACTGGGGCTCGAGCGGCAGAGTTTTTCCAGGGATACAACCTGGTGGTTGTTACCCATTCCACGGGGCTCCGCGAGCCCAACGAGCAGGAACTCATCGAGGAGAACCGGGCAGCCATCGAAAGAGCGGGGGCCAAGATATTGACTTGCCAGCACGCTTTCGGTGGGGTGGGTAGGGCGGTGCGCAAGAAACTTGGCACCTATGAACTGGAGGAGATCATAGCCTATACTCTGCGCATCTTCGGCGAGGGGGTGAAGGTAGCCTGTGAGATAGCCCTCATGGCCGCCGATGCCGGCTTAGTGCGCACCGATGAAGAGGTGGTCGCCATCGCCGGCACGGGGCGAGGCGCAGATACAGCGGTAGTCCTAGTACCTACTAACGCCCAGACCTTTTTCGATATGCGGATCCTGGAGGTAATCTGCAAGCCGAGGCTGAGCCTCTAGAAGCTCTGTAGCCCATGGCGCGGGGAGACCTTCCTAAGCGTTCTGTCTCCCTTGACAGGTCTCTACCTTTAGGATAGAATAGATATGTGGCCCCTGTAGCTCAGTGGATGAGAGCAACTGCCTTCTAAGCAGTGGGTCGGGGGTTCGAATCCCTCCAGGGGTACCAAGGCTAAGGCTTTCGTGGTGAGTGTAGCCTAGCGGATAAGGCACCTGGTTGTGGCCCAGGAGACCGTGGGTTCGAATCCCACCACTCACCCCTTTTCCTAACGGGATCCCGAGGGATAGCGCCCGTAGCTCAATGGGATAGAGCGTCTGACTTCGAATCAGCAGGCTGTGGGTTCGAGTCCCGCCGGGCGTACCGCAAAGCACCCCCTTTATTCGAAGGGGGTGCTTTCGTTGACCTAAAAGAGTGGCTAGAGCGCCGGCCCGGCCAGGGTCTTTATTTGCTTCTCCTTCTCCCGCCAGGTGACCTTGGAGAGCCCCAGTTTCTCCCGCAGTCTTTCTGAGGGCATCCCAGTCTGATAATCCCGCACCGCCGAGGTCATCCGCAACCTTTCGAAAGAGAGGCCCTCTTTGATCTCCGCCTCTTCCGCTACATCGGCTAGTACATACTCCAGATTGCGGGCTGTGTACTCGAAGAGATGCTCTTTAGGAGTGTACTCTTCTAGGTAGAGCGAGAGGGTCTCTGCGAAGTCAGGAGGCAGCCGCAATTTTCTCTCCTTCCAGCGTTTTCGAGAGTCGTCGTACCGGACATAGAGGAGTGAAGCAGTGGGGTCAGAGGCGTCGATATGGCTCAACTTTATCTTCATGCACTCCTCTTTCTTGAGTCCTGTGTGGAGGAGCAGGGTAACCAAAAGATGGGGGCGGGCGTCGGCCTTATCACCCTCCATGCGGCCCTTAGTCACTTGTAGTAGCCTCTCCACCTGGGCGTCGTAGAGGATCTGGGGCAGGGGGGAGGAGGCGGGCTCATGAATGAGGGCTGCCGCTGGGTCTGAGGGGATGACCCCCTCCTCGGCTAGCCATTTGAAGAAGACCTTGAGGGTAGTGACGCGGCGAGCGTAGGACTTGAGGGTGCAGGGGACACCACGATGGTGCCTCAGGTAGGTGAGGAAATCCCTAAGGGTTTGAGTGCCTATCTCTCGCACTGGCTTTGTCAGGCCGGCGTACCTACTGAGGAGGTTAAGGTCGCCGAGGAAGGCCTTTATCGTGTTCTGGGTGAAGCCTTGGCGCACCATGTAGTTGTGGAAGCCGCCTATGGCTGAAGCCAGGGATGATTTTCGGGTGAGGACTGGGGTCTTCAAGGGAGGGAGGATGTATTCTTCACCTTCGCCCTCGGTGGGGAAGAGAGGCAACTGCTCAGCACGCATAGGGATTCCCTTCGCGTAGTAATAAGACTACACCACTCTACCACACTAGACAAGGTTGTCAAGCAATGCCCTCTCACAAAGAGGCTGAAGGAGGGGGATCATTTTGGCCAGGCTAGTGGAAACGGTCTCTAGGAACGTCTCATTAAAAGAGGGTAGGGGAATGCTCTCGAAGATTCGACTCCAACCTCTATCCCAGCGTTCTAGCTCTATGCTCTTGCCCAATTGGGCCTTTATTTCGATGATGTGTCGGTCGAAGAAGAGGAACATCCTCTCGTTGAAGGCTCTATCTCTTTTCTCGAAATGGAGGCCGATCTCCAGGCGGCCTAGCCTCCTTAGGGACGAGACTTCGAAGTGAACATCCGGGTCGCCGTAATAGAGTTGGACGAGGTAACTCCGAGCCCGCCACTGGAAATCTCGCATACCTGGAGGTAGTTTGGGGCGAACGGCCACCGGGATGCGCTGCATGAACTCGCTACTGCCCATCCGTGGGGTAGATGGTAGGTCCATTTTCTCCCATTGTAGGGGTGGCTATGGCTAAGGTCAAGGGCCTCTCCCCAGGGTGAAACGGCGGTTAGTCTCATTAAAAACGGGACAACTGTGGTAGAGTTGAATGGGCCAATCAGACCTACACACAGGAGTCGCCATGAAAATTTTTACACAGCCTGAGTTAGCATGGGAACTCCATAAGGCCGGGTTAAGGTGCCGGTTATAGCCCAAAGGGTGAGGAAGCATCGGGCCACGGCCTATCGCTGGCTGAAAGGTATACTGCTGAGGCTTGCGAGAGTTTGTTCAAGACTACAAGGGAGCCAAGAAGAGGCCACGACGCCGCAAGGTTAACCCTTACATCCAGCGGCGGGTGCTCTCCATCAGATGCGCGACTGTTGTGGGAGAAGATCCTCTACTGGCTGAAGAAGGAGTGTATCCAACTCAGCCGCAGCACAGTCTATCGTATCTTCAACAAACATTTACAGTGGATGTACCAGATGGATACGGCGGACTTTGGGGAGCTTTACGCCTATACTGCGGTAGACATATATACCCGAGAGGCCCAGGTGGTGGCGCTTCCAGGCTTAACCGGTCAAGATGGACGGAAGGCGTTGGAGTCAGTGATGGCCTATTTCGGCTCTTGTGAGGTATTGCAGACCGATGGGGGGAAAGAGTTTTTGGGTGAGTTTGAGGAGAAGGTAGGTTGCTGCGCTGGGCGCCACCGTATGGCCAGGCCCTACCACAAGAACGAGCAAGCCTTCGTGGAGAGTTTTCATCGCACATTGCGCAAGGAGTGTCTTGGCTGGGGCAACTATGAGGTTAGGGAGAGGGAAGAACTACAGAAGGAGGTGGAAGGATACCTAGAGTGCTATCACCATGAGCGGCCTCGCTTGGGCCTCGATATGGGAACCCCTCTGCCATATTTGTCGCATTTGACATGAGAGATAGCAAGGCCTTGACTTTTATGCTTAATTGTGGTATATTATTTATTCGTATGATTTATTCTTCTCGGGGGAGAAATCCAGTTCTACTCTTATCTTCCTACGTTTTCACCAGTGATGATAGCCCGCTAGGGAAGAGGATTAGCGGGCCGCTATCTCCCGTCGTTTTTATTCATTCTATCCTGGCCCTGCATTGTGCCATACAACCCTGGGTCAGTTGCTATGGAACTCGGTTGCCTTCCTCCGAGATGGTGTGAGGTAACCGAGATTCTTGTGGGGGAGGGAGATTTGCAGATCCAAGATTTCCGCAAATTACGAATCAGTCTAGCCTCGCCGGAACAGATCTACTCTTGGTCCTACGGTGAGGTCACCAAACCCGAGACCATCAACTACCGTCGACTCCGGCCGGAGAAAGATGGTCTTTTCTGCGAGGCGATATTCGGGCCTACCAAGGATTGGCAATGTTATTGTGGAAAATATAAGAAGATTCGATATCGGGGCATCATATGCGATAAATGCGGCGTAGAGGTAACTCGTGCCCGGGTAAGGCGCGAGCGGATGGGCCATATCGATCTCGCTTCCCCGGTAGCCCACATCTGGTATACCCAAAGAGTTCCTAGTTACATGGGGCTCCTCCTCGATATCTCGCGGCGCAATCTAGACCGCGTCCTCTACTTCGCCCAGTATATCATCACCGAGGTAGATGAGGAAGCGAGGGCCAGGGCCTTAAAGAATATAGACGAGAAGTTGAATAAAGAGATAGCGACCATTGAAGCCGGCTATAGAGAACGGACCGATGAGATAGAACTGCGATTAGCGGAAGAACTGGGCAAGATCGAGGAGAAAGAGAAAACGATTAAAGGCCGATACGAGGAAGAACTAGCTACTGAGACCGATGCCTTAGTGAGCGCAGCAGCCACTGCTCAGAAGCGACTCAATGAGTCGTTGGGAAGGGTGATCCGCAAAGAGATCGTCTTCGCCCCAACGAGGGAGACGATAGTCGCCAAGGGTGAAGAGGTAAATAGGGAGCATCTCAACATACTCAATCAACTGGTCCAAAGCAGGGTGGAAGAGATCGAAGCCCGTATCGAGGAGAAACTGGAAAAAGAGACGCTTCCCCTTCAAGGGGAGGAAGATCATCTTCGCCAGGTGGCGGAGGAGGAGATCGAGGAACTGCTCCGTCAAAAGGATGAGGAGGTTGAGGCGATCAAGGCCGCGACCGGAGTCGAACGGGATGAACTGCGCAGCCTTAAGGCAATGCAGTTCCTCAACGAGAGCCAATATAGGGAATTGGAGGATAAGTGGGGCCGTATCTTCAAGGCTCGCATGGGAGCCGAAGCCCTCTACGATATCTGTAAGAATATCGACCTAGACGTCTTGGCCAAGGAGCTACGCCAAGATATCAAGACCACCAAATCTAAGCAAAAGCGCCGAAAATCTATCAAGCGGCTCCGGGTGGTGGAGGCCCTGAGGAAATCGGGGAATCGTCCCGAATGGATGATCCTCACCGTCCTTCCGGTTATCCCTCCCGAACTAAGGCCTATGGTGCAACTTGACGGAGGGAGGTTCGCCACCAGTGACCTTAACGACCTCTATCGGCGGGTCATCAACCGAAACAACCGCCTCAAGAAACTCTTGGAGTTGGGAGCCCCTGATGTCATCATTCGCAACGAGAAGCGGATGCTTCAGGAAGCGGTCGATTCCCTCATTGATAACAGCCGCCGAGGGAAAGCCGTCTCCTCTCGAGGGCGTAGGAAGTTGAAATCCCTCTCCGACATGTTGAAGGGCAAGCAAGGCCGTTTCCGTCGCAACCTTCTGGGCAAGCGTGTGGACTATTCAGGGCGCTCGGTGATCGTGATCGGCCCCCACTTGAAACTCCACCAATGTGGGCTCCCCAAAGGCATGGCCCTAGAACTCTTCAAGCCCTTCATCATGCGGAAACTAGTGGAGTACAACTATGCTCACAATGTGAAGGGGGCAAAGCGGATAATCGAGCAGCAGCGTCCAGAGGTGTGGGAAGTTCTAGAGGAGATCATTAAGGATCATCCCATCCTTCTGAATCGGGCTCCCACCCTTCACCGGCTAGGTATCCAGGCCTTTGAGGCGGTGTTGGTAGAGGGGAACGCCATCCAGATCCACCCCTTAGTCTGTGAAGCCTTCAACGCCGACTTCGACGGCGACCAGATGGCGGTCCACGTCCCTCTCTCTAAAGCGGCAAGGCAGGAAGCAAAGGAACTGATGCTCTCTACCAAGAACCTCTTCTTGCCCGCCAACGGCCAACCCACCGTGGGGCCCACAAAGGACATGATTTTGGGCTGCTACTACCTTACCCTGGAAGAAGAAGGGTGCAAGGGCGAAGGGAAATTTTTCAGTGACATAGAGGAGGTGCTCTTGGCCTATGACCTGGGGTTAGTGGACCTACATGCTAAGATAAAGGTGCAAGCAAAGACAACTGTGGGCAAGAGCAAGCGCACTAAACTCCTGGAGACTACCGTGGGGCGGGTTATCTTCAATACCGCCTTGCCCGAGGAACTCCGCTTCAAGAACGAAGTGATGGATAAGCCGAAGTTGAAGGAGTTGGTGACCGAGTGTTATCGTCGCTTGGGCTTAGAGGCAACGGTCAAGATGGTGGACGATGTCAAGGATCTAGGCTTTCGGTACGCTACCCGCTCTGGACACACTATCGGCATCAACGACATGACCATCCCCGAGGCTAAGCAGGAGATCTTGGAAAGGGTTACCGCGCAGGTAGATAAGATCCAGAGGCAATATCGTCGAGGCCTTATCACCGAAAACGAGCAATATGTGAAAACGGTGGAACTTTGGACCCAGGCTATGGATGAGGTTACGGAGGCGGTAGCCGAGACTTTGGACCCACTAGGTTCCATCAGTGTGATGGCCACTTCGGGAGCCACGAAGGGAGGGTTCCAGCCGATCCGGCAGTTGGCAGGGATGCGAGGGTTGATGGCTGACCCATCAGGCCGCATCATCGCCCTTCCTATCCGCTCCAATTTCCGCGAAGGGCTTACCGCTCTGGAGTACTTTATCTCTACCCACGGGGCTAGGAAAGGGCTGGCTGACACCGCCCTTCGTACCGCCGACGCCGGCTATCTCACCCGACGCCTGGTGGATGTAGCCCAGGACTCTATCGTCAACGCCATGGATTGTGGCACCAAGATAGGGATCTGGGTGCGGGCGAGTGAGGATGAGGAGATAGGGTGTAGTCTGAGTGAGCGGATCGCGGGGCGGATCGCCGCCCGGAAGATCACCCATCCCAGGACGGGCAAGGTTCTAGTCCCCCAAGGAGAGATGATCGAAGAGGATCAAGCGAAGGCGATTGCAGAGGCCGGGATTAAAGAGGTGTATGTGCGCTCTCCCCTTTCCTGCCAGTTGCACTACGGGATCTGCGCTCTCTGCTACGGTAAAGATCTGGCCAGAGGAGGCCTCGTTCGCCTGGGAGAGGCTGTGGGTATCATAGCCGCCCAATCGATCGGTGAGCCCGGAACCCAGCTCACCCTCCGTACCTTCCACACCGGTGGCGTCGTGGAGGGGGAGGATATAACCCACGGCTTGCCGCGCGTGCAAGAGCTCTTCGAAGCCCGAAACCCTAAGGGGCAAGCGATCATCTCCGACATAGACGGGACCGTGCAGATCATCCGCCAGGAGGGGGTGCGTAAGATCCGCGTCTCAGCCACCGAGGTCTTTGAGGACGAGTATCCCATCCCGGGCAACCATAGGATCCTGGTGGAGGATGGAGAGGAGATCGAGGAAGGCACTATTCTCGCCCAGAGGGGGAAGGAAGGGTCGCCCCGCTTCAACCAGGTAATAGCCACCGAGGGCGGAAAGGTCGTAAGGCAAAGAGGGCTGATCATCGTCAGCCGCCAACAATATCTGGAGAAGGAGTATGAGGTAGCCTCTGCGGCTCGCATTCGAGTGGAGAATGGCCAAGGGGTGAAAGCCGGAGAGCAGCTGACTGAGGGCTCTAAGAACCCCCATCATGTTCTGCGCATCCGGGGTCGAGAAGCGGTCCAGCAATACCTTTTAGACGAGATCCAGAGAGTGTACCGTTCGCAAGGGGTAAATATCAATGACAAGCATATCGAGATGATCATACGGCAGATGCTTAGCAAGGTGCGGGTCAGGACCCCGGGCGACACGGACTACCTCCAGGGCAAACTAGTAAACAGGATCGAGTTTGAAGAGGTCAACCGTCAAGTGGTAGAGAAAGGCGGCAGGCCGGCTACTGCGCGGCATGTCCTTTTGGGCATCACCAAGGCGGCCTTGAACACAGAGAGTTTCCTCGCTGCTTCCTCCTTCCAGCACACCATCAGCGTCTTGGCCAATGCAGCCATTGAAGGGAAGGTGGACGAACTCCGCGGCTTGAAGGAGAACGTGATCATTGGTAAACTGATACCCGCAGGGACGGGTTTCCTGACCGAGGAGGAAGAGGCTGAAGAAGAGGCCGCCCCGACGGAGATGGCTATGGCGGCGACAACTTAACAGAGAGGCTGAGATGTGATGTTGGAAAGTGAGAATGGCGCTGACGAAGAAAAGGCTCTATCCCCTATGTGGGAGTTTCTGAGCCAGGAGTTCGACTATCGGCGACCCAAGCGAGGAGACGTCCTCGATGCTGAGGTGGTACGCATAGATAAGGATGCAATCATAGTTGATATCGGGTCCAAGACCGAGGGGGTAGTGCCTAGCCAAGAGATGGAGAAACTGGACGAAGAAGTTCGGGCCAGCATAGAAGTGGGGGATAGGGTATCCGTCTACGTCCTAGGACGAGAGAGCCCGGATGGGGATCTGATCGTCTCCGTCAACATGGCCCGCACGTTAGAAGAATGGCAGGAGGCGGAGAGGTATCTGGAGGAGGGAAAGATCTACGAGGGCACGGTCACCGGCCACAACAAGGGTGGCCTGATCGTGCCCTTTGGCCAGATTCGCGGATTCGTGCCCGCCTCCCAACTAGTCGACCTGGGAGGGAAGCAAAGCCCCCAATCTCGGATGGAGAAACTGGCCCAAATCCAGGGCGAGAAACTCCAATTGAAGGTGATCGAGGTGAACCGGAACCGTCGGCGCCTCATCTTTTCCCAAAGAGCAGCCATGCGCCAGTTGCGAGAGGAGCAGAAGGAGAGACTGCTTGAAGAGTTGCAAGAGGGGGATATTCGCGCCGGAAGGGTAAGCAACCTTTGCGATTTCGGAGCCTTCGTCGACCTCGGAGGAGCCGACGGCCTGATCCACATCTCCGAACTCTCCTGGCGGCGAGTGAAGCACCCTCGAGAGGTATTGAAGGTAGGCGACGAGGTGGAGGTCTACGTCCTTCGCGTCGACCGAGAGAAGAAACGGATAGGCTTGAGCTTGAGGAGACTACAACCCGACCCTTGGACCTTGGCTGATGAAAAATTCTACGTGGGGCAGATCGTGAAAGCCACCATCACCAACATCGTCAACTTTGGGATCTTCGCCCGCATCGATGACGGCATCGAGGGTTTGATCCACATCTCCGAACTATCAGATGAACCGTTCGATGACCCGCGAGAGATCGTTCACGAAGGCGATGTGCTTCCCCTTAAGATCCTCAGCATCGATACCGCTCGCCAGAGGATCGCCTTGAGCCTCAGGCGGGCCCCTACTCTAGAGGAGCTGGAGGGCCGAGAGGCCCTGGCCGAGATGGTTCAAGCCGAAGAGGCTGCCTCTGAAGAAGCGCCCCTTCCACAGATGGAGGAGATAGCCGGGGAAGTACAAGAGGAAGAGATCGCTCCTGAGGAAGTGCCCCCTCCACAGATGGAAGAGGTGCCTGAGGAAGTAGAAGAGCAAGAGGTCGCTCTTGAAGAAGCGCGAACCTTGGAAGAGCCGATGGAAGAGGAAGCGACGGCTGAACCGGTAGCCGAGGATATCGAATTGGAGATGGTGGAATCAGGAGCCCGAAGCGAGCCCGGGATTAAAGAACCTCCCCAGGCTGAAGGCTCGGAAAGGGAGAAAAAACCTCGGGAGGAAGGATAGAAGCGAGCAAGGCCGGAAAATCTAAGGGGCCTCATGCGAATGGTCATGAGGCTTTTTGGTCAGAGAGCAAGTTGAAGGTAGAATTATATACGGAAAAAGAGGCTTTTCTTCTGCTCCAAGAGGAATGGAACCGGCTTCTAGTCAGTAGCCCCTCAGATACTATTTTCCTCACCTGGGAATGGCAATCGCTGTGGTGGGAGTTCTTCGGGAGAGGTCATCAACTTCTTCTCCTAACTGCACGCCACGAAGAAGAGTTGGTTGGCATAGCCCCTTTATTTTATGCCCACGAAGGCATTATCCGTCTGGTGGGGGGCACCGAGATCTCCGATTATTTAGACATCATCGCCCTTTCTGGCCACGAGAGGGATGTTTGGTCCGCTTTTTTGGCCTATCTCCTGGAAGAGTGTCCTTGGGACACCTTAGATCTGCATAACCTGCCTGCCGCCTCGCCTACCCGCGAGGTGCTTTTTTCGCTAAAAGAAAGGTATGGACTCGAGGTGGAGGCCAGCCTGGAAGATGTTTGTCCCCTCATCTTCTTGCCGGAGAGCTGGGAAGAGTACCTCGAGATGTTAGATAAGAAAGAGCGGCACGAACTGCGGCGTAAACTAAGGAAGGCCCAGCGGGAGGCCCAGGTCGACTGGTATCTGGTGAGTAAGGATGCCAATTTGGCTTCAGAGATGGAGGGGTTTTTAGACCTACATCAGCGAAGCAGCCCTGATAAAGACCAGTTCATGGAGCAGACGATGCAGCGTTTTTTCAAAGCTATGGCCAAAAGCACTTTTGAAGCCGGCTGGTTGAGGCTAGGTTTCATCCTCATCAACGGCCTCAAGATGGCTACTCTCCTCTGCTTCGACTACGGCGACTCGATCCTTTTATATAATTCCGGCTACAACCCGGAGCGGTATCGAGCCCTTAGCCCCGGCGTCCTGGCCACGGCGCACTGCATCAAGGAGGCGATCCAACAAAAGAAGAAGGTCTTCGACTTTTTGCGGGGAAGCGAGGGGTACAAATATCGGTTCGGGGCTCAGGATACAGAAGTCTACCGTCTAGTGGTGACGAGGAGTAGAAGTCACTGACCACAAAGGGGTCAAGGATATGCGAATTGCCATGCTCAGCGTCCATACCTGCCCCCTTGCCACTCTGGGAGGGAAGGAGACAGGGGGGATGAATGTCTACGTGAGGGATTTGAGCCGGGAGTTGGGAAGGCGGGGCTTTTTGGTAGATGTCTTCACCCGGGCCCAGGACCCGGAGATAGTCGGGCCACGGCTCTTAGGGGAAGGTGGCCGCGTCATCCATATCACCGCCGGCCCCCTAGCCCCCTACGGCAAGAGACTACTATATAACCACCTGCCAGAGTTCGTAGAAGGGGTGAGGCAGTTCGTCCAAGAAGAGGAGATCTCCTACGACCTCATCCATAGCCACTATTGGCTCTCCGGCTTGGTAGCCTGGGAACTGAAGAAGGATTGGGGCCTGCCTGTGATCCAGATGTTTCATACTTTGGGGCATATGAAAAATCTGGTGGCTAGGAGCGACGAGGAAAGGGAGACGGAGATCCGCCTGCAAGCGGAGGGGGAGATCATGAGCTTCGCCGACCGGCTAGTGGCGGCTAGCCCCTTGGAGAAGAAGCAGATGGTAAAACTGTACCGGGCTGACCCCAAGAAGATAATGGTCATCCCCTGTGGCGTAGACCTCTCCCTATTTCGCCCTGTTGATATCTCCCAGGCCAAAGAGCGCTTAGGATGGCCTCAAGGGCGTCAGATGGTGCTCTTCGTAGGGCGGATCCAGCCCTTGAAGGGGATCGACATCTTACTCAAAGCCATAGCCCTAGCCACTGACGATCTTCCCGACCTCTGTGGCCGTTTGGGCCTCACTATCATCGGCGGCGGCCCCCAGGACACTATGGACCGAGAGATGCTCCGCCTGACGAGGCTGAAAAAGAAATTGGGCATATCCGACCTCGTCACCTTTCTGGGCGCTAGGGATCAGGATACCCTCCCCTACTACTATTCCGCTGCCCGGGTCTGTGTCGTCCCCTCTTATTACGAATCTTTCGGCATGGTGGCCCTAGAGGCTATGGCCTGCGGGACGCCGGTCATCGCCTCCAAAGTGGGCGGTTTGACCTTCACTGTGAAAGATGGGGTGACGGGGTACCTAGTGCCCGATGGCGACCCCGCGGCCCTATCGGAGAAATTGAAACTGATCCTCACAGATGAGAGACTGCGACGTCGAATGGGGGAGGAAAGCGTAAAGACAGCGCGGCGCTTTAGATGGCCGCTGGTAGCCAACAAGATAACCTCCCTGTACAGACAATTGGTGACTCAACCAGTTCCCGTGGGAGAGGAAGTAGATAGGGGATTGGGCCGCAGCCACGGGAAAAGAAAAGGGCCTCAAGTTCGCTGAGGCCTTCAAGCGTATCACTTTGTGAAATGTAGCGTCGGGGCTTGTCCCCGACGAAAATCCTTAAAGAGGAATAGAGGCTTCAGCCGGTTTCAGTTGGACTCCAACTCTATATTCAGCCCCCGATCTCCGACATCGTCCGTTCCTGAGGCCATACCCTCTCCGCCAGCCGATGGCCTGAGGGCTTGATATGAGCCCCTTGGGAGATGATCTCCCGTAACTCTTCCAGAGTTGCCCCTCTACGCAAGGGGGTTCTTATGTCTATCTCCTCGTCGGAGAGGAGACAAGGGCGCAACCGTCCATCGGCGGTGAGGCGCAACCGGTTGCATCCCTCGCAGAAGCATTCGCTAAGGGGGGCGATGAAACCGATGGTCCCTTGGGCTCCGGGAAGGCAGTAGTAACGGGCCGGCCCCCCTCCCAGGGCGACCTTTGCCGGCTCCAGCCTCCCAAAATGGCCCTCGATCTCTTCCTTTATCTCCCCTACCGATAGCCCTCTCCATTCCCCACCAGGTCCCAGGGGCATAAGTTCGATATACCGCACATGCCAGCCTTCTTTACTTAGCCGGGCGAAATCGAGGATCTCGTCGTCGTTAAGCCCTCGTACCACCACCATGTTGACTTTGATGGGCGATAAGCCCGCTCTCCAGGCAGCATCTATCCCCGCTAGAGTGTCATTCAAACTCCCACCTCGGGTTATCTCCCCGAAGCGTTCCTCCTTGAGGCTGTCTAGGCTGACGTTCACCCGCCTGAGACCAGCCTGAGCCAAATCCTTGGCATATTTAGCCAGAAGCGCTCCGTTAGTGGTCATGGAGAGATCATCGAGGCCGGGGATGGAGGCCAGCATCTCTACCAGATCGACCACGCCCTTGCGGACTAGGGGCTCTCCGCCGGTGAGCCGCACCTTGTTTATCCCCAGGCTGGCCGCGGCCCGAGCCACCCGCTCTATCTCCTCGTACCGCAGGATCTCATGGGAGCGGCGAAGGTTTATCCCTTCCGCAGGCCGACAATAGAGGCAACGGAAATTACACCGGTCGGTGACCGAGAGGCGGAGATAACTTATGGGGCGCTCAAAGGAATCGAGAAAGGGCATAAAGCCTCCGGCGGTTGGCGGATGTTGGAAGGAATCCTTGTTTAGGCTCTTACTTCCATGTGTTTGAGATCGTTGACTACCCGACTAATCCTTTGGTGACTCATGTGCCGATAATCAAAAAAGGGTGTAAAGATGATTTTCTGCTTCTCATAAACCCGAATCGAATCGTCTTCCTCAAATTCTTCCTTATCCAGCTCGAACAGCTCCGCAAAATCAGCCCAACCTACAACTCCAAAACAGATAGTTGATAAAGGTCTGGATTTTTTCCAAAATCGTCTAAGTTGTGGGAATCTTTGTTCTCTTACAATTGAAAGATACTTCTTGATGTCAGTCTTTCCAAATCCGAAAATCTCTTCGTAGTGGGCTGGCCATTCATCGAGACTTTTCTTACCCAAAGGATATAGATTGGCCTGAAAAACGCCACTCCCTTTTTGGAAGAGAACGTTAGCCCGATACCTTTTCCAACCACCATATTCATCTGAATTATTCTCTAACCCTGTGAGGATCTTGCTCATAATATCGTAGATCTTCGTAAATCCTATACCATATTCTTTAGCGCTTCCGTCTATTTCGCCTGTCTCAATACAAAAATACCCATCTTTGTACCTGTCATACCATTTCTTATCATCTTCAGCGTTCTTGTTCCATTGATAAGCTTCCTCCAGCCCAACAAACCAAATCCCACCTGAAGGTTCACCGATGCCCATAAAGTTATTCAAAATCTCAAAGTGATCCGTCACCATTTTTCAAGATTCTACAGCAACTGGTTCTTCGTTAAATCACTCTTAGGCGAACAAACACTGGGCTTGGGCTCCTGCCGCCTTGCCGAGAGGAACCTAAGCGATCTCCTCTAGCCCCTTCTCCTCCGTCCAGAGGGTGAGTTCCGGCTTAGAGCGACCCAGGATGGTATCTCCGGTGATGACGCAGCGGCGGACGTTCTTCAGGGAAGGTATTTCGTACATCACGTCCAGGAGGACCCCTTCGATGATCGTCCTCAGCCCCCGGGCCCCCATCTTATATTCCAAAGCCTTGTCTGCCGCCACCTCCAGCGCCTCCTCGGTGAAGATCAACTCCACATTATCCATGGCGAAGAGTTTCTGGAACTGCTTCACTAGGGCGTTCTTGGGCTCGGTCAAGATGCGGATGAGCATCTCTTTATCCAGGGGCTCCACGCTTACCACCATGGGGAGCCTCCCCACGAACTCGGGGATGAGGCCGTACTTTAGAAGGTCATCGGAGGTAACCCTTTGCAGAAGTTCCGCAGGGGTGAGTTCTCGCCTTTCCTTCTCCTCCTCCCCCACAAAGCCGATGGGCTTTTTACCCCCTATCCGCTGGGCCACGATCTTATCCAGCCCCTGAAAAGCCCCGCCGCAGATGAAAAGGATGTCGGTGGTATTAAGAGGGATGAACTCTTGATGGGGGTGCTTTCTCCCCCCTTGAGGGGGAACATTGGCCACCGTCCCCTCGATGATCTTAAGTAGAGCCTGCTGGACGCCCTCGCCGGAGACATCTCGCGTGATAGAGGGGCTATCGGCGCTCTTGCGGGCCGTCTTGTCTATCTCGTCGATGTAGACTATCCCCTTCTCGGCGCGAGCCAGGTCGTAGTCCGCGGCCTGGATGAGGCGCAGGAGGATATTCTCCACATCCTCCCCCACGTATCCCGCCTCTGTCAGAGAGGTGGCATCGGCTATAGTAAAGGGGACATCGAGGATCTTGGCCAGAGTCTGGGCCAGAAGCGTTTTCCCGCATCCGGTAGGCCCGATGAGCAGGATATTCGTCTTTTGGAGTTCCACCTCATCCGCCTGGGAACCATTGGTGATCCGCTTGTAATGGTTATAGACGGCCACGGAGAGAACCCGCTTGGCCCGCTCCTGCCCGATGACATACTGGTTAAGCCTTCTATAGATCTCCTTGGGAGGCAATATGGCAGGCAGAGGAACCTCTTTGGCTGAGGGAACCGGCTCTCCCTCTAAGATCTCTTTGCACAGGTCTATGCACTCGTCACAGATATTGACCCCGCCCGGGCCGGCGATGAGCCGGGCTACCTCATCCTGCCGCCTATGGCAGAAGGAGCAGTATTGGGCTTGTAACTCCCTTCTAGCCATCTCATTTCCCCCTCTCTTTGGCCTTCAATATCTCGTCCACTATCCCGTATTCCACTGCTCCCTGGGCGTCCATATAGTAATCGCGGTCGAAATCCTTGGCGATCTTCTCTATCGACTGCCCGGTGTGTTTGGCCATGATCTCGAGGATCTTGCTCTGCATCCGCAAGAGTTCCCTAGCCTGGATCTCCACGTCGGGAGCGTACCCTCTTATGCCCCCACCCGCGGGATGCATATGGATGGTGGAGTTGGGTAGCGCGTACCGCTTCCCCTTCGTCCCTGCCGAGAGGAGCACCGTGGCTAGACTGGCTGTGGAGCCCACGCAGATGGTGGAGATGGGAGCATTGATTAACTGCATCGCATCGTAGACGGCTAAGCCGGGGTAGATGAGCCCCCCTGGGCTGTTGATATAGAGGTGTATCTCTTTCTCCGGATCCTCTCGGTCCAGAAACAAAAGTTGGGCGATGATGACGTTGGCCACGTTGTCGTCGATGGGGGTCCCCAAGAAGACGATCCGCTCCTTTAGGAGCAAGGAATATATATCGTAGGCCCGCTCCCCTCGCCCCGTCGTCTCTATGACCATGGGAATCAAGCCTTCCATTTAGATGAACCTCCTTTCTTAGACCTTCTCTTCTCCTTCGCCACATCTTCCAAAGTCAACACCTTCTTAGACTTTCTCTTTTTCTTCTTGCTCTCCATATCCTCCAAAGTCAACACCAATTTGGTGGCTTTCTCCTCTTCCTCCCCCTCCTTTTCGGGGGCGGCGGTCCCAATCTCCACTAACCGCTCCAGGGCCTTCTGACTGAAAAGCCTGGAACGTATGGAGCGCTGGGGCTCCGGGGAGAGGAGAGCCTTTTTCACCTCTTCGGCCTGGTCGCCGTAGGAGTCCGAGATCTCATCGACTTCCCGACCCACCTCTTCCTCTCCGACGGCTATCCCTTCCTCCTCTGCGAACTTGGTGAAAACCAACGCCTTCTTCAACCTCTTCTCCGCCTGGGGCCGAACTTCCCTTCTTAGATCCTCCTCGCTCTTGCCAACGACCTCCAGGTACCTAGGGAGTGTAAACCCCTGTCTCGCTACCGCCTGGGTATAATCCTCTATTATGGAATCGAGTTCCCGCTCCAAAAGGACGTGAGGGTACATGATCTTCGCCTGGTCGGTCATGGCGGTAAGGACCTCTTCCGCCACCCGTTCCCGCTCCCTCGTCTCGGCCCTAGCCTTAAGCACCGATTCTACCCGCTCTCGCAACCCCTGCACGCCCTCGAAATCGCCCACTGTCTTGGCAAACTCATCATCGAGGGGAGGTAGGTTCTTTCCCTTCAAGCCCAAGAGACGTACCCGGAACTCCACCGTCCGGCCTGCCAGGTGGGCGTTCGGGTGAACTACAGGGTAGGTAAGGGCGAACTCCCGCTCCTCGCCCGGCTTCATCCCTTCGATCATCTCCGGGAAACCCTTCACCGGGACTTCGGCTCCCAAACGGAGGATGTATTCCTGCTCCTCGGCCGCTACCACCCGCTCCCCGTCGGCCCTCCCTTCCACGTTCAGGGTGAGGAGATCGCCCTCCTGGGCCTCCCTTTCCACAGGAACCCACTCTCCCCGCTCCTCTCGCAGGGCGGTGAGCACCTCCTCTACCTCTTTCTCTTCGACCTTCACCTCCTGGGGCTCGACCTGGATGCTCCGATAGTCGCTTAACTCCACCTCGGGCTTGAGGGGCACCGTCATCTTGAGAGTCAAAGGCTCCCTCTCGACAACCTCCATCTCCGCCCGGTCGATGGGTTCGAGTTCGCTCTCTTTCAGGGCCTCACGATAGACCTGGGAACCTAGGTCCTCCAAGGCCTCGTCAAATACCGCCTCTTTCCCCACCATCCTCTCCACGATATGATAGGGAGCCTTCCCCGCGCGAAAGCCAGGGATGCGGGTCCGCCTAGATATGCGTCGTGCCGCCTCTTTCATCGACCGCTCTACCCGCTCCTCCTCGACCTCGATAGTCAAGACCGCCTGACAGTTTTCGACCCTCTCCGCGTTTACTTTCAATCGACCTCCTCCAAAATATTATAACATAAAAGGCCAACGGCCTGCTACAAAAGAAAGGCCCCAGTCTCTGGGGCCTCCTCCTGGAGCGGGCGATGGGATTTGAACCCACGACCTTCTCCTTGGCAAGGAGACGTTCTGCCGCTGAACCACGCCCGCACGACGTTTTATAATATAGCCTATTATCGGCTAGTTGTCAACTCCGGCCGCTTATCCCTTTCAAACAGTACTGTGAGATGATAGCATCTGATGTTGCAACAGGCATTGCTCCGCTTTTGGCTGAATTTCTCCCTTCAGGGACTTGACAAACATTTCGCTATATGCTATAATTAGTGTAACACTAATCAACTATAGGAGGTAATGGAATGCGTGTACTAAGAGTTGACGACGAGGTGTGGGAAGAACTGAAAAAAAGGGCCGTACACCTAGGCTTGGTCTTTGATACCCCCAACGCAGTACTAAGGAAGGTGTTGTGCCTGCAAGATAAATCAAAAGTACGCAGGCAAATGGTGCTGGGGAAACTAACACCCCAGGGGGAGTTTTGGAAGCCGATGTTGGAAGCCTTGGTGGAGATGGGCGGCCAAGGATCTAGGCAAGAAGTCCTTAGAGCCGTGGAGAAGAAAATGAAAGGTCAGCTAAAACCAGGAGATTATGAGCTCAATCAGGATGGGACAACCAAGTGGAGTAAAGCCGTGGAGTATCAACGGCTGAAAATGAAGCACGAGGGGCTAATAGCAGGGAATACGCCGCGCGGTATCTGGAAAATAACAGATCAAGGAAGACGGTGGCTATCTCAGCACTAGGTCATTTAGTCCTGCCAGAAGCTACCCTCTGACAGCCAAAAGCCCAACCTCACTCACACAGACTCTCGCAGGGGATGCCATCCTTATCCCCATCAAGGTGCGAGGGGTCGCCCGGACAGGCGTTCCAATAGGACATCACTTCATCGCATGAGGAGAAGTCATCACAATTATATAGGTCGCCATTGCAATCCCAACCGGTCGCAGGCGAAGGCGTGCTAGTTGGAGTCGGTGTAGGCAGCGGAGTGTTGGTTGGAGTCGGTGTAGGCGGGAGTGTGCTAGTTGGAGTCGGTGTGGGCAGCGGAGTGCTAGTGGCAGTCGGTGTGGGCAGCGGGGTGCCGGTTAGTGTGGAGGTCGGAGGGATAGGCGTTGGGGTGGGAGTAGGGGTAGGACTGGATGGGATCAAGGTGGGAGTGAATGTTTCAGTTGGCCTAGGAGTTTCTGTTGCTGTGGGCGTTGGAATCGTTATAGCCGTAGGTGGCAGAGTTGGCGTAGGGGCTAGGGCAGTTATAGTGGCGATCACATCTCGAGCAGCCTGGGTTTGAATGGCGGGTATGTCGAGTGTGGGCGTCGGGCTTCCACAGGCTACTAAGATCGCGCTCAACGGAATGACCAGGGCTACCCTCTTCACCGCTTGCCCCTCGCGTGGTCTCCCAAGCGGCGCTAAAAATAAGGCCTCCTCTCCCGGAGACCTCTACCTGGTGGGGAAGGGGGGACTCGAACCCCCACGGATTTCTCCACGTGATCCTAAATCACGCTCGTCTGCCAATTCCGACACTCCCCCAAAATGACCCGCCCAGGACTCGAACCTGGAACCTACTGATTAAGAGTCAGCTGCTCTGCCAAGTTGAGCTAGCGGGCCACGTTTTTGATATTTGAACGTGCAAGAAGCCTCTCTCTAGGCCTTTACGTTTTTCCACCAAACACAAATCAGTGACTCTATTCTCACCCCCCTTCTAGACTCTACACTGGTTGAACCTCATTGAAATTATAGCATCACGTCGCATTGGCGTCAAGCCTGAGTCAGGCTTGTAGCTGCGAAGGCCTGTTGAAGAGGGAGAAGCAGAATAGCTGGCATCCTGAGTCGCGAGGGCTCGACTGAGACAAGAGGGATCACTCGAGATTGAGTCCCGCGCCAGTCAGACTCGAAGAAGCCAGATGGTGGGGACACGGAGGAAAAAACCGAGGGAATAGATTGGTGGCCCTCTCAGAGTGTCATGATATGGGTGTTGAATGCTTTGAGGTCACTGATTCTAGAAAAGAGGTAGCCGGGACGTTCATTCGCTCTACCGGGGAGGCTCCCACATGCAGTGTTTGCAGGTCTTTGTCAGACAGCCTTGCGTAGTGACTGACCATCTCCATCGTGGTATGACCGAGTATCTGTTTGAGGGCTATCTGATTGCCACCATTCACAAGGTACCTTCTGGCGAACGTGTGACGGAAGGTGTGAGGTGACGCCCTGACCCTGGTGATCCCTGCTTCCCTTGCTCTTCGCTTTAACATCTGCCTAACTCCGGTCGGGGTCAGGGGTCGCCTCTTCGAGTCAAGAACGGAAACGCTCCGTTGGGCGCCATTTGCCGGTGATAGAGGAAGTCAAGAGGTATTCTTCAGATAAGCATACTTATCTAAGGAACTAGAACTGGGACGCACTGTAAATAGGAAGAGAGAGTATAAGAACTTCTCGGAGGAGAACTTCCTTTCTGTGAAGGGATGTTATCATCTCCATCCCCTCATTCTTCAGGATTTCTAGTTGTCACCAACAATGGCTCGACCCGTTAGAAGTTCTTAAGGATGATAGGCAGGTAGATTCTGGAGAATACCTGGAGAGTAACCTTAATACCTGCAACTGACCAGGCGGGCATATCAATGACCAACGAGAGAGTACCATCCTGCACCGTTCTGACGTCGCTTATCACTGGTTGGGTAGCGTCATTAGTGGAGGATGCTAAGTACACCTCCACCTCAACTTGACCACTCATTCCTAAGTTCTGTAGGGTTACTGTGACTATCTTTGTACCACTCTGGTCATTGGCAATCAGGACGACACGTTCGTTACTTGAATTGGTCGCACCGACGGCGCTAATGCTATTGCTGTGCGTGGTTTCCATAACCTTGCTGGGCCCAGTTCCTAATCCCAGTTTTTTACTCGCCAGTCGCCAGGTTCTGGCCTGGGGCTTCAATTGCGCTTGACCGTCTATCCAATCATAATAACACTCTCCCTGGGCTCCACAGTAAGCGGTAAGAGAGAAGTAGTTGGCAGCAAGGAATCCACGTTTCAAAAACCACACAAATTTGTCTCCAATGTAACTGATTGATTCGTCTGTGCTATTGACCCTGCCTATGCCACAACAAGAACCGTTATATTCGCTCAACATGACAGGCATATCTTCTCTGCCATAGGCTTGCAGAACATGGTCGATGAATCTCTCTGGGGAGCCATCACCTACCATCCAATCCGCGGCATCATCGTAGTAATGGTAGGAGACGAAATCGATTTTGTCATTGATGTTGCCATCCTGCAACATGGCTTCCAGAACCTCGGTCTCATATGGAGCGTAATCAGCAGGCCCACCAATAGGGATACGGGGGTCAACCTCCCGTATCGCTTGCCAAGTATGGTAGTAAATCGCCTTGTATGCCTCCGCCCTGGTCATCCCGCTATTAGTGACATCCAGAAATTGTGCGCTCGGCTCGTTCCATACCTCGATATAGTCAAATTCAATACCATATTGATTCCGGAAATATAGGTACGCTTTTTTGACTATGTCCTCCCATACCCACCAGTCCTTGGGGACGCCATACTGTGTGCCTGAGTATGTAAGCCAGTGCGGCGCGTAGTCCACAATAGCCATCAGCTCCATCCCTCTGGATTGGGCATTAGTAAAGTGGTCCGCAATCCACTGCACGTTTCCGAATGGCCAAGTGGAGGGATCTTGAATGTTGTTAACGTTGTTTTTGTAATCCTCCACGCTTGAATTTGGCAACAGGTCGTTCAGGAACCAATCCTGCCGGAGCATTGTCACGCCTACCTGGGACTCCTTGTCCCATGCATCGGTATGGTCGGGTCGGGGACATTGGGTACCGCCAAAGATCCGGGGCGAGCCGATGGCAATTTGGTTGCCGTAGTTTACAATGATATTTCCCTCTGGGGTTGCTTCCCCGCTCTCTTGACCAGAGATGTCCCCCCTATCGCTAGATTGCATTTGCCGTCCTGAGGATGCCTCCCCGGCCCCTACCCCAAGGCTGCTGCCCCAAGGCGTGCCAGGCCGGAGTGGCAGGCCAGGGGGAAGAGATGCGCCCAGCGTTTCTGAGCCTGCATAGACGGCAACGGTGGCTAGGAAAGCCATCGCCACCGTAGCCACAAGGACTCCTCTTGGGATGAAGACTAGAGGTGAGCCTCTCCGCGAAAGAGGAGCGATCTTGACGGGCCTGAACACGCTAATCTCCCTCTCTTCTCCTTGGGCCGGCCTTTCCCGCAGGGATCCTTGACGGAGAACCAAATGAAAAAGCCTGCGGCTTCTGGCGGGACCAGCAAAGCCGCAGGCATCTTTTCGAAACACTATCCTCCACTTCGGCAGCCCGGCGGTCATAACCCAAAGACTGGGGCTTAGACCCGTGGCTTTGCGTCCCCACCTTTCGATGGGTTTGCCTTTGTCGGCGGATATTCTCTAAAGCCTCACAACATGCCCTTACATACTCCTAACCTTTCTAGTATAGGGCCTAGATGAGCCTGGGAAAATAGGAAAGTAGTACCAATGGAGCCCAAACTACCCCTTACTTCCGTACTATTCCCAGCAGATGGTCATGGTTCCCAAGCACTGGTGCTGGAGATCAAGCGGGTCTTAGTTGTACGGAGGAGAAAACAGTATGGCCCAGGCCAATCCCCTAGTGCGTAAGTAATAGTCTATCTACCAGGATGGTTTTGGCCTGTCGAAACGTGCCAAGAAGCGGGTTCGCGGGTGTCCCCTAATGTTTGGAAGGACCCAGGGTGATGGGTAACGCGATTGCCCCTAGGAGCGTCCCTTGGACCAGCGCAAAGATGCAACGCAACCTCCCCAAATGAGGAGGGCTCCCAGAAGCCTAGGAGCCCTCCTGACTTTGCCTGGTGGGAACTGCATACCCCTATCTCCACCACGCCGAGGGTGTTTTCGTTGCAGAAGATCCTCGGTTACACCTACCAGCCGTGGTGAGAATCTATGTCAGACGTAAGACCAATAGTCAAAAGAGCGACATGCAGAGCTCTAGTACCCATAGTGGTTGTCCAATAGGACTCGAATGGGAGGGGATTGAGAAGGCACATCCCCATCCACCCAAATCTCGACCCCTCTCTGGAGCACACTATGGCCATTATCACCATCCCATCGATCAGGTGGCTGAAAGTAGCAGACATCTTCCCCATCTAGCAGGTAGCGAAAGGCGTATTGCCAACCCTCATCTGCCGGCACGACCTCTATCTTGAACGTATGCCACTGATCGAATCCTACCGGTCTCTCGATGTTCTGCCAAAAATGTCCCACATCAGGTCTGGAGTAACTGTACGCATGGCAATGCACTCCGAGATAGCCGTCTTGGCTGTAGTAGCCTATCTGTGCATACCAGGACCGATCAGTTCCCAATCCATGCAAGTGAAGATGAGCTCGATACGACGGCCCTACATACCCTGTGTCTGCAACTAGAAGATCTACTTGAAAGGTTGACATCTCGATGGGGCCACCCCTCCCTAAGCCCACAAATGTTGCCGTCCCTCTTGGGAGAACTTCAACGGTCATCACGCCCCTGGGCTGATCACTGAAATCCTGTAACAAGGCCCACCTGGGTGCGGGACCGCTTGTAGGAGTGGGCGGGGAGGTGGTTGGGGTTGGCAAGGCAGTAGCGCTTGGCGACGGGGTAGGAGTCGGCTCGCTCGTAGCCGTGGGACTCGGACGTGAAGTAGGAGTCGGCACCGCTATTTGCTTTGGTGGTCCAGCCATCGGCGATCTTAGTGCGCAAGCCACCAAGGCAATCGTAACCAGTAGTAGGACTATGATTGCCGTCTTCGCCATGTCTTGAACTGCTTTCTCCCTGATGTCAGATCTTATCATCTCACTCTTCGAGCCTTGCCCCTATCGCTCAAGACCGCTTTCCCTATCCTACTCACACAACAGGGAGGAGATAGGTCAAGAGGTCGAGGATATATTGGTCATCATCTGCCACTAGAATCCTCTCCACTACTTCGCGCCTCCTTGGGGGTCCCAGTCGGCAGAAGTAGACCGATGGCCTGCTTCGCCAAAGTGAGACGGTTTCAGCGACAGGAGTGTATCGGCTTTCCGCCCCCTCGACTTCTTGCAAGGCCTGACTGCGCTACCTACTTGCCGGACCAACAGCCTAGAAGCGTAGTCAAGAAGCGTTAGGGCATCCAAGTCTCCCGTAACGCACATGGCGCTCCTAGCCGCACCTGGCCAGCGCCAATACCTGATGAGGGGGCCGGGCGACGCCTCGATGTAATCGATGAGTTCCACCTCGCTTATCAGTCCGGCCAGAGTGGTAGCATCTATATACGTTGCGCAGCGCGTCGCCATTTCACCAATGTCCAGGATGTAACCCTGTTCACACAGAAAAGACACCATACGCCTGGGCGCGTTGGCAGGCAACCCGACAAATGGATGCGGCTCAGCAGGGACATCCAATGTTCGGGTTCTCAATTGGTAGTACGCCCCATCCCACACACGCTTTGAATCACAAGTACCCAGGCCCCTGACCAGGATTGTGGCACGTTCAGAACAGATGAAAGAGATATGCAGACCTGCCGGAATGTGAGAAATGGCAACCGAAAAGCCGGATTTCTCTCGCCACCAGTCGCTGATCTCTCGCAGCCTGGCGATCCACACTGGGGGCTGGAGACAGGTCGCCTCGCGCAAGAGCGTCACCAACGGTTGCTGACAACGCCAGGCCAGTTCGGGATGGAATTGGAGGACGAATAACTCACCACGCCGATGGGTTCGATGGAGGATCTGGCTCCAGACCTGCGTTATCCCCTCGGGGCCAAGGTGTAAACCGTCGTGGAGTTGCAGGTCATCAGGCAGGGAAACTGGGATTTCAACCATGTTGGAGTGTGTCCACGGTGTGCATACCACATCGTTTGCGGAGGCTGGCTTGTATAATCGGTTGAGAACGTCGCAGATCGGCGTCCCGTTGTGGGCCTCGGTGGGGTAAGACACATCCCACCAGATCGCTTTGTTACTGCTGTAATTAAACCTGCCATTGGGCAAGAGATCTAGCAGGTCATCGGCACAACTCAGATAGGGACAACGAAAACCGCACACCTCGATTCCGTGCTGGGAGAAGATCTCGGCTGCCTTCTTAAGTTGTTCTTCTGCCTCGGCAGGCGAATATGCTCTAAAATCCACATGATCGTAGCCATGCACCGCGATTTCGGCTCCCATCTCCTGTAGATGGCGGATAAAGTGCGGGTATCGCTCCACGACATATCCAGGTGTAGGAAGCGTAGGCGCACAGCCATATTCGGCCAGGGTGGCTATCAGGCTTTCTACTCGATCTATTGCCTTGGAGGGTATGAGACCGTACCGGCCCAGTAGAATGGCCGCTCGCCTATACACGTATCCAGCCCCGCGCAGGGCGTACCATTTCCTCAGATTCAATTCTCTACCCTTTCAACTTCATAGCGTGCCAGCACAGAGATGCCAGCCTTGACACGTTCGCCAGGCTTCACCTCAACCCTCACATCCTCTCTCCTCGGGAGCACGATCGCGACGAGCGAGCCAAACCTGATCACACCTAATCTCTGCCCCGCGCTTACCGTCTCGCCCAGGCTTAAATAACCTTCTATGCAGCGGACAAGTCGTGAGGCGACCTGGACCACGACCAAGGTCAATGATGCGTTCTCGATTACGGTGGTAAGACGCTCGTTGACAAACGGTGCCTCGTCTTTCCTCAAGGATGTGAACTTTCCCTCGATATGCTTCAGCAACTTCACCTGGCCAGCGATAGGGCATCGGTTCACATGGACGTCCAGAAGGTTCATCTCCACTCCGATGAGATGCGCGGGGCCCGCCAGCAGGCTAGTGCCCGTCAACTCTCTGAGCAGGTAACCTCTGCCGCCTTTCGTCACCAGCGGCAACGAGCCCTCATCAACACTCCTGATGTAGACCACCTTTCCATCAGCAGGGGAGAGAACAACCCCATCCTTCTCCCGCGGGACGCGCTCCGGATCTCTCCAAAAGCAGAGCATCATCAGAGAGAAGGCGAGGGCCAGAGCAAGCGTTGTCTGACCGAAGATAGCCACCGCCAACCTCAAGCCTGCCCCACATAGAGGGTAAATCCAGGAGAAGGGTAATGCCGCTGCGAGTGAGGCAACGATTGCTCCGGATAAGGCCGGCAGCTTTGGTAGCTTCCACTGTATTGTCAGAAGCAGCATCAAGAGCATAGAAGAGGCGACACCCGCTGCTGTTAGTGCCCAATTCATATTACCGTCCTAATCTTGATCCCTCTTCAAACCTTACCCCATAACTAGCTGAAGGAGGGGCGGTGAGAAGAACTCTATTGAACATGGCTAGAACCCTCTATGCTTCATATGGTAGGGTAGGAGAAATAACTCAGCCACGAAGGGCAGCGGATCGGTGAGCGATAGCACTGCGAACTCCGTATCACCAAACATAGATGCCAGGTACTGGCGCACGGTCAGCCTCCCCCCAAAGATCTCCGAGACGGCGGTGGGGATGTCTGTAACGAGTCGGAGCCACTTCACGCCTTCGCGCACCGGCCCTACCTTGAACTCCCTTCCCAGGGCGTCCGCATAGGCGATGTAGGGCAGATCGAGCCCCGCACGAATAGCGATGGTATGCCAGCCCCAGATCCTGGGATTGACCTCCAGGAGCTCAAAGCGCTCATCTTTCTGGTCGTACATGAATTCGACCTCGGCGAGCCCAGAGTAGGCTATGCCCTTTAGGAGTTGCGTGGCCAGCGTCTCCAGTTCCGGCAGGTTGACGGTCTCCACAAATGTGCTGGCGCGACCGAATTCCATGGGGTGCTGGCGTGGCCGCCTAGCTGACAAGCCCGCAACCTTCATGCCATCCTTGAAGAATCCAACGAGCGAAAAGAGGTTCTCTGCGCGACCGGGGATCAGTTCCTGGACCAGGATCTCGGACGGATCCATGATTGTAGCCATCATCTCATAGAGGTCGACCAGTTCCTGCATGTCGTTGGCTCGGTATGCTTTCTTCTTGGTAACCGAACTGAGATGCGTGCTGATAGCAGGCTTGAGGACTACCGGGAAATCCAACGATGCGAGCTCGTCCACGCTGCCGATACTGTAGGTTTCTGGCATAGCCACTCCCTGTTGCATAGCCAGTTGGTATGTCAGCCGCTTGTCGTAGACGAATTGGACAACATCCCACGGCGGGGTTGTCACGAGGTAGTGCTCACTTAAGCGTTCCCGATGCTGGGCGAATATCCTCACACATTCGTCATCGCTCGGGAACAGGACACAGCCGCTCAGGTTCGCCTTCATGGCGAGCTGCAGCAGGAAGTCCACGAACTCAGCCTCGTCGCTTGTTGCAGGGCACTTAAAGAAGCGGTTTACGTGCCTCGAGAACTGGGCGACACAGATGGCGTTGTCTACAACGTAGACAGATATACCATGCTTGGCCAGGTTGCGGGCAGCGCCCAGGCTGTGGAAATGGCCGCCCACGATAACGGCACCGGGACCTTCTCTTTCCTCTTTCGCCATTGGTAAATACATAGGCCCTTCACACTTTTATTCGCCCCATGGCGGTCATCCGGCTAAAGAGCCGAGGCCGTCACTTGTTAACATCACCTGTTCGTCGAGTCAAACTATCACTTTCCGAATGTGTCGATTCATTTTGCTAGAGGCCCTCCGAAAGCATATTATCGGTTCAGCGGCCCAGCGAGGAGAAAGTAGCCTGTACATAACCATCATCGCATATCGGAAGGCCATGGCTTTGGGTTTTGACAACGACCGATAACGGGAACTGCTCTTTGGTAGAGCAAGGTAAACGGTATCTGGAACAAAGCCAAAAGAACTCACGTACTCGATCAACGACCGGTAGGTGAAATATCGAACATGGGCATAGAATTCATAGCGCTGACGCGACGACGCGGATAGAGGGTCATGAAAGGTTTTGCCCGCCAGCAAGAATCGGGGTAGATATAGAAGGGAGCCATAGTTAGGTGTGGTCATATAGAGGTACCCCTCATCCCTCACTATACGGTGTATCTCTTTCATAAAATGGTCGACGTGTATCACGTGCTCTATCGTGGCCAGGGCGATAATGGCATCGAAATAGCCTTCGGGAAAAGGGAAAGCCAGTTCAGGGTCGTCGATGTCGAAAGAGAGCGTTGGTAGCCCCAACTCTCTTAGGATCCTCAAGCAGGTGGGGCTAATATCGTTGCACAGTAGAGCGGCGGGATATTTCTCCTGAACCCTTTGGGCGGCACAACCCACCCCCGCTGCTATGTCGAGTATCGTTCTATGTTCTCGGTTTTCGAAGACCGCGGGAAAGACTCTGTGCCGTTCGTGAAAATCGGGATAATCTTCTATAGTCTTAATACCATGCAACCGTCTTTCCTCGATGGGGATAGCATCTTTTCTCAAGGGGTTAACCTCCAGTTTCGAGATCGCTCAAACCCGGTTTTCTTGCCGCAAGAAGAGTAGCCTGGATAGCGCTCTTAACCAAGTTGATAGATCGCTGCAGGAAGGGCTTAGGGTCTTTCCAGTCGAAGATGGCGAATATGTGTGGTCGAAGATAGGGCCGGATATATTGAATGAGAGGGTAGCGCTCTTTTTTGCGATATTTCGCGCTATAGACCAGATCCCTGTCGAGGCTGATCCAGTAGATACCAGTTCGATAATCGGATGGTGATGGCAATTCGCCTTGGACCAAATGTTTGTATTGGAGCCAGGGGAAGTTTATCCCACAACGTACGGCTAGGAGTGAAGAGCGGTTATGACGGCCGTTCACCTCCATAAGTTTATAGACGCCATCTCGAGGATCTTTTTTGAACTCGGTACAAGAATAGCCGTAAAAACCCATCGCCTGCAGGATCCTACGCCCCGGTTCGATCACTTCAGGGATATCCTTACTCATCACCACACGGGGAGAGCCGAACTCCGGCGGGCCTTTTCTTAACTGCTGGGCGGTGAATTCAACCAAGGGTTCGCCGTTCCAAAAATAGGAGTTGTAATTGGCACTGTGTGAATCATCGCCGGGGATGAGCTCCTGGAGCATGACCTCAAGGCCAGCATCAGCGGCTTTTTGATATGCGGCGAGCACCTGGTCAAAGTTATCAACTCGAACCATCTTTTCCTTGAAAAGCTCATAATAGCGATGGCTTTGCCTGGGTTTTACCAGGCATGGATAGTGGATCGCCTGACTATACCTTTCCAAATCCTCTATCGACTGAGGCACTATCGTTTTGGGAGCCGGCACGCCAATAGCGTCGGCCAGGGCATACGTATGCTTCTTGTCGATGAACCGTTCTGTGATCTCCCACTCTGTAGAGGCCACGATGTAATGATCTTCCAGAAGGCTTTTGTGTCTCGATACCGTGGCCAGGGTCTCGTCAGAGGCAGGGATGAGAAGACTACCATTGAAGCGGGTAGCAGATTCTATCAGGAGGTCTATGAATCGATTTTCAGATTTTTCTGGGTGGGGGGCGTATATCCTCTCTTTTACATATTTGGAAAGATACCCCATATCACCGCCATCGTAATAGACCGCTATTATGGGAACACCCATGATGCCCAGAGCGCGTATGACACCCAGGCCCATAGTATGTGTGGAAAGGACGATAGCCGGTTTCACCGTCTTCTCCTTGTGGAGGTGGCTGTCCACGATAACAGCATCTGGACTTTCTCCTCTAAAAGCAGTCATATACCTAGATCAGCCTACTTTCAGTCGACGATGCCAGGCTTCGCCCCACCTCTCTTGGAGGAAAGCGCAAACCCGGTTGTATAGCCAATAGTGCGGCCTAAGGTAGACATCATCGTAGGCCCCCTGGTGGCGGGTCAGGCGCGCACCGAAGCCCCGCTTAAAGCGGTAGACCCCCCAAAGGCCATTGCTCCGCTTCGGGAACTCTCTTTCCAACAGATCTTGGTCCTCGTCAGGGATGCCCCATAAATCATAGGTGAGACACCCCATCTCCTTGGCCCATCTGATGGTCTCCCATTGCAGGAGGTAGTTGGGCATACGGTCGCGGTGGTGGTTGGAAGAGGCCCCGTAGATGTACCACGCTCTGTGTCCCAAGGCGAAAACCATGAGCCCGGCCAGAAGCTCGTCCTGGTAGCTGGCCAGGAAAAGCCTGGCCAAGCCCGCGGGGACGAAGAGGCGATAGATAGTCTCATAATACCCTCTGCTGTAGATAGGGAAGCTGTTCCGTTCCCCGGTCAGCTGCATCATTTGATAGAAGCGAGGCAGGTCGGCCTCGACTCCCACTCGTACCACTACCTCCTTGCGCTTGGCGAGGCGGATATTGTAGCGCGTTTTGGGCTTCATTCGGGCCAAGATCTCCTCCAGGCTGGGGCTCAAATCGACAACGAGGGTAGAGCGGGGCTGGATGGTGTGCGGGCTGATGCGCAGGTTATACCTCTCCAACTGCCGAGCCAGAGATGGGTCGTCGAAGACGTTCGGTTCCAACTTGAGACAGAAGGCGCCGCGCCGTTGGGCAGCCTGCCGTAGTGCAGTTAGCAAGGAACGCACCGCTTTCTCGTCGTTCCAATCTACCAGCGGGCCCATGGGAACGTAGGCTAGGGTGAGGCCTAAAGGGAGGGAACGGTAAAGTACCTGGGCGCCAGTGACAATCCCCTCCCCATCGGTCAACGCCACACGCTCGACCTCCCAACCGAAACGGGCCTTGAGTTCACCCCAGCGGCTTGTCTGCAATAGGTGTCCTTGGGGCGAGGCAGCCACGAATGAATCCCAGGCAATGTCAAGAGGCTCTGGGCCGGGGCCGGTGCGGACACGCATATCGGTTACCTCTTCCATGTGCACGCACCATCGCTTAGCCCAGGCGCTACCGTGGCTAGAGCACCCTGGGCTGTGGTGGTGAGGTGGGCGTGGTACCATTCGATCGTCTGAGCGACCCCCTCTTCCAGAGGGGTGTTGGGGACAACCCCCCCGGTTACCTTGCGGAGTTTGGTCACGTCAGCCGCCCGCCGAGGGTAGCCATCAGGGCGCGATGTGTCGAAGACGACCTTCGTCTCTTTTCCCATCAAGCGCAGAATCAGCGCCAGCAACTCTCGTATCGAGGTCTCCTTGTCGTGCCCGATGTTCACAGGGTCTGCCGCGGGATATTTCTCTGTGAGAAGCATCATTCCCTGGGCTATATCTAGAGCGTGGACGAAGGCCCGTGTCTGATTTCCACTGCCCCACACGACGAGAGGGTCATCCCCATCGAGGACCTTGCGAATCAGGGCGGGGATGACATGAGAAGTGGCCTTATCGAAGTAGTCTCGTGGGCCGTAGGCGTTGAAGGGCCGAGCGATAGCGATTTCCATGCCGTACTCCTGTGCATAGTAGATCGCCTGCTGCTCGGCCATGCGCTTAGCCCAGCCATACCCCTCGTTGGTGGGCTCCGGCGAGCCCCGCCCCCCCTCGGATTCGGGCGTGGGCACCTTGCTATCATGAGGGTAGATACACGCTGTGCTGACCGCAAGGTAACGCTGGACACCGTTCAGGCGAGCGGCCTCAAGGACGTTGGTATTGATGAGGATATTGGCGGTAAACATCTCGCCATGATGGTGACGGTTATACTCGATGCCGGTCACCTTGGCTGCCAGGTTCATAACCACCTCTTTGCCTGTCGTCACCTTCCGGCAGGTCGCTGGGTCGCGCAGATCGCCTTGGATAAACGTAATCTCTTCCCAGCAACTTTGCAGGTTCTCAAGCCGGCCCCGTTCCAAGTTGTCGACCACATAGACCTTGGCTTGCTCCATAACCAACAGATTAACAAGGTATGAGCCGATGAAGCCAGCACCTCCGGTCACCAGAACCCTTCTTCCCTTCCAGAAAGACATCTTCTTCTCCTTTCCTTACGGCGGAAGTAAGCGATCATGAAGGATGATAACCCATGCTCAGCACCTTATAATAGAACTCCTCCAGTTTGCCGATGAGCACCCTCCAATCGTATTCAGTAACCGCCGTTCTCCTGGCGTTTTGGCCCAACTCCTGAGCGATATCCGGGTGTTCAAGGAGGAAGATGATCTTCTGGGCGAAGTCTTCAGGATCCCACTGGGCCAAAAGGCCGATCTCGTGTTTCTCAAAGAGGGCTTTAATATCCCCCACTGGATTGGAAACGGTAGGCCGCCCCACGCTCATGTAGCAGTTGACCTTGCCTGGCCAGCGACCAACGTTGTAGACTTTATCCGGAAATGGCAGCAGGAAAAGATCGGCGCACCCCAGGTACCAGGGCAGTGCTTCATCAGGGAGGAAGCCGGTGAGGATCAGATTCTCCCTCACCCCATAGACCTCTGCTAACTCGGAGATCTCCTTAGGAGAGTTGCCGGTTATAAGCATCTGAACATGAGGGTATCGGCGCACAACCCGTGCTAATACCTCTATCATGAGGGCCAGATCAAAATGCGTATCCAGGCTAGAATAACCGATGATCGCTCCTTTCGTATCGAGCCCGACCTTACGACGACAGGCTGCGCTATCTGGCACAGTGAAAAGATCGGTCCAGGAGCCGTTGGGCAAATAGCAGAGGCGTTCCTGCTCCACACCTAGCCTTAGGGCGCGCTTCGCTAGAGCCGTCGAGATCACCGTTACTCCCTCCGCTCGCCTGCGAAACGCCTCTTCGTAATAGGTCTCGATGCGGCCAAAGAGGGCCCGATACCAACGGGGACGGAATTCGTCAATGATGCCGCCTCGTCCCCACCAGTCGATCCAATCGGTGACCATGGGCAAGTGATGGCGGTTCTTGTAGTACAGGGCCGGATAGATGACAGCAGGGCGCGTACTAGCGCAGTATATAAGATCGTAGTGTCGCTTATCGGCTCGTAGATATGATACCTTGTTCAACGTATTCCAGGGGTCCCACCCCGATCTGAGCCGACCCCATAAGAGGTCGGGGGTCTCCACCGTCCGGACACCATCCCAATCGGCTTCGACGATGCCCAGCCGACGGCGCTCGGCGGGCACAACTAGGGTGACATCATGTCCCCGCTCGACCAGGTGTTTGGCCATAGCGTAGCCCCGGGAGTGAATCTTGAAACGCGGGTGGCTCATAATCATCAAGATGGACAAGGGGTGTGGCATCTTCATCCTTCTCTGCTCTTGGGGTAAAGGTCCGTTCTTCGGGTCAGATGGTCCTTTTGCCTTATCATGTTGCACGATAGCTGGTCGTAGATCGCTTCCAGTTTTTGGAAGATTACCTCCTGCGCGTAGAGCCGTCTCGCTTTATCGCGGTTGGCATGGCCTATCTGCAGCCTCAACTCTTCGTCCCGACATAGCCGCACGATCCTCCGTGCCAGTGCTTGGTAGTCACCTGGATTGATAAGAAATCCGTTGATTCCCTCCTCGATTACTTCTGGAATGGCACCAACCGGTGTAGAGATGATCGGAAGCCCGGCGGCCATGGCCTCAACTATGACGTAGGGCAGACCTTCTTCGTAGGAGGGCAAAAGCAACAAATCGGCTGTGCGATAGAGGGAGACTTTTTCAGCCTCGGAGAGCCAGCCTCGAGAGGATACCCAGGGTGTGAAGAGCGAATCCAGTGAATTGTTTAGTGCGTCCCGGACGTTGTCACCACCAGTGAACGTGAAGCAGATATTCTTACACATACCTATCACCATCGGCAACCCCTTCAGAATATCGTAGATGCCCTTACGAAAGGGGTCCAGGCCTCCGATGAAGATCACATTGATCCGCTCCCGCCCTCGACGATCGACATCGGTGGTTGAACCAGCAGAGACGCGAATATTGCTTCGCAATACAGAAACGCGGCTTGATGGCAGGAAGGTGCTCATAACAGTCTTGTCCCGTTCTGACAAACACACCACGTGATTAGCGCGCCGCAGAGCTGCCCTGATCAGCGAGTGGATTTTGGCATTGCTTCTCTGGTAGAACACGTCGAACGGCGCCAGCATATGAAAAACGACCTTCACCCCCATAACCTTGCTCATCAACAGATAGATGGCCGACTCCCAGAATGGCCAATAGGTCACGGCAGCGACATGGACAATGACGGGTCTTTGTCGCATCAGGACCCAAGGGAATTTGAGAAGGTGCCAGCTAGTAATGAGTACAGCGATAGCTGCTCGGCGCAGCCCGGCACTGAACAGCTCGTCATAACCAGTGACAGGGACCGAGCGTAGTTTAGGCGGGCGCGCAGTATTGAAATGAACGAAATCGTAATGGATCTTAGAGTTCAGGAGGTCTTCCTGGAAGCGTGAAACACCTCCATATGTCTTCAGAATGTGGCCCACAATCAGCACCTTATGCTTCATCAAACAGACTCCTTGTCCCAACTGGGACCTTTCATGCTCGACTGACACGCTCCTCCCCACGCGAAGAGACGCTTTGGTTGTACCAGACGTACGTTCTAGCAATGCCTTCGGGCAAGCTAACTTGGGGTGAGTATCCGAGGGCCCGGAGCCGGGTAAGGTCTGCAACCCATCGTTGAGCGTCACCCTCTCGCACACGCCCAGAGAAAACGAAGCGCGGGGTAACTCCCGCTACCTCGCAAATCAGTTCTGCCAGGTCTCTCATCGAACATCCCGTGCCCGATGCGACATTATAGACTTCCCCCCCAAGAGGCCCTCTAGCCAAGGTGAGCAGAGCAGCGTCGACCACGTCGTCTACATAGCAGAAGTCTCGAATCTGCGAGCCATCGCCGTGCATTCGTAGCTCCCGCGGATCATGATGAAGCTTCTTCATCAGATCGTAGACCACTTGCTTAGTCTGACGAGGCCCATACACAGAGAAGAGACGCAGTGAAGCGGCTTTGAGTCCATAGAGGTGACTGTAGACCGCGACGTATCGCTCTGCTGCCAGTTTGCTCACACCGTAGGGGGAAATCGGCGCCAGCGGAGCAGTTTCACTTACGGGGATGCGTTCTGGACTTCCATATACGGCTGCTGATGAGAAGTAAACAAGGGCTGTAGCGGGACTTCTCTGGCGAATTGTCTCAAGCAACTGAAAAGTTGCCAGCAGGTTTACGTGCAAGTCGCTAATGGGGTCCTCTACCGAAGGCGGTACGTAGGCATTGGATGCCAGGTGATAGACGACATCGAATCGGTGTGTTGCTAGGAGGTCTTGCGATTGCGGCGCTAGGACATCCATCTCAAGGAATTCAACACCCCTAAGGCAGCCCGCTAGGTTGCTCAGCGACCCGTGACTCAGGTTATCGATCACCGTTACTCGTGCTCTGTTCGCTACCAACGCTTGTACGAGATGGGAACCTATGAACCCAGCGCCACCAGTCACCAACACATTGGCCGCATACAGACTCATGGTCAAACTTCTCCCTGCTAGGAACGTGACATAGTCTCCAGGCAATCGACCGTGGTTATCAACTTCACGAATAACCGTTATGGATAGGAGGCTACGAAGTCACAGTTATTCAATGATCCGGCTAACAGCTCACCGTTATGGTCTTAGCACCCTTCTTCTTCATCAGCTGCAAGAGAGCGATACGCTTCATATCACATCTCTCTCAGCCTGGCCACCAACTATTGACGAAGCCTCACTCCCACCCGGACGTCCTAGTCCGTGGCCTGCCAGATTTCCTCTTTCCGGCGCTCAGACGCACATCTCTAATGGCACGGCCGTAGACGGCGAGAGTTTGTTGGGCCACCACGTCCGAGGGACATTGGGTGTCGATCTTTCGCTTACCATTTGCACCAAGTTGGCGGCGCAGCTCCTTATCTCGCAAGAGGCGCACGATTGCGTCTGCCAACGCTCCCTCATCACACGGCGGTACAAGGTAACCCGTTCGACCATCATCAACCATCTCGGGAAGACCGCCTACCGCCGTGGCGACCACCGGCTTGGCAAATGCATAGGCGATGGGGATGACACCACTTTGCGAAGCATCTGTGTAGGGCAGTACCACCATACTCGCACGCCGGAACAATTTGGCCCGCTGATCGTGTGAAATGTACTCATTGTGGATGACGAAGTGTTCAGGGTGGACCATCATATGTCTATAGCGGGAGAAGTCCTCTCCTCGCCCGGCAATGATGATCCTCGCATCGGGAACCCGGGCCGTGATCAACGGTTCCGCCCGGATCAGATATTCCAATCCTTTGTATTCCCAGATGCGGCCGAAGAACAGGATCGAATGATCCTCCTCTTCGGCCTGGCTCCGACCCGCGCCCTGCCAAAGCCCGATCTGCGGGATGACGTGGACGATCTCGCTGGGAATTCGCAGCCGGTGGACAACCAGTTGCTTCAACTGCTTGCCATGCACAATTACTTGATCGGCGCGATGATAGCCAAAATTCATGATCGCCTGAGGCGTCTTTCGCGATTCCTTATCGCCAGCATGGTGTCTGACATCGTGAATCGTGATTACCAGGGGATACCGCCTCAACAATGGCAATGCAAGGTTAAACCATAAATGACCATGTTGAAAATGGATCACGTCTGGATCGAAGTTCTTGATATGCTGAAGAATAGTGTAGATCATGCGAATCTGCCGCCAGGGCTGACGCAATCTTGGCTTACTGAAGGGTTGATAACTTACGGCCCGATCGAGCTTCGGTAGATTGGGCGCAGCTAGCCGCCGCGGAAGCAACAGGAGAACTTCTGCCTCTCGGGCAAGCGCGCTGGCGAGCGCGATACAATATTCTCCCAAAACGAAGGAAAGGAATGCCACTTTCATCATCTGTTCCCTAGAATGATCAACCCGATCTGATCAATACGCAGGTTCTACTCTCAATCACCACAGGCCTGAGACGTAGCCCATCGCCTCGAAAACCTGGCACTGCCGCCTGAAACGGGCTGCTGACCTGGTTGCTACGAGCATGAGGAGCAGTCTTGGTAGCATCCAACCGATCCTTCTAGCTGCTAGCCAGGCTCGAAGGAGTATGGGGATGCCATTGTAAGGAGTCGACATGAGAGCGTCGGATACACCTTGCCAATATGCTCTCTCTGTAAACCACCTCTTAGTCAGTTTTGGCGCGGATACGTGGTGGCCCACCACGATCTCAGGATGATAGACAGAACAAAACCCCCTCGAGTCCAGTTGTTGTCGCAGATAGTTCTCTTCATTTGATTGTAGCTTGGTTCCTTGCCTACCTAGGTCTTCTCGAAACCCCCCTACTGTCTGCAACAGCTCTCTTGGATAGGCTATATTACATGCCGGCAACCACTGCTGTTCGTTTAGGATCAGCGGAGCGTCACACCAATGAACAACAGAAAGGAAAGCGAGCAACTTGTCTGAGAGCCAATCTGGTCTCGGTGCCTCCCAAATCGGCTCAATCCTACCCCCGATTGCTCCGGGCCTGGGCTCAAAGGTCTCAAAAACGTCGATAAACTTTGCCAGCCACCCTAGAGAAGCGACAGCATCATCGTCCAGGTAGGCTACGTACACCCCCTCTGCATTGCGCCACCCAGTGTTACGTGCTCGTGAAAGGCCGATGATGGGCTCAGAGAGGTAGCGCAAATTGGGTAGGTGGGAGAAGTCGTTGACGACCTCTTTGGTGTTGTCCTGTGAGCCGTTGTCAACGACGATGATCTCGTATTCCCACGGGGCTAGAGTTTGATCAACCAGGCTCCTGAGAGCCTTGCGCAGATAGCCTGCCCGGTTGTGGGTACACACGACCGCTGATATCCGCACGCTCATATAGCAAACCCCCTCTTCATGACAACTACGCCACGATCCCCGTCCATCACAGGTCAACTTGTACTGGGCCACTGGCTACGAGCTGCAACTCTTCACGGGTCACGAGTCCCAGCCACAGAATCGCCAGCCCATAGATACTGGGGGCGACGACGAACACCGCGGCCAGCCAAGGCACTCCCGAAGAGAGCGAGATGGAAACGACCAAGCCCATAAGCGATGTGGCCAGCAGAACCTTGCCCATAGTGAACCACGGTACAGACAAGCCTAACAACCGATGGCAAGCGATAGAGTGAACAAGGAAGGTGCTTACCCCAGATAAGACGAAGGCTATGGCCGCACCGACTGGACCCCATGTTGGCACTAGTAGAAGGCAGAGTAACACGTTAGCGCAGACCGCCAGCCCCTGAGTCCAAGCGAAGAAACGTTGTTTGCCAGCTGCGTTCAGAAGAGGACCATTGCTATATCCAACTAAGGTGAAAAGGAAAGCCGCTAGTATCATCAAAACAATAGCTGAGCCCTCAAAACCATCGCCGTAGATTAGTAGTATGACTTTGTCCCCAAGTAGCATAGTGCCCAGCCCCAGGGGAAACCCCACCAAAAGGAGACATTTGTAGCAGACTTGGTAAAAACGCTGTAGGTCATCTCTGGCGTGAGCATATAGTTTGGAAAAGGTGGGGAATATGGCTGTTGAGAAGGCCAGGGGCAAGAGCAGGAGCATGGTGATCAAGGAGTGCGCTGCCGAATAGATCCCCACTGTATCGGCGGTATGATAAAGGGAGAGGATAAAGGTCCCCGACTGGGCCTGTAGAGTATGTAAGATGAGCAAGACCCCAAAGGGGACGCTGGAGATCAGCAACCTCTTGATCGTATTGAAATTGCTCGTCAGGCGTGGGCAACCGAAATGGTGATGGGATAGAGCCATCATCAAGAGCAGTTTGCAAGCGTGAGCCAGGACGGAAACCGATACGATGGCCAGAAGTGACTGACGTAGATGGATGGCGAGCAGACAGAGCGATATGTTAATCAGATCTTGCACAATCTGGCTGCCAGCGTCGTATTCCATTCGCTCAAAGGCTCGGAACAGGGAGGCCAGGATTTCGCCAAGCTTGTCGAAGAGATAGACCAGGGTGTAGAGAAGGATGATGGCCACTGTATCACCTGGATACCGAGCAGCCCGCGCAACAGCCACTGTGAGCAAAACGAAGGGAACCCCCAGCAAGCCCCTAAGTATGAGCATATTGCTGACGTATGTTCTCGATCTCTGCTCATCCGCCGCAACGTCCCTAACCAATAGAGTGTCCAACCCTGGGCCCACTACTAATACCAAGAGACCATTAAGCGCAGTCGCAGTAGAGATCTTGCCGATGCCCTCTGCCCCTACATATCTGGCCAAAGCAGCGACATAGAAGATGCCCAACGCGCGTGAAACGATCTGGCCCAATATCAGAGTGGACGCATTCTTGGCAATCCTATTGTTTGCTCGCTTAGCGATGATAGTCATTTACAAGCCTTCGCACCCCCGCCGATCACCGGACATAGGTACCAACAAGGGGTCTTCTACCGAGGGCGTTGCGACACTAGTTTTTCCCAGGGCTTCATAGAACAGATCCACCGTTGCTTCTGCATTCTTCCGCCACGAGTAATCTTCGCGGACAAGTCGCTGTCCTTGGTTGGCCACCGACTTGGCCAGCGCCGAATTTTCCATCAGCCTCTTCACAGCATCCGCAATCGCTGCAGGAGACCGAGGCGTGACTAACAGCGCCGTCTTGCCATCTTCCAACACCTCGGCGAGTCCATTCGCCTTGGAGACGATGACCGGCTTGCCCGCGGCCATGGCCTCCATAGCAGCCAATCCCCAGGATTGGTTTTCGTCAGCAGCCCATATGAAAACATCACTAGCGTGGTAGCAGTCTACTAGTTCCTCCTCGGAGAGTTCACCAGCGAATTTGACGCGATCGCCGAGATTGAAAGCAGACACCTCAGTTTGCACAAACTGCACATAGGCAGGGCTGTGAGATGTCCGACCCACAACAAGGTAGGCGACATCGACTCCTTCCCCGGCTAGAATACGCATGGCTCGAATAACATCCTCAATCCTCCGCCTGGGCATCAGTTCGCAGACAGTCAACAAGAGAAACGAACTGTCATGGTCAAGATAGCGAACCGTTATCTTGCGACCATCGCCTCGCGAAAATCGCGAGATATCAACACCGGCGCGGACGACAACCGGGTCTACGCCATAATGCTCCGTCATCTGGGCCCTTACCCGCCCACTTAGGACAGCGATCCTATCTATATCCCGAACAGCCGCTAGATCGTATCGGTAGAAGGGTAGACAGAGCCCCTCCTTTGCCATATATTTGACCCTTGCCCAGGCGTTGGAGACTACTTCCCGGCGATAAGTGGCCATGGGCCAGAAGTCGTTGCACATCCACACCACTGGGGTGCCATGCCGCCTTTTATACTCCGCTGCGGCCCAACTAATCGTATTTCCATAAGCATTGACCACATCATATCCGCCGGGCATAGCCAAACACAATCCACGTTGATCCCGGTAGAACTTCCACAGCGACCAGATGTAGGCCAACATCCTGATTCCAGGGGGTCTCTGAACCTCATCGGCTTTCGGAGGAGATGCCGGCCGCAACGCCTGGATATCCAGCCCTCTTGTGAGTTCCGGATAGCATAGGTTCTTCTCACATTCCACTGCCCACACCGTTACCTGGTGCCCCATAGCGGCCAGTTCCCGGGCCACATAGAGAGAATGTTTCGCTATCCCTCCAATTCTGTTGAGGCTGTATACGAGCACGGCTATCTTCATCGTAGAGGAGCCTCTCCGCCCGTAAGTTGTTTAGCAAAAGTGGAGCCATGGGGTCGATGACCGCTGCTCCCTTTTGATGGAGTTACAACGTTCTCGTCATACCCCGCAAGGGTCATCCTTTTGACAGTGACTGCCAAACCGATCAAGAGCCAGAAGAGCGCATACAAGACATCTGTTCTGAGATGGCAATCGGCGAGGTTGTTCACCACTAGCACGACGAGGCCACTGGCGATACCGATTGCCCAGGCTGACAAGAAGCGATCGTCACTCTTTGCAGCCGGCAGAGCCGCCTGAAGAGCGATGAGTATCAGAAGGAGGAACAAGCCCAGCGCAACCAGACCTGTCTCAGCCGCCACAAGCAGGAACACATTGTGTACAGGTTGGGGGAAATAGTACGCCACCCCTGTGGTATCGTATTGTTTCATTGTGTCTACAAAAGTGTTGATGCCAACGCCCAGAAGTGGATGGGCACTGATCATATTCATGGCTACTCGATTGAGTCGCATACGATCGACGATCACGTCCATACCGGGGTTGACTTCCGCTAATCGTGCGGTTATAGAAGTGGCGAAAAGCACACCGACCACCGTGGCGGACAAGGCGATGGCTGAAAGGCTACGGATGCTTTTGGTCCCGAGCCGTGCGGTACGCCATCCCCAGAAAAGGATAAGAGCCACGCCAGCCAACAGTGAAATCCAGGCTCCTCGGGAAAAAGAGAGGATCAAGGGGAAGAGTCCCGCCATGCAGGCAGCCCCAATTGCCATTCTCCCTCTTCCCCCCGTGCCGTATATCCACAGAGCCGATATGACAGATAGTACGGTGGCGGCGTAAGCGCCAAGAGTGTTTGGCCAGCCGATCGTGCCCGAGACCCTACGAAGAGCCCCCACAGTGAACAACTCCAGACCCAAATCGGTGCCCACCACATACTGAAGCACGCAGATGACCCCTTGAACTATCAACCCCATGGCGAGGGCAAGAGCCACGTCTTTAATATCTCCTCTCCTTTTGACATTGCTAGCCACAACCCGTGAGAGCAGATATAATTTGGCCATCCTCAATAGTTCGAACAGACTGAGCTGAATAGATGAGGAGTTGTAGATCGATAGAGCGGTCCAGATGATGAGTAGAACAGCCACCACATCTACGCTGGAGAACTGGATGGGCTTTCTCTTACCCAGAACCTCCAGCAGACGCAAGGCTATCAGAAGGAGCAAAGGAAAATCATAGGGGTACAACACCACCCCCGCCGGGGCCCCACCAGCGTGATAAGCCACCTGGCCCAGAGGGTCAAAGGCCAGATTCAGGGGGATGGCAACAACAAGAGACACTAGCAAGACTCTGCGAACGTCATCTGCTGCCAGTGTGGCAAGGTATGCGAGTCCCATCCCGGAAACGAGTAACAACCGGTGTCTTGACCAACTTGGCATTTCCGGAGCTATGGCCAGAACTAGTAGCCCTAAAATCGCCCCCAGCGCCATAGCGACGCAGGGGGAGGCCAGGTCAAAGGTTCTGCCAAATCGGCGAAGGGGATAGCTCATTAGGTTCCACATGATATATCTTCGTCCCGCGACTGAATCTGCATCTCTCCCGCGGCCCTCATCAGCCAACAGGTTGAGGGACAAGTGGCTCAACTCTACGTTCCGATACAAAAGTTCTGATGGCCTCGGCTACATATTCTATCGAGGCTGGTGTGAGTTCAGCGTACATGGGCAGGGATAAGATCTGCTCGGCGTATCTCTCGGTGATGGGGAACTCTCCCTTCTGGTAGCCGAGGTGGCGATAAGTTGGTTGTAGATGGATGGAAATGGGATAGTGAATTCCCGTGGCGATGCCCTTGTCATACAGGTAGGCTCGCAACTCATCTCGATCTTCGACGCGAATGACATACAGGTGGTAGACAGACTCAGCGTAACCCGCTTCCACAGGGGTTACCACCGGACTGTAGGCCAGGAGATGGCGATAAAGTTGTGCATGCTGACGGCGGGCAGTGTTCCAGTCGTCCAGGTGCTTCAATTTGACCCTCAGCACGGCTGCCTGAAGCGTATCCAGGCGATGATTGAAGCCTTGCACCATATGATGATACTTCTCGCGCTGTCCGTAGTTGCGTAACATGTGAAGGGATGCTGCCACCTGTCCGTCGTTAGTAACTACCATCCCTCCATCCCCATAGGCGCCCAGGTTCTTAGCCGGATAAAAGCTGGAAGCCGCCGCGTGCCCTAAGGAACCAACACGTCTCCCCTTATATCGGGCGCCGTGGGCCTGGCAGGCATCCTCAATCACCACCAATCCGTGTTTCGCAGCGATCTCCATAATGGGATCCATGTCCGCCGGATGGCCATAGAGGTGAACGGGGATGATCGCCCTTGTCCGATCGGTGATCGCTCTTTCCAGGAGGGGAACATCGATCGTGTATGTTTGGGGATCCACATCTACGAGGATCGGGGTGGCTCCGGTATAGGAAATAGCGAAGGCTGTGGCGATGAACGTGTTGGCGGCGGTGATGACTTCGTCACCAGGGCCGATGTCGAAGGCTCGCAATGCTAGCTCCAGAGCGGATGTTCCTGAATCGACACCAACCGCGTACCCCGCCTCACAATAGGCCGCGAACTCCTCTTCAAACAGGCTGACCTCTCTGCCAAGGACAAAATCGCCTCGTTCGAGGACAGCCGAAATCGCCTGCTGCACCTCGGCGTCCAGTGACTGATACTGAGCTCTCAGATCGACAAAAGGCACGTTCATCTATGGGCCCTCCTCCAAGCTGGAATCATCTTATCTGGACAGGGCTTTTGGCCTGAATGCCAAGCCGCTCTCTGGTTTTAACGTCTCTACATTCGATGTAGGGGCGATCGACAACCCCAAGAGGACATGTCAAACTGTCAATCGGCTTGACCACCCTCGCCGGATTACCATAGGCAAGCACACCACTGGGGATGTCTTTAGTAACCACACTCCCGGCACCAATAAGTGAATGCTCTCCAATGACTATGTGGGACAGCAAGGTAGCATTGACCCCTATCCTGGCGCCTCTTCTGATCGTTGGCCCCCTCATACACTTCGTGCAAATCGGGTGCGGGTCGTTCGCAATCATCACCCCGGGAGCTAGAAATACGTCGTCCTCAATGGTCGTATACTGCGCTACGTAAACATTATTGTGAATCCGCACATTGTTGCCTATTTCACATCCATAATCCACCATCGAGTTGCTCCAAATGCCAAAGTTGTCTCCAATGATATTCTCTTCCCTTATGACCACATTGTGCCCCGTCTCCAAGTTATCACCGATTGTCACATTGCAGTAGATCACCGTATTCGACCTGATTAAGGCGAAATCGCCGATGACGGTTGCGGCTACCGCGATCTCTCTTCCCGGGCGACATCCCAGGATTACCCCTTCCCCTATCTGGGGATCTCGCCCCAGAACCACCTTCATCTTGTCCCCTCCCGTTCTTTAGATCTCAGGTTCCTGGCAGAAACCATGGATCTGGGCCTTAAGAGGCGCGCTCTAGGCGGACTCTCATATACCTCCACGGGAGCACCGTCTCTCTTCACCGATTCATCAATAGCAACCAGCACTCTCACGACATCTAGCCCATTTTGGCCATCACTGAGAGGCACTACTCCTTTTGCAGCGCAATCGAGGAAATGGGCGCATTGGTTCTTCAGCGGCTCGCTGGCCTCCACCTTGGGGCTGATGATGTCACCATCTCTCATCAGGAACTGGAACTCCCCATAACTATTCACATCTGTCTTGGAAGGCGAAACCCCCTTGGCAAAAATCCGAACCTTCTCATGGTTGTCTAGGTCATTGAAGACGATTCGCTTCTTGCTGCCTACCACTACCACCTCTCTGACCTTATAGGGCTCTGCCCAGCTGACATGGATGTGGCCGAGGACACCATCAGGGTATGCCAGGGTTACGAACCCCACATCCTCTCTGCCATTGCCTAGCAACTTGGCTCCTACCGCCGTGACCCAAATGGGTTGAACTCCGAGCAGGTCGCCAAAAATAGACAGGTCATGGGGAACCAGGTCCCAAAGGGCGTTCACGTCTGTTCTGATTGGCCCAAAGTTTGTTCTGGTAGCATACAGGTAGTAGATCTTCCCGAAATCATTGTCCCAGATACACTCCTTCATTTTGTGGATTCCGGGATTGTACAAGAAGGTGTGTCCTACCATGAGGACCCTGTTCCTCTCCTCGGCTAAATCGATCAACTCCTTCCCTTCCGCCACTTCCATGACAAACGGTTTCTCGACGAGGACGTGTTTGTCATGCAGGAGGCACTCCTTAGCGATTTCGTAGTGAGTAGAAGAAGGTGTGGCTACAACGACGGCATCTATGCGCGGATCGTCGAGCAACTGTTGGATAGTCTTGCAGCTCTCTACCAAGGGAAAACGTTGCCGAACGCGGTTTAAGCGCTCTTCGCTCAAATCGCACACTCTCACCATCTGAGAATTTGGCAACTCGCTGAAAATACGCACATAGTTGATGCCCCAGTAGCCGCAGCCAATGATACCGATCCTTATCTGTTCCATGGGTTCACCTCATGCAGCGCCGCCGCCGGATATCACGGCCGGGATGGTTAGAAGTAGGATCTCCAGATCGAGCCAAAGGGATTGACGGTTGATGTATTCGATGTCCAGCCTGGCCATTTCGTCAGGAGTCGCTCGTCCTCGGCCCTTGACCTGCCACAGGCCTGTGATTCCAGGAGTCGCCTCGAGTCGTTGTTTGTGCCATGTCTCATAGGCGGCTACTTCGTAGAGAGGAACAGGTCGCGGTCCCACCAGGCTCATCTCTCCCCTGAGCACATTCCAGAGTTGCGGTAACTCGTCTAGGCTTGTCTTTCGGAGGATCCGACCGACGCGCGTTACTCGACGATCGTTGGTCACTTTTGCAAGCTTTGCATGATTGCTCGAACTCTTCGCACGTTTCTCACCTCGAATCCACTCCCTGACATACTCTTGGTGAACGCTCTGATCGCAGTTGTGATACATAGAGCGAAATTTATAGAACATGAATGTGCGTTGTCTCCGACTGACCCAGTCGTAACCCCCCCGCTCCTGTACGAAGATCACCGGCCCAGGGGAATCCAGTTTGATAAGCAAGGCTATCAAGAGGAGTATCGGAGAAAGCAGGATCAGGAGTATAAAGGAGATGATAATGTCCAAGAGCCGCTTAATCCAAAAGTAAAGACGTCTGTTGTGTTCCGCGATGGCTGCTGGCGTAGATAGATTGTAGTATGGCTGGCGCATCTCTCTAGTCATGTCGATGCCTTCTTTGTCCACATCACCACCGAAAAATGGGAGGGCGCCTATTGCCGCATTGCAAGGTCAATTGTTTCTCCCGAGATTGGACAAATCTCTCCCCAATCAGATACAGCCGTTTACCTCAACGAGGAATGAGCGCATCCAGGTGTCTTCTTGGATCCGAATTACAGTACAGGTTTTGCACTTTCAGTGACATAACTGTGACGAGCGCAGACGAGCCCCAACGCCTTGGCTCCAACCTTATCGATCTCTTGCAGCGCTCTTTGAATACCCTCTCCTGTCGCTTGATCCTGAGCTGCAACAAGCAAAACTCCATCAACTATGGGGGCCAAAACAGCAACGTCAGCAGCCGCCAATATCGGGGGACTGTCCAACAAGACCATATCGGCCTTCGTAGCCAGCTCCCAGATTAGCTTTTGCATCTTTGGTAAGCCAAGTAGCTCTGCCGGATTGGGCGGCAATGGTCCACTTGTCAGTACACTTAACCCCTGGATCTTGGTCTCTTGCAGCGCTGTGTCCACTCTGCTTCGGTCGAGGAGGACATCGCTCAGTCCTAGTTCGTTGCTAAGGTCGAAAACATGATGTAATCTGGGACGTCTGAAATTGCCATCTACCACGACCACCCTTTGTCCGGCTTCAGCCATCCCTGCTGCCAAGTTGGCTAACAGCCTCGATTTGCCTACCCCAGGTTCGACACTCGTTATCAATAGCATCTTCTTAGGCATACGAGAAGAGAGCGACAAGAAGCTAGTTCTCAGTATCTGATAGGCTTCGCCGGCCGAAGATTGCACATCGAAGTCAAGAACGGTTACCCATGGTCGGCTCCTTCTGAGTTGGGCCTTGAGGTCCTGAACGGCAGCCTCCCTCTCCATCAGCTGCTCTTGGAAGGAGCCGATGGCCCTGTCCCTCTCTATCATCTGGGCCCTCAAGGCTTCAAGCTCCCCCTCCCTCTCACTTAGTTCGGCCTTGAGGTCTCCAACCACGGCTTCCCTCTCCATCAGCTGCTCTTGGAAGGAGCCGATGGCCCTGTCCTTCTCTATCATCTGGGCCCTCAAGGCTTCAAGCTCCCCCTCCCTCTCACTTAGTTCGGCCTTGAGGTCCCCAACCACGGCTTCCCTCTCCATCAGCTGCTCTTGGATGGCCCTGTCCTTC
>Ga0315312_1000282_pt1 | contig 72185 bp, 75 predicted proteins | sample TDP7_MG_FD_203629 | JGI IMG/M metagenome (GOLD analysis project Ga0315312, IMG submission 203629) | Freshwater sediment microbial communities from Lake Towuti, South Sulawesi, Indonesia - TDP7 | ecosystem: Environmental > Aquatic > Freshwater > Lake > Sediment | place: Indonesia: South Sulawesi... | reverse complement strand
TACTTTAAAACCCATAGAAGACAGATGTCGTGCTACGACAAAACCGTCGCCGCCGTTTCCACCTAAACCACAAAAGATTGCAACGGATTTTTCTGGTTTAAATCTTGAAGCAATTTCCAATGCTACGTTGCGTCCTGCGTTTTCCATTAACTGAAGCCTAGAAACGCCGAAATATTCTGAATTCAGCTCTAAAGCACGCATTTCACGGCTTGTAATGGAATCTTCTTTCAGCATGTTTAAACCCAATAGTTATTATCCCAAATAAAAGATAAGAGTATCCTTTCAAAAGTGAATGGTACCTGCGTAGGCGCTTGTGTAGATTTATTGAATGAAGCGGAAAGATTGGGTGAAAGTTTACCTAAGTGATAGGCAGAAACTTGCTCAGGAGAATTGCTGAAAGCTTGCATTGGAGAAAGTGAGGTTTTGCGTCAAGCGTTTATGGAATACGCAAAAAGCATAAACCTCATAACAGAAAAAGTCCACGAAAAAATTTAGAGACTATTGTCTGGGTTTTCTTCTGGTTTTTTGTTTTATTGTTATGAAGATTGCTGTTAGGATTGTTAGTAATGCGATGTGTATGGTGGCTGGTTTTGCTGTGGTTGGTAGTTGTATGGGGATGCTGTAGCCTCCGACTGGAACTGTTGCGACTGTTATGCGGGCGGTTTCAGATTGGGCAACATTGCCGTTGGCGTCTGTAACTTTCAAGTATACGTAGTATATGCCGCTTGCTGTTGGCGTAAACGTCCAGCTGCTTGACGTTTCACCTGAAACTGGAGCTCCGCCAAGATACCATTGGTAACCGTATGGTGAGTATCCCCCTGAGACTGTTGAAGTGAAGGTTACTGATTGACCTACGAGTAGGGAAGCTGAAAAAGGGCTTATGGATACTGAAAGAGGCGGCTTAATGGTTACGATACCGTTAATGTATGTGTTGTCTATCGTGTCTGCTTCGCCTGGGACTGGTGTGGCGTAAGCGCTTATGGTGTAATTGCCTAAGGTTACGCCTGTCGTGTCCCATGTAAAGGTGCTGGTTGTGGAGCTTCCGGCGTGTAGGTATACCGTTTGGTTTCCGATGGGGGTTCCGTTATAGTAGGCGGTGATGTTAAAGGTTTCTAGGAAGTAGCCTTGATTTTCAATAGTTATGTTGACGGATACTGGGTATCCTTGTTCTACAACGGTTTTCGATGGTGTGAGTTCGGTTATGGCTATGTCATGGGTTAATGCGAAAATGTACGTTACTGCAAACTGTATGTTGCTGTCGGAGATACCGGAAATCATGATTGTGTGGTTGCCGCCCTCTAATACGTTTGCGGCTTCGATTTCTAGGATCGCGGTTGTAGAGCCGTTTGGAGGAGGGGTGACTGAGGGACTTGTTATCCATCGGAACATGAAATTATTCGTGTCCAGGCTAGTGGCGTTCAACGTGACTGGACTACCAAAGTTTCCAAACGAGGCTACATTTATGGTATATTTGGCTTTGTCACCCGACTGAATGATTTGAGGAGATGTAACCACCTCGATAGTGAAAGAAGATACTGTGAAAAACGTGTCTGATGTGTCTTCACCTACGTTAACTCCGTCGTTGGCAAATATTCTGACAAGATACTTGTTGCCGCCCGGGAGATTGCTAAAATCGTACGTAAAGCTTGTCTGTTTAAGGCTGGTCTCCAATGGAATCCATGTGTAGCCCCCATCCCAGCTAATATGAACGTCGTAGGTTAGGATGTCACCGTCTGGATCTGAGGCAGACCATGTTATTGTGTAGTTTGTTCCTGAAATATAGATTTCACTACCATTAGGGGAGATTACGGTTACTGACGGAGGATTTGGACTCACTGTTCGTGTAGCAAGCACGTTTCCTGAAGCATCCTGAAGCTGAACCATTCGAGTTCCATCAACCCAACTTAACCTAAAGCCAAAGTAGGCTTCATCTATCTCGATGGGAGGATCAGACGCAATTCCGAAGGTTGCATTGAACCCTACCCGACTTAAAGTGTTGTTGAGGTCATTGAGAAGAACTATATAGTAGTTTCCAAGTCCGCCCGCTTCAATATCCCCGATTCCTTCAGACAGGCGATACCAAATATTACTAAACGTTGCTGAATTATTCTTGAAGATTATGCCACTAAGTAAAAGAACTTCAGGATCTGCTCTGTCTCTAAGTTTCTCCATTAACCATTCGTAATCCCGCTTATCTACCCATCTGTCAGCAAGATTGCCACCGGTGTTCATGAAGGTTCTTAGCCGCGGTTTACGCTGTCCCCCTAGAACATCGTAACCACCCGATCTACTATCAACATCCGTGTTCTTGTCTCTATTCCAGTATCTCGCTGGAGCGCCAGGTGCAAGTGTAGGGTCGTAGTCCTCATAAAGTTCATAGGTGTGTCCTATCTCGTGAGCCACGACGCTTGGAAATCCAATTTCGGCCACGGTTGAAACTGCATGCCTGCCTATATCCGCTGCGAATCCATCCGCGTTTAGGTTCAGGTATCGATTTATCCATCCATCCGAACATACTCCCACTACTCGATCATATCCATCCATTCTCTGACGCAGTCTCTCAGTGACACCTTGCGGGTTTGTCCCTACTGGAATTACAAGCGGGATGGGAGATAATCCATAACTTACCTCTGACTCAGCTAATGGATAAGTAGCCACAAGGAACCGTATAGTCTGCGTGGCATATTGGAATGCTTGATCGTAAGTAATTCTATTAGCATTGGGTTCATTTTGATGGTGTACCATAACAAATAGTATCCTAATTGGGCGCGTATCCGTCACTTCATGAACCTTTGAGTATACATTATCATTTTCATAAGATTCCCTAACGGAATTTGATGAGTCTACAGTAAATGTATAGGCCACCGACGGCTTTACTTGAGGTCGAAACTTAGGAGCACCAGGTTTTACATCGTGAAGATAGAAGGCATTGTCACCAGGGTTAAAAGTTTGACTGAACGAGTAGGTCCATGGGTTGAAGCCTGCGGCCTGAATTAGCACATCGGTTGTCACCTTCTCATCAAAGGTTGAGTATACAGATATCCAAAAAGTTGTTGCCTTACCCTTAATTAGGTTCACGAAAAATATAGCTTGGATAGCTATGATTTGGCCGGCTATAAGGTTGCCAATCACTACTTTCTTCTCAGTTTTGTCTTTCAGCCCGTCGTTGTCTGTAACAGTTAAGGTCACAGTGTATTCGTTGTTGGGATAATTGCTCTTTGCATACACATTTTTTATTATCTTGCCAGCACCTTTATTTCCATCGCCAAAGTCCCAAACGTAGTCAACAATGTTTCCGTCAGGGTCGTAGCTGGCTGAGGCGTCAAAGGTAACTTCATGATCTTCTACATTGCTTTTATGCGAATAACTGAAGCTAGCCACAGGAAAGGCATAGATGATAGGTTTTACCTTCACATAGCCATCATTTACCATGTGGCCGATAGGATTGAGCATGGAATCCAAAAGGCTGGCGTTGTACAAGTCCAATATGCAGCTTCCAATAGAAACTGCTTTAAAGATGATTGATGCTAATGCAAAACTCCCAGAAAGAGACGGATAATCTGGTGGAAGCATAGCTGCAACATGCACATAGCCTTCAGCGTCAACTATTTCAATAAGCGGACTAGGAGATTCGCTGAAGGGATGCTGAAAAACGACGCCCAAGACATCCAAGAACGTAGTGTTATAGCCAAGGTAGAATTCAAACCCAAAAAGGTCAAAAACAGCGGAGACACTCACGTTTATAGCGAAATCGTCGGTCACAGACGCTTCCATTGCTGCAGGGTCTATATACAAAGTTGTTTGAAGTTCTGAATAGATCGGTTGAATGTTAAATGCCAAAGTTAACATACTCGTTAACAGCAGCGTTAGCATTATTCCAGAAACAGTTTTCCTAAACAATTCCATCCTTTCTCCTAATTCTAAATAACTCGTTCTAAACTTAAAATTTATGAAAGAATCTTCATCGTTATTTTGTAGTTTGTGTGTGCGTGCACGCTTCCTGCGTTTAATAGTCTCTCTTTTCCTTTAAGCAACCTGTTTCTTCTTTACTGATGATAATAGCCTCTCCCCTAACCAATTGAAGCTAAAGCCTCTTTTCCGTAAGCGTCATAGTCTCTTAAGCCTCTCTGCACACGCACACGCTAAGTGTTTTCTGTTTTCACCTCCTCTTCCTGTCTCAAGCGTAAGTCAAAGAGCGTCAGCTGTCTGAGCTTCTCTTTCAAGTGTTCACTGACATACTGCTCAATTGTTGGAATGTCTATTCTGTAAATAATGATTCCCAATGGATTCTTCGCTGAAGTTTCAAGAAATCCCAAGTCTTCTCCAGCATCTTCATGTACTTCCGCATAGTTCGCCTGTCAGCCCCAACCTCTTCTAATCATTTCTTCAACAATCCACATAATCCTCCAAACACAAACCAAACCAACCACACAAAACTCCAACTCATATTTGGCTCCAAATAGAGGGGCCTAGCACTGTTGCACGCACGCAAACGCATTAGCCTTACATAGCAAACTATTTTAATGCACAAAACCAAACAATAACAGAGGAGATTCAAAAATGCCCACAGCATTCGTACTAGTAAACACAGAAATAGGCTCAGAAGCAGACGTACTAAAAGACCTAAAAAAAGTCGAGGGAGTAGACGAAGCCTTCGCCGTCTACGGAGTCTACGACATAATCGCAAGAGTAAAATCAGACACAATGGATAAACTCAAAGAAATTGTAACGTGGCGTATCAGAAGGCTTGACAAAGTCCGGTCAACATTAACAATGATAGTTGTCGAAGAAACAAAATAGCAAACTTCCTCTTTTTTATTCATATTAATTAACACCTTTCATCATTTCTATTTTAATCTCTAATTCGTTGAAAAATGGGCTGCCACAAATGACTACCATGAAAACTATGCATATAGGACTAGACGACACAGATTCAACAAGAAAAGGATGCACAACATATGTTGCCGCCCTTCTCGTGGAAAAACTGCAAAAATTAGACGCCAACTTCATCGATTATCCAAATTTAATCAGGCTAAATCCTAATGTGCCATGGAAAACAAGAGGAAACGGAGCACTATGCATACGAATACAGTACCGTGAAAACGTTGAAGAGAAAATCAAAGAAACCGCCATAAACGCTGTTGAAGAACATGCAGACTTAAAATTTAAAGGCACAGACCCAGGAATAGTCTTCTTCAAAAAAGCGAAAATTCCAAAAGAAATCAAAATCTTCGCCAAAAACGCAATAACCGAAATTGTAACCCTAAAAGAGGCGCTAAAACTCCTAAAAAAGTTTGAGGCTGAGGCTGTAGGCTTCAAAAACAGGCGAGGAATCATTGGTGGTTTGGCGGCTGTTGGCGAAACCCTTCAAGGAGACCACACGTATGAAATCCTCGTATACCGCGTTTCAGAAAATTATGGCTTAAAACGAAAAGTAGATTCGGCTTCAATTTTTGAAATGGATAAGGCGACAGCACCATACACTTTTAACAATGTTGACTCGGAAAAAGACAGAATCATCATTACACCGCGGGGACCAGACCCTATTCTTTTCGGCATCAGAGGAGAAACCCCGGAAATTGTAAAAAAGGCATTTGAAATTGTTAAGCCTCTTGAGCCTGTGGAAAGATGGGCTATTTTTCGCACAAATCAAGGGACAGATGCCCATCTAAAACGAGTTGAAAAATTAAGCCAAATAAAACCGTATAATCCAGTTATTGCAAGAGGAATAGTGTCAGCAAACCCGAAGATTATTCCACTAAGACATGTAGTTTTCTCAATTAAGGATGAAAGTGGGCAAGTTGACTGTGCAGCATATGAACCAACTGGTGCTCTTCGTAAAATTGCGAGGAAACTGATTGTTGAGGATTGTATAGAAGTTTACGGCGGTGTCCGCAAGCCTTCGAAGAATAATCCCTTAACAATAAACCTTGAAAAAATTCGATTATTAAAACTTGCACCAAAAATTGCCTATCAAAATCCGATTTGTCCAAAATGTGGCAAACGGTTGAAATCCATGGGAAAAAATAAGGGTTTCAGATGTGATAAATGCGGTTCAAGATATCCAAACCTTGGAAAGGTTGAGGTTGAATTCAAACGCGAGATGCGTGAGGGACTTTACATAACTTCAACAAGGTCTCAGAGGCATTTGACTAAGCCGTTTAGGCGTTATGGAATGGAGAAGCGTCACGCAACAGCTAAAAAGTTGATTGAAGGTTGGCATTTTCCTTAGAGTTTTTCTTCGTTTACTTTGAAAATTTCGCATAGCATTTGATACAGTTCATCGCCGCCCTCCACTTTTGAGAATAAGTCTTTTTCTGCTTTGAGGAGTCGTCCCATAGTTTGATACGTCTGTTGCCATTCTAGTTCCTTCCACATCATACGATAATTTTTAAGTTCAACCCAAGCTCGGAAAATTAAAACAACGAACATGCCCAATGTAACGGAAAGGTTCAGTATGTATATGTATACTATGTCCATGGTTGCTCACCTCCTTCGCGTCGCATGCCTCTTGTCTTATTTTAGCAAAACACATTTAAATCAAACTTGTGATAACATAGGCAAAAGAAGGGGTTAGATGAGCGAGATTTTTCCTTCTCTAGGTTACCAGTTGGGCATAGGCGGAATAGGCGGCTTTATAGTTGGATATGCCCTTAAGAAACTAAGCAAGTTAATAGTTATTGTGTTGGGCTTGTTCATAGCTGCACTTCTATATTTAGGCGTACGGGGAATAATAAGCATAAACTATGATGCATTATGGAATGCACTAGCAAATTCGCTTGGTATGGCTGAGTCAGCATTTTCATGGATTGTTGGAGTGATTTCTCTTCTGCCATTCGCTGGAAGCTTCATTGTTGGCTTTTTACTAGGCTTAAAACTTGGATAACAAACAGATCTGAGGCACAAAAGTTACTAATTTGTGTTCAATCAAACTGTAAATTTAGAGTCAGCAAATTTTTCACACAAGTTATTTATATTTCTAGTGAACATTGTTTTTAAAGATGTAACATGGGAGAAGAAGAATATTATTCGCGGAAATCTTCGTTGGTTAGATATTTTTTACACGGAATAGCATTTTCAGTCCTGCTTCTATTATTGGAGATTGTATGGGCGTTTATTTTAGTGTTACTAACAGTCACAGGATCTTTAATAGGCATTATACTAGGTTTTATAGTGCTCTTTTTCATAATAGGCGGCCTCAATGCTATTTTAACAGAATTTATATGGTCTATTCCAATGCGGTCTGATTGGAAGGGCCTCTTGAGTCATGGTTTCGTTCTATTTTTAGTTTTGTTGATTGCAGCAATACCTCGTTTTCTTGTGGCATTTGTTGCACCAAGTATAGTCACAGCGATAGTTGTGTCTGTCGTTTATGCTTTCATCGATGGTTATGTAGCTAAGAATGTAGGTAAAATGTGGGAATTGGAAGAAGAACCTGAATCGGCTAGCTAAGTTGGGTCGAAAGGTTGCGCATTTTGTACTTTATAGGTAATCCTACAACTCCTTATCCACAGGGAACTTTGTCGGTTTTCTGCTGGGCTTTAAACTTGGATAGCAAAATAGTTTAAATGTTTGTATCTAGGTTAACCCTTTAAAAACTCGAAATTACACTGTTTATTGGAGCGTCTGAGAATTGGAAAGGTTTCCCAAAGAAGAGTACAGTCTTCCATTCTTTAAAGAAGAAGGCTACGTTAGGAAACGTTGTCCCAGATGCGGAAAGCATTTTTGGACGCAGAATCCTGACCAAGAAAACTGTGGAGAAGCAACCTCGGAAGAATGTGCATTTTACTCTTTCATAAATAATCCACCTACAAAGAAAAGTTACAGTTTACGCGAGATGCGGGAGGCTTTTCTATCATTTTTTGAAAAGAATGGGCACACCTGCATAAAGCCCTATCCTGTTGTGGCGAGATGGCGAGATGATATTTATCTGACGCATGCGAGCATAATTGATTTTCAACCATATGTGACCAACGGAATTGTTCCGCCACCTGCGAATCCGCTTGTGATTTCTCAGCCATGTATCCGCATGGTGGATATAGCTAACACTGGTCCAACGTTTGGCAGGCACCTCACCATTTTTGAAATGGGAGGAGCGCACGCGTTTAACTATCCAGATAAAGAGGTTTATTGGAAGGATCAGACTGTAAGGTATCATCATGATTGGGTTACAAGAGATTTAGGTGTGAAATCTGATGAAGTTGTTTACAAGGAAGAAGTCTGGTCTGGCGGCGGAAACGCGGGACCCTGCCTCGAATCTATTATTCGCGGTTTAGAGGTTGCTACGCTGGTTTTCATGCAGTACAAAGTTGTCAATGATGAATTTGTTAAGTTGCCGATACGGACGGTTGACCCTGGCTACGGCATAGATCGTTATGCTTGGCTTTCTCAAGGCGTGTCCAGCGGTTTCCATGCGGTTTACGGTGACTTGCTAGAAAAAATCTTCACGATGGCTGGCATAACTAAAATTGATAATAAGTTGTTGAAGAAAGTAGCAGAAGTTTCCGGTTTAGTTAATCTGGATAGGACTGCAAGCAGGTTGGAAACTAGAAAGAAGGAAGCGGCGTTAGTTGGGTTAAGTGTTGATGAGCTTGACAGGTTTTTGGTTCCAATAGAAAATGCGTTTGCGGTTGTAGACCATACCAAATGTTTAAGCTTCTTACTTTCGGAAGGCGTTGTTCCATCAAACATTCAAGAAGGATATTTGGCGAGGCTTATCTTTCGTAGGATTTACCGATTGTTAAGAATGCTGAATATTCCTGACAAATTGTATGATATTGTGGATATGCAAATCAACTTTTGGGGTGAAGATTTTCCGCATCTTAAGGAAATGCGAAGCGAGATAATAGAGATGCTTCAGGTCGAAGAGGAGAAATTCGGAGAAACAATTAAGCGCGGTGAAGGAATGGTGAAGCGCATTTCAAGCGAACTGAAAGCGGAAAAGATGAAGGAAATTCCGATAGAAACTTTAACAGAGCTTTATGATTCTCATGGGCTTCCGCCTGAAATTGTTAAGCAAACCGCAGAAACTGAAGATTTGAAAGTGGAGATTCCAGACAACTTCTACGCTTTAATCGCCCAAAGACACATGCAAGCATCTAAACCGATGGAAGAAGAAGTTAAGTCAGAACAGTGGCTGGAAACAGCTGTTTCAAACATCCCTGAAACAGAACAGCTATACTATCAAGACCAATACATGAAAGAGTTTGAAGCAAAAGTCCTCAAAGTAATAGGTAATGAGTATGTTGTTCTTGACAAAACATGCTTCTATCCAGAAGGTGGAGGACAGCCAGCAGACAACGGCCACTTCATTTTCGACGGGAACAAGGTTGATGTTGTTGATGTCAAAAAAGTTGGCAATGTAATTCTCCACAAAGTGGCTGGCACTGTTACAAAAGGGGGAAGCATTGTTAAGGGAGTGATTGACTGGGACAGGCGATACAGCCTCATGAAGAACCACACGGCTACCCACATAGTTAATGGAGCTGCAAGACGTGTGCTTGGACAACATGTCTGGCAGTTTGGAACACAAAAGGGCATCAACCGTTCTAGGCTTGATATTTCTCATTACCGAAGGCTGACGCTAGAAGAAATACATAAAATAGAAACTTTGGCAAACCAAGTAGTTTTACGAAACATTCCGATGGAAACCTCTTGGATGCCTAGAAATGAAGCGGAAAAACTTTACGGCTTTAGACTCTATCAGGGCGGAGCAATTCCAGGCAAGAAGATACGCGTTGTAAAAAGTGGCGATTGGGAAGTTGAAGCGTGTGCTGGGACTCACGTAAACAATACAGGCGAAATAGGGTTCATCAAAATAGTGCATTCTGAAAGGGTTCAGGACGGTGTGGAAAGACTTGATTACTCGGTTGGGATTCCTGCTTTGAAGGCAACGCAAGAAAACGAGCAGTTGCTCTCGAAGCTTTCGGAAATTTTGAACGCTCCGTTAGAGAAGCTGAATAATACGGCTGAAAAACTTGTTAAGGAATTGAAGAAAGCAAACGCGGAAAGAAGGAAACTCATCAAAGAGATAGCAATACGAGAAAGTGGAGTCGTAGAGGCAAGGCCAGAAATAGAGATAACGAGACACATAGGCAACATTAAACTTTTAATGCGAGATTTTAAAGAATCAATTGATGTTGACCGCATGGTTCAAACAGCAAGCGAAATTATCAAAAGAGACGATGCAACAGTCACAATGTTTTACGGAACAGATGGAAAAAATGCGCAAATAATGGTTATGGCTGGAAAAACTGCCGTTGAAAAAGGTGTAAATGCTAACGGAATAGTTAGAGAAGCATCGGCAATTATAGGTGGCGGAGGTGGCGGAAAACCCAACTTCGCACAAGGAGGCGGAACAAAAACCGAAAAGCTATCTGAAGCGGTCAAAAAAGCTGAGGAAATGTTAAGAAAACAACTGAAACCTTAGTGCATAGGGTTTTTAAATGAAATCGTGCTGTTCAACAGTGTGGTATCCTACCTCGTAGTCTTCCTTTTCGCAAAACTCCAGAATTTTTGACACAGCTCTCAAATCAATTTCTCTTATTTTCTTTTCTTCTGGTCCAACAACTTCGATGATGACGCCGAGGCCTCCGATTCCACAACATGCGTACACGTTTTTGTAAACTCTTACGTCGTACTCGGGTGGAATCCCCATTTCTTTCACGACTTCTTTAATCTTATCTATCAAAAGGTTGATTTTGCGTGATTGCATTGCTTTGACAAAATAAATCTCTCTGCAACCTATTCGAGACATTTACATCCCTTTGAAAGCTATTAAGGTTATTGTTTCCTTTATTCCCGAAATTCTACGGATTTTATCGAAAACAAAACTGTCGAGTTCGTCCATGGTTTTTAAAGAAACCTCAACGTGTAAGTCGTACACGCCATATGTGGGAATTGCGTGCTGAACTCCTGCAATTTTCTGACTTTTTTTAGTACTTCCTCGTCTTTTCCTGCTTCTACTTTTGCTAGTACATATGCTATAATCAAATCCAAAGACCCCTTGAAGCTACTTTTTTCGTATAAGTAAGTGATAAAGGTAGCGTGTTAAGATTGACTTAGTACAAGCTTTCTAAGAAAAAAGACAAGTTTAAATTGTGAGAAGATGCACCAAATAATATGTGAACCTAAAAACTGTGTTAGGCGCAATTGCGGTTGCGGTTCTTTTCTTCTTTGGCATTATCTCTGAATTGGTTTAGTTTGAGAGTTTATCAGTTCGAGTTTCTGATTGTGAGTCAACCTTTTTACTTTTCTCTCCCTTTTCATGGCTTCTGCTCGAGAGTCGAATTTTTCAACGTAAACAATTTTCTTAGGTCTGTGCATTCTTGTGTATCTAGCGGCTTTTCCATTCATGTGAAGCCTCATCCTCGAATCTAAATCCTTAGTGTATCCAGTGTAGAAACTGTTGTCTTTGCATAAAATGACGTAGACATAGTATGACATTTGCGGTTAGTACTCCATGAAAGATTATTATTGTCTTTCCAAACTAAATATGATTAGCCCTTAGAGAACAAAAATTTATAAGAAAAAATAAAGCATAAACTGTAAAACTAAGCATTTGCGTTTGTTTGGGATGGTTGTCATGGTGAAACTGAACAAGATTGACGAACTTGTGATTTCAACGTTGAAAAGTGCTGACAAAGGGTTAATGCTTGCAGAGATTGCCGAAAAAACTGGTGAATCCGAAAAGAAAGTTTTCAAGGCGTTGCGCAAATTGTTTGAGAACAAAATGATTAATTGCGAAAACCGCCAATACAAACTTGCAAATCGTTAAATGCTTGGTTAATTCTTAATGCTACGAGTTGGTGCAAACGAAAAAGGAAGTCCCAGTTTCTGAAGGATTGAGGCAGTTACCTATCAGACCCGTCTATTTATTGTCATCTGGACATAAAGGGAAAAAGAACATCATAACCATCGGCATGTTTGCCTACTTCTCCGGAAAACCAACACTAGTTGGTGTAGGCATAGCCCCTTCCAGATACTCCTTTGATTTGATTCGCCAAAGCGGAGAATACGTAGTCAATGCAGTTAATAAGAAGCTTATGAATGCTGTACGCGTTTGCGGAGAAAAATCAGGACGGGAAGTGGACAAATTTGAACTAGCGAAGCTTACTCCTAAAAAAGGAGTCAGAGTGAATGCGCCGCTTATTAAGGAAAGCCCAGTCAGCATCGAATGCAAGGTTGTCAAAGAAGTGGAAGTAGGCGACCACGTTTGGTTCATAGGCGAAGTGCTAGCGACGCACGTTCGCGAAGGCTACAACTGGAGTGATGGCTTGTTATTTAAATGGATAGGCGAAGACGGATTTTACTATAAGGTAGGAGAAAAAATAGGCACATACTGAAACGCAAAGTTTATTTTCATTCGGTTTCTCAGCATTTGAGAAAAAGGCGCGAAATCAAACGGGTAACTTCTGCTTCAGAGGAGGAGTTATGATTAATTTTTATATCTGTTGTCGTGAAATTTGACATGGTGAAGGGTGAGTGTATTGGTGAAAGTGATCGTTATTTATGAGTCAAGGTATGGTAACACCAAACTTGTAGCGGAAAAAATCATAGAAGGAATGAAGCAAGTTCAAGGAATCGAAACAGTCCTTAGCGAGGTCAAAGAAGTTAACCTTAACCAGATATCCAGTTATGATGCGATTTTGATTGGTTCCCCAAATCATATTGGTAGACCGACAAGGGGTGTTAAGAGTTTCATTGACAAACTTGGCGATTTCCCCTTAAAAGGAAAACTGTTTGCCGTTTTTGACACATACCTCGGCAATAACTTCGAGAAAGCGGTGAAGAAAATGGAGAAAAAAGTAAACGAAAAAGTTCCTGGATTGAAGATAATAACTCATGGCTTGTCGATAAGAGTTCAAGGGATGAAGGGTCCCATCGTGGAAGAAGAGCTTCCTAAATGCAAAGAGTTCGGAAACAAAATAGCAACTCAAATTAAAACAACGCTATAGTCTGCAAGATGAAATGGAGCGAAATAGTGTATTTTCATAATTTTGCCAATGATTTTTCGTAATCGACAACGACACATTTTTTGCCTTTCTGAACTACTTTATGCCCTTCCTTTTCCAAAAGTTTCTTTTGAGCTTCAACTCCGCCGGGATATTTTTCGTTTATCACTCCACCAGTCTTCAGCGTACGCCAGTAGGAAGTAATGTCCTTTTCACCCTTTTGTCTCTGTTCTTCAGCAGCATTGGCAGCAATCCAAGCGAAAATGCCCGTGGTTATGGGACAGCCAATCGTTGCTCTGTGTTTTTTAGCAAGAGCCACACGAATTTCATTAATGGTCGTAAGTTTTCCTTCATGTACTCTTCTCATTATTTCATCAACCTCCATCGGTGCTGGGATAACCACAGTGCCTGTACCCCATCTTTTGCTCATTTTGCCAGTAATTTTCTGTACTTGAGGCAGACCCTTGCTGTTCTTCAATTTTTCAGTCCAACTCTTCCTTTCTGGCAAGAATTTCCCCGAAGACTAGTTTTCAATACACTTAATAAGTCTTCAGCCTAGTGTCGATTTTATTAGTTCAAGTCCCCGACGATGATCAAGTGGGCTTTTTGCATACTTGAGGTGTATGACCTTAAAAGCTTGAAAGAGAGAACAAAAAGAATATACCTTCCAATGGGGTGAGGTATGCTAAGCTATGTTGGGGGATGCATCACCGATCTGAATGGGGTAGGTTATGAGCGTAGCTAAGCCAATCATAGAATATGTCAAAACAATTAAAACACAGGCGGAGCTTTCCCGTTCTGTAGGGGCGTTTAAAAGGCTTCTTAGATATCATAAGCCATATGTTTATTTCCTCATTCTTATAGTTGCGCTGTCTGTTTTAAGAGCTTATCTGTTCACACTTGAACCGCTCTACACATCGCAGATAATTGACAACGTTATTATAGGGGGAAAGTATGAGCTGCTTTCCGGGCTTGTATTAAACATAGTGCTTGCCGTAATAGGCTTTGGAATAGTTAACTTCGTAATAGCGTATGTGCATGGATATACTGCGCAGTTGATGATAAGGGATATAAGATCTAATTATTACGCCTCTCTTCAAGGTAAGTCATTCAAATTTTATGATTCTACCGCCGTAGGAGACCTCGTTTCAAGAGCTACAATGGATCTACAGGTTGTGGAAATGTTTCTCAGAACGTGGGTTGGAGTTTTGGCTAACGCTGTGTTCTCAGTCATACTGGTGTTCACGGTGATGTACTCCGTAAGTCCAACAATGAGCGTTATAGCCATAATACCCATGCCATTCATATTCTACTTTACCACCCAGCTTTGGATTAAAACCATGCCTCTCTTTAGAAAGATGATGCTCATCCTAGGTAGGCTTGGTGCGTACGTGCAGCAGAACATTCTAGGGATGAAAGTTGTGCGAATTTTCCAGGAAGAGGACGAACTGCAGAACGGGTTTGAACAGGTTGAAGATATATTTGTGAATACGGCGATTACCGCTGGCAAGATTCAGTCCAGATACATGCCTTCTGCACCAACTATCCTAACCCTTGGAATAACCATGGTATATGTTTATGGCGGCAACCTGATAGCCTCGCCAGCATCCCTGTTGACAATAGGGGGTCTTACACTCTTCACGAGATACATGATGAGGTTAAGCTTTCCTCTGCGCGATTTAAGTATGCTTTCAGGTGTTTGGATAAATGCTTCAGCTGGAATCGAGAGGGTTTACGAAATCATAGACATGCCTGTAGACGTTAAGGATACCCCTAATTCCAGAGAGATTACCATAGAAAAGGGCGAAGTTGAATTTGGAAACGTTACTTTCGGATACGTCAAAGATAGGCCAGTACTGAAAAACGTAAGCTTCGCAGTTAATCCAGGCGAAAAAATAGCCATTCTTGGAGCTACGGGCTCGGGTAAAACGTCCATAATATATCTTATTCCAAGGTTCTATGACGTTGACTCCGGAAGCATACTGATAGACGGTAATGACATCAGAAACTTCAAGCTTTCATCCTTGAGGAGACAGATAGGCCTTGTCCTTCAAGACGTATTCATATTCACAGGTACAATTAAGGATAATATTGCATTTGGCAAGCCTGATGCGTCTATGAATGAGATTATACATGTAGCCAAGCTTGCAAGGATACACGACTTTATAGAGACGCTCCCAGAAGGCTATAACACCATTATTGGTGAGAGGGGCGTAACTCTCTCTGGTGGACAGAGGCAGAGGTTAACTATCGCTAGGGCACTTTTAACGGATCCGAAGATCTTAATTCTTGACGACTCTCTGTCGTTTGTAGACGCCAAGACTGAGCAGAAGATTCAAGAGGCTATTGAGGAGGCTATGAAGAGTAGGGCGTGCTTTATAATAGCTCAGAGGCTTTCAACCATAAAGAATGCTGACAAAATAATGGTTCTTGATAATGGTGAAATTGCCGAGTTTGGGACACATAGCGAGCTCATGGCTAAAGACACCATATACAAGAGGATATATGAAACTCAGTTCTTTGCGAAAGCTTCTGAAAAGATTCCGGAGGAGGATACGGAATAATGTCCAGCCCCTTCGGAGTCTTCTCAAAATCTGAGGAGTCTAGGAAAAGAACCGTTCCTGACAGGGTTCTGATACGCAGAATCTATAGGTACGCTAAACCCTATAGAAGAAATCTTGCAATAGGTGTTGGCACTATTATTTTAAGTGCCTTAACTGGGCTACTTTCGCCTTACCTCCATAAGGTTGCAATAGATCAGATAATTGTGCCTAAAAATCTTTCAGGATTTATTTGGTGGGTTCCCATTTTCGTAGTTGTGACTTTAAGCACCTACTTGCTTCAGTATATTCAGATTTTTCAGATGCGCATCGTCGGCGAAAAGGTTGTCGCGGAGATGAGGGATGAGATGACGTCTAAACTGCAGATGATCTCCCTCAGATATTTCTCCGAAGGCGAGATTGGAAGAATAATGTCAAGACCAATAAATGACGCAAACACTGTCAGAATATTTCTAAGAATGGGATTGACAAGCATTATACTAGATACAGCCTCTATTCTAGGATCCTTCATAATAATATTCGGTCTTAACGTGAAGCTCGCTTTGATAGCTGTCGCAATTCTTCCCGTAGCCGTGTGTATATCGTGGCTTCTTGGAAGATTCTCAAGAACAGCGTATAGGAGAACACTCTCAAGCCTTTCAGGATTAACTGCCAAGATGCAGGAAAGTCTTTCAGGCATGAAAGTGATAAAATCATTTGTTCAAGAGGAAAAAAACGCGAAAGAGTTTGAAGAGATTCAAAAAAAGAATGTTGATGCAAACATCAAGGCGATCAGAATCTCAGCTTCATACCAGCCTGTTATCATCAACATGAGGATTATCGGGACGGCTCTGATACTTTGGTTTGGCGCATTAATGGTTATGAGTGGAGAGATCACCATAGGAACCCTTGTAGCATTTATAGAATATCAGTTCTCATACTTCATGCCACTCGTCGATCTCGTAACTGTAATTGATCAGTATCAATCTGCCATGGCGGCTATTGAAAGAATGTTTGACCTAATCGACACAAATCCCGAGGTGATAGATCCGCCACAAGATAAAGCTCCACGTATAAAGACAATAGATAACGTAATGTTTGACGATGTTACTTTTGGATACGATCCAGAGATTCCTGTGGTTAAAAACGTGAGCTTCACTCTTGACGCAAATAAGAAACTGGCCATAGTTGGGCAAACAGGCGCAGGTAAGAGCACAATAATAAACCTTCTGGCAAGGTTCTATGACCCGCTTAATGGAAGAATAGTTGTAAACGGCTATGATATCAAAGATATTAGTATCTCGTCTCTTCGTAGGCATATGAGCATAGTTCTTCAGGATTCTTTCCTGTTTCCCATGAGCATAAAAGATAATATACGATTTGGAAGACCCGAAGCATCTGATGAGGAGGTTGTCGAGGCGGCTAAGGCCGTTGGGGCGCATGAGTTTATAATGAAACTTTCAGGAGGATATGACTACATTATACAGGAAGGTTCATCAAACATTTCAATAGGGCAGAGACAACTCATAAGCTTTGCAAGAACTCTTTTGATGAATCCTAGGCTTTTGATTTTGGATGAGGCTACTTCGAGCATTGATCCGTATACTGAGTTGGTTGTGCAGAATGCGTTGAAAAAACTTCTTGAACATAGGTTGGCTATAATAATTGCTCATAGGCTTTCAACGATAAGGCTCTGTGATGATATTGTAGTTTTGGATCAGGGAAGGATAGTGGAAGAGGGAACGCATTTGGGGCTTATGGAAAAAGGTGGAATGTATAGCGCGTTTTACAAGATGCAGTTCAGAGAAGAAGAAGGCATCGAAAAACCTTATTAGTGAAAATAAGGAAATAGCCTGCTACTACTCTTCAAGATGTGACTAAAACTACAGTAGGAGATATCTTCCGAACTCCGTCTTAATATGACCGTTTTTCTTCTAAGAATAGATGGATCAAACTGGCTTAAAAGGACTGATAGAGAAAAGCTCTACGATCTTTGTTCTCTTTTCTGCATTTCACCGTAAAGATATTCAAACCACTCGAATATTGTCGGCTGACCCCACTCCTTTCTGACTTCAATTATGCTGTCCTTCATTTTGTCCCATGACATCTTGATTGGTGCAGTAAAGAGGTCATCAACTAAACCAATATCTATGAGTTTTCTATGTAGGAGAACGCCTATGCCCTCAAAGAATGCCGCAACTACTATGAAGTCTGACCACTCATACCATTTTTCATAGTTACGGTAGTCCTTAGATTCCATGGACATAACTTTCTTCCATGATTCTTGAAATTCCTTGCTAGCTCTAGTTGAATATAGTCTCATGATGAGGTCTGTCTGTCTCATTCGTGTCTGATGTCGAATCTGCAGAATATAGTAGATGGCTGCTGCAACTACACTTGCAGAAGCAATTGCTATTGAGGCTGTCTGTATGTCAACCATTCTTAACACCTTTCAATTGCCAAACAATGTAGTTTATTTCGATTCAGCTATAACTTTTCTGTAAAAAAACAGAAGAATGGCTTTCTTCAAACAGTTTTTGTTAGTATTTTTGGTTCTTTCCATTCTTCTCTTAGAATGCTGAGGAGATAGTAATCAGTCCATACTCCTCTCACGAGGAGGTATTTTCGGATAGTTCCTTCTATTTTGAAGCCTGCTTTCTCCAAAACTCTCTGTGACGCTTTGTTCCTCACATTTGCTGTTGCTTGTATGCGAACGATGTTTCTGTAGAGAAATAGATAATCAACCATTAACTGAGCCGCTTCTGTCCCGTATCCTTTCCCCCTTTCACTGGGAACCAAAAAGCAAACAATTTCCATCGTCCCAGATGGCTGATTAACCATATGCCAGATAATCCCTATTCTGGTTCCGTCCTTCTTCTGAATGACGAACGGCTTCCACTCAATCACTATTTGAAAGTTCGAAGGATTATCAAATAGCTTCATCAAATATGACTTCGAAATCTGCTCATAAGCAGGGGGGTTTCCTCCCCAGAAATCTATGTCATTATAACATTCAGCTTCAAATTCAACGTCCTCTTTCTCCCTAACCCTCAAATTCACATTCTTACCTTCAAGCAATCTGAACACCAATCCATATAGTTGCTTTGATTTCGGCTATAACTTTTCCGCAAAATCAAAAACTCGCTTATAGGAGCTTATAGAGATTTGTTCAATTTACCTTCCTTTTTCTCCAAATTAGCATACATTCTTATGCAACACCAAACCTTCAAACAAAGGAGGAAACAACAAAAACCACACTCAAATCCAACTAGAAGTTCAATCTATATAAGGGAGGGGCTAGACCACTTACACACAGAGTAAAAGATTAATGCAAGTATGCACAGAATACTCTACGGTGCAAAACATGAGGAATAGCGTTCTCTGTCCGTAAAGACAAAACCTTTAATACCCCTCAAACCAATTCAGAAACCTTTATGGAATTTTTAAAACGAATCGAAGAAAAATGGCAGAAACGCTGGGAAACCGCAAAAATCTTTGAGGCAGACCCAGATCCACATAGAGAAAAGTTCTTTGTCACTTTTCCATATCCTTACATGAACGGGCCACTACACGTAGGCCACGCCTTCACAGCTTCGCGAGTAGACGCATACGCTCGATTTAAACGAATGCAAGGCTACAACGTCCTATTTCCATGGGCATGGCACTGGACCGGACAACCACTAGCAGGTGCCAGCGAACGCATAGCAAAAGGCGATGAAGAATTCATAAAAGTTTTAAGGGAAGTGGACGGCGTTCCAGAAGAGGAACTCAAAAAATTTGTAGACCCAATTTATATGGCAACATACTACACAAACGAAAGCCGCATCGCCACCAAGAAAGCCGGCTTCTCAGTTGACTGGAGAAGAGACTTCAACACTATAATGCCCACTTTCCAAAAATTCATTGAATGGCAGTACGAAAGCCTAAGAGCCAAAGGCTACGTTTCTAAAGGAACACATCCAGTTGTATGGTGTCCCAAATGCCAAAGCCCAACAGGAGACCATGACCGCCAAGTAGGAGAAGGCGTCGCACCAGAAGAATACACATTAATAAAATTCAAACTGGACGAGGAAACATACCTGCCAGCAGCCACTTTCCGACCCGAAACCGTCTATGGCGTAACCAACATGTGGATACATCCAGACGCAACCTACGTGGAAGCTCAAGTGAACAACGAAAAATGGATAATAAGCGAAAAAGCAGCCGAAAAACTGAAAGGGCAAGGAAGAAACGTAGAATTAAAGCGGGCACTGAAAGGCAAAGAGCTTATAGGAAAAACCTTTGAAAACCCAGTCATCAAAGAAAGATTTTTAATATTGCCAGGATGGTTCGTTGATCCCACACAAGCTACCGGCGTGGTTTATAGCGTTCCAGCCCACGCGCCTTATGACTGGCTGGCACTAAAAGACTTACAAGAAAAACCAGAAGTCTCACACGAGTTTGGCATAGACCCTGCGACTGTGAAAAAAATAAAACCAATTTCCATGATTAAGGTTGAGGGTTTCGGCGAATATCCAGCCATCGAAATTGTAGAACAATTAGGCGTAAAGGACCAGCATGATCCAAAAGCTGAAGAAGCAACAAAACAGCTTTATAAAAGGGAATTTCACAGCGGAGCCCTAAAAGAAAACTGCATGGAATATTCTGGAAAAATGGTTAGAGAAGTTAAAGAGACCTTGATAAAAGATTTTAGAAGTCGAAGAATTGCAGATTCCATGTACGATTTGCCAAAATCAGTAGTTTGCCGATGTATGACACCCTGCATTGTCAAAGTTCTGGAAGACCAGTGGTTCTTAAACTACTCAGATCCTGAATGGAAGGAAAAAACCAGAGAAGCCTTGAGCAAGATGAAAATTTATCCAGAAACAGCAACTCAATGGTTCTTAACGGTAATTGACTGGTTGAAAGAGTGGGCATGCGCAAGAAGAACAGGGTTTGGAACACCTTTACCATGGGTTCAAGGCTGGATTATCGAAACCTTAAGCGACTCCACAATTTACATGTCCTTTTACACAATAAACAAGCACATAAAGCGGTATGACATAAGACCAGAAATGCTGACAAAAGACGTGTTCGATTATGTTTTCTATGGAAAAGGAAACTTGAAAGAAACAGCTTCAGAGTTGGGAATAAACGCCGAATTGTTGGAAGAGATGCGAAAAGAATTCTTATACTGGTATCCAGTTGACCTAAGAATCTCAGCGAAAGAGCTTGTCCCAAACCACTTGACCTTCTTCATATTCCATCACGTGGCGCTCTTTCCACAAGAACATTGGCCAAAAACAATCGGAGTGAATGGCATGTTGATGGTTGAGGGCAAACAAATGCACAAGTCGAAAGGAAACTTTGTGACCATGAAAAATGCGATTGATGAGTATGGTGCAGACGCCACGAGATGCGCACTATTGTTAGCAGCCGAAGGCATGGATGACCCAGACTGGAGAGGCGACAACGTCAGAGAAATACACGATAAGCTTGAATCCTTCTACAACTTAGCAAAAAACATAATTGAAAATGCAAAAAGCAAGGAAAATGGACATCTAGAAAAATGGCTCATGAGCATCCTGCAACATCGCATATCTGAAGTGACTGAAAATCTAGAAGAAATGAAAACAAGAACAGCTCTAGAAATAGCCCTATTCGAAAGTTGGAACGACTTTCGGTGGTATTTGCGCAGAAAAGGAAAAACAGAATCCCAAATCTTGAAAGAGACATTGAAAATATGGTTGAAGCTGCTTGCCCCATTCGCACCTCATGTATGTGAAGAATTATGGAGCGAAATGAAAGAAGAAGGCTTCATTTCACTTGCTGAATGGCCACGAATAAGTGAACAACACACAGATATACCTGCAGAAGAACAAGAGAATCTAATAAAGGAAGTTATTGAAGACACTTTAAATGTCATGAAAGCCACTAAAATTACTCCTAAAAAAATATTCTATTACACGGCTTCGTCATGGAAATGGAAAGTCTACCTGAAAGTTTTAGATAAGTCAAGATATGGCGAAGTAAAGCTGAATGAACTTATGAAGGAATTCGCTGCAAAAGAGGATTTAAAGAAAAACATTAAGGAAATTGCGAAATTTGCTTCAAAAATTATGAAAGAAATAAGCAGAATACCCGAGAAAAGAAGGGAGAACATGTTGAGGATTGGGGCATTTAATGAGAAAGAGGTGATTGAAGGCGCATTGGGCTTCTTAGGTGAAAGATTCAAAGCGCAAGTTATGGTCTATGGTGAAGAAGACAAAGAACGCTATGACCCTAAACAAAGAGCCTTAATGTCTACGCCCTGTAGACCAGCAATTTACATTGAATAGATTGCTATGTTACAAGAATCTTGACATTGAATTTAACGTGCGATCATTAACTCTGACGTGATAATTTCTTCGTCCACCACTAGTTGTTGTAACGTAGAAGTCGTCCTCTTCGCAAAGTTTGCTTCCATACAAGAGGGCTAGGATCGTGCGACAAACATTCACTGTAGTCAATTTCTCATTTTTCACTCTCTTCTCAATCTCTTCTTGCAAAACTCGGGGATTAATAGTATAAACAACCTCGGAACTTTGCCCCATTCTACTCTGATGCATTTCCATCTCTTTTAAAAGAAACTGAACAATATCGTAATATGGTGACTTGCGATTTCTTATTAATTCCACGTAATTTACCAGAGGGATTGGAATATTGTTTATTTGAATCTCAGACACCTTCACCCCCTCCCAATAATATTAAAAGATAGCTCACATTTAAAAAGTTTAGGTAAAATTGTTCTATTAATCAAAGACGCTACTTTTGCTTTTCAGCATGATTGTACTGCGACACTACGTAGATAAAACTATATTCAACATCTCACATCCAAATCTTAAGGGTCCGTGGCGCAGCATGGATACGCATAAGGCCATAAAGCGCGTCAGCCTTCTAAGCTGAAAGTCCTGGGTTCAAATCCCAGCGGACCCGCACCTTCTTCGGTTTGCGAGCGGAAATTTTAAATTAGTAATGCAATAATAAATGGTAAACACTTTAATATTTGACTTATCAGTGTATAAGGGATTGTTATGAGCACACATGCGGACGAGTTAAAGCTTCGTTTAATGACCATTGAACTGCTTAGGACAGCAAAGTATAAGAGAAACATAACGTATCGTGAGCTGGCTTCTAAGACCGGTTTGCCTGTAACGGTTTTAAGTAGATATGCAAAAGGTCATGTTTTGCCAAACACTGCAAGGGCGAAACAGCTTTGGAAGGTTTTAACGAAACTTGTTGGTTTGGAGACAGAGCTTCGTAGCAGAATAAAGTTTGATGAAGAAGGTTATTTTGATAATACTGATATCATAAGCGACTTTAACATTCTTCAACAGGCAGCTAATCATGCGCTCGCGAATTTTGCTGGAAAACGTGTAACAAGGGTTTTGACGGCGGCTGTCGATGGAATTCCGTTGGCAACTATGGTTGCTAATGCCCTCGGAGTTAACCTTGTAATAGCGAAGAGAAGCAAAGAAGTTGGAGTTAAGGCTTTTCTGGAGGAAACATATGTGTTGGGCAAAGATTCAGGAGTAACCATGACACTTTACATTCCGAAAGACATTATCAAAAAGCGGGACAGCGTCTTAATCGTAGATGACATGATTAAAACTGGGGAAACACAAGCTGCATTGGTTAATTTAGTTCGAAAAGCGAAGGCTGAAATTTCAGGAGTTTTCTCGCTCATAGCTGTTGGAGAGGAATGGAAGAAAAAGCTGAAGCTTTCTGGTGAATGCCCAATAGAAGTTATCACCTATGTTAAGGCGCCCCATGATTTAAGCACTCATCTTTAACTGGACAAACAGCACATTTTTCCTTCCTACAAAAATCTTTACCAAGCCTAAGCAGCGCTGTTTCCAAATTAACAAAGGATTTTCCCGCAACTTTGTTTTTGGACCAGAAATTCTTCAATTGCCTTAAGATGTCTTCAGTCGTCTCTTTTCTTATTATTCCAAGCTTTTTAGCTGCCAGGACCACTAGACTTGTGGGATTCGGATTGGCTTTCTCCCAAACATCACGTAGCTCTCTCAGAAAAACGCTTACTGTGACGTCGCCTATGCCCTTCCCCAAATCCTTTACTCTTTTTTCCAAATCCTGCTCATTGGAAGCTTCGTTGTAGAGAAGGGTGAGGCTTCCACCGTATCTTTCTGTGAGATTCTGCATAACTTCCAAGAGTTTGTCCGCGGTTTTGAAATCGTAACGCGTGTAACTGCCTTCATCTAAGATTTTAACCAAGCCATCCCAACCAGTTTCAAGAATGCGCTTTGGTGTTAAAACATTGTATTTCTCAAAGCACTTGTAAGTTTTAATGACAGCCTTTTCTGTTATGGGCGCGCCAAACAATATAGATGCCAGAAACCATTTGAAAATTTCCTCATCCTTTCCAGATGAAAGTTCTATGCCTAAGATTTCAGAGTATCTTTGTCCAAAATTTTCAACAAAAACCTTTAGACTTTCACTTTTCATGTTTTCTTTCACTTTCTAACAAAATTTTATACAACTTGTGCATAAACGGTTTACTGAGGTTTACCATTCATGCACCAGCGAACAATAGAGTGGCAAAATGGAACAGTCGTAACAATAGACCAAACAAGGCTTCCACACGAAACAGTGATTCTTGAGATGAAAAACTGCAGCGAAGTGGCTGAGGCAATAAAGACAATGAAAATAAGGGGTGCGCCGCTTCTGGGGGCTGCTGCAGCCTTTGCCTTGGCTTTAACGGCTTACAACTCGAAAGCAAAAAGTAGAGAGGGGCTATTTAATGAGTTGGAAAAGGCGGCGGAAATTTTAAGGGGAACACGGCCAACTGCTGTTAATCTTTTTTGGGCGATAGACAGAATCTTGAATAAGGCTAGAAGCTTTGTTGGAAGCGTTGAAGCTTTGTCTGCTTTTGTTGTTGAGGAGGCGCAGAAAATAGCTGATGAGGATGCAATGGCAAATCGTTTGATTGGCAAGTATGGTGCTGAACTTATTAATGATGGAGATGTTGTTTTGACGCATTGCAATGCTGGTGCTTTGGCTACTGTTGAGTATGGCACTGCTTTAGGAGTCATAAGGACTTCTTGGGAACAGGGAAAAAAAATCAGGGTTATTGCCACTGAGACTCGTCCAAAACTGCAAGGAGCAAGGTTGACAGCTTATGAACTTAAACGGGACGATATACCAGTTACTTTGATTACTGACAACATGGTTGGCTATGTTATGTATAAGCGGCTGGTTAGCAAAGTTGTAGTTGGGGCTGACAGAATAGTCAAAGATGCAGTTATTAACAAAATTGGAACATTTACCATAGCGGTTTTAGCCAAAGAACATGGCATACCGTTCTATGTTGCAGCGCCAAAATCCACTTTCGACTTAACGCGTACATCTAGAAATGTTGTTATTGAAGAGAGAAAACCCGAAGAAGTCACACATATAGGTTCGCAGCGAATTGCTCCTGAAGGCATAGACGTTTTGAATCCAGCCTTTGACATAACTCCACTGGAATATGTGACGGCAATCGTTTGCGAAAGCGGCATTTTATATAAGAAGGATTTCGATAAGTTTAAAGCCAATTACTATAAGTGAAAAAGGCAGCTTTATGTTGGTTGAGGGTTTGCATGAGCGAGAAAGAGAAGGTATCCAGCATCTCTGGAATTAGGGTTAAGGGTTTACTTGTGGAAAAAGGCGTTAGAATCTCTAAAAATCAGAATGTAGAAGAGATTTCTTCGAGGGGATATGGCGTAGCCGAAAATGATGAGCTTTTGCTTACGTTTTATGAGGCACTTTATCTTTTAGATAAGGGCTTTTTGGAAGTTAAGGATGAGAAAGGCAAGAAAGTAGATTTTCAAGGGCTTCTGCAGTGTTATGAGGGTGCTGATGAGAATGCTTGGGCTAAATATTTGACTTACCGGGATTTAAGAAGTCGCGGGTATGTTGTCAGAGAAGGTTTCGGTTTAGGCGTTGACTTTCGAGTATATGAAAGAGGCGAATATAGCAAAGACACGGCTAAGTACCTAATTTTAAGCGTTCAAGAAGGAAAGCCAATTTCGCTTGAAGATTTAACCCACATTATGACGCAATGTCAAAGTCTTAAGAAGGAGTTAGTTTTGACTGTTATGAACCGTAGAGGAGAAATAGTTTACTATTCAGTTTCACAATTAACCCTAAAATGACGGAGAATTTGGGCATGTCCGCTTTCAAGACTGTTCGTGGAATGAGGGATTTTCTACCTGAAGAAGCAAAAATGATGAAGTATATCGAAGGAAAAGCCAGAAAAATAGCTGAACTTTATGGGTACAAGGAAATTATAACGCCAGTTGTAGAGTCCTACAAACTTTTAGCAGCAAAGGCTGGCGAAGAAGTTCGTTTGCGGATGTACGCCTTTAAAGATTTGGGCGGACGTATGATCGCTTTGCGGCCTGAGTTAACGCCTTCTGTGGCTAGGCTTGTCGCTACTACTTTGAGGAATGAGCCTAGGCCTTTTAGGCTTTTTTGTGTGGGAAGCCTTTACCGGTATGATGAGCCGCAGCAAGGGCGTTACAGGGAGTTTTGGCAATCAAACTTTGAATTGATGGGTTCAAGCAAGCCGGAGGCTGACGCTGAAATAATAATGCTGACAAATAGTTTAATGGAATCTGTGGGGTTGAATAACTGTGTTTTCAAGCTTGGACATGTTGGAGTTTTGAGGGGTATCCTAAGCCAAGAAAAAGTAGACGAGAAGACAGAAAACGAGGTTATGCAGTTAATGGACAAAAAGCAGTATGAAGATGCGCTTAAGCTAGTCAAAGATGCTGGTGCATCCGAGAAGTGCGTGGCAACTCTTAGAAAATTGATAGAACTTAAAGGTGGTAGAGTTTTCGAAATTATAAAAAAGATGAAAAAACACGTTAAAAGTTATGAGAAGGCTGTTGATGCTGCAGAAAATCTCCAGGAAATTCTGAAACTTGTTTCAGAAAGCGGATGTGAAATTGACATGACCGTGAATGCTGGTTTTTCGAGGGGACTTGAATATTATACTGGGATGATTTTTGAAGTGTATGCTCCAGAGTTGGACATAGCATTGGGCGGGGGAGGAAGATACGATAGGCTAATTGAGTTATTTGGAGGCGAACCGACACCTGCCGTTGGAATTGCCCATGGAATAGATAGGATAATGATGGCGGTGCAGAGGCAAAAAACTCCGAAAATGGGAGAAAAGAATAGGGTTATGGTGATTCCCGTTAAAAGTGAGTTAAAAGGGGAAGCGCTAAAGATTTCACGGATGCTTAGAGATGCGGATATACCCGTAGAGGTTGAGGTCATGGGGCGAAAAGTGACTAAGGCTTTGGAAGATGCGGATAGAAGAAAAATAAACTTTGCAATAATAGTTGGGGAAAGAGAACTAAAAGAAGGAGCAGTTGTGATTCGAAACCTAACGAGAAGAAAGCAAAATACGGTGAAAATCGAAAAAATAATAGAAACAATAAAAGGTCAAAGCGTAACCTAAACTTGTTGTTTCTCCCTTCTTAGGAAGTCTCCTATATCTGAAATGTTCTTTACGGCAACTCCTTCTTTTTCTTCATCTAAACTGCGTAATATTTTGCCGAAGCCTAGACATTCGTCATGCTGGTTTAGAATTAACACGTAATCACCTTTTCTTTTCGAACCAACCACTTTTATTATTCCTTGTTTGAAAATGTCCCTTCCACAGATGAAGAGCCACTCTGTTTTCTTGTCAACAATTACCTTGTTTGCCTTCTTCTCCGCAATCATCCTTAACAGGTTAAAACTTGGGAAGAATTTTCCATTTTTAGTTTTTCCAAGGTAGGTTCCAGCATAGAAAAAGTCCTTCGTAACTAACTTTTTCAGTTTTTCGTTTAGGAGGAAGTATCTGTTCTCCTTTCTTACTATAAGACTCTTGTCTAAGCTGATGCTTACCTCAAATTGCCTTACGAAATCCTTTAGTGGTTTCATGGCGCATCCGCACGCTTTTTGAGTTTGCAGATGAAGAAGCCTTGGGTTTTTTCAGGCCATATTCTTTTGCAGTTTTCTATTGAACTGTCCAGTTGTTTCCCAAAAATGTTTGTTAATGCCTTTTTTCCGTAGCAGTTGATTTTTTCAACTTGAAGATTTAAGTTTTTTATTGCCCAATCTATGTTCAGTTCATCTTCTTCAGGCTCTAAAGAGCATGTCGCATAAACTATTTCTCCATTATCCTTTAGAACTTTGGTTGCTTCAGTTAATATTTCTCTTTGAAGCTTCGCGTTTCTCTCCACATCCATAATTGTTCTTCTGCTAAACCATTCCGCGTCAGTTACGAAGTTACCTGAACATGGAACATCTAGAAGTATTCTGTCAAACTTTATGTTGAGACGTGAGGCTTGTCTCGCATCTAAATGATAGGCTATCGCATTTTTTACGTGACACCTTTCCAGCTGATTTGACAATGCAGCTAATCTTTGCCTTTTAACGTCTAAGGCGACTATTGCGCCTGTATTTTGCATTAAGTCGGCTAATTGAACAGTTTTTCCGCCCGGAGCCGCGCTGGCATCCAGCACTGTTTTGTCTTTCGGTTCTGTGAACAATGTGGCTGGAATCTGTGCGGCTGCTTCCTGAATCGAGTATAAGCCTAAAAGGTATTCTGATGTTGCTCCAACTGAAAATTTTGAGTGGCAAATCCAATACCCGTTTTCTAGGAAAGGAATTTTTTCTAGTTCGATTCCTAACGCGTTCAGTCTTTTTATGATGTCTGCATTTTTAGCGTTCATGACGTTTATTCTGATGGCTTGTTTAGGCTCACTATGCTCATATTTCCAGCCTAATTTTTCATAACGACTTACAAAAAATTCCTTGCCAGACATCAACGGTAGATAGGGGAAATGCTAATTAAAACTTAGTGTTCACGTCTTCTTACTTTGTCAGCCTTCTAGCAAACCATTTTCTAACTTCTTCAGCAAGAATCACAATGCATGCGAAAACTGCCAGAAATGCCCAGTCAACAAGCCCCAAAGCAGTTGTGCCAAAAAGCCTTTGCATCAATGGAACATAAACTAGGAAAGATATTATTGAGACTTGTGCTGCTATGCCAATCCAAATCCACTTGTTACTCGAAAAACTCGTCTTAAAAATAGATACCTTGCTTGTTCTACATGCGAGAACGTTGCCGACTTGAGCTATCACTATACCTGCAAAAGTCATAGTTACCCCTTTAATATAGACAACGCTGTCTGGTGGTAACTGCGTTCCCAAACGCCAGCCTCCAGCAGACCAAGCGCTTAAACAGCCGAACATGGCGCCAGCAGCAATTATTACCCCAATGTAAAAGGAACGAAGGAAAACTCTTGCATTAAAAAGCCTCTCTTTAACGCTTCTAGGCGGTTCTTGCATGATTCCTGGTTCTGGCGGTTCACGGCTTAAGGCAAGTGATGGAATGACATCTATGGCGAGGTCTATGGCTAAAACTTGCACTACAAGAAGCGGAAGAGGTATGCCTAATAGGGCGTAAAGCACGTAGGGAATTAACTCAGCCCAGTTGTGCGAGAAAACGTACACGATGAACTTTCTTATGTTTTCATAGATTGCACGTCCAGATTCCACAGCCTTAACTATTGACGCGAAACTGTCATCGAGTAAAACTATGTCAGATGCTTCCCTGGCAACGTCTGTTCCTGAGGCACCCATAGCTATGCCAATGTCAGCCTCTCTTAATGAAGGCGCATCATTAGCTCCATCACCAGTAACAGCAACCACTTCACCGCTCTTCTTAAGAACTCTGACTATTCGCAATTTCTGTTCGGGAGAAACACGGGCAAAGATTACATTTCCCCTCTTAACTTCCTCTACAATTGCTTCATCACTTGTTGTCTCCAAATCAACGCCACGAATTATGCGGCAACTGCCTTGATCTACGATACCCACTTCATCAGCAATAGCCTGAGCCGTTGGACCATAATCTCCAGTTATTATCACAATCTTTATGCCTGCCTGCTTAGCCTGCTTCACGGCTTCCTTAACTTCTGGGCGAGGCGGGTCTTTCATGGCAGCAAGCCCAACTAAAACCATGTTTCTCTCAACGTTCTTACCTTTGAAAGCCCCGTTTTTCGGCAACTCTTTGTATGCTAAAGCTATTACACGTAAGCCTTCATTCGCAAATTCACGAATCCTTGCCTCAACAGAACGTAAATGCTCTCCCGCCAAACTCTCTATATCGTCGTCGGCAACTATTTTATCGCATATGGATAGGATGCTTCTTGGAGCGCCTTTAGTATATGCAAAAAGCGTGTTACCATTCTTGTGGATTGTCGTCATTCTTTTCCGTTTAGAGTCAAAAGGAACCAAGTACATTATGGGCTTCTGTATAAGCAGAGCCTGCACATTTAATCCGTACTTTAAGGCGGCAACAAGCAAAGCCCCATCGGTTGGATCACCTATGACGCTCCAAGACTTATTCCTGTCTGATGGGGGCTCAACCTTTGAACTGTTGCAAAGGGAAGAAATCTCGAGAAGTTTCTCAACTTTTTCAGCTTCCCCTTTTTCTAAGGCTTTGCCGTTACAAGTAAATTCTCCAATCGGAGTGTATCCGACGCCTGAAACCTCAACAACCTCATTCTTAACCCAAATCTTTTTGGCAGTCATCTCGCCTTTGGTGATTGTGCCAGTTTTGTCAGTGCATATTATTGTTACGCTGCCTAATGTTTGAACTGCCGACAAACGTTTGACAAGTACATTCTCCTTCACCATTTTTAGAACGTTTATCGCTAGTGCGCTTGACACGGTGACCTGCAAGCCTTCAGGAACACACGCCACCATAACACCAATCATGAAAAGTATGCTGCTGTAAAAGTCTAAGTGAAGCCAAATTAAGCTAGCTAGGAAGAAGACACAGCCAACCGCTACAGCCAAAGTAAAATCATATTTTGCAGTATAAGCGATTTCTCTTTGAAGAGGACTTTGTTCTTCGCGGATTTTTTGGGTTAGATTGGCAATCAGTCCGAATTTTGTGTTCATGCCAGTTGCGTATACAACAGCTTTACCCTGTCCCTTAGCAACACTTGTACTCATAAAAACAACGTTCAGCGAATCCAAATACGACCCATTAGAAACCTTAGCTGGCTTATCAGTTCGTGGCTGCAGTTCAGACTCACCTGTCAAAGGAACATTGTTAGTCCATAAGTCGAAGGCTTCAATTAAGCGTGCATCAGCTGGGACACGGTCACCTTCTTCTAAAACTATAACATCGCCTGGAACAAGCTCCTTCACCAGTATTTTTTGCAGCTCTCCGTCTCGAATGACTTTGGCGTACTCGGGCATCCAATTTTTTAATGTTTCCACGGCTTTTTCTGCACGCCATTCTTGGAATAGACTGAAAAACGTGTTGAGTAGCACCACAATGAGAATTATGAAACTTAGCTGCCACATACCGCCAAGAGCTGAAAGCAAACTTGCAAAAAGTAGCAGAATGCTGAACAAATCTTTAAGATGCGCGAGAAACTTGTAGGCAACTGGGATGCGTTTCTTTTCAACCAACGCATTTGAACCGTACTTGGTGAGTCGTTTTCTAGCTTCTTCGCTGTTTAATCCATTAGGGGATGTCTCCAAAGTTTCAAAAACTTCTTTGGCATGCAGAGAGATAACATTCTTCAATAAAATCCCTACTCAAAAAGTTCAGAAATATGCTAAAAATTAGGGTCCCTTATGAGAGCAACTTTTGATCGGACGCGTCGCTAGGAAAACGTCAAACAATGGAATGTTTTTTTGTCTCAATTCGTTTCGGATAACCATTTAAATCATCAGTGTTTGAACCAGCTTTGACTGGCATGGTTAATTTTCTCTTTGCTTTCAAAGTTTTGGCTTAAGGAAATGGCAAGGGTTAGATTTAAACTAATCGGAAAACCCAGCGTCACTTTTTGGTTCAACAAGTTTTAAAAGATACCCGATAGCATCATATTGTAAGTGGTTCGATGAAAGAAGACTTTGCCTTTGTTATCATGATTAAAGATAAATGGTGGCGCGAATTTTGCCGTCTTCATCATGAAGGAAAAAAGGTACAGTCGTATGTGCAAGGAGGATGGGCGCCTCCTAAAAATACTTTTCTAATCTTCTTTTACGTGACAAAGCCTGTGGCTGAAATTGCTGGTTATGCCGAATTCATTGAACGGAAAGTTGGAGAGGATGAAGAATTATGGAAGGAACATGGTCACGAATCCGTTTTAAGCTCTGAAAAACAGTACTTTGAATTTGTTAGCGGTAAGCAACGAGTTTCTTTTATAAGATTCAAAAACCTACACGAAGCCACTAAGCCAATACCGCTCAGCAGCGTTCTCATGTTTCTAGGTGTGAAGAGGCTCTCGAGAAAAGGCTTTTATATAGATAAGGAAACTGCGGACAAGTTGCTAACATTAATGAAATGTTAATCTAATAGGGCGTTTAAGACTGGTTAACTTATGAGGCTAGTCTTTGCCGATGGCGTCTAAATCTGTTAATTAACATTCTCAAGAAAGTTGGCAAAAAGTTAATAGGTCACATTTTTCATTTCCATGTAGCTTATCTTCAAGAGCGAAATCCACAATGTTTCACAGAGTTAGAACAAAAACTGCGTGTATCAACGAACATTTAGCTAGACTTAGGACGGTTTAGTTATGGGACGCTACAAGCAAATTGAAGACATCGTTAAACTCATGAATAATCCAGAAATAATAAGGAACACAAGCATAATAGCGCATGTGGATCATGGCAAAACCACGCTTTCAGACAGCCTTCTAGCTGCAGCGGGCATAATAAGCGAACAAACAGCTGGCCAAAAACTTTTCCTCGATTCTTGGGAGCTTGAACAGAAGAGGCAGATGACAGTTTTCGCCTCAAACATAAGCATGGTCCACACATATCAAGGTAAAGAATACCTCATAAACCTCATTGACACGCCTGGGCACATAGATTTCAGTGGAGCAGTGACAAGAAGCTTACGCGCCGTAGACGGTGCGCTTGTGGTTGTGGATGCTGTAGAAGGTCCTATGACTCAAACAGAAACGGTTTTGATGCAAGCATTACGCGAAAGAGTTCAACCAATTCTCTTCATAAACAAAGTTGACAGGCTCATAAAAGAAATTAAATTAACTCCTGAAGAAATACAACATAAATTCGCAAAAATTATCGTTAGAATAAACAGTCTTATAGAAAAGTATGCACCGCCTGAACATAAAAAAGACTGGCAAGTTAAAGTTGAAGATGGACGTGTAGCATTCGGTTCAGCCCTTCATAAATGGGGACTAAACCTACCTCACATGAAAGCGAAAGGAGTAACATTTCAGGAAATCATCGACGCATATGCAGGGGAATACGAAGAAATTGCAGCAAAAGTTGATGCCCTCAGCAAGAAAGCGCCATTATACGAACCAATACTGGATATGTTCTGTGAAAAATTGCCCAACCCGCTTCAAGCTCAGCCGTACAGGCAAAGTCAAATTTGGCCAGGAGATGCAGCAAGCCCTGTAGGCAAAGCAATGGCAAAAGTTGACCCTAATGGGCCACTACTTATGTGTATAACTACAATTGAGGTTGACCCACACAGCGGAGTTGTTGCTATTGGACGAGTTTTCAGCGGTACGGTTGAAAAAGGAAAATTGGTCCAGCTAATAAACAGCCACCAGAAAGGCAGTATTCAGCAGGTTTACATGAGCATGGTTACAGACAGGGTAATTGTTGACAAAATCCCAGCGGGAAACATAGCTGCACTTTCAGGGTTGCCATCAATTCATGTTGGCGAAACGATCGCGGAAGAAGACGCAGAAACGCAGCCGTTTGAGGGGTTAAAGTATGTTTCAGACCCAGTGGTAACTGTTGCGGTTGAACCTGAAGACGTTAAAGACCTACCGCTTTTTGACAAAGTCGTTCACAAACTGACAACCGAGGACCCGAACCTGCATTTCATAATAGACAAGGAAAGCGGCGAATACCTACTGAGCGGTATGGGCGAGCTGCACCTTGAGATTACAGCTTATCGAATGCAGGAGGCTGGGTTAAAGGTGAAGATTAGCAAGCCGATTGTGATTTACCGTGAGACAATCAGCCACGACTACAGCGGACCGCCAATGATGGGTAAAAGCCCGAACAAACATAGCAAACTATGGGTAACAATAGAAAAGTTGCCGGATGAAGTCATCGAGGCAATCAAGTCTGGAAAGATTTCAGAGATGCAAACCCGCGAAGACAGACAAAAGACTCTGAAACAGTTCGGATGGCCCACAGACGATGCACGTAATGCGATTGCTATCGAAGGCACAAACATACTTGTCAACAGAATCAAAGGAAGACAGTACGTTGAAGAGGTAATAGACCATGTCAAATCTGGATTCCGAGAAGCCGTAAACACTTCAGTTTTAGCTAAAGAACCCGCATACGGGTTGAAAGTTAACTTGGAAGACATTACAGTTCACGAAGACCCGGTGCATAGGGGACCCGCGCAGATTCTTCCAATGACTTGGCGTCCTATCTGGTGTGCTTTTCTGCTCAGCGACCCGAAGCTTTTGGAGCCTTTTATTAATTTTGAATGTAAGGTTCCGAACCAGTTTGTAAGTGGCGTCATCGCGATAGTGCAGAAACGTCGTGGAAAAATCTTGGACATGGTAAATGAGGAGGACATGGTGATCGTTAAGGCTGAGATGCCTGTATCTGAATCTTTCGGGCTTGCTGATGAGCTGCGTTCATCAACACAAGGTAGAGCCTTCTGGGCAACCCAATTCAGTCGATGGTCTCCTGTTCCAGAATCAATGCAAGCCGACGTAATTAGCCAAATTCGCGAACGCAGAGGCTTAGGTCCAACGCCGCCTAGAGCAGAAGACTTCTACGAAGAAGCCTAAAATCCAGCGATCAAACTGCAAAGAATTTTTCATCTTTTCTATGGACTTTTCTGCTTTAGATTACCTTTTTGCGGTTGGGAAGAATTAAATCTGTAGCGGAAAATAGAGTGTTGTAATAAGCGTTTGATTTGGTGTTGAATGATGCTTAATCTTATAGTTCCGTTGATTGCGGGAATATTGCTTGGCTATGTTTTGCGGAATAAAAAACACGTTAATCTTAGCCGAGTTACGTTTGGAACTATTATTGTTTTGATTTTTTCGCTCGGCTTCAGCATAGGCTCAAGTAATGAATTGTTGGGTGCGATGCCTAAAGTTGGTTTGAATGCTGTTGTTGTTTTGACGCTAACCGTCTTGTTTAGCGTGGTGTTCGTGAAAGCGGCTAGAAAAATGGTGAGAATGGAATGATAAAATACATTGTGATTGCGCTTGTTTTGGGAGTTGTTACGGGTTATTTGAACAATAATTTTGGAAACTTTTTCGTTAACAGTTACGTGTCTGATTATCTGTTCAATTTTTCGCTTGTTTTATTATTGTTTGTGATGGGGTTCTCGTTTGGAGTTGACAAAGAAGCCACACTTAAGCTTAAGAAAGCTGGCTTGAAGATTCTGGTTATTCCGTTTGCTGTTGCTTTAGGCAGCATTTTGGGCGGATTGGTTGGCGGATTAATCTTGGGCATTAACGTTTTTGCTTCTATGGCTGTTAGCGCAGGCTTCGGCTGGTACACTTTAACGGGACCTTTAGTTGGGCAACTGTTTGGAGCAGAATTTGGCGCGTTAGGTTTCACTGTCAATTTTTTGAGGGAACTGCTGACTATAACGACTGTTTCGTTGACTGTTAGGATTGACCGGTATGCGCCTATAGCGTTTGGGGGAGCAACATCTATGGACACGACTTTGCCGGTTATTGTGCGCTATTGTGGTTCTGAAGCGTTGATAACGGCGTTTTCAAGTGGTTTCACACTAAGCCTAATCGCACCATTCACAATAACCGCAATAGCAACACTACAATACGGCTAAGTTATTGTCTGACAAAAGAAAAAATCAAATGTGCGACAAATCTAGTCTCCTCAGAGATAAGCCTCTCAAAAGTTAGCTGTTGGTGCGGCCGCCGAGATTTGAACCCGGGTCGTCAGCGTGGCAGGCTGATGTCCTAGACCAAACTAGACTACGGCCGCACATATCCAATGCTAAAGGACATTTTGCAGAAGTTCCTATTTTCCTTTTCTAAACACCGCATCTAAAGCACAAAACCTTACGTCAAAACTCCCGCTTAAGCGCATCTTCAAGCTCTTCAATCTTTTTCAAAATTACATCTGAATGAACTATTATCCATGGACTTGGATTCTCAATTTGGCATATGCAAATAGTTTTCTTGCCCTTAAGTTTAGCATAGAAAAGTTCCATGCACGTTCCAGCTGAAAACTGCGGAAAATACGCAATTAAAACATCGCATCTGTCAATGTCTTCCAAGTCTCTCCTAATGAAATCAGTTGCAGGAACTCTATTCCACCAGCCAGTCTTAGTCCCACTGTAAATGATTTTTTCTCGTTCCCAAGGGTCAACAACCTCAAAACCGCAACGAACACAAATTTCACGGATAACCTTCCTATACACTTGCTCAGTTTCCATTCCCTGTATGGGGCCCGAAATGAAAGCCTTCTTCATGCCTAGCTCACTGTTCAAGTTTGAGCCTATCTATACGATTTCTTTATTTAAAAGGAAAAGGATTAAGAGTTTGACTGTACCTTTTGGTTTTTCTAAGTATTTAAAAGGGAAGCTTAACATTGGGATTCGTTGACCCGTTGGTTGCGGTTATTGTTTCATTCTGCTTTCTTGGATTAATGCTATACAAACGTGTGAATATCGGAATAACACTGAACGCAACAGCCTTGTGTTTAGCTTTACTTTCAATTAACTGGCAAGAAGTTCCAACAATAATTCTTAAAACCACAACCGATTTACTCACAATTTCAGTTGTACTCGCAACATTCGGGATAATGCTACTGAGCCAACTTTACAAAGAAACGGGATTTATAAACCGTCTAAGCGAAAGCTTAAGCAGAATCATCAAAAACTCAAAGGTAGTTTTAAGCGTGCTTCCAGCTATCATAGGATTCCTTCCTGTTGCAGGTGGAGCATTAATGTCAGCTCCTCTTGTGGATTCTGAGGCGGAAAAATTAAAACTCAAGCCAGAAAAGAAAGCTTATGTAAACTTGTGGTTTAGGCACACTATTTTTCCTGTTTATCCACTAAATCAAGTGCTCATAACAACCGCAGCAATCACTGGAACAACTGTGGCATCCTTAATTTTACGCCAAATTCCAGTAGTTACAGTCATGGTAGTTGTCGGCTATCTAATAGGTTTCTGGAAAGTTTCTAACCCAAAAAATAAAGAGAACACAAAAACAGAGAGAAAATTAAACTCAGGTTCTAAAGATTTTTTTATTGCATTTTCCCCCATTCTAACGACAATAATTGTGGCTATTAGTTTGGGGTTAGTTGGTTTAGATTTATCTAAACAAGGCCTTGATGTGCTTATAGCAATCTTTATTGGAATAATTGTTTTAATTGCGATTTCTAAACTAAACATCCAAGTTTTTGTGAAACCTCTTAAAAACTGGGGAATTTATGGAGTAACGCTTGCAGCTTACGGTGCATTTTTACTGGGAAATGTAATGAAAGCTGCTGGAATCTCCAAAATTTTCGAAACGTTTGCAACAAGCGGAAACATTGACAGCACCTTGCTGTTGACGGTTATTCCGGCTGTTTTAGGGGTTCTCACAGCTTCAGCTTTAGGAGGAGTATCCATAAGTGTCCCGATTTTGAGTGGAATCATAGCTGTTTCTCCTAACATATCTACGACAGCTTCTCTGATCTACATGAGCTCCTATATGGGTTACGTGATTGCGCCAACACACCTATGTTTTGCATTCACTGCAGATTATTTTAAGTGCTCACTCGGAAAAGTATACAAATATGTCATTCCTTCATTTTTGGCAACATTCATAACTGCGCTTCTAATCTATTCTCTAGTTTAGAATTTTTAAAAAAGCAAATCGTTTCATAGAGGTTGCTGATCTACATAAGTTCCCACGTTAGGTGCAAGGTGATTTGCATTTTACGTCCAGGATTTTGGTTAACTTTTTGAAATCTTCATCGCTCATCCATTCGGTTTTGAGATATTTGCAGATTCTTTGCTCACTCAATCCCAATCTTCGCGCTTCCTCTACCGCACAGCGATAAGCCTCAACTTCAGTCGGCCTCTCAATATACCTATAATAGCTGTCGAAGAGCTCCTTTCCCTCCATGAATTGCTTGACATGGACAAGCTCGTGGATTATGTCAAGATATATGTCGACTACATCGCCCTTGTTCAAATAATACGCGTTGACTATAAGATGTCCATCTACGTCGCTGACCCCCATGTAGCCTCTTGTTCCAATGAACTCGACTCTGAGATTGTTGAGCACCTCTTCTGTCTTTTCGCCAAAGATTCGCTTGACAGCCTCAACCTCCTCAAAACTCTTGAAGTAATCAGTGAACGGGTACGTTGCTACCTTGGCGTTGCGCAGTATCTTAACGTTCAGTTTTGACTCTATGATTGCTGAGCCCCCTTTTAGATTGTTATTCATGGGGAATATGAAGTAGTAAAGTTTATCCTTTTGTGCAAGTTTTGGATAGACGAATCACCCTCGGTTGATGTTAACTGATCCCGACCGTGAAGAGAGACTGCACACGTATGTTTAGTGTAAAGAACATGTCAACGGATGACATTACATTCGCAGTTCGCCTTGCCAACACGATGGACTGGAACCTAGCGGAAGAAGACTTCAAGTTCATGATGAAACTGGAACCTAAAGGCTGTTTTGTATTACTTTACAATTCTGAAAGGGTGGGCATTGTAACGACTATAGGTTTCGGCAACATAGGCTGGTTGGGAAACCTGATTGTCAGTGAACAACACCGAAAAAAGGGAGCGGGATCCTTGCTGGCCAGCCACGCTGTTAAGTACTTGAAGGACAATAATGTAGAGAGTGTGGGCTTATACGCGTACACTGGAAGGGTTCCTTTTTACGAAAGACTTGGCTTCGCATACGACTCATACTTCATAGTCCTGAAAGGAAATGGCTTCTCCTCACAGACTGATTCGCACATAAGAAAAGGAGGGAAAGCGGATATACAGAAAATCATCGACTACGACTGTTCTTGTTTAGGTTTCTCTCGAAGAAAGCTACTGAAACCTATTCTCCTAGACTCAGACAACCGGTGTTACATTTATGAAAACAGAGAGATGGCGGGTTATGCGATTGCGAAGGTATATCATGGGATGGCAGAAGCAGGCCCTTTAATATGCCATCAAGGATGCAACGAAATCGCCATCAACCTTTTAAAGGCCGTCCTTAACAGTTTAAATGGTCTCGAAGTCTCTATGTGTATTCCTGAAAAGCAAATGGCACTTCTCGGCATTTTAAAACGGCACGGTTTCAGTGAGAAGTTTCGCGTAGCAAGGATGTTTCACGGACCGCCTTTTAACAATGACTGCACCTGCATGGCAGAATCTTTAGAGAGAGGTTGATTTTTTGTCATCAGATTTGAGCAGAATAATTGTTGAAGATTTCCTCAAATGTTCATGGCCGTGTGTCGAAGCAATTGTAAAAAAACTGGCTACTTTTAAAGAAAACCGAAGATTAAAGGTTCCTCTATTTTACTTTAAAAATGGACGGAGAAATGATGTCACACTTGATGGCGGACAATTCTTTCTAAGATCCTCCGTCGAGTACTCAAACCCACAGTTGACGGTAGAAGAGGTTCAAGGAATTATTGCTGCGCGTCTAGTCGAAGTTTGCGGCAACTATTTTCACCAATATGGATTGCACCAAGCCAACGGAAAAGACTTTGATGAAATATGTGAAATGTTGAAGAAATCTTCGCAAGGGACGATTGTCTCTTTCCTTCTCAACACAGATGACATCGAAGCCGACAGATATTCAATGAATCCGCTAAAAGAGTCTATTGTGAACAGCGGGCAAAGCGCCTTTCCATGCGGAACTGTGAAGACAGAAAAACTGGAGATAGACCGAAAGTTTGTGCAGAAGCATGAAGGGGCACTCATTTGCAAGAGCGAGCTCGAACTGATAGCTCGCCATCTTAGCTGCAACAACAATTACATGGACATGGTGGATGCCGTGAAATACGAGCATCTAGAAAGTCTCTCAGAATCCTTCGGAATCAACCTCTGCCTTTATTCAATGCGGATGCCGTTGACAATTATGGAAAAGGAAACGACCCACGACTTATTACACTACATCATAAGGAAAACCCACACAGACTATCAGTCGGTTGAGTGTGTTTACAAATGCATGGGCAGAAGCATGAAGAACCTGACCACCCTTCTAACCGTGCCACACTCAGAAAAGGGCTATGGTTCGAAACGCGCGGCTAGAGGAAGAATCTACTTTGAAGGGACAAAACTGAAAAGTGTCAAGGTAGACTATCGAACAGCGTTGCTTTATCCCAATGCGATTGACCCCGCTGATGTTAGCGTTGTAAGGGCTGATGATAGTTTTACGGTTGAAGGAGACAGACTTGTGAATTACGATTTCAAGCAGACCCCCTCTTCGCCACAATTCTTTCTGTACTCTTTAGCGTCGCCAGAAAACGCAGTTTTATGGCATGGCATTGGTGCGTTCGGTGCCTCAGAGCTATTAAAAAGCTATACGACGACACGTCTAGCCTGTGCCAGAAATTTGTTGATAGGGGATTTGGATGAAAAATATGGAATTGCTTCGGAAATTCCTTTACAGTTTAACCTAGTGCCAAAATTCATGTGGTTCCACCCTATACACCACAATATAGATGCGAGCATAGGATGCGTTGAGAACTTGAGAGATCTAGCCAATCTAGGCATGAAGATGGAACACCTGTCAACTGACCAATACATCCGCAAATAAATTCGAGATGAAAAACTATGTTCTTTAAACAAGTCATACAGCAAGGCGATAACTTCTCTTACATTATCGCAGACGATGCAACGAAAGAAGCTGCGGTTGTTGACCCTAGCTTCAACGCCGATGCAATAATCCGAATACTAAGAAATCAGAATCTAAACGTAAAATACATCATCAATACTCACGATCACAGTGATCATACCGCGAGCAACGAAGATTTTAGGTCACACTTCGGCGCAAAGGTTGTTGCACACAAACTGGCCAATGTCAATAAAGATATCAGCGTGGTTGACGGTGAAGTCATTATGGTGGGCGAGATAGTCATCAAGGTGATCCACACACCGGGGCATACGCAGGACAGTATCTGTTTACTGTTTGATGATAAACTGCTCACTGGAGACACCCTATTCGTAGGAGAATGCGGTAGAACAGACTTGCCCAGTGGAAGCGCTGAAGACATGTACCACAGCCTTTTTGACAAGCTGATGAAACTTGATGACAACATAAAGGTCTACCCGGGCCACGACTACGGACCAAAACCTTGCTCAACGATTGGTGTAGAGAGAAGGACAAACTACACGCTGTATAAGCGGACTGTCGACGAGTTCATTGCGTTCATGAAGGAACCATAAGCGAAAGACTTCGCGCAACGTTCACCTTCTTGTTAAGCTTTTGCCTACTACGGAGTAGCCTATCACTTTACAGAAAGTTTTGCGTTAATGCCGTCGGCAACGGTTTTTGCTTCCATAAGTATGTGTATAATAAAAAGGGTATGGTTGATTTTACTCTAAGCTGTAGTGCCGAGTGCCGGGTTTGAACCCAAGAAGCATGGCGAAATCTCCCGCAAATCCCCTCTTTTTCTGTCTTTTTTATGTTTTGCTTCTTTTCTGAGCTTTTTGGTTATTCCAGAATGTTTTGGTATTTGGCGAAATGCACCGAGGAGAGGCAATGCGTTATAAGCTAAGAGGGTGAAAACTTTGCCTTAAAGCGTGTGGAATGTAGTGATGTCGAAGAGGCCTTCGTGTGTTAAGGCAGATAGAGACGTTGCCATTTTCATTTCTTCGCTGGAAAAAGGGAGCTATCTTTTGAAGATTATTAATGATGGATTGGATGTGCTGAAGGGAAACATGTTTGCTGGAGAGAGAATTGAGCGAAGGAAGTTTCCGAAATATTATGTTCAGAAGTATGGGGTGAATAACTTGTACAAGTTTAATTTGGGTTCTAGAATGCGCCTCATTTATACGCTTGTTGCTGAAGAAACTGGAATTGCTGTGGTTGTTTTGGAGATTTTGGATCACAAGAAATACGAGGAAAGGTTTGGTTATAGCTAGACTTTGAACTTATCGAAGTTTGACAGCTGTTTCCAGTAGTTTCTTTAGTTTTGGGTTGTCGGGGAATACCCATATTATTTTGCGTCCATCGTATACAATTTTGTTGGAGCTTTCAAGGTATTCGAGTATTCGGTTGAAGGTTTGGTATTGGATTTGTTTTGGTAGGCTTTGGAGGAGTTTTTTCTTGGTTGGGCATGATTCGGCTTCTCTGATGGCTTTTTCAACCATTAATATGGTGTCGAGTTGTGGTTCATGAATGACTTTTGTGGTCATGTTTCCGTCGCCTCTTTAGGCGTAATTACGTAATATTTAGCTGGCTATTATATAAACTTATACAATAATCACCAAACGAGAGAAACCTTTTCCATTTTTTGATTATTTCCACTTGCCTTTTCAGAGACCCTTAAAATACGGTTTTAACTTTGCTTTGCTGTCTGACAATGATTTTGAGCCTTTGTAAGGGTAATTTAGCAAGTTTTTGCTCAACATTAGGCTGGATTCGAGTATGTCTGCGAAATACAAGACATAAAACTCATCACAAAAAGAAAATGCGTTTATGCTGCGGTGCCGAGGGCCGGGTTTGAACCGGCGACAACCCGGTCTTCAGCTTCGCCCTCAAATGGGACCATAGTGAGTCGGGCGCTCTCCCAGGCTGAGCTACCTCGGCAATGTCGATACTTCAAGAGAAAGGCAAATGTGCTTTTAAGTTTTCTGAATTAATTGCCCAAAAGGGTAGGGTGCAAGTTTTTCTCACCTTTTCAGGGGAGAAGGGAGAAAGGAGAAACTTTATAAGCCTCCGAACTTGCATCCCAAGTTTAATCAGAGGAAGGTTATAGAAAAATCTTATGGAACATTGTTTCATAAATTCAGATTCAGAATCATAACTTAGGATACGTCAAAAAAGGAAGCATCCTTTAAGAGCCTAAAGACAAACGTTCAAAGTGAATGGTGTTGAGGGGCTGAATCATGAGAAGAAAGAGGGCAATAATAACGGTTGAGCTGATTGACGAAAGCATCGAGGAAACGGACGAAAAAATCGTGCAGGAATTGCTTGACTGGTTCCAAGAAGATGCAATTTCAATTCCTTGGGTTAAGGACGTGAAAGAAATAACTGTGAAAGGCGAGTAAACGTTAAAATGGCAGGTAATGAATCAAGAGATAACCAATAAAAGCAAAGGTCAGAAAGCACAAAACTGCTAAAATCTTGTCAATTTTCTCTTGCTCCAAGTTTTCATCATTCCCTAAACTATCCAAGCCAATTCACCTAGCATCTGTGTTCAAACGTGTTTTAGGGAAAGGTTTTATGAAGCGAAAATCAGTATTTCAAATTCTGTAACAGCGATCGTGATAATTAAAAACTAAATTGAAAGTAAGATGAAACGGGGCCCGTAGTCTAGTTGGTTAGGACGTCGCCCTCACGCGGCGGAGGCCGCCGGTTCAAATCCGGCCGGGCCCATTTGTGTCTTTTTGTTGAACATGTACGCAAAAAGGTTTATTAAATATCAATATTTGATATAGCTAAGGCTGGTGCTAAAATAAATGGAGAAAAGCTTAAGTTCATTGAAGGTAGAGGACGAAAATTACTTCTCTAGGGAAAGCCAAACTAGTTTTAGATGTAACGGGTGTAATGGAGCATTTCAGAAACCAATTTTAGCGACTGTCTCTTCTCGTGGTTGTGTTCAGACATATTATGCTTGTCCACATTGTCTTTCAAAAATAAGCGACGTGAAACACCATAAAAGCGAAGGAGGCGAAGAAACTTCAATCTCGATGGAAAAAGTCAAGAAGGTTGCTGTGGCAAAACATGAAGATAATGTGAAGTGCAAGCATTTTTTGGGATACTTGAAGAAACGCTCAAAAGATGCGCCGATTCCTGATGAGTGTTTGACATGCGGTAAAATGATTGAATGCATGATGCATTAAGAATAAATACTCTGTGAACGTCTTTCACCCTTTAGTGGTCGATTCTTGCTTCCACTTAGAGATATAAACCGATCCTCAACTACTCCTCACGTTAACCGCTTAATTCTAATCGCAAACATTGTTATTTTCATTGTTTACTGGCTTTCATTCCAGAACATTTTCTGGGGCGCCCAATTCGCGAACGAAATAGAACATAGATTTGTTATGGTTCCTGAGGAAGTAATTCATGGGCGGCAACTTTATACACTTTTTACATCAATGTTTATGCATGCGGGATGGCTTCATTTACTTGGGAACATGCTTTACCTCTATGTTTTCGGCGACAATATAGAAGACGCTTTTGGCCACGTTGGTTACATAGTGTTCTACTTTATTTCTGGGTTGGTGGCTGCACTTGCACATATTGTGAGCATATTGATTGGCGTGTCCATGAGTTCAGATTTAGCTGTAGGAGTTGTTGGCGCTTCTGGTGCAATATCAGGAGTTTTAGGCTCCTATATTGTGCTTTACCCTAAAGCAAAGATTGTCGCATTAGTTTTCTATTATATATTGCCAGTGCCAGCAATAATCTTTCTTGGTTTCTGGTTTATAATGCAGTGGTTTTACGGATTTTTTGACATTTCAGGTGGAGTTGCCTATTGGGCACATATAGGTGGCTTTATCGCAGGAATGATTTTGGCTTTGGCTTTTGGGTTGAAGAGGAAAAAGGCTCGAGAGGCACGTCTCCGCTTATAGTTGGATGGATTGAAGGGGTCTGTCCGTCATGAGTTCCTCATCTGCATAATCAGACTGGGACGGCATCATCATCCCCCACATTCAGACAATGTCACTCACAGATAAAATCTTTGCTACGCTCTGTGTACTTCAATGATTTCTTCGTTTAAGACCCATTCTCTTGGTCTTCCAGGTCTCCTTGTTTGTTCCATAATATTGAAGGTGTCAGACCTGGGATTTAACTTGTATATCTAACAATTATGCATGGGATTTTCCGTGTTTTGACATGTGCGAAGTGCCGATTCCAACTTGCCTTTTTTTGTGTTCAACACTTAGAGCTCAGCACTGTTTGTTTGTTACATTCAAAGACTTCTTTCTTAACCATGAACAGAGCCAATGATTCATTTTTGCACTGTGAGTCTTTTATTTCCCAGATACCTGACTTCTTGTTTTTCTCCATGGTCTCGTCTAACGGCATTCATCCAGAATTCTTGAGATTTTAATGCTTCCGCATGTATCCTGCTTAGTTCTGTAGAGGTTAGTGATCCAGACTTAGATTTCTGTACAAAAGGCAGGAAAATTGCGGCTCGACTATATAGTAATGTTTTCTTTGTTTTTCGGTCTAACTCCCAAATATATTTTCCATCAGCGTTTCCTTTATTGATAAAAATGCTGTCAGGAAGCTGGATACCGACCACTAAAGGTTGTCTATGCTCACTGATTAGGTTAAGTTTTCCATGTCCAGGGGTCTTCCCAGAATCGGGTGGAGGTTGCCGTTGAAACTCAATAGGTTGTCTACTCTGTTTTGGCTTTCGCTTCTTCTTCATCTGCTTTTTGCTACCTCCAAAAAGGGGTCCAAGAAGCATTTCCACCTCTTCTATGAATTCTATATCAGTTTCGACCTCTCTTGATTTAGCTAGGTTGGTACTCTCCCATTCAATTAGTCTCGGAATGAGATATTTTGCGTAAAAGCTGTTTTTACCAATTTTGAGTTCTTTAGACCCTGTTAACTCTGTGGTCTCGGGCAAGAAATCGATTTCAAGATAACCTATTCCTTTTGTGGAGCTAGTTATACCAGTTATAAACTTTCCATGTGAAAAAATATTGTAGCCACTAGTAAGAGTTCCGTCTTTTGGAATAAGGTAAAATCCTTTAACCTCAGGCAATTGCTTCAGAGGGGATTTGCGACAATATTTCTCTATCTCCTCTCGTTTGAATTGTATTTCGATGGGCTTTCTCTCACAATTACTTGGAATTGTGGCTTTTAACAGCTCAGTCCGACTGCCAAAATCCTGTCCAATTCCGATTATGATTCTTTCTTCAATCAATCCCAGATAAAAATGTCTTAGGAGATAGTCCTTGACTTCGTCAATTGTAAAACGTTGCCGATTGGGAATTATTATTAACGTTCCATCTTTTTGTTTTGGATAGTCCAAGCCCCAAGCTGGGCTATATTTGACTTTTAAGGTGTCTTTGTCTTCCCAAATTTTATAGGCGCAAACAGAAGTACCAATTTTAGATATCAAATGAAAAAATCCTGCAACATTCAATGCGGTATCTTTTCCCCCATGCCCATAACGACCAAAAACTCTTGCCTTCTCGGAAACACCGAAAATTATGTAATTGTTTACAATGTCGCTCGGAGACATTCCAATAAAGTCTTCGATGATTAATTCACAGGAATTACAATAGATTTTACAAATAACAGGAGAAATATCTCGGATTAGGCACTCATCGATAATATTCTCAATATTCTGACCTACAACATCTAAAGGGTCTTTGAAAATGTCCTTAGTTACTTGTCTGATTCTCCAATCCAATGTAGCTTCCTGAGCTGTCCCATATGTCACATTTTTATACAAATTAGTCCCATTAATAAAAGTTCAACTAACGAATATTTAAAACTATCAACTTTCTTAACTGATCCCGCAAAAGTGTCAAAAACAGGGAAAAGTCCAGATTTCTTTGAGAAGCCATATTGATTTCTCGACTAGTTGTTAGTGGTTCTATTATATCTTGAAACCTGGAGTCTATTTGAGCTAAGAGCAAAAGCACTTGTGTAATGGATGGTTCGATTACTTTCAAGAGTACTTCTTTATTTTTTTGGAGAATTTCTTCAATATATTTTGGGAGTAAACTTGGTTGTGTTAACACCTCAAATTTTGCTTCATTTAATATTCTTGTATTCTGATTGACAACCTGTAAAGCAGCATAACATTCAAATAATTTTTTCATAAGAGTATTCAAATGTTTCTTGTGGAGAAAATTAAAAAATGTATCAGAGAGTATAGCCCGGGAATAAGCAATGTCCATAAAGACGGGTTTAGGTGTAGGTGACCATCCTCCTCGTTTGGTCAATTCCACTTCATTATCTATCCCACTTTTGATGGTTCTAGCAATGCTAAGATTTTCTGCCAATTCAAAAACAAGACTGTCCAAAATAGAAACCAATTCTCTTTTGTCTCTCAATTTTCTATCAAACCATACGGCAATTAACGCTATAGCTAATGAGCAAAGGATTTGAATAATTAGATATTCCATGACTTGCCATCTTCTTGATTTATATAGATATTCTACCTTAGGATTTCTCCTTTAAATTATTAATGCAAGTTGAAATGATATTGCATTTGAATAGAAGTGAGAAAATGGGAGAACAAAGAAGAGAAAATGTTCAGACATGGGTTTCTGGAATAATTCTTGGTGTCCTTGGGAATTTCTTGGTGTCAGCATGCGTTGAGATAGCAAATAGTTCTGGGTTTAAACAAAATCTTTGGACTGTTGTGCTTGCATTCTCATGGATAGTTTTCATGGGAACTTTGTCCCAGTCTGCAAGAATGCTGAATCTTCCAATTCGAGGAATAAGAATTGTCACTTATGCTTTCCTTGCGTTCATAGTAGTATGGGCATTAATAGTATACTTAGTGCTACCACTCACAATCTCTTAAAATCCCATTCTTTTTCATTGTTATTTTCATTGAATACAACTACTTAGGCTAACGTTTATCCAATACTTTCCTTTTTCTTTCTATGGGTCCTTGGGATGTTTGTGAATTCGAAAATAAAAAATAGATTGGGAATTTTCGGTAAAAAGGCTTGAAAGCCTTAGTGTGCATATATTCTAGGCAGAGGACTGAGAAAAATGACAAAAACTCAGAAAGAAGCCACGGCGAAGCCGTCAGACTGGGACGGCAGTTCCTTTTTTAGAATCTTGAGCTTCTTTCGGGCTAGTCGTTTTTCATTTCTAGTTTTGAGAGCTAAACACTCAGTCCAACCAAGCCAAAGTTCAACCTATTTATAGGGGGGATATAATTTACTCAAAGAGCTATTTAGTTGCCTTCTTGTAAAGAGACCTTATTGTTCCTGAAACTCTTACGACATGTATAGCCACTGGTTTATTCCCAATCCTCGTCATTGAGGCCAACGCCGTTCGAACCATATCCACAGCCGAGTGCACAATGCGAATAACAGCAAACCTTTTTTCCATATCATAATCAATCAAAGTTAAGCCTATACGACTTGCACCATATTCACCATAAAGCTTCAAAACTGCACTCCAAACAGCATCCAAAAACTCCCTTGAATCAAACAGTCCATCACTGTCTATTTCCAAGGCTAAGTAGCGACGTCTCATCCTTTTCAGCAATCTTTTCCTCTCCGGATTATCCGTATTCCAGGCGCAACAAACCGCGAACTAAGCTTATCCCTGTTTCTTTTGACGATTGCCAAAGGATTTCTTGAAACTGCTTCCATAGCTGAGACTTCATCTAAATCGAAAAGGGAAGCCAAGGCAGCTAGCTCTCTTGGCTTTCGCATAAGCGTTTCATCTGAAACTCCGCTTGAGATAACAATTGGAACATGGAATTCTTTGGCGATTGTTGCTTCCCTTCGCAAGTTTGAAAGAAGCCTAATCCTCGCTGGTCCCTCTAAGGTAAGTAACGGTTTTATGTCTATTTCAAGGGAAGCCAAACCATTTGAAGCCAATTCAGCTTCTGCCTTATCAAAGAATCTCCTACGGAAATCAAGTGACGGAAAGTTTAGAAGGTCTACACGACGATCTTTTGCTGCTTGTCTTGCCACATTTTTAGACTCACACACTACAGTAACTATCTCAAACCTTCTCCTGAGCTTTCTCAAATCGTAGATTAGCTCTTCTGGCGTTTTGGGTTTCAAGTCTACACGAGAAGCCAAGTCTATTTTAGCTTCTTTACTGATGTTTCGTAGTCGCCTAATCTCTTCCCCTGTTAAATTTGATGGAAAAGTTATTGCTATTAGGCGATATCCAAGCCTTGAAGCTTTGATTATCATTTGCGAAACATGTTTGGAATCTTTCGAATTTGGACATAGATGCAGGTCAGTGTAGATTCTTTTCATGGGAGCAACCCGAACTTTCTACAAATGTCTATTACTTCTCTTTGGCTATGTTTTTTGAAGTGTATTCTAAAGTGTAACGGGTCTGCTGAGGAAAGTTTAAGTTCATTTAAGTAAGCTGATTGCTTGTCAAGTCTAACGTAGAGGTTTCCTTTATCTAAATGTTGTTCAATTTCGCTGTTTAATAGTTCCTTGTCCAAAGTGCTTAAACCTAAGGATAGCCTCTCAAAAACTGTTTGGGCGGCATTTTTCTCTTTTATTCGCGTTTCGAAAAGAATTATTGGGTTTCCATGGTGACCAGTTAAATTGGTTTTTTTAAAAGCAACAATATTGACTAATTCTGGTGAAAGAATATTACGTACTGCGTTCAAAACTTTATCTGCTTCCTCGGTTGCGTGGGCAAAGACCCGAATATCAACGTATCCTATCGGAACTCTAGAAGACAAAACCGCACCACTGCTTCTTATTAGGGGCATTTTAACTTTTAGATTTTCCTCTAGACTTAGCTTTCTTACTTTCTAAAAAAGTTTTAACAGCCTTAACATTTTCTTCGTGAGCAGTTTTCCGCCTAGAATCTACTGGTATGCCAAACTTTAAGGCTTCTTTTAAGCTTAGTCCCACCCTTTTCAGTTCTTCTCGACTAAAACCCTTTCCATAGCGTTGTTTTCCGGCTTTTCTGAAAACCTTTGATTTGACTGTTATCATGGCTGCCATTTTTCTCCTCTGCGAGCTTTTTTGCTGGGTCTAAATTTTTCTGCTCCGCGTCCTTTTACTCGTAGGCTTCTGACTTTTTTGCCTGCACTTGTTAGGCCTCTGAAAACTCTTCCCTGATGTTGTTTTTGGCATATCCAGTTAATGTCTTTGTCAGCCTTTATTACTGGATGTTGAGGGTCAACCATTATAACTTCAAACCATTTTGAGCGGCCGTCTTCGCCTACCCAGTAGGAGTTTAGAACTTCAAGGTTTGGAAACTTTCTTGCAGCCCTTTCCTCAGCGATTAGCCTCAGACTTTTGGCAGGCTTAAACTTTTTGACACCCATGCGTTTCGGTCTTCTTCCAGCCTTAGGCCTTTGCTTTCTTAATCCTCCTCTTCTAACGCGGACACAAGCGATGATGAACCCTTGCTTTGCTTTGTAGCCTAATTTCCTCGCTCTGTCTAGTCGTGTTGGTTTTTCTACTCGAAATATTGCTGGTTGCTTACGCCATTCTATTAGTCTTTGGCGCATTAACTCGTCTACGAAAGATTTTTCCGGGGTTGCCCATGCCTCAGCAATGTATTTATACGCCATTTTTATCTCATCCTTTTGAGCTTATGGTTCAGCCTCTACGGCTACATCCCAGCGGACATTTAATCCGCCAGCAGCTCTGATTCATAGCATCATGCAGCAAAATAAACTTTTCCAGCAGTTTCCCTCGAGATATGGGCAACCCTTTAGTTAACAGAAATGAGTTTAATGAGTTAAAATGAGAGGGAAGATCTTAGCCTAGTTTTTGCGGGTTTATTTTTTCTTTTTCTAGTTCTTTGACGCGTGTTTCGATGAACTCTGTGACTTTCTTGTGGCTGTATCTCTTCTCTTCCTCTTGCTTTTTCAGTTGGTCTTTTATGGTTCCGAGAACTTTCTCCATGTCAAAAGGCTTCAGTATATAGGCGTCTGCGCCTCTGTTTAGGGCTTCGATAGCGTTTTGCAACGAATGATAGCCAGTAATAATTATTTTCCGCATTTTAGGCATTGTATCTTTTACTCTTGTGAGAAGTTTTGTTCCTTCCATGTCTTTAAGTCGAAAGTCTATTAAAGCCAAGTTGTAGAATTTGGCTTTAGACTTTTTGATGGCTTCTCTTCCATTTTTCGCCGTGTCAACAGCATATCCTTCTTCTTCCAGTATAGTAGCTAGAACTTTTCTTACGCTTTCGTCGTCGTCGACAACAAGGATTCTGGCACGTTCACTCATATTTTTCCACCTCCTTTTTCTTTTGGTTTAGATTCAACAGGGATGGTTACAGCAAATGTTGTGCCTTCACCAACAATGCTTTCAACAAAGATTTTTCCGCCATGAGCTTCTATTATGCGTTTGCATATAAGTAAGCCTAAACCCATTCCTTTCGCCTTCGTAGTGAAGAACGGCGTCCGCACATCTTTAGAAAAAAACTCGACTAGTCTTTCATCAGTATTTTCCAAATTAAACAACTCACTCCACTTCTTTGGCATGAATCGTTTTGAAACCGCGGTGATTCAATGGTATTTCCTCTAGGATAAGTTCCATAACGCAGTTTCAAGAAATCGTTTATAAATCGCTTATGAAACGTGAATGTTAATTTTTAAGCTCGCTACCTCCAAACAAAAATCCGAGTCAGAATAATCAGCCATCAGTTTTGTTCACCTAAGGAAATTTTCATTTGTTCAACAAATCATGTTATAAGCCAGAATTTAGAAAGGATAAAGTTCATGTTTAGGCATCGTTGGGATTAGCCTATGGTTAAGCTAAAAATCGGGCTGTCCATGCTGTACTGTTTAGGCGAGTCCTTCCAAAAAATGACTGAACACCTTACTAAAGCAGAAACAGCCTACATAGAAATTGTTGACGACGGATTTCACACACTAGACAAGCAAAGAGTTTCAATACTCAAAAACATAGGAGAGTCGTATGGCTTAAAATACTCGGTGCACGCGCCTTTTGCTGACATAAACATCGCTTCGCCTTCTAAACCACTGCTTAAGGCTATGCTTAAGAGACTAAAAGAATCCATTTCTTATGCAAGTACTTTAAACGCTTATGTATGGGTTTTTCACTCAGGACTAGAAACCGGCGTTAGCATGTTCTATCCAGACATGGACTGGCGTCAAAACCTAAAAACCACACGCCTACTTCTCAAAATTGCAGGCGATTATGGTGTGAAAATTGCCATAGAAAACGTGCCCGAACCATACCCATTCTTAATGAAGAGTGTGAAAGATTTTACCAAGTTTTATGAAGAGATTAATGAAGACATAGGTTTGGTTTTTGATGTTGGACATGCAAATTTGAACGGGCAAATAGAACGTTTCCTAACAGTCTTTGAAGATAAGATTGTGCATATACATGCACATGACAATGATGGGAAAGACGACCAACACCTAGGAATAGGTCTTGGAAACATTGATTGGAAAAATGTTGCAAATGCGTTAGGAAGAATATCTTATGATAAAATTGTAATTATCGAGTCTGTTGAACATGTTGAGGAGAGTATGCACAAGTTAAAACAATTGTTCGTTTAAATTTTTAACTGTCTAAAAGCGGGATTTCTATTTTCATGAAGTCTTCTGCTACTTGTGTGTTTTTGAAGACTTTCCGTGCCTGTTCTAAAAGTATGCTTGTATCCTCGTATCTTGCACTCACATGCGTAAGAATCAGTTGTTTCACCTTTGCTTTCTTGGCGTTTTTAGCCGCTTGATCTGGTGTTGAGTGACCGTCTTCTTCTGCTCTTTCAACCAACTCGTCATCTAATGTGGCGTCGTGAATAAGCAAATCTGCACCAGCTGCAAATTTTACAAAGCCTTTAAACGGTCGTGTGTCACCTGTGTAGACGATTTTTCTTCCAAGTCTAAGCGATCCTGTAACGTCTTCAGGCTTTACAACTCGACCATCTGGTAGCTTAACATCGTGTCCATGTTGAAGTTTCGACCATAAAGGGCCTTCTTGGATGCCCAATTTTTTTGCTTTTTCTGGATGAAATTTTCCGGGACGACGCTTTTCCACTAGGGTATAGGCTAGGCTAGGGATTACATGGTTTGCCCAAACCGCTTGAACAAAATATTCTTCCTCTTTGCATACAACGCCTGCCTCATGTATCTCGTGAATTTCAACTGGAAAAGTTAAGACGAACTGGACAGTTTCTCTAATGTTTTCTAAGAAGCGTTTTATTCCAGGCGGTCCATAAACATCAAGCTTCTTTTCTCGGTCAAGCAAAGCCATTGTTTGTAATAGTCCAGGCAAGCCTAAAACGTGGTCGCCATGCATGTGCGAAATAAAAACTTTCATTTTTCTGTGGAAACCAGTCTTAGCCTTTATCATCTGCCTCTGTACACCTTCGCCGCAGTCGAACATTATTTGTTCGCCCTTGCGTTGTATAAGTATGGCTGGTAAGCTTCTCTTTGGGGTTGGAACACTTCCGGCTGTACCTAGGAAAGCAACTCGTAAACTCATAGGCTACACCTTTTCGAAGATGGCTATTTCTCTTGTTAGGCTTCTGTGAACATAAACAAAGTGGGAGTCTAAATGCTTATAGCCTAAAACTATGCCTATTTGTCCAATGTTTAATGTTTTTGGTGCAGCAATACACACCCTTCGTCCTTCGTTGAGCATATCTTTAACAGCCGTTAAAACCTCTTCAACTATCTGCTTTGTAGTTCGCTTAAGGGTAGTTGCAGACGTACCATAAGGCGGATCAGTAACAACACAGTCGATTTTTCTTATTGGCGGGTTTTTTGCATCCGCAACTATAACGCCTTCAGGTTCGATGTTAAAGTGAGTCAAGTTTCGAAGACTTCCTCTCACCATGCGACGTTGAATGTCCAAACCCAAAGCACGGCAACCGATAAGCGCGGCTTCGATGAGAGTGCTTCCAGTTCCGCAGAAAGGGTCCAAAAGAAGCTCTCCAGTCTTAAGCTTGGCTAAGTTGACCATACATCTTGCAAGTTTAGCGTGCATGGCTGAAGGATGAAAAAAAGGTTTTTTCTTTGGGCGTCTTTCAACAAAAGGTTTTGGCAGAATCTCGGCAAGTTTCATTCCAAAAATAAACTTTCCATCTGTTAAGATGCCTACGAATGTTTTGTCTGAATTCTTCAAGTTTACCTTTGCTTTTGTTTTTTCGTTCAATACGAGTTCGCCAAGTTTTCTTTCAAGAGCCATTATATCAGCTTTCGAGGAGTAATTCTTCACACGTTTTACGCGAACTACGAAGCTTTCTCCATCCTTTAAAACTTCGTTTAGACTTATGGAATGCGCAGCTTGCACTATTTTGCTTGTTTCCGCTTCGCAACTAAACAGTTCTAATCCACAAAGTCTTGTAAATGCAGCTCTACGCTTTATGGCTTCTACGCAATTTGAATCAGCCTCAATCCTTATTGTTTGGTCAAGTTTTTCCACAGTTCTAAAGGCATAATCTTCTGCTTCAAGTATGGCTTTTACTTCTGAGGCTGGCAGAGTTTCATGTTCGCCAGAAAGCAGAAAGAAAAGTTTAGCCACTTTTATGCTCCTTTAATGCGCTGCTTATTAAAGGTGCAAGAGAAACCTTACTTACATGGTTTTGAATACTGTCTGTTCCAACTATTTCTTCCACTCCACTTTCAAGAATTCGCTTTTCAGCATCTCCTATTAGAAGCGGATGAACACAAGCAGCATAGACCTTATCCGCTCCAAGCTCCCTCATAATTTTTGCTGCTAAAGCTATGGTGCCTCCAGTGCTGATTACATCGTCGAAAATTATCACAGTTTTCCCATACACGTTAAGTGTTTTCTTTTTCATGGTTATTTGTCCTGTGTAAAGGTCTCTGTGTTTCTCTAAACAGCCACATTCATCGCCTAGAACAGTCTTTGCTTCTTCAGCAAGCCATAATGCACCATCATCCGGCGCAAGCGCAAACGCTTTTTCAAAACCTTTCTTTTTGAAATATTCAGCTAATAGGGGAATTGCAGAGATTGTTTTTGCTGGAAATGGAAACTTTGCCAAAACCTTTGCTTGATGAACATTAACTGTTATTAGTCTATCAACACTAGCTACCTTAAGCATCCGTGCAACGGTTTCTATGCTTATGGCTTCGCCTTGGAGGAACACTCTATCTTGACGTGCATAAGCCAGATAAGGCACGACTGCCGTTATTTTTTCTGCACCATGTCGCTTGGCTGCATCAGCAATTAATGCTAATTGTATAAGTCTTGTATCTTGCGGCGGACTTGTAGTTTGCACTATGGCTATTTCCTCATTTTGCACTGTGCCTTCAAGCCTTACGTAGGATTCCCCATCTGGATAGATTTTAAAAACCAGCGGCACTGCTTCTGCGCCTAAAAACTCTGCTACTTTTTCCCCTAACTGTTTGGAGGCTGGTCCCGGAATTATCTTCATACGTTTTCCCGCACTTAGATGCCACTTGTTTACATTTTAGGTTTTTCCAGACGCCTTATATTGCTCTATTAGTTCTTTTGCTCTGTCCATACGGATTTTTCGTTCTTCAACCATCTTTTCAGCCACTAAATCTATTAGTTCATCTGTTGCGCCTGCTGCTACGGCTATGTTTCTTGCGTGAAGCGACATATGACCGCGCTGTATTCCCTCGTGTGCTAGGGCTCTTAAAGCGCCCAAGTTTTGTGCTAAGCCCACAGCCGCTAAGACCTCGGCAAACTCGTTGGCCGTTTTTACGTCTAGGATTTTTATGGCTATCTTTGCTATTGGATGTGTTCGCACAGCTCCGCCTATGAGGCCCACAGCCATTGGCAACTCGATCGAACCTACCAGATCGCCGTTTTCGTTTTTCTCCCACGTTGAAAGTGTTGTGTAGCGGCCGTTTCTTGCTGCGTAGGCGTGGGCTCCGGCTTCGATTGCGCGGTGGTCGTTGCATGTTGCAATTATGACTGCTATTATGCCGTTTAAAATGCCCTTGTTATGCGTCGCCGCTCGATACGGGTCTGCTGCAGCAAAAGCATAAGCGTTTACAATGCCGTCCACGACTTCTTCTCCGCCAACAGCCTCTTTAGGCACAGTGCACCATGCTCTTGCTAAGCGTTTTGTAGCCAAATTAGAGATTATCCGCAAATACACGCGTCCGCCTGTTATGCGTTCTATCATTGGAGCAACAGCCTCAGCCATTGTGTTGACGGCATTAGCGCCCATGGCATCACGGCAGTCCACATGCAACTCTGTGATAAGCATCGGTCCTTGCGTTGTGTGGATTACTTTTGCGTCTAGGTCTTTTGCTCCGCCTCCAACAGAGACAAGCAATGGGTCCTGGTCATTTGCCTTCTTTAGAATCTCTTCTTTTGCCTGTATAACTCGCATCCTAGCCGCATACAGGTCTTTTATGCCTACTGCTTGTATTTGTCCAATCATTATGGGAGGTGTGCTGCTTGTGTAGAAGCCTCCGCCGTCTCTTACCATCTTCGCCGCATAGCTTGCAGCCGCCACAACTGAAGGCTCTTCAATAGCCATTGGAATCAAATGGTCATGCTTGTTTATGAGGAAGTTTACAGCTATTCCAAGCGGTATTGGAATGGCGCCGATAGCGTTTTCTATCATGCGGTTAGCCAAATCCAAAGGCAAAGAACCAGTATTCTGCAGTAAAATCGCTTCTTCATCCGATAAACCAGCAAACTTCTTAACAAGCTCCAAACGCTCCTTAGGGCTTAGCTTATAAAAACCCGAAACCAGAGATGATTTGCTCATTCGATTCACCGCATATTTCTAACAATTTCGAATAACAGACATGTTTGCTTTGCTTTTAAACTTTAATGGAATTTACGACATTGTAGGTTTTTAACATCAAAAATGGCACTTAACCGTTTTCGACTTCTTTTCTTCACCATTTGTTGCAATTTGATTTTTAATTAGTTTGTGGGGGTTTTTCTGGTTTTTTATGGTGTTCTAGGATGTTTTGGGTGGTGGGTCGTTGGGGAAGGGTGAAAGGTTTAAGTAGTACTTTTCTAAAGTTCTACTTGTGATAAAGTATGACTGAGGTTTTAGTTACTAGAAAGGGGCAGATAACTATACCTGTGGAAATAAGGAGGAAATTCGGCATAGAGGAGGGCTCTAGGGTTGAGGTTTTGGAGGAGGAGGGCATGATTGTGATAAGGAAGCGTCCGAGCATATTTGACCTTGCGGGAGGCGGCGCTGGAAAGGGTGATGTTGGGGAGTTAAAGAGGATGCTGGACCAGATGAGGGAGGAGGATGCCTGAAAGGAGCCTGTATGACACTCGATTCTTCGTCGAGTACTTTTATTCAGGCGACGCAGAGCTTCTGAGAAGGCTTAAGGAAGATCTCAGGGCGGTAAGAGAGAGGATGGTTTCTGCTTTGACGGTTCATGAGATATATTGTATCAATCTGGAGAGGGAGGGAAGGGATGTTGCAACCTTGAGGAGCAAGACCATACGTGGAGACTTTAACGTTGTTGACGCAGACTATGAGACGGCGGTGAGAAGTGCGGAGCTGAGGAGTAGACATCGGATACCGATGGCTGACAGCGTAATCGCGGCTACGGCTCAAATTCATGGATGCCCTCTGGTTTCAGATGATCCCCACTTCAAAGAAATACAAGATCTTAAAATGAGATGGTGCACCACACGTTAATTCTACGCTCCTAAGCTTTTCTTACTTTGAAGTGGGTTTTCCCAAAGTTTCTAGACTTGTTGCCGTGTTAATTCTTTTATGGTTTCTGTTATGGCTTGTTTGCTGTTGTGTTTTGGTTTCCACCCGAGTGATTCGAGTTTGCTTGTGTCTAGTAGCATGTTTTTGTCGTCGCCTTTCCAGCCTCTTCCGCCATCCACGCCGCCTGTAAACTTGAACTCGACATCTTTAAGTCCCATTTCTTGGGTGACTGTTTGGGCTATTTCTGTGACTGTTATTTGGTCTTCTGAGCTTATGTTGTAGGTTTCGACTTGGTTTCGTGTTTTTTTAGGCCTAGTAGCATTGCTTCTATGCAGTCGTTTATGTGTAGGTAGGATTTGTTTTTGGTAGCATTCAACGTTGAAGTTAAAGGGTTTCGGTTAGTAATTGAATCTTGAATTTTGGGTTTATTGTCATGCGGAGTTCGTTGAATTCTTTGTTTTTCTTTAAGTCTTGGATGTCCTTGTCTTCGGTTAGTAGGATGTCGCATCGGTTTATGGCGGCTGAGAGGATGAGGCAGTCTATGAAGTCGTTAAGCATACTTCTAAGTTTAAAGGCTGTGAGCAAGAGTGTGCTCTCATACATTGGAATCGTTTCTATTGCCTCATTGTAGACAATTGCTCTTATGCCTCTGGTTACCCTTTCAGCAGGGAGTGTTCCTGCACTAATATGTTTGGCTCCTTTGGCTGACAGTTCAAAGATGCTTATATCGCAGATGGAGATTCGGTTTCCTTTCTGTATCAATTTGATAGACGCATCTTTTGGAAGTTCCTTTATAGAGATGCCTATGGCTGGTAGAAGGTATGTGGTGTCTAACAGTAGTTTCAAGACTCAGCCTTCCGAGACAGTTCCTTTCTGTGCTTGTGGAATTCTTCAAGGGCTATTTCAACAGATGGGGGTTCCTTTAATACTTCTTCAAGGCTTGGAACAGATTCAACCACAAGTCTACCGTCTTCGATTTTGTAGATGACCCTTGCATGAGCCCGAAGACCCAGTTTTTCTCTAATTTCTTTGGGAGGAAACAGTTCGCCCTTCGAGCCAACTCGACTTTTTTGCATTTACCGAATTCACCGAATAAAGAAGACATTTCCGATTTAATAAAAGTTATGGTGATACTTTTCCGATTTCGTCCCTTTTTTCGTCACAAGGATGCATACCGCAACTTCTTTGTAATCAAGGTAGACATTCTCTTGAAGATACCGCAGGAACTGCGGGAATCCACGCCTACAGAGATTGAACCTCTACCCGTAAGGGCAAGTTCAGTCGTTGAAGAAGGAAGCCATCCCTACTTTTTAAATAAAGCTTCACCTCCTTACTATACGGTGGTAAAAATGTCAGAATTGGACTTAGCATACATTGCTGGAATAATTGATGGTGAAGGAGACATACGTATTAAATCGAGAAGGAGATACATTAAAACTTCTAAATTTGCATATATTCGGGTTAGCATGACTGATAAAGATACTATCGACTTCATTTACAACGTTTTCAAATTTGGATGTAGGTCAATCGTAAAACGTAAAGACAAAAATCCAAAATGGTCAGATCTATATGTTTGGGAAGTAAGCTATAGAAAAGCACTTGAGGTACTTTTAAAATTAATTCCTTTTCTACATACTAAAAAGATGGAAGCGAAGAAGATATTATCAGAATTTAACTACTTGTAGGGTGGTAGTTCACTTCACTACATTGTTCTTAAAGGATTATTCTTCTTAGTGGCATGTTGATTTGCCAATTTTTTGTCTTTGTTAAAAAATGGGAAAAAAAGAGAGAAGGGGGTTTTGGCGATTTAGCAGTCGTGTGGTGTCTTCTCGCTGATTGTGCCTAGGCGTTGGACTTTGCTCACTGTTGGGTGTGTTGGGTCTGCTGTTGGGTAGGTTATTTTTAGGATTATGTCTGTGACCCCGCGGTTCTCTGTTTGTAAGTATTCAATGCCTGTTTCCCAGAACCATTTAGTTGCGTAGTAGGTGTCTTGTCCTGTTGTGCCCCAGATTAGGAAGCCTATTGTTCCGTTGAGGTCTTTGTAGACGGATATTACTGCGTATCCGCTGCCGTAGCTGGTTCTGTTCCAGCAGGATAATGCGAAGATTTTGTATGCTTGTCCAGTGTCATTGACTACGTACTCGATTCGAGCCCAGAAGGCGTTGGTGAATTCGTTGAAGTATTCTGCGCCTAGGTTAGCGAGTGGTCCTCCTGAGAAGAGCATGTTGCTGCTTGATACTGGGTATGTGGTGCACCAGTCGTCTCTTAGGAACGTTCTTCCTAGGGTGTCTCTGTAGTCGGCTTTTGTGCCTGTTGTTGCTCTGCCCATTACGAATGGTGCGTATGGGTGGGCTGTGTCGTTGATGTCTAAGCCTGTCATTAGGACTTCTATGTCTTTTTTGGAGTCGAAGTATTCTGATACCATAGCTGCTCCGATCGAGTCTACGGAGGCTGCGTCTCCGCCGACTATCCATTCATATCTTCCTTTCTCGTTTTCTTCGATCGTTAAGTATAGGATTTTGCTTTCGGTGACGCGTTGGTGTTTTAGAGTTGCATGAGGCTCTAGATTAGTCGTCATCAAAAATATTATAAAACAACTATGATTATTATTACTGAATTGTTAAGATGGTGACTGCTTTGGATGTTACTTTGGCTTCAGGCATAATGATGAATTTGGAAGGTTCGATTCGGATTCTGGGTATGTATGGTTATTCTTAATCTATACTCCAGTTTCATACAATTTAAATTGCATAGGCACATAGTGACATTGGTGATTGAAATGTTAGTGCCTGTACGGAGTGAGCACGTGCGTGCGCTTTATTTAGTTGAGCCTAAAGATAAGTTTTATATTGTCTATGCATCAAAATGTGTATCAATTGGTTAAGTTTACAGTTGCTAATGAGAGTGACCTAAAACGATTGACGATGAGGAAAAATGTGGAAGGGTGAGCCAATTAAGGATGTCCTTTGTTAAGATTGAAAGGTATTTCATCAGGAATCCTGGGGCTTTGTTTATAATTGTTTTTGATGTGCTTATCCTTGCTTGCGCGTTTTTGCTTATTCAAGGGAATCCTCTGGTTGATAATGTGGCGGTTTTTGCGTATTGTTTTTTGGTTGTTGGTGTTGTTTTGCAGGCTGTCGCTTTTTTGAAGGATAAGGTGTCAAGGATGTGAGTGCCGGTGAAGGAAAGGGTTGATGTCTCAGTAATTTTGTGTGCGTATAATGAGGGGAATGTTATTGAGGAGACTATCGATAGAGTTGATCGTGTGTTGATGGAAACGGGTTGGAGTTACGAGGTTATAGTTGTTGATGACGGTAGTTTAGATGATACTAAAGAGAAGGCAATTGGTTATAGGTATAAGAATGGGAGGGATTGTTTGAACGTTCTAAGTTATCAAAAAAATACGGGAAAGGGAAATGCTGTTAAGGCTGGTTTTAAACAAGCAGAAGGCGATTTTATTGTTGTTATAGACAGTGATTTGGATGTTGATCCGAAACATATTCCTTATTATGTTGGAGCTTTAAAAAGCACTGATGTAGCTGTTGCTTCGAAATGGCATCCTGAATCACATGCCTCAATGATGCTAAGGCGAAAAGTTTTGAGTTTTGGTTTTAATATTTTGTCCAGGCTGCTCACTGGAATAAAATTGAAAGACACGCAGACGGGGTTAAAAGCTTTTAGAAGGAGCGTTTTAGAGGGCATGATTTCCAAACTTGTTGTTAATCGATACGCTTTTGATTTGGAGCTAATGGCTGCATGTAACCATTGTGGATTTAGGATTACCAGTTTGCCTGTTAATGTTCATGTTGAAGGCGTTATCGGTTTAAAGGAGATTTTGAGGATGGCTCTTGATCTTTTCAGAGTTGCTTATAGATTGAGAGTTTTGAAATGTTATCAGCGCCGTTAAAAGTATACGTTAAAAGTATATATTGCGTGCAATCGAATTAGTTTTCGCATGCAAGAGAAAATGTGAGAAGGGTGGAAAGGCTTAAAGTTTTAGTATTTAATTGGCGTTGCTGGCTGAATCCTGAGGTGGGCGGAGCTGAGGTTTTCACTCGCGAAGTTTTGAAGAGGTGGGCGGAGGCTGGGCATGATATTACGCTTTTCACTTCTAAGTTTGAGGGTAGCAAAGACGAAGAGGTTGTTGAAGGAGTTAGAATTGTTAGACATGGTGGTAAGTTTTCGGTTTACTGGAAGGCTAAGAAGTTTTATGCTGAATATTTTTCCAAGGAGCGGTATAATGTTGTTATTGACGAGATTAATACTAGACCCTTTTTGACGCCCAAGTTCGTTAGGAAAGGAGAAAGAATCGTCGCGTTGATACATCAGTTGGCTAGGGAGTACTGGTTTTATGAAACATGTTTTCCAATAAGCTTTTTAGGCTACTATTTTTTTGAGGAAAGATGGTTAAGAAACTATGCAAAAATACCAACCGTAACTGTTTCTAACAGCACCAAAAAGGATTTAGTTGATTTAGGTTTTGAGCGAGTTTTTGTTGTTGGTGAAGGGTTGAATTTTAAGCCTTTGCAAAAATTAGCTGAAAAAGAATGTTATCCTGTAATAGTTTATGCTGGCAGGTTGAAGAAAGCCAAGAGGCCAGACCATGCCGTTAAAGCTTTTAAGATTGTTAGGAGAGCCGTTCCCAATGCGGAGCTCTGGATCATTGGGGATGGCTATTTTAGGGATAAGTTAATGAGTGCTGCCTGTGAAGGAGTTAAGTTTTTTGGATCGCTTTCGAATGAGGAGAGGAGAAGCTTGATTAAGAAAGCTTGGGTTTTAGTTAATCCGAGTGTGAGGGAGGGTTTTGGGTTGAGTGTTGTTGAGGCTGGTGCTTTGGGTGTTCCGTGCGTTGCTTATGATGTGGCTGGGTTGAGGGATTCTGTAATAGAGGGTGAAACAGGGCTCCTTGTTAAATCTGGCGATGTTGAGGCTTTAGCTGAAACGATTATTCACATTTTGACGAATGACGCCTTGAGAGTTAGGCTTTCAGAAAAGGCTTTAGCGTATTCTAGAAGTTTTAGTTGGGATGAGGTGGCTGATGGGTTTATGAGAGTTGTTAGAGCAGTTTAGCGGGGATTTAAGTGCGAAACTTGAGTGCAAAACAGCCATTAGTTTCAGTCATCATTCCAACATTTAACTCCGAGAGGTTTCTAGAAAAATGTCTTGATTCTCTGGAAAGACAAACCTATCGGAGGTTGGAAATGATCGTAGTTGATGATGGATCAACTGATTCTACAATTGAAATCGTTGAAAGGCATGGATGTAAGATAATTAAAAATCCTAAAGGAGGGAGAGCTGAAGCTAAGAATAAAGGGGTTAGACATTCATTTGGAGAATATTTGATTTTTGTTGATTCGGATATGGAACTTACTCCTAATGTAGTAAGCGAGTGCGTTGATGTTGTGGAGAGCGATTTGCATGTTGGAGGAGTAGTGATACCTGAACGTTCCGTTGGGAATAGCTTTTGGGTGAAAGCCCGCGATTTTGAGAGAGGGTTCTATGTTGGGTCTGTTGTTGAATCAGCGAGGTTTTTTCCAGCAAAGCTTGTGAAAGAGGTTGGAGGATATGAGGAGAGTTTGATTTTTTTTGAAGAATCTACACTACCCTATAAGATTCAGGAAAAGGGATATGACGTGTTTGCAAGAGTCAATTCTGTAATACTTCATCATGAAGAAAACTTTTCACTCATTACGTGGCTTAAAAAGAAATCTTATTATGGAAAAACCATTCATGCATACAGGCATAGGTATAGGGACTACTCAAGAATGCAGACAAGTGTATGGTTTAGGTCTTACATTTTTGTAAGAAGTCATAGAAGATTTTTGAGCGAACCTGAACTTGCGTTTGGTGTAATTCTTTTGAAAAGCCTAGAATATTTAGCAGTGGCCTCAAGTTCCATTCGCTCGGCGGTGTCAACATGGTGTGCGCGCGCTCTACTTTATGAGAGGGATGTGAGGAAAAAAGTTGGATGAGGAAAAGCCCATAGTTTCGGTCGTCATCCCGACAAAGAATTCAGGAGATACTATTGAAGAGTGTTTGAGGTCGATAAACCAGCAGAGTTACGGTTGTGTAGAGATCATAGTTGTTGATAATTATTCGAATGATAAAACTAGGCAGATTGTCAAGGAATATGGCGCTAAGGTTTATTTGAAAGGTCTAGAGAGAAGTGCTCAGGTTAACTTTGGCGTTAAAAAGGCGGCTGGAAAGTATGTCTATAGAGTGGACTCGGACTTTGTGCTTCAAGTTGACGTTATTCGAGAGGCGGTTGAGAGTTGTGAGAAGTGTGGCTATGATGCAGTTGTTATTCATAATACTTCTGATCCGACTATTAGTTTTTGGGCTAGGGTTAGAAAGGCGGAGAGGGACTGTTATAAGGATGATGAACTTAATGTTGCAGCTCGTTTTTGGAAGAAAGAAGCGTTTATAGCGGTGGGGGGATTTGATGAGACCCTTGTGGCAGGAGATGATTATGATCTTCATGACAGACTTTTGAAAAGCGGTTTTAGAGTTGGACGAATTAAAGCTGAGGAAATTCATATAGGAGAACCAAAAACCTTGGCGGAAATAGTTCGGAGACATTATTATTATGGCAAGAACATAGGACGTTTCATTAGAAAGAATCCTAAAAAAGCTTTAAGGCAACTGAGTCCGTTAAGAGAAAGTCATGTCAAAGGTCTTTCCAATTTTTTCAGTGATCCCGCTCTAATAGTGGGATTTGTCGTTTACCAATTTGTGAGATATACAGCGACCACGATTGGAATTATGTCAGGAGAAAAATGAGGTTTAGTGCGGCGCACCCAAATAGCTTGCTTGCGGACTGGAGAATTTCTGTTGCAATAGTGCCTACGCCCCTATAAATAGGGCATTTTAATCTTGATTTCTCCAATGAATTTCTATTTGGAGCCAAATATGCGGGTTAGCTTTTTTCTTTATTTTGTTGAGTATGTTTTTTGTTCTTGTGTAGGTTATTGTCAGATATGCGGTTATTGTGAGAAAGATTGTGAGGGATATTATGGAACCGTAAAAGAACCACCGCTGAGGCACATACTCGATTGTGATCTCTAAGAGCCCAGTTTGGTTGATATAGAATCCTTTTAGACCTAGGTAGAGTGATGCTGGTTTGATTTCTTTTCCATTAACATGTGCTGTCCATGATTGGTCGAGGGCTTCACTTATTGCGAGTATGAAGGGTTGAGTAGCATTTATGGCTGCTGTTATTTTTGTTGGGTTTATTTTTTCATACTCCAAGATTATTGCTGGTTGATTCTGGGTTATGTTTTGGAAAATCAGATCAAGACCAGTGGTGTTTAAGATCGTGGTGTAGCCGTTTATTTTGATATTATCAATCCACACAATATTGGGTAAGGGTTTGTTAGTTTCGTGCCCGTGCCAAATTTGTATTTGTAGGTATTCTGTGTTTCTATTGGTTGGTTCATAGTTGAATGTGGTGTGTGTCCAGTTGAAGGTTCCATCATTTACGCCTGCAGCGTAGGTTGCTGTTACGATGTTCTTGCTTGTGTTATATTCGGCTATTTTTATGTGGACTCCTTGGGTGTTTTCTCCTTTTATGTCGGTCTGGATTTGGTAGGTGCTTCCGTATTGGGCGGGTAAGAGTGGGGAATTTATTTTTTTCCAGCCCCATGTGGAATTCCATAATTCTGCTTTTAATGCGCCGTTATCTAGAGTTAGGGTTTGGTTTGCTCCAAACTGGATTGGCGGAGTAGTGCTTTGCCACTCTTGCATATCTGCAGGGTTAGTGAAGTCCCACGAGTGTTCTAAGATGCTGATGTTCTCAATTCGGATCGTTTCCTGTTGAAGTATTGCGGGGTTTAGAATGCTTATGTATGGTTTTGGGTCTATGTATTCGTATATGTCCAGTTGCTCGAATTCCTTTGTTAAGCGAATGTATGGTTGTTGGGCGAGGAAAGTTCGAATTTCATCTGGTGGAATTATGTTTCTGCCAGCGAAGTCATATTGAATGTCGTTGCGTTGCAGTATGTATTTGATGTTCAGTAAATCTAGGAGCGCTTTGAATTCTGCTGTTCTGTTGTAGGCTATCGTTTTGCCGAGGTACTCTAGGATGGCGGTGATGTTTGGGTCTGCTCTGTAGGGATGGTAGTAGGTTACGAGCATGGGCTTTTGAATGTAGCGGGTTAGAAACTGCTCTGTACCATAGTATCCCCACGTGTAGGGCATCGAGTAAAAGTCGTCAGGTGGGGTTATTAGTATTCTGCAGTTACCAGGCTGGTTGTTTAGCCAGTCAGTTGCTTCATTCCAGTAGGCAGGAATTTTTATATATGAGGAGAAGGGGAGCTGAGGCGTTTTTGCTTCGATAGGGTTCGTTACCAATGGATATGCGCTTATGACGAATGAAAGAATAAAGAAAGTTGTGACTGCTGTTCTTGTGAGTTTAGATGGTTTGTATTTGCCTATGTCTATGTTGGCGATGTAGTGGACTGCATAGCCTATTAGTAAGGCTAAGAACGGCATTAGTGCCATAGTGAATTTTGTTGTGGGTTCTCTGAACATTGTCATGCCTGGTATGTATGTGTAGAATAGCAGATTTAGTTGGCTGAATGGTTCGTGCAGACCTTTTGCAAGGAAGATGAAAGTTAGAATGAACAACATGATATAAGCGTTGAACCAAGACTTGTTGCTCTTGAAAAGCAGCGCCGATGCAGCTAAAAGGAAGGGAACAAAGGTCAATGCAATTAGGATAGGGTTTGAATAAGAATCGTAGTAGGGGAAGTACTCTGGGCGCCATCCCCAAAATCCATTTAGCCAGAATAGGTTTAGAAATGAAGCTCTGCTTTGAGTCCAACTCCAAAGGGTAACATTGACTTCTGGGTTGAGTATTGAGGGCGACCAAGAATAGTAGTTTAAGACTGGGATCACCCACCATAAGTTGATGGGAATAGATATTGCCGCTAGTTTCATGATTTTCATGAGAATTGATCGAGGTTGTTTTCTCTGCATAAATAAGTAGTATAGAAGTATTATTGCTAGGGTGGAGAAGATAATGATGACGTTTGGGGGGTTTATACTGGCGAACGACAAGATTATTGTTGATGCGATGCCGAAGTAAATTATTCTCTTGTTTGTTGCTTTGCTATCTTGCTGGGGAACAGCTTCTAAAATTTTTATCAGCAAAGCCATCAGTAATGGTAAGAATGTGTAAGTCCATACGAACCCAGGGTTTAGCCTGCTCTGTAGAACGAAGAGGTTAAACATGTAGAAAATGCTTGAAATTATGTGAGATTGATGTAGTTTTGGATAAACTGTTTTTGATAAGTAATACATAGAAAAACCAGTCCCTATAAAGGAAAGAACGTGAAGCAGAATTTGAATAAGTTCCACGCTTAGCCCTGTTGACCTTAAGAGCAACCAAAAAGATTCATATATTATGAGAGCGCTGTCGGGGGCTGCATGTCCCATGTTATCGAGAGCCCACAAATGAACGTCTGTGTTCAATGTCTTTTGAGGATTTGACCAAAATGGGAAGTAATCACCTCTCGCAATGATGTATCCTTGTCTCAGCCACAAAAACGGAACTAACCCCATCAAAAATAGGAATAATATTTCAGTTTTCTTCATCGACGCCCCCCTTTTACATCTTCCTTCCAACTAGCCATGTTTCTCCGCCTTTTTCTGGTCCCATTTAAATTTTTTGCAAGAACTTGGACATCGCACTATTCTATATGTGCGCTATAGTTTTCGTAGATCAACGCTTTAAGACATCGATCTTATATTTTTTCCATCTAACTGTATCGAGACTCATATCTATTGTCAACGGCGGTCCCCGGTATTCTTTTAAGGTCATTGGCTGAACATCTGGAGTTGTGATTCGCGCAAGTTCGAACATAGATATTTTTTTATCCCCTACTATATGAACAATTCCAGTTAATCTTTCATCTAGTACATCTTTTATGCCTTTTGCGACACCTTCGGCAAACAGGTATGTGCCATATCTGTCTGTGAATGCCTTTGGATATGGCCATTTTTCTCTGGGGACAAAATTACCTCTGATAATCAAATATGTTAAGTTGCTCGACCTTACAATCATTTCCCCTAAACATTTTGTCAATCCATAAAAATTCTTAGGATGAGGGATAGAATCTTCACTATAATTCCCTTCCTCACCAGAAAAAACACAGGGCGTACTCACGTACACAAAATAACACTCAGAAACGAATTTTTCACAAGCTTTAACAATATTTAAAGTTCCTTCTACATTAGTTTTCCATCCCAAATTTTCGTTTTCTTCACATTTCCTAATATCTGTAATAGCGGCCAAATGAATTACGATCTCTGGAAGGCGTGATTTTACATAGTAATCAACTTTTTGAGAGTCTGCAACATCTAATTCATTTCTAGTAGGGGTCAAGGCATTTGGGAAAAATTTAATTAGCTCCCTACCTAATCGACCAGTTGAGCCTGTGATCAACACATTATTCATAGAAATCCTTGCTTTTCAAGTAAAGATTTCATTTCTTCAGATGTTACTTTTTCTACCGTATCGCTAGTGAAGTCGCTTGTATCTTCTCTTGTATCCTTCCCGTGCAGATCTACAACGTAAAATTCATCCTCTAAGACCACCTTTCTCATTTCATAATCACTTAATAAACATTCATGAATCTTTTCTCCCGGTCTTATTCCCACTATTTTAATATTTACATTGAACTTTTCTTTATAGAGCTGCGCAAGATCTATTAAAGGAAGTGCCTTGCAATTTCTTACTATGATTTTCCTAGGATTTCTTAATGAAAAGAATACTAACTCAACTGCTTCTCTTAGTGTTATCCAAAACCTTGTCATTTTTTTATGCGTCAATGGCAGATCATTACCTGCCTTTGCTAATTCGAACCAGTACGGAATTACACTTCCTCTGCTTCCAACCACATTTCCGTATCTTACAACAGAGAATTTCGTGTTAGAATCCACTTCATCATTTAATAAAATTCTTTCATCTAGTGCTTTTGTCATTCCGTATACATTAATAGGTTTCACAGCTTTGTCTGTAGAAATACCAATTACCCATTCAACATTATTTTCAATAGCGGTTCTTTTTACATTCCAAGTGCCCAATATATTGGTTTTTATAGCTTCCATAGGATGTTTTTCTATTTCTGCTATTTGTTTCAAAGCTGCTGCATGAAAAACAATATCGACATTTCTTGTAACCTCCAGGCAACGTTCATAATCTCTTATATCACCAATAAAGAACTCAATTTTTTCGTGATCGAATTCCCTCTTCATTTTCACTTGCAAATCTTCGTGTCTACTCATTAATCTTATTTCTTTTACCTCCGTATCTAGAAGTACTTTCGTCATCATTTTTCCGAAACTGCCAGTACCACCAGTAATTAAGACAGTCTTCCCTGAAATTAATTTGTTAATCTCGCTTTTTTCCATAAATATCAACTTCCAAGTTAGTTTTCAAAAATTTAAACTTTTCAATTTTGTTTTGTACCATCTCATGACATATTCGACAACTTATTAATAAAGCAAAGAGGTGATCGGGTGCTGTTACTCAGAGCAAAAAAGGATGGTCGTTCATAAGCGCGTCAAGTATGGTTGGTCTATAGCTAGGATATAACCATAGCAGGTTTATTACATGGTGCAGGGATAAATCATGATGTCACAGGTGAAAATGCCAGCAAGTTGCTGTGGGGAGTGATAGACAGGTTTGGCCTTATGAGGCGGCTTCTGACGGATCAAGGTCCGCAGTTCGTTAATCCAAGGGAGTAAGGCTCACCACCATCGGTAAGGTGAGAGGGTGGCACAAGACGCGCCAAGAAGAACACTCTAGCCTCACGGCGTTGCCAAGATTTGTCCGTTACTGCAACTTCGCAAAGCCGCACCAAGCACTAGTTTGTTTAACTCCACCTGAAGTATATTTGAGATCTATCAGATACACAGTGGGTTAGTACAACTTCATTAACAATTTCCTTCTTGTTGGGAGCAACCAACCAGGCCAGATATATTTCTTTATCTTGGAATCATCAATCTTTCTCATTAGTTGTACTTTTTGCCTCTTGGTCAAAATACTCTTAAATTCCTTTAAATTAGAGAGATATGCTCTAACTATCATAATTGTAAAAGCATATTTCCGTGTAGCCGAAAAGTAAAATAGCATAAGACTTGACTGAAAAGCAAACAATATGAGTGAAATTGGAAGCGTTTTCACACTCCAATTCTTCATAAATACTCTGGCTGTGTTTCTTTGATAAAGATAAAGATGAAAGGGAGTAAATTCGTGTCTTGTAGTAATTGAACCAAGATGATGCACAACAGCATCTCCTACATACATGATTTCATAATTTCTTAATCTTACGCGCCAACTCAGATCGATATCTTCAACAAAGAGGTAAAGATCTTCATCAAAGCCGCCAATCTCACGAAAGACATCAAGTCTCATAAAAGATGGAGACCCTGGCGCATAAAATACTGGTTTGCAATTTGCATTCTTAAGACTTAACGTATTCCCAAAACGGTCCATAACCATACCTACTGATCTCACAATCTTTTCATCATAGTAGTCAACCTCCTTGCATACAAAGATTCCATGCCTCTTATGTCGATGCGCTGTTTTAACAAGAATATCAAGCGTATTTGGTTCAAGTTTCATATCATCATTCAAAAAACAAATGTATCTTCCTTTAGCTAGCTTCGCTCCAACATTACAAGAGTATCCATACCCGGAATTATGTTGATTGCGCATGAGAGTGATCTTAGCTAGCATTCGCCTATCCAGCAGTCGAGATAAGGGAACTTCAGAGGCATCATCTACTACTACGACTTCATAATTTCTATATTTAGAAGAGAAAACAGAGTTAAGACAATCAATCAAAAGTTTCAGATCCTTGTTTGGTGTATAGTAAGAAGGAATTACTATTGAAACCAGTGGTCGTTCCAATTTCTCACCATGAAAATCAAACTTTTTGGAAAAGTCTTGGAGAATAAGTTATCAAGTGAGCATTTACCACGACAAGCAATGTCTTAGCCAAAATTGGGCTGTGTACTCCATCAGAAACTTTCAACGCTAATTCTACTAGAACTCGGTCAATTCTTCTAAACGCTCTGAACCAAACGCCTAATCGAATGGCTTTCAACTTCAACACTAGCAATCCGCCCTTTTCAAGCATGGAATTGAAGTTTCTTATGCACACTTTTTTCGGAAGGTTTACCACGTGCTCCCACATATTGATTAACAATTCCTAGTTTAAACACATAACAGTTAATGTTTTGTAAACGCACAAGATAAGAACCTTTCTACACAAATCCACCGATGACAACTATATAGTAATCTACGCTTCTGCAGTTGTCAAATAAGACCGGGCGCTTTAGGTGTGAACATCAACGATTTGGGGTTAAATGCAGCCATAAACTGAGAAATTTACTAAACGGCGATCTAAATCTTGCGCGCGTGAGACCCTCTAACCGTTCTTCAGGTTTATATACTCTACTTTTTGGTATATGGTCAATCAACTTTGAGAGGAGCTAGTCTACAGGATGGCCCAGAGATGGAAGGCTGAAAAACCAATGTCTTTCGTGCATTTCTTTTGGAAAACGTAGATGTCTTACTTGCTCTGGTAGTTGTAATTCTCGTAACCTTCTTGCTTGTTGGAAGATTCCTTTTAGCAGAAGGGACAATATTGTTCGGTGATTTTACTCCGACTTTAGAATTAAGACAATTTCTAAGAGTCAACTACCCACTATGGTCGAATAGAAACAGTTTGAACTATGTTGGTTCTATGAGGTTGCCCTATCTTCTTATCTTTTATTTCCCTTTTTACATTACTCTTGGCGATACGCCGGTTAGGGTTCTAAGCGTTAGAGAGATTGATCCGACAAGGTTTGTTATTGAGGTTGATGCAGATAAGCCTTTCATGCTTCATTTTCCTAAAGCCTATGACCCGGCATGGACTGCTTCATTTGGTAGACAAACTGTTAAGTCTGTGCGGATTTTCGGCGTGGCAAATGTTTTCTGGATAGACGCTGTCGGCAGGGTGGTTGTGACTGTTGAGCTCCTGCCTCAGAGGTGGTTTTACTATGGGTCAGCTGTCAGTTTAACTTCTTTGTTTATTTGTGTTGCTTGCACACTTTATGCTTCATGGGGTAGGAAGAGAAAATTCGAGAAGTCTGTTTAGGCTTTAAGACATCTGGTTGCTGCTGTGCAGTGAGATTGCATGAACGGATTTTCCCAAGTTTCAAAAAGGGTTGTAACATGGGATTTTTGCTGGACAGGATGTAGCTGTAAGGGATAGACTGCTGATGATGGGTATCTCTCATTCGTTAACTCATCAAACAAAAAATGGGGAAAAAAGAGAGAAGGGGGTTTTGGCGACTTTATGGTGGGTCGTGTGGAACTTTTTCGCTGATTGTGCCGAGGCGTTCTTCGGTTACGCTTACACTGTATGGGCATTCTGTGTAGTCTATTTCTAGTATGATGTCTGTGACTCCACGGTTCTCTGTTTGCAGGTATTCTATTCCTTCTTCCCAGAACCATTTAGCTGCGTAGTAGGTGTCGTCTCCGTTGTATCCCCAGATTAGGAAGCCTATGGTTCCGTTTAGGTCTTTGTAGACGGATATTACTGCGTATCCGGCTCCGTAGGTGGTTCTGTTCCAGCAGCTTAACGCTAGGATTTTGTTTGCTTGTCCTGTGTCGTTGGTTACGTATTCGGATCTTGCGAAGAAGGCGTTTGTGAATTCGTTGAAGTATTCGGTTCCCATCTGAGCGCGTGGCCCTCCTGAGAAGAGCATGTTGCTGCTTGATACTGGGTATGTTGTGCACCAGTCGTCTCGTAGGTGTGGTCTTCCTAGCGTGTCTCTGTAGTCGGCTTTTGTGCCTGTTACTGCTCTGCCCATTACGAATGGTGCGTGTGGTCCAATTACTGTGGCATTGATGTCTAAGCCTGTCAGTAGGACTTCTATGTCTTTTATGGAGTCAAAGGCTTCAGTCATATAAGCTGCGCCTATAGAGTCTATTGACGCTGCGTCTTTGCCGACAACCATCCATTCGTAGCGTCCTTTCTCGTTCTCTTCGATGGTTGAGTAGAGCACTTTGATGTGGGTGCCTATTGGCAGTACCCACAGGTGGTAGCCTGATGCTAAAGACCAGTGATAGAATGTTATTGTGCCGTTTTCAAAGTTAATGGTGTAGTATGGCTCGTGGGCTGTTGAGTTATAGCCATATCTGACAATGAGGGTTCCGTTGATTAGGACTCTTTCTGCGAAGCTGCAG